>Ga0193752_1000059_pt1 | contig 165088 bp, 139 predicted proteins | sample H1c1metaG_FD_144924 | JGI IMG/M metagenome (GOLD analysis project Ga0193752, IMG submission 144924) | Soil microbial communities from a riparian zone of the East river system, Colorado, United States - H1c1 | ecosystem: Environmental > Terrestrial > Soil > Riparian zone | place: USA: East...
ACCAGGAAAAACAATTATCGCTGTCGCCAGGCTTCTGGGATGACAATAAGCGCGCTACCGAGATACTGAAAAATATAAAACTCAATGAATATTGGGTTAAATTATTTGAATCAGTTGAATCTGCTGTGGACGATTTTGCCGTGCTTTTTGAATTCTGGAAAGAAGGAGAGGCACAGGAGGAAGAAGTTAAGCAGGCCAATACTGATGCCCTCAGGTTGATTGAGGAAGCGGAATTCAAAAGTACGCTTAACCAACCCGAAGATGAATTACCGGCCGTGTTGCAAATCAACAGTGGTGCTGGCGGCACTGAAAGCCAGGATTGGGCCGAAATGCTCGCCCGCATGTACCGCATGTATGGAGAGAAACAAGGCTGGAGTGTTACCCAACTCGACTGGCAGGATGGTGATGGTGCCGGTATCAAAAGTGCAACTTTGCAATTTGACGGACCATTTGCATATGGATTTTTAAAAGCCGAATCAGGTGTTCACCGGCTTGTGCGAATTTCGCCTTTTGACAGCAATGCCCGCCGTCATACTTCATTTGCTTCCATTTATGTTTACCCGCTCATTGACGATACTATCGAGATTGAAGTGAGTCCGGCCGATATAGAATGGGCGTTCTTTCGAAGCGGTGGCAGTGGTGGCCAGAACGTCAACAAGGTTGAGACCGCTGTAAGACTTACCCATAAGCCCAGTGGAATCATCGTTGAATGTCAGCAGGCCAGGACCCAGGGTGAAAACAGGGAAAAGGCTATGACCATGTTGAAGAGCCGCTTGTATGAAGAAGAAATGAGAAAACGTGAAGCCTTGAAAAATGCGGCGAATTCTTCCAAGAAAAAAATCGAATGGGGCAGCCAGATAAGGAGTTATGTTTTCCATCCTTATAAAATGATAAAGGACCACCGGACCGATTATGAAGTTGGAAATGTTCAGCCAGTTATGGATGGAGACCTCGACGGATTTATCAAAGCATATCTGATGATGGAAAAGGAACTGAGCTGACCTGAAACGCCAATAACTTGTATGTATAACCGCAGTTTGAAATATGGTTTAATCTTCCCGGTTTTATTGATGCTGGCTTGCGGTGAGTCTGCGGTCAATGAAAAAGAGGCTGCCGGGATGCAGGCGGCCACTGATACTTTGGCCATTGATCCTTATACACTAACCGCAGAGGAACTCAAAGATGATACCGTTTTCACTGATGGGTCCAGGCCCGTGTCCTGGGAAAATGCCGGTGTCTCCGATCCCCTGGCCTTAAAAAAATTTATCAGGAAATTACAGGTTTGGGTGAGGGATAACCAGGTAGATTCAATCTCCGGGTATCTTGTATATCCCATGCGAAATCCTGGCATTAAAGACAAATCAGACTTCAAACTAAATTACAGGGACTATATTACAGACGGTGTTAAGGCCGCACTTGCCGATCAGCGCCTTAACCAGGTTTTCCGTAATGAGCAGGGTGCGATGATAGGACAAGGTCAGATCTGGTTTCGTCAAAAAGATAATAACATTCAGATCATAGCGATCAATAATTAAAAAAAATTTATGAGTCTTGGATATTTCAATTACCCTATGCCGGTTAATGAGCCAGTTTTGAATTATGCACCAGGTTCAAAAGAAAGAGAAATACTCAAAAATACTTTGGCCGAACTCAAAGGGGTGCAGGCGGATATTCCAATGTATATCGGTGGTGAAGAAATCCGCACTGGTAAGAAGACCGCTATCCATCCACCCCATGAAACTGCACATATACTTGGACATTTTCATAATGGGGATGAAACTCATATTAACCAGGCAATTGATGCCGCCCTGGCTGCCAAAGACAAATGGGCGGCCCTGAGCTGGGAAAACCGTGCAAATATATTTTTGAAAGCGGCGGATCTGATCGCAACGAAATACCGGCCTTATATTAATGGTACAACCATGCTTGGCCAAAGTAAAAACGCTTACCAGGCTGAGATTGATAGCGCCTGTGAACTGATTGATTTTCTACGTTTCAATGTCCACTTTTTATCTGAGATTTATAAACAACAGCCAATAAGCAGCCCGGGTATGCATAACCGTTTGGAATATCGTCCACTCGAGGGATTTGTGCTCGCAGTTACGCCTTTCAATTTTACTGCGATCGGTGGAAATCTTCCTTCATCAGCAGCTTTGTGTGGAAATGTCGTTGTTTGGAAGCCCGCTAATACACAGGTTTACTCGGCCCAGATGTTCATGCGTATCCTGAAGGAAGCTGGATTACCTGATGGGGTTATCAACCTGATTTATGTGGATGGACCGACGCTTGGTAAGGTCTGTTTTACTCATCGTGATTTTGCTGGTATACATTTCACGGGTTCCACCGGTGTATTTAATAATATGTGGAAGACGATTGGTGCTAATATGTCGAACTATAAGTCATATCCGCGGATCGTTGGTGAAACAGGAGGAAAGGATTTTGTGGTCGTCCATAAAAGTGCTGATGTTGATGTGGTGGTTACGGCGCTGCTGAGGGGTGCTTTTGAATTCCAGGGACAGAAATGTTCCGCTGCTTCAAGAGCATATATTCCATCCAATCTCGCCGAAGAGGTGAAAAGAAAATTGGCTGAAGGTGTTAACAGTTTCAGGATGGGTCCGGTCGATGACTTTTCAAATTTTATCAATGCAGTTATTGATGAAAAAAGTTTTAATAATATCAGCAGGTATATAGAGAATGCAAAAAAAGATCCTGATGCTGAAATAATTGCAGGTGGCGTTTGCGATAGTTCAAAGGGTTACTTTGTTCAACCCACAGTTATTGAAGCAAAGGATCCAAAATACGTTAGCATGTGCGAAGAGATCTTTGGACCGGTTCTCACCATTTATGTATATGAAGCCGACAAATTCGAAGAGACGCTTAAGCTTGTTGACGAAACATCTCCATACGCATTAACCGGTTCCATCATTTCGAAAGATCGCACGGCTGTTGAACTGGCAACGGAGAAACTGAGGAACGCAGCTGGTAACTTTTATATCAACGATAAACCTACCGGTGCAGTTGTTGGTCAGCAACCTTTCGGCGGTGCGCGTGCAAGCGGAACAAATGATAAGGCAGGCTCAATCCTGAACTTGTATCGTTGGTTAAGTGCAAGAACGATTAAAGAAACGTTTAACCCTCCGGCAAGTTACTACTATCCGTTTCAGGGCGAAAGTTGAATAGAGTTATGAGTTATGAGTGATGAGTGATGAGTGAGTGGTTGAGTTAAGAGTTGGTGAATGCACTACTCCATCTCAAGACCCAATAACTCATAACTAAATAACTCATAACTAACTCATCACTCATCACTCATAACTCATAACTTCATAATTAAACTGACTATAGTTGAAAACTGTACTTACCGAGCAACAGATCGCAATAACGATCAAGAGGCTGGGGCACCAGATTCTTGAAAACCATGTTGACTTAAAAGACACGGTATTAATTGGCATTCAGCCACGTGGTATTTTTGTGTCTGACCAGTTGGTAAAGGAATTACGCAACCTGTTGCCGGGCCAGCAGGTTAATTATGGTAAACTGGACATAACTTTTTACAGGGATGATGTTGCAAAAGGAATACATATTCCGAATCATACTGAAATTCCTTTCAGCATCGAAAACAAAAATGTTGTTCTGATAGATGATGTTCTGTATACGGGCAGAACCATACGGGCGGCGATGGACGCGTTGATGGCATTCGGCCGGCCGGCTAAGGTTGAATTATGTATTCTTATTGACAGGCGTTTCAGCCGCCAGTTGCCGATACAGCCGGATTATGTTGGCCGGGCAATCGATTCAATCGTATCACAGAAAGTCAAGGTTTACTGGAAGGAAAGAGACAACCGCCAGGAAGTGGTATTGCTGGAGAATTGATCACCTGCTTTTGCTCTTTTCATGGCGATGGATTACTATCACAAAATTTAAGGATGGCTTATCACAAAATTTTAGGATAGCGAAAATGATTTCCGGATTTATCTTTTTATCTTATAACTTCGATGCCTGAAATGCAGCTTTCAGTCAAACACCTTCTTGGTATTCGCGATCTCACTCCACAGGATATAAAGATCATTTTAGATACAGCCGTTCAGTTTAAAGATGTGCTTCAGCGTCGCATCAAAAAAGTTCCTTCACTTCAGGATATCACTGTTGTGAATCTTTTCTATGAGAATTCAACACGAACCAGGATTTCTTTCGAGCTGGCAGAAAAAAGACTCAGTGCAGATATCATTAATTTCAGCGCGAGCGGCTCATCGGTGACAAAAGGAGAGACCCTGCTTGATACAGTGAACAATATTCTCTCAATGAAAGTTGATATGGTGGTTATGCGTCACAGTGCCACCGGCGCTCCGCATTTCCTCGCCAAACATATACCGGCAGCTATAATCAATGCCGGCGATGGCATCAATGAACATCCCACACAGGCGCTACTCGATGCTTTTTCCATTCGGGAAAAACTGGGAACCCTGGAAGGGAAAAAAATCGCAATTATTGGTGATATCATGCATTCAAGGGTTGCACTTAGTAATATTTACCTTCTTAAAAAAATGGGTGCGGAAGTGATGGTGGCAGGTCCGCCAACGCTGATACCCAAATATCTTAAGGAGGCTTTTGATGTGCAGGTTGAATATAATCTTAAGAAAGCACTGCAGTGGTGCGATGTTGCAAATGTTTTGCGTATCCAGCTGGAAAGGCAAAACCAGGTTTTATTTTCTTCTTTAAGGGAATACAGTCTCGCCTACGGCATTAATAAGGCTTTGCTTGACAGCCTTGACAAAGAAATCGTGATCATGCATCCGGGACCTATTAACAGGGGCGTGGAACTTGACAGTGATGCTGCCGACAGCGGGCAGTCGATTATCTTACAACAGGTTGAAAATGGAGTTGCCGTCCGGATGGCCGCACTATACCTTCTAGCAGGTGGCAGGGAAGTTAACAACTGATGAATTGTTCTGCATATTTGTTGTATTTTACCTCAATCTAATAGCTCTCTATGTCGCGAATTGCATTGTTTCCGGGAACTTTTGATCCCATCACTATTGGTCACCTGGACATAATCAATCGGGCTTTGCCGTTGTTTGATAAGCTAGTAATTGGTATTGGAAGAAACGCAAGTAAGGTTCCGATGTTTGATGAGGAGCAGCGTATGAAATGGATCAATGAGATCTACCGTACCAATAACAAAATTTCATGTGTGGTTTATGATGGACTTACGGTCGAGTGCTGCCTGAAAGTCGGAGCAAATTTTATCCTGCGTGGTATAAGGTATGTGAACGACTTCGAATATGAGAAAGCCATAGCAGATATGAATCGCAGTCTCGACAACAATATCGAAACCATCTTTCTTACCTGCCTGCCCCAGTATACTTCTGTTGCGAGTACCCTTGTACGTGATGTTATCCGGAACGGTGGAAACGCTATGCAGTTTCTGCCTGAGGAGGTTGCAACAACCATCGCTGAGTTCCGGGCAGCAAAGACGCCTTCGAAAAAGGTTAGTTGAAATACCTGCAATGCGACTCAATAAAAATTATGATCTGGTATAATAAAAAAATCAGCATTGATGACCTGGTTTCAATGGGCGAAAATAATATGGCCGGTTGGCTGGGGATTGAATTCGTTGAACTGGGTACTGATTTTCTAAAAGGGAAAATGCCTGTTGATCACCGCACGCTCCAGCCTTATGGATTGCTGCATGGCGGTGCTTCTTGTGTCCTGGCTGAAACATTGGGGAGTATCGGATCATCGCTGGTCATAGATACTGAACGATTTATCTGTGTTGGGATTGAGATTAACGCAAACCACATCAAAAGTGCAAAAGAAGGCTTTGTAACCGGTGTAGCCAAACCCATTCATCTTGGGTCATCAACCCATGTATGGGATATCAGGATCAGCAACGAAAAGAATGTATTGGTTTGTATCAGCAGGCTCACTGTGGCCATTCTTCCAAAGAGGAGCGAATAGGCAGATTGACCAGGTTCACAATGCTTCCAGTGGATTAATACGCTTCGTTAAACCCCTTTTTAAGCGGTTCAATCAGTCCGCCGGCTCTCAACACATCCAGTATAGAAGGCATCGTATTTTTTGTATAAGGCCCCAGGTCCCCGGGACTCACCCATTTTACTTCGGTGATATCTTCTTCCAACTGCGGTTCGGGATGTTGTTCACCCGCCGCATGAACTATAAACCAGGAGTTTTTTTTCAATATATGTTTCCCGTTTTCGTCGTAAGTATGATAAGTATTGATCAGATGTTTTTTAATGCTTAAATTAACCAGCTTTGTTTCTTCATTTATCTCCCTGATTGCGCACTCTTCAATTGTTTCACCTTCGTCCAGTTTGCCTTTTGGCAGATCCCATTTTCCCCTTCTGAAAATCATAAGGTATTCACCATTGTCATTTTCTATCAGCCCGCCACCGGTTTGAATTATCAGGAATTTCTTATAAAAAGCATGCCTGAGTGCCTCAAGATTTTCGTGTAAAAAAATGCCTGCATGAACCTTCTCCGTCTTCATTTCATGGATCATGGAGTTTATAGCCGGCGACGAGAGTTCGTCCATAAAAACTGCGTCATCATGATGTTTGTAAGGTTCGAGTTCCGGGGTTATTGAATCAGTAAGAAAAAGGGGCTTATCGTTAAAATAAATCTTTATGTACATGCAAATACGTTTACTGATACAATTTAAAGCGCCACGATGTAAATCACTTCGTTTTTTTAAAATACTTTCGCGTTTGCCCTTCGAAGCCGCTTAGCAATCCTCAAAACAAGATTGCTGCGCGGCGTAGTAGGGTTCGCCCTTCGAAGCCGCTTAGCAACCCTCAGAACAAGATTGCTGCGCGGCGTAGTAGGGGAATTAAAAATGTTTTCTTATGACAACAAATGAAAAAGCAGTCGCTGAGAAATTACTACAGGTTAAGGCAATACAGCTTAACCTCGATGAGCCTTATAACTGGGCTTCGGGTTGGAAGAGTCCTATCTACTGTGATAACCGAAGGGTACTGTCGTTTCCCTTCGTCCGTGAATTCATTAAGTCTGAGATGTGCAATGTTATTTTCGACCAGTTTGAAGACGGGGCCCTGTTGGCTGGTGTGGCAACAGCCGGTATAGCCTGGGGAGCTATGGCAGCCGACCAGCTTAAGCTTCCATATATCTATGTAAGACCTAAGCCCAAAGAACACGGTCTGGGTAACCAGATAGAGGGATATTATGAAGCAGGACAAAAGGTGGTAGTGATTGAGGACCTTATTTCAACGGGGAAAAGCAGCCTGCAGGTAGTGGAAGTGCTTAGGGCAAAGGAACTTGATGTAATTGGGATGGTTTCTATTTTCGATTATGGCTTTCCTGAAGCAGCAAGAAATTTTGCCGCCGCCGGTGTCAGACTCAGAACACTTACCAATTACCCGACCCTGATCCGTCTGGCTGTGGAAAAGCAGATTTTTACCGCAAATCAGCACGAAATTTTGTTAAAATGGCAAGCGGATCCTGGCAACTGGCAGGGGAAATAATTACATTTGAAAAAACAATTACCTATGAAAAAATTTGGACTACTGCTCCTTGCCACTGTCTCATTCGCGACCGCCGGTCTCAGCCAGGTCAAGAAAGGAGTGCAGACCGTGGTTATCAAAACCCCGACAGTTCAATGTGAAATGTGTAAGGAACGTATTGAAAAGATACTTCTGAGAGAACCTGGAGTGCAAAAATCAGTTGTTGATTTCAAGAAAAAAACAACAAAAGTGACTTTTGTCTCTGAAAGAACGAATATTGAAATCATCAAAACTACGATCGCAAACACCGGTTTCGATGCTGATGATATCACCGCAAACGAAGAATCTTATAAGAAACTTCCGACCTGCTGCAAAAAACCTGAAGACGGTGGGGGCATGAAAAACGAATAAATTCTCAATTAATTTTTGATAAATCTTCCCGGCAACCGCCGGGTTTTTTTTGTTCCTTTTTAAAACCTATTCCGCGGCGTGATCTTCGAAATTCGAATTTAAATCCCGGACTAAATCTGAAGATTCAAATCCAGGACTAACTCCGAAAATTCAAATAGATACGAAAATTTAAATTCAGGACTAACTCCGAAAATCCCAATAACTCCGAAATTCCAAATCCAGCGCAAACTCCGAAATCCAAATAACCCCGAAAATTCAAATACAGGACTAAACTGAAAATTCAAAATTGGGATCGGGAAATGAGTTCGGAAAAAATGAATTTTTAAAATTTGATCCTTTTTAGTCCTTCATATTTAATGGGATAATTTAAGAAAACACCTCCCTTTCCAAAACTTGCATTTCCTTCCATTCTTATCAGGACAGAACTGTCTGAAACAATTCTCAGAATATTTGTCAGTGCTCCCCCGGTTTTTACCCGCATGGTCACCGGGAGTGAAAATGTGTCCCTGCCAGGAATTCTGACAAGACTATCGAGTGTCGATTTTCCCAGGTAAGTATTATTGATAAAAACGTCCACATCTGCCTTCTTGAGTTGAAGGTTTGATTTGTTCGGATTAAAAAATTCGACGTCCATCCCAACCGTCGATTCAATCAAACCCCATTTAACCACCTTCAGGTTTTTAAAATCTACGTACTCAAGATCCTTCGGTTTTGCACAGGCAAAAAGTGTAACCACGACCAGGACATAAAGGAGCCCAATTTTCATACCGACATAATTTAGGCTGCAAAGTAGGAGATTAATTTTTCCGGCCAAAAATGGCTTTGTAATTTTAGAAAATAGTTGGCTAAATTTTTTAGAAAATCTGAGCCATGGAAAGGCGAAAATTGCGAAAATCATCAACTAATATATTTAGTATTACAAAGTGATGTTTAAATATTGTTTACCAGATAGATATCTCATATCAATTAGTATTAAATTACAAATAAAAAGACTCAATTTCGTGCCAGGCACGACTAAAATTCGCAAAAATTAAACAGTATAAAATAAAAACTTAAAGTGAAGGCATTAATAATTGATTTACAGTATTTTCCGACGGTTAATTACTATTTAACTCTATTAAATATTGAACATATCATTTTTGAGCAATATGATCATCATATAAAAATGAGCTTTCGGAACAGATGTATGATTGCAGGTGCAAACGGGAGGATAAAACTGAGTATTCCCCTGGTTGGTGGACGGGATCAGCGGACGATTTCTAAGGAAGTGAAAATTGACAATTCGGTAAACTGGCAGTTGCAACATCTCAGGTCGATTGTTTCGGCCTATAACCGGTCGCCATTTTTTGAATATTTCTCAGAAGGGTTTTCGGGTCTGTTTGACAAAGAATATCAATATCTTTTGGATTGGAACCTGGTTTGCCTGGACTGGCTAAAAGAGTCAATCCGGGGAAAATGGACATATTCCCTGACAGATAAATATGAGACTGATTTTAAAAATGCTTCAATATTCGATTTTAGAAACCGGTTTTTTCCAAGGACAATTCAAAATGAAAATATTGTGGACCTGACATACAGGCAGGTTTTTGAAGAGAAAAATGGATTTATACCGCAGCTTTCTATTCTGGATTTTTTGTTCTGTTCAGGGCCACAAGCCGTGATTTCGGCAGCTGGTCGCAAGACAGAACTAGATGGGAATTGATTTAAATCAATGAATAAAAAGGTTTTAATTCTGATGCAGCATCTTCTAACAAGGCGTTGTCTTCTAATAGCAAGACCAGGTTAAAACCCGATTAAATCTAATTGTAGATTGAAGTTTAACCGGTTCACCTCAACGGGCCATAGTTTTTTGGAGAAGAGTTTGAAGCCAGTGAAGAGAGAAACAAGAAGATTAGTATACCGATCACCTTTTTAGATAGTTCTGAAGTTCAAAGTTTATTTGTTTTATGTGTCTGGATTTGTGACCAACAAACCAGGCGGCTGCGACCAAAATCCTCTTTGGTCACAGAATGTACCAAAACCAACTGCCAACAAAAAACCCTCCGCCAGGAGGGTTTTTTAATGTGCCTGCCTCTGCTGGGAGACGGCAAATATTTTTGGCTTAAATATTCACAATCTTTTTAACCCTGATCACCTTTGATTTGTTAGAAGGAACAGTCTGTTTCAGACGATCATCGACCATTTCCACCTCAGCAGCTTTGATAAGTTCAGCTTTGCGGATCTTTGCTTTTTCGAACTGGATATATCTTTCAGCCAACTGGGTTCTATATTTTTCCACTTCTGTGGCCGATTCGTGGGAGGTTTTCGACAGATCCTCATTTAGTGTTTTCCAGTCAATTTCGGCAACAGCTTTCTTTAACTCCAGTTGCAGCCTTTCGATATTTAGTTTCTCACCGGCTTTTTCGAGATTGCGTTCTATCTGTGACCAGTTAAGCCCATCAATAGCATTCATTGTCCTGGCCAGTTGCACCTGGGTTGTGAGATCAGCGTTGTGGGATTTTTTCGGAAAAGCAGTGTCTTCCATTAATTTATAGGTAAAACTGCTGCCTGGTACATAAGGAAAAGGTTTTTCCTGCGCATCCGGGGCGGCAGGAACTTCTACAGTAGCACTGGCATTGCCCTCAATACTAATTGTATATTCACGGGGTTGTTCGGCATTCACATATTCAATGTGTGGACTCCGGGCAACTGCGCTAATCAGTTCTTCCACTTTTCCCGTAACAATTACTTTTGCAAAGTCTTTTTCAATGTTGATATCCTCGGCGGCGTTTTTGAAGTCTTCAACTATTTGTTCGTTTTTGCTTTGATTTTCACTAGTCGCTGCCGGGTCGGTGACTGGGGCTGTAGTACTAAAAAGCTGGGGCAATTCCGAACCTGGAACACGTGTGGAGATCAACTTAGTCATTACAACAGGTACCGGCTCACTGGAAGAAAGGTCTTTGACCGGGACTTTCCATCCCAGGTAGCCAAGGAAAAGAGCGGGTAAGAGGAATGAAATCAGTCTTTGACTAATTGGTGTGGCAACGGTTTCGCCTGTAAGTAATCTTCTGACTCTCGCAAGGAGAAGCATTTTATTATTTCCTGTTGCAGCCAGTGAGATCTTGTGCAGTTGATTCCGCTCTGGCCTTTGTTTCTCAAGAATCAACAGGGCCTGGGCGTACAGGGTCGCATCATAACGGAATTGTACTACGATATCGTCGCAGCGGTGTTCCCTTTCCCTTTGAATTACATCCTTAAAAAACCTCGCAAACGGATTGAAAAACAATATGATATCTGCAACTGCAATAAGCAGATTCATCAGGAAGTCGTTCCGTTGAATATGATACAATTCGTGAAGTATAATTGATTCAGTCTGTTTTAGGGAAAGGTTATTAATTATTGAAACCGGAAGCAGGATTACAGGTTTCCAGAACCCGACAGTAAGTGGGGTTTCAACCAGCTCCGAAATCCAGACCCTTATTTCTTTTTTCAGACCCATTTGAGCCGCAAGATGTTGAAGAAAAACCCTGATTTCTGGATCGGCTTTTCTGAGTCCTTTTGTGGAAAGCGTTTTAGTGTAAGAATGCTGTCTGTGCAAACGGATAGCCAGTATCATGGCTACGACCAGGTAAGCAACAGAAAGCCAGGGTAAAATGGCATCCAGCTTATCCGGTACCTGGCCCAGCAAATTAGAGAAACCTGCAGCAGTGCCTGGCCTGCCGGAAAAAGTGTTAAAAATTAGGGAGAACATGAACCAGCCTGAACCGGCGGCAAGCGATAACAGCGCGAGATTATGCCTTAGATTGGCATTGAACCTTTTTCCGCTTCGGGTTATTGCCAGGTAAATCAACCAAACAACACCCATTTGCCATAAACTGTCTATTAGTGACCATCCCAACGCTTTGAGAAAAGCGGATTGGAGAATTGGGCCCATGCTTTACTGTTTTTTTAAGTTGTCGATAAGTTTTTGAATTTCCTCCAATTCGACAGCTGAGGCTTTATGATTACCTAGCGCCTGCATTACAAGCTCTGTTGGTGATCCACCAAAAAGAGTATCAATCATCTTACCCACCATTTGTTTTTGCGTTTTCTCACGGCTAACATTAGCCTGGTAAATATGGGTTTTGATAGAGTCGTCTCTTTTTACCAGCCCCTTTTCATGCATGATCTGCATCAGTTTCAGGGTGGTGGTATAACCGACTTCCTTGTGTGCGGCAAGTTCTTCATGAACATCCCTTACACTTGCAGTGGTTCTTCCCCAAAGTACCCGCAAAATCTCTAACTCACTTTCTGTTGGTTTGATATACTTTGTTGCTGACATGATAAGAATTCGTTTTCTTAAAAATACGAAATCTATCGTAATGAATTGTTAATACAAGATAAGAAACGAAAAATTTTAATCCCGGTCAATTTTGTGAAAGGAAAATTAGATGGGAGAGTGGTATTGAGAGTAGAATGGTATTGAGAGATGAGAATGAAATATAGACGATAATGGCAGCGGACAACCGGGGTTCAAAAGAAAAAACGGTTGCTTCGGAAGAAGCAACCGTTGACTTTAAAAATGATTGATTATTTTTTTAGTTGGGATGATTTTAGTCTTAGTCAACTGATTTTTTGAATATGGAAATCTATTCAATGGAACAGTTATTTATTCACTCAAATATTTATTGATTAAATGAAACAGTTTTTGCCGGATCAGGAACAACGGCTTTTATTTCATCTGCCTTGGAAATTTTCTCTTTTTCCTTCAACATTTTCACTGACTGTGTTTCTCTCTCTGCGAATATCACTGCCAGGGTTGGAGCAATAACCAAAGACACGATAGACATAAGTTTGATGAGAATATTCATACTGGGACCAGAGGTGTCTTTGAAAGGATCACCTACTGTATCACCTGTCACAGCAGCTTTATGTGGATCACTTCCTTTTTTATAAGTCTGTCCGTTGATAAGCACTCCTTTTTCAAAAGATTTTTTTGCATTATCCCAGGCACCCCCTGCATTATTCTGAAACATTCCCATTAGTACACCGCTTACCGTTGCTCCGGCAAGAAAGCCTCCCAAAGCTTCGGGGCCTAAAAGGAAGCCAATAATTAATGGAGAAAGTATAGCAATAGCCCCGGGTAACATCATTTTTTTGAGGGATGCTTCGGTGGAAATAGCAACGCATTTATCATATTCAGGTTTGCCCGTTCCTTCCATAATTCCTGGAATTGTTCTGAACTGGCGTCTTACTTCTTCAACCATTGCCATGGCTGCTTCACCAACCGCACGGATAGCGAGTGATGAAAATATAAAAGGAATCATGCTGCCAACAAAAAGACTGGCCAGCACTTTAGCTTTATAGATATCAATTCCGCTCATTGCATAACCATTGTGATTTATCACACCAACATAAGCCGCAAAAAGTGCCAGGGCAGTGAGCGCGGCAGAAGCGATTGCGAAACCTTTACCGGTAGCCGCAGTAGTGTTACCAACAGCATCGAGTACATCCGTTTTTTCGCGGACTTCTTTTGGCAGCTCACTCATTTCCGCAATACCACCAGCGTTGTCTGCAATAGGTCCAAATGCATCAATAGCCAGCTGCATAGCAGTGGTGGCCATCATTCCGGCCGCCGCAATTGCAACTCCGTACAAACCTGCGCATTCATAAGAACCCCAAATACCTGCGGCAAGCACAAGGATAGGTAGAAAAGTACTTTCCATACCAACGGCAAGACCACCAATTACATTTGTTGCATGACCGGTAGAAGATTGTCTGATGATGCTCATTACCGGTTTTTTGCCCATGGCAGTATAATATTCAGTGATCATGCTCATCAGCGTTCCGACTACGAGTCCAACCGCGATAGCCCCCATCACACCCCATTTGGTAAATTCAAGGTCACGAAGGGTCATTGTTTCGGGAAGAAGGTAATAAACCAATCCCGCACAGGCAGCTGCAGTCAGTATTATGCTTCCCCAGTTACCCATGTTGAGCGCCTTTTGAACCGTCGTAGTGCTGATACCAGCTGAGTCGCTGATTCTCACGAACCAGGTTCCCACTATTGAAAAAAGAATACCGACACCTGCAATCAGCATTGGCAAAAGGATCGGTGACATACCATTAAAGTCATCAATGGCTTTAGTTTCCTGGCCAAGCACCATAGTTGCCAGAACAGTAGCTACATAAGAACCGAAAAGATCAGCGCCCATTCCAGCCACATCACCCACGTTGTCTCCAACATTGTCAGCAATAGTTGCCGGATTGCGTGGATCATCTTCTGGAATTCCAGCTTCCACCTTTCCTACCAGGTCAGCTCCAACATCTGCAGCTTTTGTATAAATACCGCCACCGACACGTGCAAAAAGGGCTATTGACTCAGCGCCGAGTGAAAAACCGGTAAGAATTTCGATAGTTCTGACCATTTCTTCTGAGTCAACCGGTGAATTCGGTGCAAAAATAGCTTTGAGTATTATAAATAAACCGCCTAAACCAAGTACAGCCAGACCTGCAACTCCGAGGCCCATAACTGAGCCGCCGGTAAATGACACATTAAGTGCTTTTGAAAGACTTGTACGGGCAGCATGTGCAGTCCGGACGTTTGCCTTTGTTGCTATTCGCATACCGATATAACCCGCAAGTGCACTAAAAAATGCACCTAAAATAAAAGCAACTGCAATGGACCAATGCGACTTGTCATTTCTGCTTCCCATAAATGCCAGGAGTACTGCAGCGATCACAACGAAATAGCCAAGAATCTTCCATTCAGCCTTTAAAAAAGCCATGGCACCCTCAGCAATATATTTGCTGATTTCTTTCATCCGGTCGGTACCGGCATCCTGTTTAGAAACCCACGCAAATTTTACAAAGGTGTACAAGAGGCCCACAACGCCCATTGCCGGAACCAGGTAAATCAATTTGTCCATAAGTAATGTTAAAAATTTAAGGTGGTCAAAAATAGGGTAAATGGCTCAATATTAAAGTAAAAGAAATTAGAAATGGCTGGCCGGGACGAAACGGACAAGGGCAAAAAAATGCCGGGCATTTACCCGGCATAAACTATCAATCAATTCAATAAATCCTTTATTGTTTTCGGGTAGTATCCTTCGGTTTTTTCTTTAGCAGATCCTTCAACAAGCCCTTGCCGGTTTCTTCAAGTTGTTTTTTTGCGTCGACCGGTTTGCCGGTTGAGTCCTTCTTTCCGGCAATTTGTTCTTTAAGCTTTTCTTCGGCAGCCTTGATTACTTGTTTTTTAGCAGATTCGATTGAATCTTTCACCTGTGCCTTTGCGACGGTCACAGCACTGTCGGCAGCTGCTTTTTTTGCTTCAATAAAGACGTTTGCCTGGGCTTTCATGTCTTCTGCAAGAGAAGCTGATGCCTGTTTGAGATCTGTTTTTATCTGGGGATTTGTTATTGTGCCTCCCATTTTGACTTTCAGGTTGATCACATCACTGAGTTTGACCGGAACACCTTTATTATTTGCCTGTGTTACCAAACCATTGATTAATTGGTTGCCCTGATCGCCGATTAATGATCTTGGAACCTTCATATTTACTATATAGTCAAGAGACTGGTCAAACCCATGCATACCACCAATCTCCATATCAATCTCTTTTATTTTAACAGTAAATGGTTTCACAAGTACTTTTCCGTTTGCAAATTCAATATAATTTTTGATGTCCTTCAGCGTCACTGCCTGGAGATCTTTAACATTGAGAGTAGAAGCAAGCTTTTCAAGTGGTCCGAATTTACTAAGGAAGCCCTGTAATAAAAACAAGGTTCCTTCACCGGTGAGGCTGTTCAGATCGGGCATCATGTCTTGTCCAAGTCTACCTTTCATGGTAAGTTTAGAGGTCAGTTTTCCTGAAATAAATTTTGCTACCGGCATCAGCGCCTGCACTGTGTTAAACGAATTGAATGTTTTTTGCACATCAAGGTTTTCAACATCGTAGCTGAGAGAAATGTCCGGATTTTTTTTGCTCCTTGCGGTAGAATAGGATCCGTTCAGCCCGATAGTACCATCCAGCGCCTGCATCTTTATGTCTTTTAAAACTACTGTTTCATTGGCAAGTGATAAAGCCCCGGTCACATTATTATAGTTTACTTTATCATAAGTCACCTGGTCAGCTTTTGCATTCACCAGGAAGCTGATATTTTTCGGAACTGCAAAAGGTTCGGATGCTACAGTTTCTGCAGAAGCAGTGGTTGTATCGGTACTCATCCATTTGTTAAGATTTACTTTGTCTGCAGCAACATTGAGTTTTCCTGCGAGCGGTTCATCTTTCATGGCATAACCGATCAGGTTATCGAAGCTTCCGTTAGCTGTAAAATTTGTTCCCATGAAGTTGCCTGCAACGGTATTCAAAGTAACATTGCTCGGATTAAAAGTCATGGTCGCATTGCTTACCTTAACACCATCAGGATAATCTTTTGATTTATAATTTACCTGGGATGCATTAACGGTGCCTGAGGTTTGAATGGCATCATACTGGCTTTTATCAATCTGTGATTTTTTTCCTTTGAATGCGAGATTAGCAGCAACTTGTCCGGCAAGTGATGTTCCCGGTTCGAAAGTATAAAACTGACCGATATTGCCGAGGTTAAATGAGCCTTTTGCAGTTCCTTCAAATTGTGGATCGCTTGCAGGTGTAGTAAGAATTAAGGTGAGATCCACCGGATCTTTACCAACTTCTATATGGGCTGCAGGAATGTTAATTACCGTATGATCAGCTATACCATCCGGGTTCTCAAAATTAATTCTTGCACTGGTATTCTGGATAGGTTGGGGAAATGCCGGAGATGTATAGTACAGCTTAGCAATTTCCACAAAACCTTTTGCGGAGAATGGCCCTGGTTGTTGTTTCTGGACAGCTGCAATATTGCCTTTTGCCTGGATATCGGCATTAAGCAGCCCTGCAAGCTTAGTACCTGCTTCAAGCTTTACAAACTGGGTGATCTTTGAAAGATCAAGTCTGCCTTTGGCAACCGCGTCTACATACATATCTGTCAGCGGCTTTTTGAAAAGAACCTTAAAGTCGAACGGTTCGTTATCCATTTCAAGATGCCCCTGTTGGATATCAACGACAGTGTTATCAGTAACACCGTCGGGGTTATTCACCTTCATGACGATGTTAATATTCTTTACTGGTTTTGGAAGATCAGGGTATTGAAAGAATCCATTTTTTACTTCAAGGTTAACGGCATAAGCGGGAATGGCAGTTGAACTATATACTCCACGAACAAAGCCGTTGAACAATGCAGAGCCACTGGTTTTTATCTTATCAAAATCGTTTTTATAAACAGCAGGGATCAGGGAAAGAATGGTTTTGAATTCAGTGGATGGAGCGTTAAACTTTATGTCCATATTATAAACGCTGTCATTCACCAGTTGAAAGAATCCACCTGCTGCAAGTTTCATATCATTGACCTGTATCTGTTCAGTATTGAATGAATACTTACTGGTTTTATTGTCAACCTCTATAGCTGCATCGATACTTGTTTTAGATCTGTATAAATAAGGTACGCCACCATAGCTGAAAGAAACCTCATCAGCATTGGTATTGGTAACGAGCGTAAAAAGATCCGAAGTAAAATCACCACTGCCTTCATGATTAAGATTAACTAGCTCGGCACTCATATCTGACGAAAGATCATTGTAATAAACATAGCCGTCTTTGATTTCATATTTTTTCAACTGGAGATTGAAAGGTTTTTCTTCAGATGGAGTTGAAACGGCGGCCGTGTCCGGTTTGGCGATATCGTAGTTGGCTTTACCTTCTTTGGTAACAAGCGCGTGAATCCGCGGCTGGTTAATGGTGACAGAATAAATATTCATGTTGTTACCACTGATAATACTCATCAGGTTAACAGCAACGTCAATGTTTTTTGAACTTATCAGGGTGTCTTTTGAAAATTCATCCAGGCCAATTACCTGGAGGTTTTCAAGAGCAACTGCAACACGGGGAAAGCGCCGGAAAAATGAAATATCAACATCGGTGAAATCTACCCGGGCATTTACATTTTTATTGATTTCTGTTTTTGCGAACGCAACGATCTTATCTTTGAAGAAGTAGGGGATGGCAATTGCTGCGAGAATGAGCACAACGAGTACAATACCTGTGATTTTTAGGATTTTCTTCAACATGGGTTTTTGGATTTTAAATTGAATATCAGTCCACGAAGATAGCTTTTTGTATTTTCGTTTCATAGTTTTTACAAATATGACGCCAGAAAGGGAAGCCAGATTGTTAACCGTACTTAGTAAACGCCAGGATGACCTGACTGTTGTTCTTGAAAACGTATTTGATCCTCATAATATTTCGGCGGTGATGCGTACCTGTGATGCGGTTGGGATCCAGGACATCTATATCCTGAACACAAAGATTCCAATACATAAAAAATGGGGCGCAAAAAGCAGCAGCAGCGCTGTAAAATGGCTCACTATCCATCAATTTACCGATGCAATTGAATGCATGGAAGTTTTGCGTCGCTCTTACGACAAAATTCTCACAACTCATTTGTCTGCCGATGCCGTTGATCTGTATGAGATTGATTTTACCGGGAAACTTGCCCTGGTATTTGGCAATGAACATTCCGGCGTGAGTGATGAGATCAGGGAAATGGCAGATGGCAATTTCCTGATTCCACAAGCCGGAATTATTCAATCATTAAATATCTCTGTTGCATGTGCTGTTTGTTTATATGAAGCTTATCGCCAGAAAACCATTGCGGGGCATTACGATTCCCGGAAAATGGATGCAGACCGGTCAAAATCATTATTGAAAGAATGGAAATATTATGGAGAAATCTGAGATCCCGTTATGCTGTGACCTGTGGATGTGAAGTCTCTTGTTTCATTCTTTCTTCAGCGAGCGCCTTTATAGAATGAATGCTTACGTTCAGCTCATAGCCAATCAGCAATACCAGGGAATTTATATAAATCAAACTCATTAAAACAATGATGGTTCCTATCGAACCATAAAGGGCATTGTATTCGCCGAAATTATTAACGAATGTAGAAAACACCAGTGTCGATAAAATACTCAAAGAAGTTGCCAATACAGATCCCGGAGATAGAATCCGCCATGGTTTTTTGATGGCTGGTGCGTATTTATAAATAAGGGCAATGGAATAAAATATCAGGCCGAGAATAAATAGCCAACGGATAGAATCGATAAGACTGATAAGTAATTCGCTTTTGATACCGAGCCATCTTAGAACCATACCCTGCATAATGAGCAGTATGAGACAGGCAAGTACCAGTCCCATCATGATCGTTGTTAGTTTTATGGCGGTCCACCTTGTCTGGAATTCTGATCTTTTTTCGAAGCCGATATAGTTTTTATTGAATGAGCGCATCAGGCCCATCATTCCATTCGAAGCAAAAAATATCAACAGGATAAAACCAAATGATATCAGACCGATTCTTGTTTCATCAAGAAAACTATCAACAAATGAAATGATGTTCTGGTTATACTCCCTTGCGGGAACCATATCGGTTATAAGCGTATGTAGCTGCCGTTTCAGAGGTCTTTTTGGAATAAAGGGCAACTGCGGAATGATCGTAAATAAAAACAGGCAGGCCGGAGGAATCGCCATGATAACATTATATGAAACAGCAGATGCACGTTCGGACAAGCCGACCTTTTTGACCTGTGCCAAAAAAAACATAATCACATCATACAATGGAAGGCCGTCGAAGCCGGGAAGTATAATTTTTTTTGATTTAGCAATGGCATACTGAACCAGTGATGTATTTAATATGATACGTTGCCATTTGACCATAAAATATTACAAGTCTTCTTTGGAGGCCTGTCTTAATCTTTGTAGTGAGTCTAAAGTTTTCCGATACAATTTTGCATACTTCAGGTGATCGTTGTAGTTCTTTGCAAAAAGATGTTTGCCTGAAAGATCTGGTTTTGCGACAAAATAAAGGTATTCTGTTTCGGGTGAATTTAACACTTCGTCAAGCGTTTCAAGCGAAGGCGTACAAATAGGACCGGGGGGTAAACCCAGGTTCCGGTATGTATTATATGGTGAAACGACTGCAAGATGTTTTTCGTATATACGTTTCAGTGAGAAATCCCTTAATGCAAATTTCACCGTCGGGTCTGCGCCAAGGCGGATTGATTTTTTTAACCTGTTGCGATATACGCTGGCCATAGTATCCTTTTCATCTTTCGCATTTGTCTCTTCTTCTACAATTGATGCAAGTATATAAGATTCAGTGGGGGTGAGCCCGATTTTAGATGCCTTTTGTTTTCGCTCATCGTTCCAGACTGTTTTATATTCTGAGAACAATTTTCTGAAAATCATGGTTGGCGTAGAGTTCCAGAAATAAGTATATGTATTTGGAAAAACAGCTGTCATGATGGTATTGCTGTCGAGCCCATAATGTTTCAGTGTATCCGGGTTGTTCATGTAGTTTATGATAGCAAGCGAATCACTTTCGAACTTTCTTCCGACCAGGCCGGCGAAACTTTCTTTGGTGCGGATCTTAGTGATAACGAGGTTTACTGATGATTGCCGGCGATTGCGAAGAATCCGGGCCAGTTGCCAAAGACTTGTCCCCTTTTTTATTTCATATTTACCTGGGCCCAGGTTTTCCCAAACTTTAACACGGTTTGCCAGGAATCGGAATGAACCGGGGTTGTCAATAAGGGTATCCAGGCTTTTAAGTACAGCCATTTCGTTTGCCTCGCCGGTCCGGATATAGAGGAATTTCAATTTTTCATCAAAGCTTGTAGCTGACATAAAAAAACGCCAGCCGACAAAAAGGGCTGACAAAAAAACCAGAACCAGTAAGCCAAGAAAGATTTTCCTGATCATAATAATATATCCTAAAGTTAGATCGTAATTCCGTTTTGAGCTGGGATGTAAAATAAAACAAAAACCCTGCTATTGCCAGCAGGGTTCGTTATATTTTTAAGTAGTGTGAATCAGGGATTCGGTGTAGTAGGCTGCGGTGTTGAGGCTCCGGGTTGTGACGGAACCTGCTGAGCAGGAGCTTGTTGTGCGGGGGTGGGACGACCACCTCTCAGTTCTCTTGTATCAACAGCTGAGCTTTTTGGAATGAAAACAATTGAGAATATGCAAAGCAGGGCAATGGCACTTGCCATGATCCAGGTACCTTTTTCAAGTACATCGGTAGTTTGCTTAACACCCATGAACTGAGAATTAAAACCGGCAATGTTTCCGGCAAGGCCACCACCTTTTGGATTCTGAACAAGTATCAGGAAACCTACAATCACGCTAATTATTATCACCAGGATCAGGAACAGGATCATCATATCACAAGACTTTTAATTGGTCAATTTTGGCTGCAAAATAAGTGCTTTTCGAGGGATTCTGCAAACTTAATTTCCGGTAGATCTGGCGGGCCTTTTCATAATTTCCCTGTTTTACCCAAACCTCGGCCATTGATTCCGTGAGCACTTCTTTTTCCTCGACAGAATGCTCGGCTATGCGGCGTATAGAATGCTGAGCGGTCTCATCCATACTGTTTTCAGCAACCTGTTGAGGCAGTCTTTTCATACTGCGGATCCATTCAGTGAAACTTTTCAACTGCTGGCCAAGCTTGTCCTTCGAAAAATCCTCCAGTTTAAGTTTAATTCCCTGGGATGCGAAGTAGTCAATTGTATAATAAGGGTCGAATTCCAGTTTTTGAACGTCAACGGGCGCGTCTTTTGCTACTTCAGGTTCGGGATTTTTTGCAAAAGCAGGTTCCGGATTTTTTGCAACCAATGGATCAGCGGCTTCTGCGGACAGGGAACCGGCGTCTTTATTGGATCCGGCATTCTCTGCGGAAACCTGGGATTGAACTGCATTTTGGAATTCATCGGTTACTGTTTGGACTTCGTCAGTTACCGTTTCATGTTCAGTGATATTTTCGATTTCTTCAGGTAAAGGATCTCGTTGAGAAGCTTTTTGTGCTTCGAATGAGATCAGATCAGGACGGTCAACCATCTGATCATCTGAGTATTCAAACTGGCGAGCTGGTTGCTCAACATTCGCCTGGTCTGTACCCCTGTTTAATGGTTCTAGTCTTTCCCGGTCGCCTGCAACAACTTCTGAAGTGAGATGTTTGCGCTTTTCAAAGTTATTACGAAGTTCTTCATCAGATACGGGTTCGTCTTCTCCGGAACTATTTTCCCCGGCATCTTCTTCCTCCGTTTCCCAGGGAGCGTTTAGTGTTTCTTCGTTCAACCGAAGTTCTTCATTTGTTTCTTCCGTAATAAATTCTGCGAACACCTCACCGTCATCATAAAACAACTCTTTCGGGTTAACGGGGGCTATATCTGTTGAAGCCGGCGCAAGCGCAGCAATAACAGGTTGATCTAAAATAACAGGCTGATCTGATTTACTGTGGTGCCTGCTATCATCAATTTCTTCCTGCGCTTCTTCCTTTTTTTCTTCCCCGGCTTCTAACCCTGGATCCCTTCCTTCTTCATTTCCTGGTTTTAACCCCGGATCTGTTTCATTTTGATCATCATCCTCTTCTTCAACCTCATCTTCTATATCGCCTGGTATGTCATCACCTGAAATGTCCGGTTGTGCATGGGCGTTATATTCACTGGTTTGGTGAGGTAACCCACTTGTGACATACTCCTGTTCAAGTTCATTTTCGGGATCTATTTGTTTTTCAATCTCAGTAGGATGAATGGATATAGGAGGATGTTGCGTATCTGCTCTTCCGTTTTCATTAGGCTCCTGTAATACAAATTGAAGCCAGGCCGGATTATTAAAGTAAATGGAGGTGACAGCTATCTCTCGTTCAAAGGCTCGTTTTTCACCTTCCAGCTGCAGTTTTTTGGCAAGCAGCAGGTGACCGGTACCCGCATATGGATACTGCCTGATAAAATAACGGAGTTCACTTTCAGAAACCTCATCCAGTGTTTCTTTCTGAAATAGCTGATATACTATTTGGCTGATATTGCTGACCATATTAATTACCAGTTGGAAAAGATCCTGTTAAAGATTTCATCGCTCATGTTCTGAACAATAGTCGGTAGAAGCTGCTGCTGTGCAGTTGTAAAATCGACAGTAGCAGAAAAGTCGAAATTACGCGAAACATCGGCTTCAAAACTTTTTGTTCCCTCAGGCAAGGTATTAATAAAATCGACTTTTACGGTAACGATTATCCGGTTTGTTGCTGCCTGTTGATCTCCTGAAACACCCGATGTAATAGGTCTGAAATCGACGATGGTTGCTGCGATATCATAGTGTGCGTCCTCACCCTGTGTTGGACGAAGCCTCGAGAACTGGCTATTGATCTTTTGGCGTAAACGATCGGTTAACTGCGGCGCCAGCTGCGGGTTTACATTAGTTGCCCGGTTTTCAATCAGTTTCAACCGGTATGTTTTCACGCTTGCAGGTACACTGGCATCCTTGAAGGAATAACATCCTCCGGCCAGGGCAATAATCATAAATGCCAGTATCAATCTTAACCACAAAACAGAACGAAAATGTTTAATCGATAACATTGATCTTATAAATTTTCAAATGAATTCCTAATCCTTTTGTTGCCGGAAAACGTAAAGTAAACATCTTTATTTGACATCAATCATTATATGACATCAATCATTCCTTGATATCATATTCCTTTAACTTCCTGTATAAAGTTCTCTCGCTGATTCCGAGATCAAGAGCAGCATCTTTTCGTTTACCCTTGTGTTTTTTTAAAGCTTTAAGAATAAGTTCTTTTTCCTTATCCATTATATTCAAAGATTCCTCTACTTCCTCGTGCAGGTCAATTGAATCATGACCATGATGGATCATTACCGGTTGTTTATTGGAAATGGCCGGTTGAAGACTATGAGACATCATCTCTTCAGTTTTCAAATCCTTGAGCTCATTCATGAAAGATTTATTATTCACTGCCATCTCAGGATTTTGAAGCATATCCAGAAACATTCTTTTCAACTCGGTAACATCTTTTTTCATGTCGAAAAAAAGCTTGTATAAGAGATCGCGTTCGTTTGCGAATTCGTGACCATTGCTATTTGCTGCTGCATGAGCCAGGATAGGCAAACGGTTAAAATCACGATCAGGCAGGAACTTCTTCAATTCTCTTGCACTCACGTTTTTATCAGTTGATAATACTGAAACCTGTTCTGCAATATTCTTCAATTCGCGCACGTTTCCCGGCCAGCTGTAGCTAATTAACACATTTTTCGCGTCGTCGTCAAGCTGTATAATTGCAGCCTTGTATTTGTCGGAAAAATCTGCCGCAAACTTTCTGAACAATAACAATATATCTTCCTGCCTGTCGCGCAGAGAAGGAACGCGGATAGGAACTGTACTTAAACGGTAGTAAAGATCCTCGCGGAATTTACCTGTTTGAGTGGATTCGAGAAGGTCGCGGTTTGTTGCTGCTATTACACGAACATCTGTTTTCTGAACTTTCGATGAACCTACTCTTATGAACTCGCCGGTTTCCAGCACACGTAATAATCTTGCCTGTGTACCAAGTGGTAATTCCCCGACTTCATCAAGAAAAATGGTACCACCGCTCACAGTTTCAAAATAACCTTTACGGCTATCGACTGCACCGGTGAATGACCCTTTTTCATGGCCGAATAATTCACTGTCTATAGTTCCTTCAGGAATAGCTCCGCAGTTCACTGCTATAAAGGGATTGTGTTTCCTTGCAGATAATGCATGTATGATCTGGGAAAACACTTCCTTACCAACTCCGCTTTCACCAAAAATCAGCACCGTAAGATCTGTGTTAGAAACCTGGGATGCTACCTGGAGTGCAAAATTCAGCGCGGGTGAATTACCTATGATTCCGAAACGGTTTTTTATCGATTGGATGTCTGCCATTATATCTTTTTATTCCTTCTTCAATTAATTGATTCGCACTACATGTGGGACCATCAAATAACTTCCCCATGGAGGGTTGCTTTCGTACAGCTGTTAACCTTAACCATCGCATAGTCACCTTTGGCAAGGCCATGGCTGCCTTTTGGAAAAATGATCACCTTGTTCTGACCATTGCGGCCCATCCAGTGCTGATCACTTCTTTTGCTATTACCTTCGATCAGCACTTCGAAAGTCTGACCAACGTCCATCTGGTTATTTTCATGTGAAAGCCTGTATTGCAAGGCAACAATCTCGTCCAGTCGCCTGCTTTTTACTTCAGCGGGTACATCGTCCTTATACCTTTTTGCGGCGAGGGTACCCGGTCTTTCACTGTATATATACATATAACTCTGATCATAGCGCGAATATTCCATCAGGCTTAATGTATCCTGGTGATCTGTCTCTTCTTCCATACAGAATCCCGCAATCACATCAGAACTTAATCCGCATCCTGGCAGAACATCCCGGATCCTGTCGACTTTCGCCATGTACCATTCCCGGGTATAGGTTCTGTTCATCAGCTGCAACAAGCGGGTGGAACCACTTTGCACCGGCAGATGAATGTACTTACATATATTATGATGACGGGCCATCGTAAACAACACTTCATCAGTGATGTCTTTTGGATGCGAGGTGGAAAACCTTATCCTTAATTTCGGATCTATCAACGCAACTCTTTCCAGCAACATGGCAAAAGTTACGGTTTCACCGGTAATTTCATTTGTCCAATGATAGCTGTCTACATTTTGTCCCAACAGGGTCACTTCCCGGTAACCGGCTTCAAGCAGTTCACCACACTCTCTCACAATCGAATCGGCATCCCGGCTTCTTTCACGACCCCTTGTAAATGGTACTACACAAAATGAACACATGTTATTGCAGCCACGCATAATGCTCACAAAGGAGGTAACGCCATTGCCGTCGAGCCTGATTGGTGAAATATCACCATAGGTTTCCTCACGGCTCAACAAGACGTTGACTGCTTTTTGCCCCCCTTGAGCTTCGGCAATCAGTGACGGAAGTGAACGATAAGCATCAGGGCCTACTACGAGGTCAACCAGTTTTTCTTCTTCCAGCAGTTTGGATTTCAGCCGTTCTGCCATACAACCCAAAACACCGATCAGTGTTCCGGGACGACGTTTCTTTACCTTGCGGAGGAGTTCCAGTCGCTTGCGTACTGTCTGTTCTGCTTTCTCGCGGATCGAACAGGTATTTATGAGGATAAGATCAGCTTCTTCAAAATTTCCTGTAGAGCCGAATCCGCTCTCATTCAGGATGGACGCCACAATTTCACTGTCGGCAAAGTTCATGGCACAGCCATAACTTTCGATGTAAAACCGACGCGCAACCGGGGCTTCGGCTTGCAGCGGTAATACCAGCGCCTCTCCCTGACGGGCTTCATTATGGGTTTTATTGCTTACAAGATCAAACATGAAAATCCTAAAAATTTAAGAGTGCAAAGATAAGGAAAAATGACAGGTTGGCAGAACAGGTTTTCCATATGTTTGGCGTCTAAGAATATGTCAGATTAGTTTGTTATGAGCCCATTTGTTAAAGGACATACTTTCTGCGCCAAAAAGCTCAAAAACCGAAAAGTCATTGAGAACTTTAATATAAATTATTAATTTCGACCCCAGGATGATTTCAAAAATTGCTTTTTCCTTCGTATTTATTTTTTGTGTAATAAGTGTTTCTTCTCAGACTTCCGGTCCCGGGATTATCGCGGGCAATCTGCTGGACGAAAAATCGGCGGCCGTGTCTGGTGCCACCATTGAATTGCTTCCTTTTGCTGACACTATTCAATTGCGGAGATCGACCGCCAGTGATAACGCCGGCGATTTCTCATTCACCGGCTTAGCTTTCGGTTACTACCAGTTGAGGATTTCCTTTATTGGTATTAAGCCGATGTTAATAGACAGTATTCATGTACGTGAGGAGAGGTTCGACTTTAGCCTGAATGATTTGTTGCTAAAACTCAATGCTTCGGCGGAACTTGACGAGGTAGTTGTTTATGCTGAAAAACCGCTTATTCAAAGCCGTGAAGGCAACATAACTTATAATGCAGCTGAATCGCCGCTCAGCGCAGGCTCGAGTGTGAGTGAACTTTTGAAAAACGTTCCCCTGATCGCCACCGATCCGGACGGAAAATTAAGCGTTCGGGGAAAAGAACCAAAAATTCTTATCGATGATAAACCCGTTGACCTGAATGCTCAGCAGCTCCAGGATTTTCTTGAGTCGCTGCCAGGATCTATGATTGAAAGGATTGAGGTGATGACCAACCCGCCTCCGCAATATGCAAATGAGCAGGGTGGTGTCATTAATATCGTTACCCGGAAAGGCAGGGTAGGCTTAGGAGGTAGGTTCAATGTTTCTGCGGGTACCAGGGGTGAAACCGGGCTAAGTGGTAATATCAACTATCGCCGTAAAGGCCTGGCTATAAATTTCAATGCCGGTACCGGCTTAAACAGGTATACCGGTTATGGCTACTCGAAGCGGGAAAACATTTATCCGGATTCTTCAAATTTCCTGTACAGTTCTTACAACAACATAAATAAAAGTAACAGGCCGAATGCCAGGCTTAGTGTTGACTATGATATCAATTCCCGCAATAGCTTAAACCTGTTGCTGCAGTTTAATGAAAATGTTTTTGACAATTATAACGAATCTGTTTTTACCAATCTGAGCAATGAGAAAGAGGTATACCGGATCAGTAACCGCAGTACTCAGACTGATGGCCTGAATTTGAATCCCTCGATGAACCTGACTTATACCAGGAGGGGCAAAAAGCCTGGTGAAACTTTGAGGATCATCGCCGGGGCTAACTATTCATATAACGAAAATAACCGTCTCTTTTACCAGGAATTTTTAAATCCCGATCATACAGGCACCGGAATCGATTCAACACAAAGGCAGGACAATACCAGTTGGAATAGTGGGTTCAGCATCAGGTTGAATTATGATAAATTGCTGGATAACCAAACAACCACTATCTCAACAGGTGGCTGGTATAATTATGCTTCAAATGATGTGCTGGTTGATTTTCTTAACCTGGATAAGTCAGGTAGTAATATGTTCATACGAAATGCCGGATTAAGCAATGACTTCAATTTTATACAGACCATCGGCAATCTACGTGTATCCTTGAAACAAGTTATCGTTGAAGGTGTGAGTGTTACTGGTGGTATCAATGCGGAGCGAACGGGAATCAATTTTGATTTAACAAATGGTAACAGAACGGTGCGCAATAGCTATATCAGCTGGCTCCCTTTTGCAAATTTTAATAAGTACTGGGAAAACGAATTGAATCTTACTGTTTCATACCGCAAAACAATCAGGCGGCCTGGTATCGATCAGTTAAACCCTAGTATTGATTATAGCAATCCTTATAACCTGCGATACGGTAATCCTGACCTTGAAGCTTCAACATCTCACAATTTCGACCTGGTAATTGGTAAAAACAGCAGCAAGTTTTATGTGAATCTCGGGATGGGACACAATATTGTCAAGGATGTTTTTATCCAGGTTCGCGACCTGGTAGCCGATGGTAAAACGGAAACAAGCTGGAGGAATATCGATGATCGGAAAGAATATGAGATCAGCACCTGGTCGGGCTATACTTTTTCTAAGAAACTAAGAGCTAACTTCAGCGCAGGTTATACCATAAATGAATACAGCAGGTTTGACCGTGAAGTAAATAAATACCGGAATGGCGGATCGTTTACGAGTAACTTCAATGCGAGTTATATGCCGGTGGATGTATGGAACATAAATGCCAATTTTACTTTCAACAGGTTTGCAAATCCACAGGGTACTGTAAGAAGTAATCTGGGCATGAACATAGGCGTTCAGCGAAAATTTTTCAACAAACGTTTTATCGTTACGATTAATGCAATAGATCCTTTGTTCCAGCAGGAAAATATGTCATTCACTTATGGACCCAATTTTAACCTGGAATCTATGAACAGCACAAATTCAAGAAACTATCGGATAACGCTGGGCTACAATTTCATAAGGGGTGTAAGTAAAGCAAAGGCAAAAGCAGAAAAAGACAAGCTGAAAGAAATGCTGAAAACCTAGCTATTCAAACAAAATATTTATGCAGCTACCAGGTTGTAAACGAAGCAAACTGTTTATTTCAGGATCACCGTACCTGCCTTCTGCAGCAACTCTCTTTCGATCATTTTAAGATGCTGATGAGTTTGTATCAGCATCATCTGTTCATCTGAACTGTGAGGCCGCTCAAGATCCCTTTGATTGTCTTCAATCATCTTTTTGACCTTGCGAAGTTTCAGGTAATTCACAGTGGAAGTAACCTCATCACGGTATAGTTCTTCCGTGGTTTTTATTTTTGCTTCAAACTGGTCTTTCCAGTTGTGACTAAGTTCGTAGGGAAAGTCCATGATAGAAAGGACCAGCGTGCTGAGCTGCCGGTCTTCATGATAGAGGAAGTTCTTAGGGCCGGGAGCCAGGCCTTCTTCAAACCATGTTTTATATGTTTCAATAATACGCATCAGTTCAGGATTTGCAATAGTACCGTTGTCGATCTGTTCCTGCAGTATATATTCTGCCACTGTATGTTCGTCATCCCAGGGCATCATGCCGTATTCGAGTAAACATCTCACCATACCACGTTCCTGCATCTCATCGCGATTCAGTAAACTGAGGGTATCATCATCGGGTGGGGCTGCAGCCGCTGCTTCCGCATTGCGAAAGTCTTCAGCGTTTTGTTTGTTTTCCTGTTTTGTAACTTTTTCCCTGATGAATTTATTGACCAGAGCTGTCAATCCGCTTTCTTCAATTTTTAAAACAGATGCACTTTGACGAATATAATCCTGTTGTCTTGAAAAGTCTTCAATCTTATTGATACGCGATATTGTTTCTGCTACCTGGTTCACAACTTCTGCTTTCCGGTTTGTGTCGTTACCGGCGTCTTTTAGACCGACTTCAAGTTGAAATAAGATAAAATCTTTTTTGTTTTCGAGTACAAATTCCCGGAATGCCGCTGCACCAATCCTGTTCACATAGCTATCCGGATCTTCCTTGTCGGGGATGAGCACCAGCTTAACGTTCAGACCTTCTTCAAGTGCCAGGTCAAGTCCTCTTAATGCAGCCTTGATACCTGCAGCATCACCATCATAGATAATGGTGAGATTACTTGTATACTTTTTTACCAACCTCAGCTGATCAGGTGTAAGTGAGGTTCCACCAGAAGCAACCACGTTTTCAATTCCTGCCTGGTGAAGTGATACAACATCTGTATATCCTTCAACAAGTAAACATTCATCGCTTTTATCTATAGCCTGTCTCGCAAAATAAGAACCGTAAAGGATTTTGCTTTTTACATATAACTCGTTCTCCGGAGTGTTGATATATTTTGGTCCACGTTCCTGCGACCCGATTACCCTGGCACCAAAACCGAGGATCTTACCGGTTTGGTTATGAACAGGAAAAATGATCCGGCCGCGGTAATTATCGTAACTGTAATTTTCCCTGACAGCCACCAGGCCGCTTCGCTGCAGGTTTTCCAGGCTGTATTGGGCCGCCAGCGCAGTTTTAGTAAAACCATCCCGTTGCTGGGGATTGTAGCCGATCTGAAACTTCCTGATGATCTCTTCATTGAAACCTCTTTCTTTCAAATAGCTGAGCGCTATATCCTGGCCTTCTTCAGATTCAAACAACTGCCCTGTAAAATATTTTTGTGCAAAGTTATTTATGATATACAGGCTATCGGCGACCTGTTGTTGTTGTTTGTATTCCGGTGATGTTTCCGTTTCTTCAACCGGCACACCATATTTGTTTGCCAGCCATCGCAGTGCGTCAACATAGGAATATTTTTCATGGTCCATCAGGAAACCAATGGAATTCCCACTACGGCCACAGCCAAAACATTTGTAAATTTCTTTTGATGGAGAAACGGTAAACGAAGGTGTTTTTTCGTTGTGAAAAGGACAAAGTCCAAGATAACTGGCTCCGCGTTTTTTCAATTTCACGAATTCGCCGACTATCTCGACAATATCGATCCGGTTTAGTATCTGTTGTATGGTTTGCTGGGAAATCAAGCTCGGTAGTATGAACCGGTAAAGGTAAGCGCTGGCGTCGAAATTGCCAGCTAAAGGATACTTAAAAGCAAAGGTTCCTACCCGGATAGGAAGGAACCGGTTTTATAATACCAGCCAGGATTACAAATGCTATTGAATTATTATCGTCTGGCTTAATACCGGACCTTGCTGATCTGTAATTCGTACCAGGTATGATCCTTTCGCACTAGTTCCTGCAGCCAGATTTATTTCCTGTTTCCCCGCAACAATTTTTGTATTGGTTGAAGAAATTTTTCTACCGTTCATATCATATAAATCAATATTCGCTTTTTCTACCGACCTGGTTGATTCAAGAAAGATGGTCTTGCCATTTACAACAGTTGGGTATATCCTGTTTGCAGCAATATTGTTGATGCTAACCGTGGCGATGGATGAATAAGTTACAGATCCATCAAGATCCTCCATAGCGAGACGGTAATAAATGTTTCCTTTTTTTGATGGCTGATCAACCTGGCTATATTTATTAACAAAACTGTTTCCGGTCTTTGCCAGTCGAGTTGCAATATCAGTAAAGCTCCTGCCATCATAACTGCGTTGAATAATATACCTGTTGAAATTTACTTCTGCATTTGAAGTCCAGTTTAACTGCACACGATTTTCAGAGATTGCTGATGCATTAAAAGATGTCAGCTTTACCGGGAGCAGAGAAGCAGACATTGTAAAACTGATCCTGTTACCTCCACTGTTTTCATAATATTCAATTACCATATTGCGGTTGCCACTAAGGGTAGTAGTATAACTTGTAACATTATAAGATTGATCTACCCATCTGTCTATTACCCAGGTTGCACCACCATCAAGACTAAACCTGTAACCATCATCGCCACCAATAGTGAATATATAGGTACCGGCCGGCATGTTCCGGGTTAAACGGAAACGGGCGCTGAAAGCTTCTGTGTTGATCGGGCAGGTAAGGAAGTTCATAGCAACATTATCACCACCGAAACTTTCATCGAAATTTGGATCAAGGACTGAACCTTCTGTTTTTGAACCCTTATAACTATTAAAATTCGTCCCCTGGTAGATATAAGCCTGCCAGGTGTTGTTGATACCATAAACTGCTGGATTACCTGCTCCTGTGCAGCCTGTCCCGGCACTGAATGTAACCCTGTTGTCACCTGCGTTTTCATAATATTCCAGCACCATGTTATAAGAGCCATTCATAAAAGCTGATGTGGTAACAGATGTATAGCCCTGATCATTCCACCTGTTAATCAGCCAGGTCGCACCGCCATCTATACTTAACCTGAAACCGTCATCACCTGAAACCGTGAAATCAATATTTTGATTGGTGAATGTTTTGGTAAGCTTGTATCTCACACTGAATACATTTGTAGTAATCGGGCATCCGTTTGTAACATAACTAACTGAAGAACCACCAAAATTCTGATCGAATTCATAGTTGCCGGCATTGCCTTCATTTACATATCCCCGGTAGGTATTGAAGTTTGTTCCGGAATAAACATATCCTATCCACACGTTCCCGGTTCCATAAGTTGTTTGGTCGCCCGCAGGGGTACAAGGCTGGCCATTTACTATAAACCTTGAAAAAAGACAGATAATAATAAAGATTGATTTCAGAATGGTTTTGTCAGGGTAATGTTTCATAATCGGGTCTTACGGTTGTGTATTCTGTTACACCTTCCGTGCCCGAATGTATCTTCTTCAAGGACAATCAATTATTGATCAAGTTTTTTGGGAATGATTCCATTTTTGGGAAAATTGATAAGTTTTAGGGAAAGAAACCCGAAAGGGAAGGCGAGGGGCAAACAATCAGTTGCCCGGATGAACGGCGCAGATATAGGTATAAAAATGGGTTGAACAAGCAGGTATAAGATCGGGATGAACGAAAGGAGGACATTTAAAATGTAATGAGTGTAAGGATGATGGAGATCTATGGACAAAAAAAAGTCAGCAGTAAATATTACTGCTGACCCAAATGATAAATAAATTGAGAGATAAATCAGGCCTTATCGTAACTGATACATTCCTTCAATTCTTTTTCTGAATAAGCTATATTATATTGTTTCAATACTTCATCAGGTACTCCGTTCCATTGGTTAGGACGATTACCAACATAACCGATATCTTTTACTCCAATCTCTGAAGTATAAAATCCGGTTGAAACCAGGTCACGCATAAGGTTGAAAAAAGAAACGCCCGGAGCCATTTCCGGTTTTGCTTTTTTAGGATAAGCAAGCTGATCAACCATTTCGATTCGTTGTTGCTCACTACAATCCTTAAACGCTTTTTCATACTTTTTTAAACATTGCATATCGAGCCACCTGAGACCTCCACGCATTGGCAATTGATGATGTGGCATATCCTTCACAATAAATTCTATAAACTCAGGAACTTTTGCATCTGAAGCAGATCCACTTACCTCATCTTTTGGAATGATGATATCACCCATGATGGTGATGGTCGCCATTTCGTGGGCTGTGAAAAATTGTTTTGAGATGGTTGCATTATAAGCTTCAGTCTCTTCGGGCATGCGGTCGATCTTCGGCTGCGCTGCACCGGTACCTTCAGCTTTATCAACCGGTTTTTTATCATCAGTTTTACAAGCTTCAAATAAAACACCGGCAGAAATCGAACCAAGGGCCAGGGCTTTGAGGGATTTTCTTCTGTCCATAGTATCCTATTTTATAAGTTTTGTTTTTTCATTTCATCGATAATGTACTCAGATGTTCTCATTGACAGAGCAAGGATGGTCCAGGTAATGTTTTTATCGGCCTGGCTGGGAAATGCAGCTCCATCAACAACAAACAGGTTTTTGCAATCATGTGCCTGGTTCCATTTATTCAGTGCGAAACGTTTAGGATCGTTACCCATTCTAACCGTACCGGCTTCATGAATAATTTTACCAGGTGCTTCCAATCCATATTCATTTTCAGGAGTACCATCATCACCCCAGGTAATGATAGCCCCCATATTATGCATGATTTCACGGAAGGTATCTTTCATGTGTTTTGACTGTTTGATATCATGTTCTGTCCATTTGTAATGGAAACGCAGGGCCGGGATACCAAATTTGTCTACCACGGTTGGATCAATCTCACAATAGTTTGTTTCAACAGCCATGGCTTCACCGCGGCCTGCCATACCTACACCGGCGCCATAAAAGAATCTCTGGTCTTCTTTGAGAGATGCACCATAGCCACCTGCTTCCTTCGTTTTTCCGTGAACCTGGTATTTACCATTCATGCCCTGGATACCCATTCCAAATCCATATGAAGGCTGCCCCATTCCACCCCAGTATTCAATGTGATAACCACGTGGGAAATCAAGTTTTTTATTATCGAGCCACCACGGTGAATAAACGTGCATACCACCAACGCCATCTTCATTATAACGTTTGCGATCGAACAGTTCAGGAAGCACTCCACCCATGGCAGTTCCTGTTGAATCATGAAGATATTTTCCTACAACTCCACTGGCGTTAGCCAGGCCGTTTGAATGTCTTGGTGATTTAGAGTTAAGCAACAACCGGGAAGATTCGCAGGCACTGGCAGCAATGATAACCGTTCTGCCTGTGATCTGGTATTCCATCATGTCGTTTTTGTCAACATATGAAACTCCTGTTGCAACACCTTCTTTGTTGGTAAGCACTTCACGTACCATTGCATTCGTGATCACATCAACATTACCGGTTTTAACCGCAGGATTAACCAGAACCGAACCAGATGAGAAGTCAGCATAAACGCTGCAGGATCTTCCGCATTGGGCACAATAGAAACAGGCACCTCGCTCGTCATTTATCTTTTTTGTAAGAATAGAAAGTCGGGAAGGAATTGTAGTTACTCCCGCAGTAACGGCTGCTTTTTTGATCATCAGCTCATGCAATCTCGGTTTGGGAGGTGGAAGGAAAACGCCGTCCGGATGGTTTTCTAATCCCTCATTTGTCCCGAAAATTCCGATCAGCTGATCAATCTTATCATAATACGGTTTGATATCCTGGTAAGAAATGGGCCAGTCTTCGCCCAGTCCATCAATACTTTTTCTTCTGAAGTCATCGGGTCCGAAACGGAGTGAAATACGTCCCCAATGGTTGGTTCTTCCACCCATCATCCTTGCACGGAACCAGTCCCATCTTGTATTATCCTTGTGTGTGTAGGGCTCTCCGTCGATTTCCCAGCCATGGTAACAACCATCAAAATCACCGAATGGTCTGAACTTTGTACTTGCTCCGCGTCTTGGCGAGTCCCACGGGTTCTTTAACTGATTGGTGTTTTTCGCCGGATCAAACATGCCGCCTGCTTCCAGTAAGCATACTTTCAAACCAGCTTTTGCTAAAACGTAAGTTGCCATTCCTCCACCTGCTCCTGAACCCACAATAACCGCATCGTAACTTTTAGGTTGTTTCTTAACCTGAAGATCTCCCATACCACAAATTTAGTTTAGAAAACTTGAAATAATTTCTGCTTTCAATTGATTAATGAGCAGTCCGTAAATGTAAAATAATACTGCCTTATGCAATAATAATTTTGATTCTTTTTAAATTAAGCTCTTTTAATGTGACTTGAAAAAGCTTCATAATGCTGTTATTCTTTCGGTTTATTTAACTTTCAATGGCTTTTTCGAAACAGAAAACGCTGTACCCGGGTTAGTTGAAAAAACAAGGTTCAATTCTCTTTCAGTGAATCCATTTGCTTTCATTGCGGGAACCAGGAAATCGGGTATGTCATTATATCCGCGGTAGTTGCCTCCTTCGGGTTCTCCGACATGGTACCAGCCAGCATCCTGCGATATTAAAACCCTGCCTAACTGTTCAGCCGTCTTCATATCATCCAGGAATCGTAAATAATCAGCTGAATTATTTTTGCTGAATCCATCAAAGGATACCCAGCCGCCACTTTTAGCAACCTGTAAATGATACGTCCTGTCAGCTTCATTCTGAGCATGTATCCAGATCCACGATGAAGGGTCCGCGCCGCCGGTGGTGATAATTTTCATCTCCTCTAATGCTGCCTTCCCATCTCCCGTATGAACGCCGATTGTCAATCCTGTTTCGAGATGAGTAATTGCTGCAGCTTCAACCAACTTTCGCTGAACGGGAGACAGCGGGTATTTGTCTACGCCGCATTTTATAAAGCCGGGTTTAATTCCGGAACCTTCGATTCCGTTTTTCCATTCTGCAATCCAACGGTCAGCAATCTGGTTTGAAGATTCATCATATGCATGTGGAGGTATGTATTTTTCTTTAGCAGCCCCGTAATAGCCGGTATTTGTAATAAGATTGAGTTTGGTTGCTTCGGACAGGCGCTTCAATAGCTGTACATCCCGTCCAAGATAAGCTGGTGTGCATTCGATGATTGTTTTAATACCTTTATCTTTTGCCGCAAGGAGCACAGGTAGCGCTTTGTTGAATACTTCCTCCTTATTGTACCGCGAACCGGAAACCTTCGTAGCCCCGATAAAATCAACCATGATATGTTCATGGATTAGTGTGAATCCAAGTTTGCCGGGTGAAATTGGTCCGTTAACGGTAATCACAAAATCCGGAGGCAGCCCCGCTGCATAAGAGGTAAGACCAGGCAAACTGCAACCAGCAGCAATAGTTATCCCATCTTTTATGAAACTTCGTCTTGTATATCTTCTCATAGCCGGAATATATTTGTTGAGCTATTTTTTGCCGGTGTCCATTTCCCAATCATCTGTTCTGAATGGATTGAGCGGCAGGCCATCTTTACTAAAAATATTTCCTATGGCTTCGTTGGAAAAAGCAAAACGGACTGCAACCGGTGCTTTCACTTGTTTGGAAGAAACCAGTATGGTCCCCCTGACGATTTTAACATCGGCGGGATAAAATTTTTTATCGGCACCTGCAATGATCCATTCTGTAGCTTTCTTTCCTTTTATCATCATGCCGGGCTCCGCATGTTCCAGCTTGATCGTTGCTATATTTTTATTTACAGACATACTTCGGAATGAAGGACTGCGATAATGTCCATGGAGGCCATAGTGATCGCCGATTGCATATTCTGCCAGTCGTTCACCAACGCTGTGTTTGTTTTGCGGATGGATATCTTTGATATTGTCTACCAGGTCAGTTATAACCACCATACCGGTTTTCGGGTGTCCCTGTATGTTAGTTTGTGCTTCCCTGAGCAAAGCCCCGATATTTTTATTGCCATAAATATAAGGAGCAATCTGTACAAAATAGAATGGGAAATCCTTATCCCAGGCGAATCTCCAGCTGCTGATCATATTTGTCAGCAGCAACTGGTAGCTATTATAAGTTAAGGTATTGCTTTCGCCCTGGTACCAGATGGCCCCGGCTATATTAAATGGCGTGAGCGGCGCAATCATTGCGTTGTATGCCTTGCCTGGTTTTGTAGGCCACCCGGGTGCTTCTGTTATCTTTAATGAAGCCAGCCTGGTTGTTTCATCTTTTGTTACGACGGATGAAGGCGTCCAGGCTTCGGCCGGTGTGCCGCCCCAACTTGAGTTGATGAGCCCTATTGGAATTTTTAGTTTTTCATAAAGCTTCTTACCAAAAAAATACCCCACTGCACTAAAGCCTTTAAGCGATTGGGGTCCGCACTCTTCCCAGTTGCCAAGGCAATTATCCTGCAGTTGATCGGAAGTAGTTTTCGGAATATTGAAAAGCCTTATGTTACTGTTTGCACTTACCGGTAGCTCATCGTTCATTTCTTTCAACCCCTGGAGGCTGCTCCATTCCATATTTGACTGACCTGAGCAAACCCAGACTTCCCCTATCAATATGTTTTTAAGTACAATGGTGTTTTGACCTTTCAGGGTAATCATATAAGGCCCACCCGCTGCGAGCGTTGAAATTTTTATCGACCAACGGGCATCACCGTTCGCTGTAACGGAGTCTATCTTGCCATTCCAGGAAAGGGTAATAATAATTTTTTCAGCAGGATTCGACCAGCCCCATAAACGCACTTCTGAATTTCGTTGCAGTACCATGTTGTCTGCGAGTACCGCAGGAAGCCGGATATTTGCCAGCGTTACTGCGGGTAGGGCGGTAGCAACGCAAATAAAGAAACTGAATAAGGCCTTGAAGATTGACATACAGCTATATTGTAATAAGTTTTTAGCAATCACGTGAGGTCCAGTAACTTAAGGATTCTTCTTCAAATTTATTCTACGATAATAAGAAATTTACAGGTTGATGCATATTTACCTGTAATCTACCAGAAAAATGCAATTTTTTTGTTAAAGGCCCGTTTTCAGATAGTATTTTCGATTCACACTTATCCAAACCCATGCTCAACCCTATGTACCCTTACATCCAAAATGCCCAGGACTACCTGGCCGAGAAATGCCTGCTTATGGACAGTCATAATGTTCAGGCCAGTAAAATTGCTTTTTTGAAAATCCAGAGCTGGAAGTTTTCTTTGAAGACTCCGGAAGTTGGGATTCGTTATCAGCAGGAAGCGGAAGAAATGGTGAAACAATCTTTCCTTTCTTATGTACCAAACAGTTTTGTATTAAGCGAAGAAGGATTTCATTTCAGTGAAATTGCGAATTAATACCTTAATACTACCTGAACAGAAAATTGATTATTGATTAAAACAGGTTGCGCTTCAGCTGGATATTTATTATACATTTATTCAGTAGCTTGGAAGCCGGTTTGTTATAATCAATAATCATTTGTCTGATGTTTGCCAATCTTATCTCCCGTTATTTTTACCTGGCCATTACCGGCCTGTGCTTCTCCTGTACTTCGTCCACTCCTGATTCTGTTGGCTCTTTCGAGAAGCTGGATCCAGAATTTGATGCTGTTATAAGCGGCAGCGCTTCTATTCAAATAATCGCCGACAGCCTGGACTGGTCCGAAGGCCCGCTATGGCTGGAAGATCAGCAAACGCTGCTGTTTTCCGACATTCCTCCTAACACAATTTATAAATGGACAGCCGAAGGTGGCAAACAGGTTTATCTTAAACCTTCTGGCTATACTTCCAATTTAAAACGCGGTGGCGAAATTGGTTCGAATGGGCTAACGCTGAACCCGCAGGGTGAACTGGTGATCTGCCAGCACGGAGACCGCCGCATCGCAAAGATGAACGCACCACTTGATAAACCTTCACCTGAATTTGTAACTCTGGTTGATAATTATAACGGGAAAAAATTCGATAGCCCGAATGATGTGGTTTTTGATAACCGTGGCAATTTCTATTTTACAGATCCGCCATATGGTCTTGAGAAACTGGTTGAAGATCCGAATAAAGAGGCACCATACCAGGGAGTATACCGTGTAACTAACGGAAAGGCTCACCTGCTGGTGGATTCAATAAGCCGTCCAAATGGAATTGCTTTTACCCCCGACTATAAAACACTGATTGTGGCTAATTCTGATGAAGCAAAACCAAACTGGTACGCTTATGATATCTCGGGAACTGATTCTCTGATTAACCCCCGCATTTTTTATCACATGCCAGATGCGCCTTTCAAAGAAAAAGGCGGTGGAGACGGACTAAAAATAGATAAGAAGGGTTATGTTTTTGCCACAGGCCCGGGTGGGGTTTGGGTGTTCAATAAAAATGCAAAACTACTGGGCCGGGTCCGTGTTTCAGAAGCTGTATCCAATTGCGCATTTGCAGATGATGATAAGACGCTGTTTGTGACTGCGGACAGGTACGTTCTGAAGATTAAGTTGCGCTGATAACTTATTTTAAGTGGTGAGTGGTAAGTGGTTAGTTGAGTTATGAGTTATGAGTTATGAGTTATGAGTTATGAGTTATGAGTTATGAGTTATGAGTGATGAGTTGAGTTTCAGAGTGATGAGTGTTTATTAATTCTGACACTCACAACTTAACTCACCACTGTTCTACCTATATTTTAAATGCTATTTGCATTCCGCCGGTTTTGGGTTCGATGCCGGTTTTGAATTCTTTTGTCATAAAGGATTGCCAGTATTCAAACATCAGTTTTTTATGTGCGATCACCAGGCCAAACCTGTTTTGGAAAACAATACGGTTTAGCTGGTTGGGCTCTATTATATAAGGACTTTGCCTGTTCATCAGTCCACCCTGCAAGGTTGCATCGTAGCCAACCAGGTTAATAGATGCGTGATCATAGAGATAAATGTTCAGCTTTTTTACGTTCTGCTTTTTTAGGTTCTGCTGTGGATCACCATAAGGATCTTCAAATCTTCCTAACATAAGCGCAGGACCAGCGACGGCTTTTGTACTTAGGGTTCCGGCGCGTGCCATTACCTGGGCGGTAAAGAGAAATTTTTTATTGTTGCCCAGGATGGCCTTTTCATAGTTGACCTGGTAATTAAGCACCGGTTCGTTATGTACCTGGTTATGCCAACCTTCAGGTTTTGTATACCCGATCCAGCGATGAATGGAAGATTGGATTTCTTTTCCACCTGACCATGGTCCCAAAATACCAATGGTGATGGTATTGGTAACCCTTTTCCTGGTTTTCGGATTTAATGCAGTATTAAAAGCCCGTAGTAACAGCGTTGAAGCATAGGGCCGGTCATTGTATTGTATTCCCGGTTTGTCAATATGTTTGGCGTATATCCGTTTGTTTCGAGGGCCAGTCCAAAGTTCCTGCGGAAGGCGGAGGACTTCCAGGTCAATTTTGATAGTGGAAATTTCTTAAGTGAAGGATGAATCACTTCGATGTATACACCCTGGGTATAATCCCGGTCTGATGCACTAAAAAAGTCATTTTCATAGGAGAACCGAAAAGAGCGATCCGTGTTTAAAGATCTGTAGACAGGAGTATAGTCAATAGCTTGTCCGATAGCAAAAGCACTGGTAAAACTCATTGTTATTGTAATGAATAAGCTTTTCAGACTTTGATAATAACTCATGTCATACCTTTTTTACCTGGATTGCTGAAAATTCATCCTCTATCATCGACTTAACACCGGATTGCTAATAATTCATCCTCTACCATATATTTAACACCTGGATTGGTGGAAAATTCGTTCGCTACCATAGACTTAACACCAGATCGCTGACAATTCATTCTATATTGACATACGTATTAAGCTAATGGCACGATTTTTTAAACGGACATCTTCATAGTCTATCTCGAATCACGAATTATTTGCCATTTAGTATTTGCCATTTAGTAATTGATCGGGCATTTCCTTAACTGGAATTTCAATTTTGGGAGTTTTCAGTTGAAGTTGACACCAAATTTTTCTTTGATATAGAAGGCCCGGCGGGTGCCTGGAATTTGCTCTACAAGCTGAAATTGAACGTTAAAATTGAAGGCTTAACAAAATAATTTTTCATTTCTTAAACCCCTTAATTATGCGCACCACAGGTATTGTTCTCATTATTATTGGAATTCTGATGTTTGTATTTTCCGAAATTAACTTTACTACAGAAAAGAAAGTTGTTGATGTAGGCCCTATTGAAGTGAATAAGAAGGAAAACAAGTCAATAGGCTGGCCTGTTTATACTGGAGGTATAGTTGCGCTTCTAGGTGTTGTACTGGTCGTCGCCGGAAGCAAAAAAAACAAATGAAGAAATAAGCAATTCGAATACTAAGCGAAAAAATTTATATTAGTGTGCCATTTGATATATTCACGGGATAAAAATCCGACAAATTAAATTTTTGAAAATGCACAATTCCAGAAGAAGATTTCTCAAAAATGCGGGACTGACGGTTGCCGGTTCAACTTTACTATCTAACTACCTGCTGGCATCAACCCAAGCTAAAGAGCTGATTGGTGTTCAGCTTTATTCCGTCAGGGCCGATATGCAAAAAGATCCGCTGGGTACCCTGAAACAGATTGCCGGCATGGGCTACAAAAATGTTGAACATGCGAATTATATTAATCGCAAGTTTTACGGTTACACCGCTCCTGAATTTAAAAAGGTACTTGATGATCTTGGCTTAAAGATGCCAAGCGGACATACAGTAATGGGTTCACAACACTGGGATACGGCGAAAAATGATTTCAGCGATAGTTGGAAATGGACAGTAGAGGATGCCGCTTTGCTGGGTCAGCAATTCGTGATCAGCCCTTCGCTGCCAAATAATCTGAGAAAAACCTATGATGATCTTTCCAAGGCAATGGAGATGTTTAATAAGTCAGGTGAACTCTGTAAGAAATCAGGGATGAAGTTTGGTTACCATAACCACGATTTCGAGTTCAGTGAGAAACTGAATGATCAGACTTTATTCGATATCATCTTGTCAAAAACTGACGGATCCCTCGTGGCCCAACAGCTTGATATTGGTAATATGTATAATGCAGGAGCCAAGGCACTCGATATCATGAAAAAATATCCCGGCCGCTTCGAGTCCATGCATGTAAAGGACGAGATAAAGGCCAGTACCGGCAATGAAAAATTTGAAAGTACAGTATTGGGTAAAGGAGTGATACCAGTTAAAGAGGTGATTGATCTCGGTCGAAAATCAGGAGGTACCATTCACTTTATCATTGAACAGGAATCTTACCAGGGAAAAGCTCCATTGGAATGTATGAAAGAAGATCTTGAAATAATGAAGAAGTGGGGATATAAATGATAACTCTTTACTAGCAATAGATGAAGCAGGATAATTCCTGAATTGCTAAAAGCTTAGTGAAATTAATTTCACTAAGCTTTTTTTTGACGAGGAAGGCTTAACAATCATGACAGCCTTCCGGTTATCTTTCTGATTTTATATGCTGCAAAATCATTGAAAAAATGTCAGTAGTAGATCCCTGGTTCCACATATTTATTCATCCATTCCATCACTGCCGTTATCACCATCCGCGGTTTTACTTGAATTGGCGACCATATTGTTAATGGTTGTTATTTCTGCAGATGTAAAGTATCTCCATTTGCCTGTCTGAAGACCATTGAGTGTTATATTCATAATCCGGATCCGGATTAAAGACTCCACGCCATAACCAAGCGCTTCGCACATTCTTCTTATCTGCCTGTTCAGGCCCTGGATCAGGATGATCCGAAACCTGCTGGGTCCTTCCTGTTTTACAAAACATGGCCTGGTAACGGCGCCGGGTATGCGAACACCGCCGCGCATTTTTTGAATAAATTCTAATGTGACCGGTTTATCAGTGGTAACGATATATTCCTTTTCATGTTTGTTCCCGGCCCTGAGTATTTTGTTAACTATATCTCCATCGTTCGTAAGAAATATCAGCCCCTGTGATCTTTTGTCGAGCCGGCCAACCGGGAAGATGCGGCTCTTAAATTGCATAAAGTCGATGATGTTCGTTTTGTCTTTCAGGTCTGTAGTACAGGTTACTCCCTTAGGTTTATTGAGCAGGATATAAACGGCAGCCTTCTTTTTCTTCAATGGCTCCCCGTCTACCTGCACCACATCATTTTCCCCGACGCGGTTGCCCTTAACAGCTTCACGGCCATTGATAGTTACTCTGCCCTGTTCGATGTAATTATCTGCTTCTCTTCTGCTGCAAAAACCCGTTTCACTAATATATTTATTCAGGCTGGTATCCATATTATCATCGATATAACGATCCGCAAAGTTAAACTTTATGATTTGAACAGATAATTTTATACATTGAACCATCAAAAAATCCTTAAACAGTCTCGGTTATTTATTGTTATTAACTCAGACTATAATTTGACTGAAATGGAAAAAAAGGAAGTGGTAATTGTTGCTGCCGTAAGAACACCGATTGGAAGTTTTGGCGGAGCATTGAAAGACTTTTCAGCTACAAAACTCGGCTCTTTGGCTATAAAGGGTGCGTTGGAAAAAGCTGGAATATCGGGCGACCAGGTCAACGATGTTTTAATGGGCTGTGTTATCCAGGCGAATCTCGGACAAGCACCGGCCCGGCAGGCAGCTATCCTGGCGGGTCTGCCGAAAGAAGTCAATTGTACTACTGTAAATAAGGTTTGCGCGAGTGGAATGAAGTCCATCAGCCAGGCTGCCCAAAGTATCGCCCTGGGTGATGCGGAAGTGGTGATTGCAGGTGGAATGGAAAGTATGAGCAATGTGCCTTATTATGCTGAAAATATGCGCTGGGGTAATAAATATGGTAATGTGAGTTTTATTGATGGCCTGGCCCGGGATGGCCTGACAGATGTTTATGATGGGCTTGCAATGGGCAATGCAGCTGAACTTTGTGCGAGCGAATGTGGCATATCCAGGCAGGAACAGGATGATTTTGCCATACAAAGTTATGAACGCAGCCAACGGGCCTGGAAAGAAGGTGCTTTTAAAGATGAGATCATACCTATTGCCATACCTCAGCGAAAAGGAGATCCTGTTATGATGGAAAAAGACGAAGAACCTTTCAATGTAAAATTTGATAAGATCCCTGAACTTAAACCTGCGTTTCAGAAGAATGGCACTGTAACTGCCGCGAATGCGTCTACTATGAATGACGGTGCAGCTGCACTGGTATTGATGAGTGCTGAAAAAGCTGCCAGTCTTGGATTGAAACCTCTTGCAAGAATACTTTCTTATGCAGATGCAGAACAGGCTCCGGAATGGTTTACAACAACACCTTCGATAGCAGTGCCTTTGGCTGTAAAAAAGGCAGGTCTCCAAATGAGCGATATATCATATTGGGAACTGAACGAAGCTTTTGCTGTGGTCGGTATTGAGAACACCAAAAGGATGCAGCTTGATCCTGCCACAGTTAATGTTCATGGAGGTGCGGTTTCCATTGGTCACCCGCTTGGCTGTAGTGGCGCAAGGATTATTGTAACGCTTCTGAATATACTGCATCGAAACAATGCTCAATATGGCGCTGCGGGGATTTGTAATGGTGGGGGCGGGGCGAGTGCGATGGTTATTGAAAGAATTCAGCAATAGCGGGTCATTAATCACGATCGGTGAAATAGTCATATTTGCTGATTTGGCCGTTATTGATATTAATGATCAACAACACATTTGAATCGTCACTCATCAACTCCCGGTTATCCTGCCCGAATATTATGAGACTGTTGTTATCAAGTTTCCAGTCGAACCAAGATTTAAGACCTGTTTCGGCTGTCCATAACAGTTGGCCGGAATCATTGGTTGCGGACACCAGGACCTTTCCGTTTGTGCCGATTAAATCTTTATGAATAATAAGATAGCGGTTGCCAGGAAGCCGGAAGGGAACTGCTGTTTCTTTATTTAATAAAAGGCTGCCATCAAGATATGGAACATCACGAAAAAGCGTGGCGGTGGTGAGGTCCAGCGATGCCTGGTTATTTTTATCATAAATGATTTTTCCACTGACCATAAAACGCCTGGCTGTTTCGTCCGTAGCCCGACGCATATAAATATGCGTCGATAAATCCCGCAATTCATTTTCATCATAGATGCCTATCCATTGGTTATTCAGCGTATCCAGACTGGTTCCCATCTGTCTATAACCTGGATTTATTCTTCCAAGGGAATTGATGGCTGATTTTGTTTGTTCGTTAAACTGTTTTTCACTCCTCACCCGCAAATACGCGGCTCTCAGCAAGTCTGACTCATTGTTCAGTTTAGCCCTTAGTTCAACCATTTTATTCTGCATTGAGTGATAGGTTTCAAGACCAATCTTTTTATCACGATAATCTCTTCCAGGTATTAAGCTATACTTTTCAAAAACAGAATCTTTTAGCCGGGTGTTTATGGCTTGCAAATTTTCAATACTGTCGAGCGATTTTTTGTATTTGTCAATTGATGAATTTGTTGCGCGTGTTGAAGTCTTTAAACTAAGGGGATCCAGTTGCCATTTTATTCCATCTGTGGCGGTGAACAAAATAAGGCCTAAATCTTTTTCGAACTCATAATAACGTGCTTCCTTTGGGAACTTACTTTTAAGCGATGGATTTATTTCTTCCAGCTTTTGAATGTCGGCGACTTTTTCGAGTGTCATCGCATCAAAAGCCATCAGTTCACCCATAAATATCCACACGAAGCCGAAACCGCCTGAACCGTTAGAGAAGCTTAAATCACCTGAAGAATTAGAACCCTTTGAAACGCCTGAACCAACCGAATAGCCTAATATTCTGACTGGCCATTCTTTGATATCCTGATGCTCCTTTAGATCCCGGTGTTTGATTTTTTTTGCTGTGTTTATATCATTTGTTTGAACAGAATAAGTAGTATTAACTGTTTTATGGGTTATGCCCCGTCCGGAGGAATATGAAGTAGTTTTGTCAAAAGCTACAATTGAAAAAATAAGCGCCGTATCATTGTTCGAACGGTTCATCTTATTTGCTGAATTACCATTGCCCGTAACAATTATGGCTGGCAACTTCGCTGACCTTTCATCATATTTGGAAAGGCAGGATCTCAGCAGCAAGATAAATCCCCCGGTTAACAGGATCATAAGCAGGCAACCGGAGCCAACCATCATTTTGGGCCGAAGCATAAGTAATTTTTCATGAAGCTAGGCCCTATAGATTGCAGGCTTCATGGCGTTTAGCAGCCTGAACTTTTATTGAGTGGTTGGTCTGCACTATTTGATTTGGCGAATGTTCCTGTGTTCAAATGTTCCCGTGCTCAAATGATCCGTGGTCAAATGTTTCTGTGAGTTAATATTCTTGTAGGTAGCGTGGTTGTACGTTGAGTGCTTGCAGGTGAATGTTCTTGTGGGTGCAAGTTCATGTGGGAAAATATACCTGGCTTAGAAATCAGTTTGTACAGCAAATTTCGAAATTACAATCAAATTGAACTCTTTGAGATTTGCTATTTGGTTATGGGCTATTCATATAAGTTTTAAATACCATAGGGACTTATTTTTTATAATTAGGTTTGATAATAAATCAGCAAAGAGGCCTGGTCAGAATCGTTGTGACTGGTTGCATATCCCCCAAAAGTGGATGAGTGAGTTTGGCACAGGAGGGTACCTTTTTTTGGGCCTTCGTTCCCTGCTCGGAGTTACTGAAGCCGATCAGGGGAAGACAGCCACCATCGCTGGAAGTATAGTTAACAAAGAGCCCAAAAGACGATCAGGGCTAATTGAGGGCCCCGGCATAAACGACTTTGTTAAGACAGGGAATACAGACCAAAAAAAGGGATCCTCCTGTGCCAAACGGAGCGAAGAAGCGACCAAAAACTGTTGCATAATAATGCATTTATTGCCTGGAGATAACTCAATTGCACTGAAAATGTGAGATCAAAGCTTCTTAGTAGGCAAATACCGGAAACGCACAACCGCAGATTTTTTCTCCGACGAAGAAATTCGCAGCTCATAACGTTTCGTCCCCGCCGTAATAATCATCAAAGACGTATTTGGCGGGATCTTACCCAGGTTATCCGCATACATCATCAGTTCATAATCCGTATTCGGATAAGCAGTCACCTGCAGGGAAAGGGCAGTAGCCGTAAGTCTTTTTTTATGGAGCAACAAAGTGTTATTCAGGAACACGCTTACAGTATCATCATCAATCTCCGCATTATCATAAATATCGATCCTGATCTGCGAAGTGTCGAAAACCAGTTCTTTTATAACCTCTTTCTCGCGATCAGCCAGGTTAAGGGATTTTTGAATTTTGTTTAGTGTATCGTTTTGGAAAACGTCAACCGGAAAAATAGATGTTGTTTCGCGGTTTAATTGAATTCTGCCCGGAGGACAAATATTATTATTCCCCATTTCATGTCCCTTCCATTCGCCGACAAAAGCCTCGACAGAATCATTTTTTGTATAGTTCAGGTCATAGGTTTTTATACAAGGAATACAATGAGAGGGAACATTAAACTGTAGAACGAGATTCTCGATGATCACCATTCTTTTTGTGGCTGGATTGTATCGGCCGGTAAAATTGATCTTCGTATAGCGGTCCTTGTCATAGTAGTTATAAGCATTGCCAAGGATCATTATATTGCTGCCTGCGTAGGTTACATGTAGTTCAATAAAATATTCAGGAAAACATCCGCCTGACACCTGTGTCCGTTTTCCCCGCCATATTCCGGCAAGGTTTTGTGCCATAGTAGCGCCGGAAAATGCCATTAATAAGAACACCAGGAAAAACCGCATCAATATAATTTATCGGAAATTAATAAGTTTAGGGATCATCATGTTCAAATTTATGTGAATGGTATCATAACTAACCATAGTTCTCCAGTTTATGTGAATGGTATCATAACTAACCACAGTTTTCCACGGGAAACCTGCATATGCTAATTTTTCTGCAGTTTAAATACGATCACCGCGTTTTTTTGTTCCGTTGATGTAATGCGAACCTCGTATTTTTTGTCACCTGCAGTTACAACCATAAGAGAAGTATTTGGTGGGATTTCACCAAGATTCTCAGCTACCATTACGAGTTCGTGTTCTGCATTCAATTCGTCAAGGGTGAAATTTAGCTTGATGGCTTTTTCAGTCAGCCTCTTTTTCGATAATACGAGTTTTTTATCAAGATAAACCGATATGGTATCGTTATCTACTGACCCATTATCATAAATGTTAACAGAAATATCACCTGCATAAGCCATTATTGTTTTCACGAGTTCATTCTCCCTGGTTGAAAGCACCTTTGGAATTTTTTTCGTCTTTTTTTCGTCTTCCGGACCTTCCACTATGGCTTCAACCGGTTTCGGCATTGGTTTTTTAAACTCCGTTATCTTATCATCCAACTTATTGGCAGGGGCTTTGGCAATTGTACTGTCCGGCTTTTTATTTGTTGCCGGTGTTTTAGATGCAGCAATGGCTGGCTTTTTAGTACCCGCAGTAACAGGTTTTTTCGCCGGAGGTGTCACTGTCTTTTTTACTGGTGGCTTAGTGCCGGCCGTCGGATTGGTAGCTGGTTTTTTTGCAGGAGTTGTAGCCGGATTTTTCAGAGTTGGTTTAACAGCAGGCTTTGCATTGGCAGTATTGTTTTTTGGTTCCACCTCTTTAGCTTTCTTTTCTTTTTCTACCAGGAAGGGTTCCTTGTAAAAATCAGAAGTAATTACTTTGCGCAGAAAAACTGTTCCACCGCCACAGTTGCTGGAATCAACATTGTTATAACTGGTATAGGTTCCTTCAAGAAACTCTTCATTTTCGTTACGCGAGTATTGAAGATAGCAGGTCATCACACAAGCACTGTTTCCCTGGAGCATCTTTAATTCAACCAGTTTTAGTTCTTCGAGCAATACCTTTTTATTTACAGGATTTACTGTGCCGCGACAGGTTGCCTTACCATAAAATATCGTTGTTTTGTAGGAATAGGTAACCCCTTCAAAAGCTTTGGCATTTTGATTAATCTGCACTTCAAATTTGTAGCGGTCTTCTTCGCCCCTGAGTTTCATGTACCTGTTTTGCTCACCATAAAAACTGCCACGCCAGATCCCGGTTACATCCTGGGCTGAAACAAATAATCCTGCAGAAAAAAACAGAAAAAGTAATAAATGCTTCATGATTAATTCCTCACCGGGCAAATTAGTAAAAACTTACCTTTCAGATCGAAATATCGTAAGTGGTTGTCTGCAAATTCTTCGTTAATTTTGTCCCCCTTCGCCCTCCTTTGCCCGCCTTCGCCGCGTAGCAGTCAATGATTGTTAGTTGCGATGCGGCTTCGGAGGGCGGGGCCGCACAGCAGTCAATGATTGTTAGTTGCGATGCGGTTTCGGAGGCGAGGCCGCGCAGCAGTCGATGATTTTAAGATGCAATGCAGCTTCGAAGGAAGATATGTTTCACCAGATATCGATGGTTTTAAAAGTTTAAGTAATAATGATAAAAATAAGTTTTCCTGATGGCGCTGTCCGGGAGTATAATGAAGGAAGTTCAGCCCTGGATATTGCAAAATCGATAAGTGAAGGGTTAGCGCGGAAAGTAATAGCTGCGAATGTTAATGGGGAGGTCTGGGATGCTACCCGGCCGATCAACAATGACGCGACCCTTAAATTGCTTACCTGGACAGATGACGATGGTAAATCCACATTCTGGCACTCATCTGCGCACCTGATGGCTGAAGCCGTTGAATCCTTGTTTCCGGGCGCAAAATTCTGGGTAGGACCTGCAATTGAAAGAGGGTTTTATTATGATATTGATCTTGGTGGCAGGCAGATCACGGAGGAGGATATGCGAAAACTGGAAACAAAGATGGCTGAACTTGCAAAGCAGGCCAATCCTTATATCCGGAAGGAGATCTCGAAAGCAGATGCTATAAAATATTTTGACGAGAAAGGGGATGAATACAAACTTGACCTGTTAGGCAATCTGAACGATGGCAACATTACCTTTTATAGCCAGGGAAATTTTACTGATCTGTGTCGTGGACCTCATATCCCGAATACTGGTTTTATCAAAGCCATCAAACTAACAAGCATTGCCGGTGCATACTGGAAAGGGGATGAAAAAAACAAGATGCTTACGCGTTTGTACGGCGTAACCTTTCCATCTCAGAAAGAGCTTGACGAATACCTTGCACTTCTTGAAGAAGCCAAAAAACGTGATCACCGTAAGCTTGGTAAGGAACTGGGTATTTTTACAATGGATGACGATATCGGGCCGGGTCTTCCTTTGTGGCTGCCCAATGGTACAATTATCATTGAAGAACTAGAAAAACTGGCAAAAGAAACTGAACAAAGGGCAGGATATAAAAGAGTAGTTACTCCACATATCGCTAAGGAAAGTTTATACATTACCAGCGGCCATCTTCCATATTACCAGGATAGCATGTATCCGCCAATGGAGCTGGAGGGTCAGAAATATTACCTGAAGGCGATGAACTGTCCACATCACCACAAGATCTTTGCAGCTGAACCAAAAAGCTATAAAGATCTTCCATTGCGTCTCGCTGAATATGGCACCTGTTACCGGTATGAGCAGAGCGGGGAATTAATTGGATTGATGCGGGTTCGTTGCCTGCATATGAACGATGCCCATGTTTATTGCACCAATGAGCAGTTTGCCGCCGAGTTTCGTGCGGTAAATGACATGTACCTTAAGTATTTCAAAATATTCGGGATAGATAAGTATGTGATGCGCCTGTCATTACATGATCCGGCTAAGCTGGGTCAGAAATACATCAATGAACCGGAACTCTGGCTTGAAACCGAGGCAATGGTCCGGAAGGTACTTACAGAGTCCAATATTCCTTTCATTGAAGTGCAGGACGAGGGCGCTTTCTACGGTCCAAAGATTGATGTTCAGATCTGGAGCATTATTGGCCGTGAGTTCACCCTGGCTACAAACCAGGTGGATTTTGCACAGGGCCGGAGATTCAAACTTGAGTTTACAAACAAGGAAAATCAGCCGGAAACACCTTTGATCATCCACCGGGCGCCGCTGGGTACCCATGAAAGATTCATTGGATTCCTGCTGGAGCACTATGCAGGCAAGTTCCCGCTCTGGCTGGCACCGCTCCAGGTGAAGATTTTGCCCATTAGTGACAAGTTCCTTGATTATGCACAAACTATTTTGGAATCGCTGAAAAATGCGGATATTCGTGCAGAGGTAGATGACCGCAGTGAAAAAATTGGTAAGAAAATCCGTGATACAGAATTGGCGAAGGTGCCTTACATGCTGGTGATCGGCGAAAAAGAGGTGAATGAGAAAAAAGTCGCAGTAAGGCGGCAGGGTAAGGGTGATTCGGGTGCAATGAATGTTGACGAGTTTATTAATAATGTGAGTGTTGAAATCAAGAATAGGGTTTCGGAATAACGAATCGTATTCTGATATTAATAATGTGTTTGCGAAAAGTTCCTTTCCCTGAAGGAATATTAAAAATAAAAAAATAAGAATGCTCCCGGTAGGGATGGGAGCGAATAAAATTATGGCATTTCCACCAAGACAACCAAGAGGTAGTTTTAATCCACGATTCAGAAAAGAACAACAACAGGAACATCGCACAAATCAAATGATCCGCGTACCTCAGGTGAGGCTGGTGGGTGATAATATAGAGGTGGGTGTATATGCGATACAAGATGCATTGCGAATGGCGCAGGAACAGCAACTTGATCTGGTTGAAATCTCTCCGCAGGCAGATCCCCCGGTTTGTAAAATAATCGATTACAATAAATTCCTTTACGAGAAGAAGAAGAAGGAAAAAGAAATGAAGGCCAAAAGTAAATCGGCCGAGGTCAAGGAAATCCGTTTTACACCGGGTACCGATGATCATGATTTCGATTTCAAATCAAAACATGCAGAGAACTTTCTTAAGGAAGGAAATAAGGTAAAGGCATATGTGCAGTTCAAGGGTCGGGCAATTATGTTTAAAGAAAGAGGAGAATTGTTGCTGCTTAAGTTTGCAGAAAGACTCGCTGACTTTGGCCAACCTGAAGCACTTCCGAAAATGGAAGGTAAAAGGATGTTGATGATCTTTGCACCAAAGTCGCAGAAGAAGAAAAAAGATTCAGAATAAACTGTCTGATAATATTAATAACCATGAAGCGGTATGCTGCTTCATGGTTTTTTTATTTCAACAAAAGAAATAAAACGAGCGATAAATAATGTTTCAGGATTTCATTCAATGAAGGTTTCTTTGTTCATTGACGGCTCTTCGTTCAATGAAAGCTCTTCGTTCAATAAAAGGTTTCAAAATTTATCAAATGAAAGGTAGTGCTGAATACGATTTTTTACAGGAAGTATTTGAATGGGTGTTTTATAACATGCCTATTGAGAAAGACAATTCTTATATCAGGAATATCTATGAATTTTATCAAAACAATGGTGGCCTGAGTGGTAAACAGATCCAGGTGCTGCTGAATGAGATTGAAAAGATACCGGTCAAACCTCCGTTCAATCCCGCAACACTGGAAGCTATCATCAAGAAGAAAGCTGTGAAATACAGGTCCAAACTGCCTCCCGTTACTCCAATGTATACAGAAGATACAGAATCAAAACTAAAGCTTCAGCAGATACTTGATATGGCTCCTCAACACAAGGCGGCTATTAAGTATTTGAATAAGGTGAATCTTAACCAGGAACTTACATCAACAGAAAAAGAAGATATCAATACAATTCTTGCTTTTCTGATAAAGAAGTTTGGAGATGTAAATAAAAAATAGCCACACTATAAGATGCAGGCAAACAATAATAAGTAAGCCAACTATTAATAAACCAGCCAACTATTATGAAACAAGCCTACCATTAGGAAGCAAGGAAACTATTAAGAAGCAGGCAAAATATCAAAAAAAACAGGCTACCCGAAGTAGCCTGCATTAAATTAATATTCCTTAAGAAAATATCCTGTTAAACGTTGAAACGGAAGTGCATCACATCACCGTCCTTAACGATGTATTCTTTTCCTTCAATCCTTAAACGTCCATTTTCCCGGCAAGCGGCTTCAGAACCATATTGGATGAAATCATCGTAACCGATTACTTCGGCTTTGATAAATCCTTTTTCAAAATCTGTATGAATAACACTTGCTGCCTGTGGCGCTTTCCAGCCTTCGTGTATGGTCCATGCCCGCACTTCCTGCACACCGGCGGTGAAATAGGTAAACAGGTTAAGTAGCTGGTAAGTTGAACGTATCAACCTGTTTAGTGCAGGTTCAGTCATTTTATATTCAGACATAAACAATTCCTTATCTGCCGGATCTTCCATCTCGGAAATCTGTGCTTCAATTGAATTGTTCATGATAATAACCAGCGAATCTTCATTTTTTACAGATTCCTGTAAGGCTTTTGAAAACTTATTCCCGGTATGCATTGATGGTTCGTCAACATTGGCAACATAAAGTACCGGCTTGGCAGACAAAAGGAATATATCGGCTATGGCTACTTTTTCATTTTTATCAAGCTGTAGTTCTCTTATATTTTTTCCTTGTTCCAGATGCGCTTTACAACGAATAAGTATATCAAGCTCAGCTTTCATCTTTGGATCAGTGCGCGCTTGTTTTTCAACCCTTTGAATTTTTTTATCAACGCTGTCAAGATCCTTCAGCTGTAATTCAGTATCTATGATATCCTTGTCACTAACCGGGTTGATCGGACCCTCATCACGCAATATGTTTTCATCCTCAAAACAACGGATCACATGGATAATGGCATCTACTTCGCGGATATTCGCGAGGAATTTATTTCCCAGTCCTTCACCTTTGCTTGCTCCTCTTACAAGGCCTGCTATATCAACAATTTCAATCTGGGTCGGAACGATGCGGTTAGGTATAACCAATTCCGCCAGTTTATCCAGCCTGAAATCAGGTACATCTACCAGCCCAACGTTTGGTTCGATGGTACAAAACCGGTAATTACTGGCCTGGGCCTTCGCACTGTTGCTGACCGCATTAAATAAAGTTGATTTTCCCACGTTCGGTAGACCGACAATTCCTGCTTGTAAAGCCATGTTTCAAAAAATTTGAGCCGCAAATATAGTGCATACAGCGGCATCATAGGCAAATCGCGGGATCTGTTGTGATTTGAGAGCAATCCGGCTCCGGTTACCTTTCAATAAAATGAACAGTTCGTGCGTTGTACTTTGCAATGTATTTGCATTGAATCTGTTATCTTCAATCTGAATTTAAACGAGTTATATGGCTTTAAGCAGGATCTGGTCGGCTTTTATTATTATCGCAATTTCAGTCGCCGGTTTCAAATGCTTTTTTCTTGGAGATTCCCAGATCTTCAGCTGGATGGTAATCGGAAAGTCGGCCGACCCTAACAATCCCCTCAAACTTGACGGAATCGTCGAAACATGCTGGATCGCGGTCGAGATCTGCCTCAAACTGATCGGAATTCTCAGCTTATTTATTGGTTTTATGAGTATAGCAGAAAGAGCAGGAGGGGTGCGCCTGCTTTCGAGGATTGTGGCTCCCTTCTTCTCAAAACTCTTCCCGGAAATTCCCAAGGGTCATCCTTCCATGGGGCATATGATCATGAATTTTTCCGCCAACCTGCTCGGGCTGGATAATGCGGCCACTCCCTTTGGACTGAAAGCAATGCAAAGCCTGCAGGAATTAAATCCGAGGCCGGAAGTAGCTACAAATGCTCAAATCATGTTCTTGTGTCTGCATGCTGCGGGATTGAACCTGATCCCTGTGAGTGTAATTGCAGTGCGGGCCGCAAACAATGCTTCCAATCCCACTGATATTTTTATACCATGTATGATAGTCACTTTTGTGGGTACTATCACTGCAATGCTGATCGTTTCATTCAAACAGAAGATAAATGTATTACAGCCCGCGATCATTTTATGGATACTGGGAATATCTGCCGTGATTGGACTGCTGGTTGTTTATGTGGTAAGGCTGAATGCACCCGATCTGCAGTTGTTTTCGGGCATGCTTAGCAATGGATTGATCCTTCTGGTGTTTTTACTGATTATACTTGGTGCTGTATATAAAAAAATAGATGTGTTTGACGCATTTATTGATGGTGCGAAAAACGGCTTTGAAACAAGTATCCGGATCATCCCTTACCTGGTTGGGATAATGGTAGCCGTTAGTATGCTCAGAACCAGCGGCACATTTGATGTGGTTATAGGGGGAGTGAAAAGCTTTTTTCATATGCTTGGAGCTGATACCAGGTTTGTTGATGGTTTGCCGACTGCCCTTATCCGCCCATTAAGCGGTGGTGCAGCCCGGGGTATGATGGTGAGTACCATGACTACTTATGGTGCCGACTCTTTTGCAAGTCGCCTTTCGGGCATATTCCAGGGAGCTTCTGATACAACCTTCTATGTGATCGCTGTTTATTTTGGCTCAGTATCAGTCAAAAATACGCGCTATGCGATCGGTGCGATGCTGCTGGCGGACCTGGCCGGTATTATTACTGCAATCTTTCTGGCTTACCTGTTTTTCGGAAGTTCAGTGTGACCACTTAAAACATCCTGCGAAGTTTGTGAACTCTATAAAAAAAATACCCCCGGGTAGAGGGTATTTTTTATCATGTATATAAGGGTGAAGGAAAATTATTTCTCTTTGTCTAATCTAGTTCCCGCCTGTACTACCACCGCTTTCTATGAGTTTGTATAATTCGTCAAGTTTTGGTGTGAGGATGATTTCAGTTCTCCTGTTCCGACCCCTGCCTTCAGCAGTACTGTTACTCTCAACCGGATCATATTGACTATGCCCGGAAGCTATAATACGCAATGGTTCAATTTTATAATCTTTAGTCAGTATCCTGACTATGCTGGTTGCCCTCGCTACACTCAAAGCCCAGTTATCTTCAAACCGACCGCGAATGGGGATTGAATCGGTATGGCCTTCGATATTCACGTTAATATCCGGATTAAGACTCAACACTTCAGCCAGTTTTCCAAGTGCCTCTTTACCTTTTACGTTGATGTTTGCACTACCTGAGGGAAACAGCAGGTTTTCCTGGAGGCTGACATAAACCTTACCGTTTTTTACAGAGACTGATAATTCGTTCGAATTGAATTTAACCAGCGCATCGGACATTTTCTTTCGAAGATCATCCGTTGTCTTCTTTTGCTGATCGATGAGCGCCTGCAGGGTTTCAAGTCTTTTTTGCTGATCTGCTATTCTTCCCGCAGCATCCTTTGAACTGGATTGTAGTTGATTTGATGTTGAGGCTAATTGTTTCTTTGTATCTGCAAGTTGTTGCTCAAGCGTTTTGCCTTCTGACTGGAGTTGAGTGATGTCTTTTTGAAGCGATGAGATTTGACCGGCCATTCTGGTGCTGTCTGCCTGGAGGCCCTGGATTGTTGCGTTAGCGCTTGTAAGCTTTCGTTTTGCGACACAGGAGGTGAGTGTGAGGGCGATCAAAATGATTTGAATCGTTTTAGAGGTAAGCAGTGTTTTCAACATATGTATTTTTTGTTATTATTAGGAAAACCATGCCAAATAAAAAAAGCCGGCCAGGGGCCAGCTTTTCGCATATGTTTTATATATGAAGGCTTACATTAATAATTGCTTATCACCGTTAAACTCCTTGGCATTACCGTTCCGGTTGTAGTCTGATATCTGCCGCGGTATACAACAGTATAGCTCCGGTTTATAGTGGGAATGATAGTGAATACTGGTGTCAGGTTTGTTGTTGTTCCGGTTTCCCGAACATACAAAGAATCTAAACGTTTCGAAGCAAAAGGAACAAAGTTTGTCACCTGCGCAAGTGCAATATTTGTAAAAACATTTTTGCCTGTTACTACAGAGTACAAATCAACATTTGGCAATGGAGTTTTGGAAAAAATCAGGTTTGTGAATCTGATCCTTGAAGTTGTATCAGCTGGTTTTACAATCTCATCTTCCGTGAATACATATTTTATTGAATTGACCGTATCGTATGTAAAAATTGAATAGTTTTTACCCGGCGCAAGTGTAGCAGGAAAACTCAATTGGGGCTGGGTTGAAGCCGCCAGGGTGTCTTTGATTAAAATTGTGTGACTGCCCTGAGTAAGCGCTGAGGCATAACCGGTAGAAGGGAAGATCCCTCCATAAGCGAGTATGGATCCGGTTACAGGTACGTTGTCTAAATACATGTAAGTGCGCTGCGAACTCACCGTACTGTTAAACAGCTTTACCAATGCTTTGTCCTGGATAGCAGTGTTTTCTACTACCATTTTGTCGAATTCTTTTTCGCATGAAGCCGCTATCATGATAGTTATCAGTAGCAGGCAGCTTATGGACAATGATTTTGATGATTTCATTTCAAACTAGTTTTACTGATGACAACATTATTTTTGAGTAAACCATTGTTCTTTGGTGTTATAGTCAAGTGCCAGGGCACCAAGCCTGTCAAGTTCGGCGATGTTATACAGGTACTCGGAGTTATACCTCGGTCTTGCCCGGTATACCAGTTTATTATTATTATTAATGAAAAGATCAGTGCCCGCAGGTGGAGTAAAATCTGTAAATACCTGTTCAGCCCCTTCCTGGTCGGTATAATGAAATCTCCTCATATCGTTCCACACTTCGATTGATCCATAACCATAAAGTGCGAGGTATTTCTGCAGCATAATATGTGATAGCTTCAGATTTGCAGCGGAAGGCACTATTACCGGGTTACCCAGGTAGGCTGCTTTTGAAGTTGGTGTAATTGCCTGCGCTGGGGGTATATTTGCATTGAAATCTGCTGTAAGCATGTCGAACGCGATGCCGATACCAGCCTGATAAGCTGTTAATGCCTGAGGTTTCTCTCCTTTGCGATAATATGCTTCGGCCTTCATGAACTGGATTTCTGCGGCTGTGATGATTGGATAATAAGCAGCATTTCTGAAAATATATCTTGCTTTTGCATCAGAAGTAGGTGAGGTTACAGTATCAAAACCTTGTCCCCAGTAGTTTTCAGGTCTGTCAGCCGCAACCAGGCCACTGGCCCCTTTGTTAGGAACAATACCCCTGTAAGTGCCGTTTGTATTTTGACGGAGAAGATAAGGCGCTCTTGGATCAACTACCCCGGGAAATCTTGAGTTAAGCCCGGTCAATAAATTTACCGGGTATTGAGCCTGTCTCAAGGCACCTACGTTGCCACGAAACGGGCCGAAATAGTTAGAAGTACCTGTGATGCCTGTGTTTGCGAATCTCGCATATGCATTATCTGAATTTACATTGATCGCCAGGTTACAGTAAAACAGTACAGAATCGGCATTGTAAGTAGTCTTATTTGATAGCTGGTTGAAAGAACGCGCCATCACCGAGTAAACAAATTTCTTCCATTTGTTTACATCCCCGTTATAAAAATATGCATCTCCTTTAGCGAGGTTTTGAGCGTCTACTCCGTCACCGGTTTGATTAAGAAAACTTAAAGCAGTTCGACAAACCGATCTCACAGTGTCATAAACATCCGCCTGATCATTGTACTTAAAAGTTAACTGGCTTGTATTAAAAGCTTCAGTTAATATGACTTCTCCATAAACATTGGTGAGGGTGAGCCAGCTCCAGGCTTTAATAGCATGTGCAACACCTACATAATCCCATTTCTTTTCTTCAGTTCCCCACTCAATAATGCGGTTAAGATTTTGCCCCATGCCGAAATAATGCATTGCCCATACTGATCCCAGTATATCAAGTGCTCCGGTAGCTCCTCCCATCTGGTCGTATTGATTGCCGGTAACATTTGTTGCCCAAAACTGCACATAACGACCAATATAGATCCCATCATTTGCAGTACCGTATGCAGAGCCCGCAGCGGCTGAGCTACCAACCATGTTCCCAATAATACCTGGTAGCAATGTTTCAATTGGCTTCTTAACACCTGCATTAGGGTTAATAAAAGCCTCATCAATTTTTTTTGCACAGGAGCTGATAGAAATAATTCCAAGAGCGAGTAAGCACCGTGCGATATTTTTTATATTTCTCATGCCTTAATATTTAAAAATTAGAAACTAGCTCTGATCCCAAAATTGATACTGATAGGAGTTGGCAATGATCCGTAGTCAAAGCCCCATGCACCGACCCCGCGGCCAGCTGCAGTGTTACCATTTGAAGAGGGATCTCCACCGGTATAATTAGTAATAAGAATAAGATCATTTGCTGTCAGGAAGGCGCCGAGGCTCTTAACCCCTTTGATTTTTTTCACAAAAGTTGTCGGGAACTGGTAGCTGAATGAAACATCCCTTAACCTTAACCAGTTCACATCTTTTTCAATAAAGGCTTCTTCCGGCATACCATTCGCACCATAGTAAGCATCGAGATAAGCAGGTATAACTGCTATGGTGTTGACAGTTGGATTTGCCGTGTTTTGTTTACCATCATTCAATATACCCTCAACTACTCTTGGAGTATACCTGTCAATAGTCAGGTCACTCTTGCCGATACCGGTGAGATACATTTTATTGGCATTAAATACATCGCCACCGACTTTGAGATCCCAGAGGAAACTCAATCTCCAGTTTTTATACCTGAATGTATTCGTTGTACCAATAGTATAATCGGGATTCCTATCACCTCTAACCCTGAATACTGCATCAATTGCCGGTAAACCGTTCAAAGGATTGATCAGTATCTTTCCCGCATCATTCCTGAGATAACCATAAGATGTGATAGAGGTAGTGGTACCGTGGAGTGTAATACCACCGCGTGCATTACCATATAACCAGGTGTCGCCGAGGTAATACTCAGCAACGTTTGCAGGCAACTGCACAACTTCATTCCACATTTTATTAAAGTTCACTCTCACATTCCAGCCAAAGTCGGTATTATTGAAAATGTTCGCATCAGCTGATACTTCGAAACCCTGGTTTCTTGTGCTTCCTGCATTTTGAGTATTTAACACAAATCCCGTTGCATAACTCAGGCGAAATCCTTCAACGATCTGACCCTTGTTAAGCGTATTATAATACGTGGCGTCAAAATTCAGTATGTTGTTGAAAAGCTTAAGCTCAGTTCCAACCTCAAATGTTTGTTGTTTCTCTGGTTCCAGGTTCGGGTTATTATTTACAAAGCCGTAGGAAAATCCACCACCACTTGCGAAGTTGTCAACAAATACCGATTGAGTTGAGTAGGGGGAATTTAACCTTGCTGTACTTGCGGCGGAAGTGCGCAGTTTCCAATAGTTAAGTGTAGTGCCCCGTTTTAGCTCAGGAAATATATCTGTGATGATAACGCTCAGACTGGCCCCCGGATAATTGTAGTTGCGGTTAACTTTTGGAAGGGTAGAGGCTGCTTCAAAACGATGCGAATAATTTAGAAACACAAGATTGTTATATCCAACACTTACTTCGCCAAAGCCCGCCATCTGCCTGGTGACCTGTTCGTTCCAGGCGCCAAGATTATTCTGTAAAAGGCGGCGACGTGTATTTGGTGCAGTATTGGAGCTGTCAAAATGCGTGACATCTTTCAAATTATTTCCAACTATTGCAAACATCTGTGTATTATAATCCTGCCACATAGTACCTACCATGAGTCTTGTGCTCCATTTCCCAAAATCTTTTTTAGCTGTTGCAGTAATGGTATGATTATACCCATTATACTTCCTCCAATAATTATCCTGTTCACCATTCAATGCCTGTGTGATGTAAAAAGATTTTGGATGATAAAGTGTATAACCTTCGGTTCTGTATGTATCATAACCGAATCTTCCCGTAATTGTTAACCAGTCAGTAGGATTGATATTAATACCCAGGCTGGCGGTGTAACGATCCGTTTCATCCCGGCTTGGGTTTGCGTTTACATTGAAGAGTGGATTGTCTAACTCAAGATTTGGATTAGACGCAAAAACAGGAATCTTGTTGCCAGCATCGTCCTGGTACTTCCTGATATCATAGGTATTTGGGTAAGCAAATAATCCAAGCATATAACCGCCGGCACTGCGAAGCACCTTGTCGTTCTCACTTCTTACATAAGCCAGGGATGGAGTGATTTCAATATACTTTCCAATCTTTGTTGTATTGGATATCCTGAGATTTATCCGTTTGAAATTATTATTGGGAACCACACCTTCCTGGTTGAAATAGGAACCTGAAACGCGGAAAACAGATTTTTTTACACCGAAGTCTGCACCAATATTATGAGTTTGTGAGAACCCGGTTTTGAAGAAATATTTCTTATTGTCAATCAGCTTTGTTCCCGCGGGATATGGTTCGCCGTAATAACGGAAAACGTTTGCATTAGCACCATTTTCCCCATTTTGGTAGCCTTCGAATACATCGGGATACCGGGTTAGTTGCTGGACCCGGAATGCATCATCGTACTGAACCGCAAGCTTATTCGACTTTGCTTTTTTGGTGGTAATAAGCATAGCACCGGAACTTGCCTGGCTTCCGTATAAAGCCGTTGCTTCAGGCCCTTTGAGTACGGTTATTGATTCAATATCGTTCGGGTTGATGTCTGAGATCCGGTTTGTATAATCGTTATTCCTGTTCGGGCGATCAGAAGCGAGACCGAGTCCGCTACCTCCTCCTGAGGTTTCGTTAACGGTGGAGTTATCCATGATGATTCCGTCCACCACAAACAATGGTTCATTACTCAGCGATAGTGAATTAAAACCCCGAAGTACTATACTTGAAGAAGCACCCGCTGTACCTCCGGTTGGATTAATTGTTAAACCGGCAACTCTTCCCTGCAAACCATTTATAAAGTTTTCCCGTTGCGTTTCCTGTATTTCTGAACCTAACACTTTTTGGGTTGAATAACCTAGCTCCCTTGGCTTACGTTTAAGGTCAAGTGCAACAACAACTTCCTCAAGAGAATTATCAGATGGTACTAGACCAATGGTAATGCCACTGATTTTGTCGCCCACCTTATATTCTTTACCGGTAAATCCGAGGAAGCTGACTACAATCGTTGCGCCTTTGGAAGCATTGATACTAAAATTACCTTTTGAATCAGTTTGAGTACCTGTAGTACTTCCTTTGATCTGAACCGTTGCTCCCTCAAGGACGCTGCCATCTCTTGTAGACACAACGGTACCGGAAACTGTCTGAACCTGGGCTGAAGCCGTTTGCTGGACGCACAACATTAACGGCAATAACAGCATGCATAGTAAATTTCTCATAGCATGTTTTTTCTGGGTGATCTATCTGATGTGACAAAAAAATAAACCTGATAACTATATAAACCTTGAACAATTATAAATCCTGATCGATTATGTAAACTCGAACAATTCTATAAACCCTGAACACAAGGCAGCACACAAAAGCCGGCTAATAAAAGCCGCTTAATACATGCTGAATATGTATCAGCTTACAAAATAACCTCTACAAAAATTGATGAGCCACACGTACTATAAAACCTGGATTCCCGCGGTCACATATGGCTCAAGTAAAGGATCGTCGGGGGGTAATTCAGTAATTAGGATTTGAATCTGGTTGAGAGCAGAAACATGAATAGGTTGGAGAGAATTAAGCTTCTCCGCGATAGTAACACAAACGACTTTTTGAGAAGATTCAATCATCGCTTTTTTCAATTGCACAACATCCCAGTCGTTATCAGTGATCCCATCCATTACATTTATTCCGTTAACTCCAAGGAAACACAAGTCCGCCCTGATCTGCCTGATTTTTGCCAGCGCTTCGCCTCCGGTTGTTATCTTGGCATTTTTAGATACTTTATCTCCAATAACTATAACATCAATGTTAGGATGGGCCATATATTCCTGCACAATAGGAATACTGCCTGTAATAAAAGTTGCTTTTAACTGCGAAGGAAGACAGCGCGCCATTTCAATCAGCGTAGTTCCCCCTGTCGTTAAAACAAACATTCCATCCTGGATGAGCCGGATTGCTTTTTGTGCTATGATTTTTTTCTGAGTGGAAGCATAAACGTTGTTCGAAGGATAGTGGAACTGGTTGAAAGAATGTGATAGTGCCCCGCCATGAACTTTTATAAGTTTGCCCTCGTCGGCTAATTCCTGTAAATCCCGCCTGATTGTATCTTCAGAAACATTAATCTGCTGACACAGACCCGATGAAAGGACGCTGTTGTGCAAATCAATCTGGCGTAAAATAAACGCCTGCCTTTGTTTTTTGAGCATTTCGTTAGCGGGTTACTCTCTCAAAATAAAAGAAATTCCCGCATAAAACCGCAAATCGGGAAAAATAAATATTCCTGGACGCGTAAAAGTTGTCCTGGGTCAAAATGCGCTTGCCAAGATCCGCAAATAACTGCAAGAGAGATATGAATTATGAGTTATGAATTATGAAAGAAAATAAAGAGAGATATAGTTATGAATTCAGGATGGGAAAAAATCTACCATGCCTGGGATTATTTTCGTTAGTTGGTTTTGGGATGTTCCTAACGGTAAGGCAGAGTCGAAAATTCAAGAGAATAACCGGGAATAATGATCGTAAAGTATGTGCGTAATAGTAACAGGGATCATGCGGATTATTCCAGCATAAGATAGGAATGCATGTCATCACAATTAAAAAATGTGATTAACCCTGTACAAATGTTATAAGAAATTATTTTCCGAAAGCAAATCTTACTGATAAGGCAAATGCATCCGGAACAAAGTTGATTGCAGGTATAATATCGAGTTCAGGTTTCCAGTCAACCGATAAGTTGATTGGAGCATTTGCAAATTTATAATCTACTCCAAGAATACCGGTTGGACCAACAAAGGTGCGTCCACCTCCTTCACCATTTTTATCTGAATTGCTTTCGAACCCTACATAAGCGCCTGCACCGTAAAACCAACTAAGCCCTTTTGTGCTGAACGGCTGATATACCTCGAGCAAACCTCCAATACCAAACCGGCTGCCAAAAGAAATGATGCCCTCAATAGCACTGCGATCGGTGATAAAATATTTTCCCGTTATGGCATTATTCAACGTAGGTATGGAATTGCTTAACCTGATACCGATGGCCATACGGTAATCACGTGCAGGCTCCTCTATTTTGTAGAAAGCCGGATCGGGCTCGGGATCCTGTGCCATTAATTGACTGCATGAAAGAACAGCTGTGATCATCATTGATGCTACGAGCAAACTTTTCATATTAGTATGTATTTAAGGTATGAACCAAATAAACGAAAAGGTTTAACGCACTTACATATGGCGTCTGTTAAAGTTGTTAGAAATCCGTACGGATTACGGTAGCGGGAGTTGGGGTGGGTAGGGGTTTTGGCGGCTCGAACAATTCAAACTTTGATTTTGGTCTGCGATCTTCCTGCCATTTGAAATTGCGTAAATGCTTTTCGCTTTCGGGCATCTGGGAAACCGGGTACATGGTGCCCTTCACTTCATTGATAACAACAACCCGGTTTAATTCTTTATTTAAAAAACGCAGGTCAATAATATCACCCGCGACCCTGTTGATACCGACTAGATAATCTTCCCTGTCTTTAGCATAATAAATGCTTTCTGCATTGCCCCTGGCACGCATGTAGTCGATTTCACCATCTTTGAAATAACCAGTCATCCGGATTCCCTTTAACTGGTTAAACATATTGTTGCCAGACTTATTAACTGTGATGGAATTCTCAAAAACAAAAACCCTTTCCGGCTTTTTATTTTTAGTGTAGATATATATTGTATCACCACTTACCTGGCTGTTTGATGCCCACATCACAGGATCTTTAAATAACCTGAATATGGAATCCTTACCGGAGTACCAGAGACTGTCACCCACTGCCTGGAGTGAATCGGAAAATATTCTTACGCGATGATAAGCCTGGAAATAACGATCGGCACTATCATTTTTGGCTTTTGTATCAACGACGGTTACACCTTTTATCGCAGCACTACTGTCTGCATTTGGAGCAGCCGCGTTTTTTGAATTAACAGGTTTGGTCTTTGTCTTTGCAATGCCTGGTGTACCGGTAGTAGCATTGTTTTTTGATTTGACTTTAGCCGCTGAATTACCTGGATTTATTATTTTTCTTTCCGGGTTAGCAGGATTGGTTCCCGCGGTGCTATCCGTTTTCAAAACCGGCCCAGGTGGTGGCGTTAAGGTATTTAAGTCTGCAACAGATTTGTCGGTGATTTTAGTTATGTCGGTTCTGCGTGCTGAGTCAGTTTTGCGCAACATCGAAGTGTCCGTTCTGCGGACTGAATCAGTTTTGCGCAACATCGAAGTGTCCGTTCTGCGGACTGAATCAGTATTCCGCAACATCGATGTGTCTGTTACTGCAGGATCAGGAAGGGGCGGTGGCAGGATTAACGAACTGAGTTTACCTGAAAACAAAGTATCAGCCGTAACAAACAAAGAATCTTTATCCTGTTTAATAATAAGTACGGCATTTTTAGTTGCGAGCAGAGTGCCTGCTTTATTATTAACGTTCATGAAATCACCACGCATCGCAAAACCCTGCGCAGTGTCTTTATAAAAAACATTACCGGTCAGCAAACTCAGGCCGGTGCTGTCATTGGTGTCTATGTTATCTGCTATAACCTGCGAAGCTCCATCATTGATGATCGGGCGTTTACCAAAAAATGCTTTTTTGTTTTTCAGATCATAATAACCACTGCTGGTAACAATGTTCCGGGCAGAATCTTCGATATAAGTCTTTGTAATAAATGTGGTCAGCTGTGATTCGCTGTTGTATAATAAAGAGTCGGCTTTTAATTTATACTGCGGATCGATGAGTACAACGTTCTTTTTAAAATAAACATCTTTGCTGTCTGCAAAATAAGTGGCTTCGGTAGAAGTAAGTACAGAATTTTCATTTGCAACTTTGCCACCTGCATAATAATTTCCGATTTTCTGATTAAGGTCGTAGTCGAGCTGTTGCGTGGTGAGTGTACTTTTCCCATCAGTTAACCGTACATTTTTCTTAAGATTTGCTATACGCGTGTCAACATGGTAAAGCAGGTAGTTTGAATATATATTTATACTATCGTTGTCGTTGATATGTACATTTCCAAATGCTTCAAAAACCTTGGTGCTTTTGTCATAATAGAAACTGTCACATTCAAAAAGTGTGTTGTCTTGTTTTGCCTGTACTTTACCGGAGCCTGTTTGAACCTCACGGACAGAGTCAACTTTTTCGGTTCTCAGTTTATCTGCATAGATGATTTCAACTGGTTTCGATTCGCCGGTTGCAGGAGGTCCACTCTTAACCTGTGAATAGGAGTAAGAGAACAATAAGAGAAGAGAGGCCAGAAGAAATAGAACTTTTTTCATCTTACTGCTTTCACCGCACAGAAGTTGAATCATGCAATGGTGATTTCAAAGCACCACTTTTCTCTTTTTTTCCAAATACAGAAATGTTGACATAACGTTTCGGATGTGTGCGGAAATCATCTAGCAAGATAGTCAAACTGCGGCTCGTCTGATGAAGTTCATCATACAATTTGCGATCATTTAACAGCATACCGAGCGTACCATCTTTACTGTCAATTTTTGCAATGGTATTATCAAGTTTATTCAATGTATTCTTAAGTTGCATCACGGCCTGATCAATCCCTGCATTGGACAGCATATTGGTTGTTTTTTCAAGATTTGTAAGCGTGGAATCGATCTTGCCATTATTCCGCGCGAGGTTCCCACTGAAATTTTCAAGGTTGCCCAGCGTTTTTGCGAGCGCACCGCTTTGATTATTCAACAGGTTTTCGAGCGATTTGGAAGTTGTGGTGAGATTTGCAATGATACCCTGGATATTGTTTTTTGTATTAGGGTCTACAATGGTATTCAGCTTTTGAATAAACAGATCGAGTGAGGCAAGTGTTTTGTTAAGATTATCGATGGCAGGACTCAAGGCTCCTTTCACTTCTCCCAGCAGACCAGGGTTTGTGGTTGTTTGCAGCGTACCACCTGATTTAATAAAGTTTGGGCTGTTTCCTAAAAAAATTTCAAGAGAAGTGGTCCCGAGCAGATCACTGTTTATAGTCGCAATTGAATTGTCAGGAATATTTACTTCTTTGGTGAGGCTGATAGTAACTATGATGCCGCTCAGGTTTTTGTCTTTTTCTTTTAATGAAGAAACCTTTCCAACCTGGAGACCATTTATCAGAACGGGATTTGCGGGACCGACGCCTTTGACCGATTTGAAAACAGCAAATAATTCATCATTCCTTTCAGTAATATTCCGCCCTTTCAGAAAATTGAAGCCGAGGATAAGAACAGTGATGGCAATAGCAGTAAGTGCTCCAACTTTCGTCTCATTAGATATTTTCATTCGACATTTTTTATTGTAAACCTGTAGGGTATGCCCTCGGATCAACGCTTAAAATTCTGCATAAAAACGCATATCTCCAATAAAAGTTCGAATGAAGTGCCTGTCAGTCAATACTATTTGCCTTCTGTTGCATCCCGGTACCTCCTGATAGCATTGAGTACATTTTCGGCTATTGCTTCCTGTCCTTTTTTACTGTTGAGATACTCTTCATCGGGCTTATGGCTGATAAAACCCGTTTCAACAAGTATACTCGGCATAGCGGTGGCCTGGAGCACCCAGATCCCTTTCTCGTTACGCTGTTTAACGCCACGGCTTTCTCTGCCTTCCTTTAAAAATTCTTCCTCAACAAGGTTGGCCAGCAAAAGGCTTTTGGTGAAATATTTCTTAGTCCAAAGCAGCGACTGCGCCTTGAAGGTTGGATCATTCAGGTCCGGCGCGAATTCTGCACTTTCGTCCACTACTTCCGACAGTCGCTCAGAAACATAGTCGCCTTTGGCAGAAGTGCGGTCGGCTGCCCAGATATAAGTTTCCGTTCCCCGCGAATTGTTGGGTGTAAAATAGGTAGTATACTTCGGGACGGTTCTTGTTCTTTTTTTACGTTTTTTGCCTTTACCGGTATAGTAAGTTTCTTTACGGTAGCCGGCAAATTTCGAATGTCTTACCGGGGGACCGGCATTTACATGGATAGAAACAAAAAGATCTCCCTTATTCGCATTTGCAAAATCCGCTCTTTCTTTGATAGCAGGATATACATCCGTGGTGCGGGTATATAAGATCTTAACATCTTTGAATTCGTCTTCCAACAATTTTCCAAGCTTAAGAGAAACTCCGAGGCAGATATCTTTCTCAAAAGAATATGCGCCGCGGGCACCGACATCTGATCCACCATGTCCCGCATCGACAATGATGGTTTTAATGGCGAAGTTCGGAGCTTTATAAGGCGCTCCATCCAGGACTCCATCCGGGCGTTCTTTCCTGAAAGAAAAGAGAATCGTAAGAAATAACAGGGGAATAAATCCGGTCAGTAATTTTTTCAGCATCTACCCAGGTCCTTTTTTGGACATTTATTCAATAAAGATACTGTTGAAAGTTGCGGGGAGAGCCCGGAATAAAATTTTAAGAATTAATTGTAGAATAGGAGGGGCTTAGCTCCTCGTGATAGCTTCGCGGTATCTTTTCAGCGCATTCACGATACTTTGAACAATGTCTTCCTGGCCCTGCTCACTGTTTATAAGTATTTCTTCTTCTTCATTAGTAATAAACCCGGTTTCAACCAGTATACTTGGCATGCCCGTGGCCTGCAGAACCCAGATCCCTTTATCATTGCGTTGTTTTACACCCCGGCTTGAGCGTCCTGTTTTCACGAGCTCTTCTTCCACAAAACCAGCGAGCATCAGGCTTTTGGTGAAATATTTTTTCTCGTATAGCTGTGAACGGATACGAAATTCCGGCGAATTCATATCCGGCATAATGATATTTGAGTCCGCTGAAGCTTCTGCTACACTATCACCGGTATTGCCTGGTTCTTCTACATTTATATAACCGCTTTTTATTCCGCTGCGGTCTGCTGCCCAGATAAAAGTTTCAGTTCCAGCAACGATGTTTTTTACAAAGTAGGTTTCAGTGATAGGAGTTTTAACAGTTCTTGTTTTCTTTTTTTTGCCTTTTCCAGTGGTCACTTTTTTTGATTTATACCCGATGGTCCTTTTGGCGTTCCACCCACCTGCCCTTAAACCGGCAGAGTTGCAGTGGATGCTGATAAAAAGATCTCCCTTGGCTTCATTTGCCATCTCTGCGCGCAGATGATTGGCAGCGTTGAGGTCGTTCAGATTCCCTGGCAGCGCATTGTCTGTGCGCGTATAAACGATCTTACATTCGGGAAATTCCGTTTCCAGTCTTTTTCCAAGTTTCATTGCAATGGCAAGCGACACATCAGCTTCTGTAGAAAACAATCCTTTGGCGCCAACATCATATCCACCATGACCCGCATCCACAACGATCGTGCGGATCACTGGTTTCTGGATCCATTTATTTGAGAAAGAAAAAAGTGCCGTAAGAGAAATCAGGAAGGCAAGAAAAGGAAAAGTTTTTTTCAGCATAACTATTATCGGGTTAGAACACTGGTCAATTGCGCAAAATACAAAATCACGCCTGTTTCTGAACAGATAAAAGTCGCTATTAAAATTAATTTGTTGCTGAGGCCTGGCTGGCGGCACCGTTGCGGTATTTTTTCAGGGCGTTTATTATGCTATCCACAACTTCATCCTGGCCCTTCTCGCTATTGAGATATTCTTCTTCTTCTTTATTAGAGATAAAACCGGTTTCAACAAGTACGCTTGGCATACCGGTTGCCTGTAGCACCCAGATCTGTTCTTCGTTTCTTTGTTTTACTCCCTGGCTAAGGCGACCGCCTTTTTCAAATTCTTCTTCAATATAAGTTCCGAGCAAAAGACTTTTAGTAAAATATTTTTTCTCATATAACTGTGCACGAACCCTTGCTTCGGGAGTGTTCATGTCTGGCATACCGGCAGTGGTACCCGCATTTGCGCTGTCCCCGGCAAATTCGCCATCATCTTCAGTATGTATATATTCACTTTTAACTCCGCTGCGATCGGCGGCCCAGATATAAGTTTCCGTTCCGTGCCTGGTGTTTTTTACATAATATGATTCAGTGATAGGAACCTTGATTGTTTTCTTTTTCCTCTTGGATCCTTTACCGGTATAAACCACTTTGTTTTTATGACCGATCACTCTTTTAGCATACCAGCCACCGGCTTTCTGTCTTGTAGAGTTACAATGAATACTGATAAACAGGTCGCCCCGGGCTTCATTTGCCATTTCTGCTCTTAACCTGTTGGCTACACGGCTGGACGTTACGCCACCCGGCAACGCCTTGGTTGTGCGTGTATAGACGACTTTTATGTCTTCCATTTCATCTTCGATCCGTTTTCCCAGCTTCATTGCTATATCAAGCGCAATATCCGCTTCGTTTGAAAACAGTCCTTTTGCACCAACTGCGGTTCCTCCATGACCGGCATCCACTACGATTGTTTTTATCGTTTGTTTCTGAGCAGAAAGATGAAAGGACGTAATTGAAAGAAGGGTCAAAATAGCAGTAAATCGGGCCTGGGCTAAAGTTGTTCTTATCATACCTATCCGTAAGTTATAAAGTAAGTTTGTAATCCTGAAAACCTCAATAATTTCTTTACTTTCGCGTTCAACAAAAAACTGATAATCAGCACCAATCTTCACATATTCTTAATTCATTAATAACTATTTTCGTCCCACTATCTGTAATATGAGCAAACGCGGTAAAAATAGTTTAAAATACAATTTTCTATTGGTTTTCGTGGCTTGTTTGCTTTCTATAACGCATGATGTAGCAGGACATTATATTCCACACGAAAGTTTTTACAATCAATTAACCGTTTTACAGGATTCTACTAAGCCGGCGCCGGCGCTTAAAAACAACAACAAGCCTCAGAAAACAGTTCGCGATACTGTCCCGGTGAAGAGGGATAGTTTGCAAATCAGGGATAGTTTAAAGCGAAGAGATAGTTTGAAAAAGCGGGATACAATTCCAGGCAGGCGGGATAGTCTTCAAAGGCGGGATACAATACCTGGAAGGATGGATAGCTTGCAAAGGCGGGACACTACAGTCGGCAGGGACAGCCTGGTTAATACAACCGATACATTTGGTTTGAGGCTTTCCAAGGATTCGCTGGATGCACCCGTAGAATATTCAGCTGCGGATTCGATGGTGCTGGATATCCCCACAAATAAAATAATTCTGTACAGCAAGGGTAATATCATTTATAAGGACATGAACCTTACTGCCGACAGTATTGAAATGGACCAGGAGACAAAAATGGTGACAGCAACCTTCCGGCGTGACTCGCTTGGCAATATTGTCGGCAGGCCCAGGATGAAACAGACGGAAAGCACCATGGATGCGGATGTGATCAAGTATAATTTTGAAACGCAGCGGGGTATCACTCAAAATACATTTACCCAGCAAGGTGAAATGTATGTACAGGGAGAAAGAATCAAAAAGATCTCAGAAACAGAACTATTTGCTTTCAGGGGAATAATAACCACCTGTAATTATGATGTACCGCACTTCAACTTCCGGACTAAGAAAATGAAGGTGGTGAACAAAAAACTGGCAGTAACGGGGCCGATACACCCTGAATTTGAAGGAGTTCCGGTTCCGATTTATCTTCCATTCGGTTATTTTCCGATGTCACAGGGCAGGCATTCGGGCTTGCTTCCGCCGACATTTACCGTAAACGATCAGTTTGGGCTTGGACTCGAAGGACTGGGATATTATAAGGTTATCAATGATAATTTTGATGTTACGCTTCGGACCAACCTGTATTCTTATGGTGGCTGGGCAGCTTTTCTTACACCAACTTATCGAAAACGTTACCGCTACAACGGTTCGATGAACCTGGCCATGCAAAGCAGCCGGATCCTCAGCACTGATGGTAAAGAAGAATTTAATACCACGAAAACCTATAATGTAACCTGGAGCCATACGGTTGACAGCAGGGCGAGGCCGGGAACAAATTTTTCTGCCAGCGTCAATGCCGGATCCAGCAAGTTTAACCAGTTTGTGGCGAATAATCCTACCCGGAATTACTCCAACCAGATGAGTTCATCCATTACTTATTCAAAAACATGGGGAAGTTTGTATAACCTGACTGCTTCTGCCAATCACTCCCAGAACAATATCGATGGCCGTTATAATATCAATCTTCCCACTGTTGCATTTACAGTGAATACGTTTTATCCTTTGCAGAAAAAAGAATTTGTCGGAGCGCCAAAATGGTATGAGAAACTGGGTATCGGTTTAAGTACAAATGTTGCTAACCAGATAACTTTTTTTGATTCTTCATTTAGCTGGAAAGGCATACTGGATACGATGCAATGGGGAGCCCAGCATAATATACCAATACAGTTGGCTTTACCACAGCTGGGACCGCTGCAGATAGCACCGGGTATTAGTTACCGTGAGAACTGGTATAGCCAGAAATTTACGAGGCACTGGACTGATTCCTCCCAAAAAGTTGATACCACGATAGAGAAAGGCTTTTTTTCTTCACGTGAAATGTCTTTCAGTCTTGGGTTGAGTTCAGCGATATTCGGAATGTTTGATAGATTTGGTCCGAAAAGTTCAATAAGGGCGATCAGGCATGTTATTCGCCCGACTTTTTCGATCTCTTATAAACCTGATTTTGCGAAAAATGATTTTTATGAAACACAGGTTAACAAGACGGATACCAACAAAGTTCGTTTTTCTAAATATGACGGAACGATCTTCGGTCCCATGTCCGAGGGTGAATTCGGGGGAATAGGGTTTGGGCTTGATAATAATTTGGAAATAAAAAAACGATCAAAAACAGATACTACCGAAGGTGGAATAAAAAAGATTCGCCTGATTGATGGTTTTGGTTTTAATGGAGGTTATAACTTTTTGGCTGATGAATTCAAGCTTTCGAATATTAATCTGTATTTGCGAAGTACCCTGTTCGAAAAAATAAATATAACTGCTGGTGCTAACCTGGATCCTTACCAGGTGGATGCATCGGGTCGTCGTGTCAACAAGTATGCCTGGGAGGGGGAGAAGTTCTCGCTTGGCAGGATAACGAATGGGAATATTGCGGTTTCAACGAGCTTCCAGTCGCAACCTAAAGATGCAGACAAGGATAAAAAAGCGTTGGAGGAACTTCAGCAGCAGAATAATAATCTTCCACCGATGACGCTGGATGAACAGAATTCACAGATGGAATATATACGTCAGAATCCTGCTGAGTTTGCTGATTTTAATATTCCGTGGTCGGTTACCCTGTCGTATTCTTTGAGTTTTGCCCGCGATTTTAAACCAGATTATTCGGGGTTTGAAACGCGTCTTAATTCGAATTTCAATTTCAATGGTGATTTCAACCTGACACCAAAATGGAAGATGGGTATGAATGGGTATTATGATTTTAAATCCTCTTCGATAAGTGCATTGACCATGTTTCTTTCCCGCGAGATGCATTGCTGGCAGCTATCCATCAACGTTACCCCGGTGGGTTTGTACCGGTCATTTAACATCAGTATTAATCCTAAATCGGGTTTGCTGAGGGATTTGAAGATTAATCGTAGCCGGCAGTTTTCTTCGTTTTAATGGCGTGCAGCCTTCATTCTCTTTTCTTTATAATAACCTTCCATTATCGCGAAGGTTCTTTGTTTAATGGTTTCAGTAGTGTCCGTATCCGTGAGTGGAATAGCCGGTAGGAAATGCATTTCCAGTTTGTGTGGAATCATGTAGAACGATGGTTTGGTTGGAAGGGTGGAGCGGGTGTTGAATATAAGTGCGGGTAATATAGATTTCCTGGTATTCATTGCCAGCCTGAAAGCGCCGTCGTGAAAGGGTTTCAATGGAAGGTCTGTTGTGTTCCTTGTGCCTTCGGGATAGATGCACATATGTAATCCCATATCGAGTACTTTCTTCATTTTGGATAAGCTTTCCTTACGGCTGGTTTCGCTTTTTCGATCGACCAGCACGCTGCCCGCTTCATAGAGATAGCCAAATAGAGGAACCTTTGCAATTTCCACTTTGGCAATAGTTTTATTTCCGCCGGGAATGGCGGGGGAAGAAACCGGGACATCCATGAATGAATTATGATTACAAACGACTATGTAATTTTCACCAGGCAAAAAGTTTTCTTTACCTCTGACACGTAATGGGCAACCCACCAGTGGTAGAAAGATACCCATCCAGATCCTGGAGTATAGTATAAAGCGTTTGGTTTTTATGGGATCGGGAGAGAAATAGCTGAAGAGGAAAAAAGGAATGAGCATAATCAGCATCGTTGAAATAAAAACAATTGCTGCCCATGCTGCCCAAATCCTGCCAAATATCAATTTTAAAACGCCTGGTTTTTTATTCATATGAATGACAATGATACAAAGAAAGAATATGCGAAAATACTAACCGGTTAGGGTTTGAATGATCGCGATTTAGAAAATCAATTATCGGCGTTTTAGCCGATAACCTTAAATATCGGCAAATATGCCATTTTTATTGCTAGCCTGTACATTACTGCGAAGCGACCAATACATTGTTGAGAAGTTTGAAGCAAGCCATCACTTATTCACTTGAAGATGGATCGGGTTCAAATGAAGATGGATCGGATTCAAATAAAGATTGCAAAGCAGTCAGCAAGACAAGTTGTGCTATTGAAAAGGTAAAATGTGTATTGTTAATTTGTTGCATGGGCTGGGAGGCCGGGAGATTCTTCATTTTGGTGTTTTTCTAAAATGACCGCTATTTCAGTCAAAAACGGGTCAGTTTGACTGAAATAGCGGTCATTTTGTTTTTAGTTTTAAACCGCACCAGGGCCAACCTATTTTTTTTTAATTCCCAATCTAAAACGTAAAATTTATATGGCACAAAAAAGGTTGGCTGTATGATTGCTGACCCTTTAATTAATGAAAACAAATAGCCTTGGTAATGAACTTCATTGGGGACATAAATGACGATCGTTCAGGTATTGAATCAGCACCTTCATTTTAAAAATATTACTAACTTGTTTCGTAATCAAGAAATCCAATATAGCCATTCCCCTTCATCTTGACAGCAATAGGTGGTGACACTTAACTATTGACAAATGAGTAAAGAACAAACAAATGACCTTTTACAATTTCTCAAACCATTCGGTGACGACATCATTGGACTTGTAATGTGGCTTCGTGACTTCGCATGGGACCTATGTCCTGAAGCAAACGAATTAATTTACGACAACTATAATGCAGTGGCATTTGGTTGGTCGCCGACAGACAAAGTTGGACACACCATTTGTTCAATTGCAGTGGGACGCTCAAGTAAAAATGTTCATTTTGGTTTTTATTGGGGCGGTGAACTTTCTGACCCGGACAAAATTCTTTTGGGAGAAGGAAATCAGTATCGCTATATTCTTGTTACTGACAAAAAGAGATTTCCAAAAGCCTACATTAAAAAATTGGTCAATGAAGCATTTGCAAATTCTCTTTCAAAAGTAAAAGACCAAAAGCAAATCAGGCACGGTCAAACAATTGTAAAATCAATCTCAGAAAAAAAGCGACCTGATAAAGGGGCATCAGCTTCTAAACATAAAAAATAGCCCTTAAAGTTCGTGATCCGGATTGGATTCGAACCAATGACCTTCCAGTCTTAAAGCGGGATGTTCTTTCAACAGAGCTCATGATTTTGTTAAGCTCTCGCAAGTGCTACGATGTCTTTGACTTCAAGAATTCTTTTGAGGGAGCCTTTAATAACTGATTTGATCATGGCCTGGCCCACTTCTTCTATCGTGCAAAAGCCACCGCTGAAGAACTTCCGGCCAATCGGGTACATCCACGCAAAAAACCTATATAAGCTCTTGACGTTTTTCTGACCGGGTGTTGGTTTCATAAGTCCCGGTCTGAACATATAAGCAGTTTTAAATAAGGCCAGCAATGCATTTTCAGTTGCCCCTTTAACCCGTGCCCAGGCCAGTTTGCCTTTTTCGCTGCTATCGGTACCAGCGCCTGTGATGTAGCAAAATACAAGTTCAGGATTTGCCTCAGCCAGGGTCTTGCCAACATGCATGGTTAAGTCGTAAGTGATATGTTTATAATTTTCTTTACTTATTCCGACTGACGAAATACCAAGGCAAAAAAAGCAGGCATCATAACCTTTAAGTTGATCTTTTATTGGTGCCAGGTTATAAAAATCTGTATGAATAATCTCGCGCAGTTTGGGATTTGATCTTCCACCGGGTTTCCTGTTTATGACCAGGACTTCTGTCACTGCAGGGTTGGCCAGGCATTCCAATAACACACCTTCTCCTACCATACCTGTTGCTCCAGTAATGATTACTTTGATTCCCATGATAAATTTTTCAGCTGAATATTAAGTTGGTCAGTAAATGTTGACGCAGTATTTGCATCAGACGGCCCAGTCAATCGGATATTGTCCGTTGTTTATTAAATATTCATTGGTTTTGGAAAAATGTTTGCAACCGAAAAACCCGTTATGAGCTGAGAATGGTGAAGGATGAGCAGCTTTCAATACCAGGTGTTTGGTTTCATCTATCAGCGCCTGTTTTTCATGCGCGAATTTGCCCCAGAGTATGAAAACGACATGTTTTTTGTCATCTGACACTTTTTTTATGACTGTATTAGTGAAATCCTGCCAACCGATTTTGGCGTGGCTATTGGGTTCATTGGCCCTGACTGTCAGTGTTGCATTTAACATCAGGACGCCTTGTTCGGCCCATTTTGTGAGATTTCCGGTTCTGGGGACGTTTAAGCCCAGGTCGGAATACATTTCTTTGTAAATATTTACCAGAGATGGCGGCGGAGTTACTCCATCCTGGACCGAAAAGCAAAGCCCATGTGCCTGGCCGGGCCCATGATAAGGATCCTGACCAATAATCACAGCTTTGACTTTGTCGAAAGGAGTGGTATCAAAGGCATTAAATATGAGTTTTCCCGGCGGAAAGATTGTTTTGCCGGTTTCCCGTTCTATTTTGAGGAAATCGACGATTTGGAGAAAATATGTTTTTGTGAACTCGGCTTTTAGCTCCTGCTTCCAGGACTCATTTATTTTTACGTCCATTAATCCAAATTTCAGTTTGGGTGCAAACTAAAAAAAATTATCTTTGCGGCCGGTCTAAAAATTAGGTCGGTGAATTGGTTCGGTAGCTCAGTTGGATAGAGCAACTGCCTTCTAAGCAGTAGGTCATTGGTTCGAATCCAATCCGGATCACAGAAATAAACCCTGAAAGACAATCGGATTGTGAATTTCAGGGTTTTTTTGGAAAGTTACTATTGGGAAGCATCCAGACTTTCAACTAATATTCTACCGATTCTAAAACAATTCAAAAGAATCATTGAGACATAATCATGTGGAGTTATCCAGTAGTCATTTCTGTCACTTTTAGTGCATTAGAATTTGATACCTATTGCCTTATTTGGACTAATGCAACATTAATAATCAAAGAAATCGCCTTTATAATAATCGGTTTGGAATCCTATTGTAGAATTTAGACAATTCTACATCGTAGTCGACAATTGTTCTTGAGTATTGTTCCAAGAATTGCTTAACTTCTAATTATAAATTCGAATGTACATCCGAGCAAGTTGCGAATGTATATAATTCAAAATCATTCAAAATCGATTTCTTAATTTGTTCCGTTTGGAAAAATGCATACCAACCTAAATGCTAAGGAAAAAAATATTTTTTTAAGCTACCGCAGGGAAGATACGAGTGGTGAGACTGGACGACTGGTTGACTCGCTGAAGCAATACTTCTACGATGATCAAATTTTCCTTGACATTAACAAAATCGAACCAGGGGTCGATTTCACGGAAGCAATTTCAGAATATCTTCTATTCTCTTCAGTAGTATTAGCCATCATTGGACCAAATTGGTTGGGGAGCAAAATAAACGGCCATAACCGAATCAACGACTCTCAGGATTGGGTGCGAATCGAATTGGAAAAAGCATTGAGTCAGATGGCCCAACAACCAAGGAACTTGTAAATAATCCACATTCGGGATATGTATTGATAATGGGCGAAATACAAAAGGAGGGAGCAAGAAAGAAAATTACTGCGTATCTGGCATTCGTTTCTAAAATGCAACCAATGACTAATATCGCCAAGCCTTTGATCGTGATGGTTGAAAATAATAATGCTTCTAAAACAAGTGCGGCACGTAAAATCGCGCAATGGTCAATCGATGAGGTTCTTACACAAATTAAGTAATACTGCAAAGAGAAATTCGCTATGGTAACGAAAATCACAGATTACCTAAGAATTTATGTGCTTTTTTGCGATAGTGATCATGTACTAAAAATGCTAGCGACCAATTTATCGACCGTCGGTGTGAACATTAAACAGACGATAAAAAACAATTTATAAACAAATTGAGATTATGGCAGAAAGACAAAAAAAATTACCAAAATGGATACTAATAGTATCAGGAATTTTTGCGTTACTTGAAGTAATGGTAAGTTTATCATTATGCTTTTCACCCCAATCGGTTTTAGAGACAGTTGATCTTAACGCAAAAGGCGTTGACTACCTGATTTATATGTGGGCTACCCGACAATTTGCACTTGGCTTTATCTTTGCTTTTGCAACATTTAAAAAGTCAATTCCTATGCTTACAATTGCATATATTTTCTTTTTAGTGATGTTTGTTGGAGACTTCTTTATAGGAATTTCACAAAAAAATAATTCACTTATCATTGCTGCTTTAGTAATGTGTATTATTTCTTCAGTAATGATATTTGCAATAAATAGGAGAAAATAAAATTTCAGGATGACACAAACATTTTCGCAAAACAACTTCTCGCAGACAACCAGGCAGAGATAAATAAATGAATTTGAGAAATGGTGGCTGGTTGGTGTTTGCAATGGGCTCACACTTTCGCGATAACCAGATCTTGAGTGAGAATCAAAGTATAATAAATTAGGTTTGCTGCTGTCTAGGTGTTAGGATTCTATGTGTATCGATCATTTAACATGTGCATCACTTGCCAAAAAAAAGAAGTAACCCGTGAATAACTAAAGAAACAATTGAAACCCAAAAAAAGAACTTAAAAACCGGGGCAATTTTATTGTTGCATGGTTTCGCAAGCCAAAAGGCTATGCAGTTGTCAGATTTCTGGAACGGTCGGTAATCTGGTTTCTGTTTTGTCCAGCCATTGTCCTCCGCAATTCGATCTGCTATCGCCCAATTCCAGGCAACGTATGCCCCATATAATATAGCGATATATGCTCCGAGAATTGAAAAGACGATGCCTATAATTGGAAGAACTCGCGCCGGGAAATCCGTTGACTTGACAGATGTATACACGCCAATACTCGCCGCAGAAAATCCCAACAGCCAGGTTACAATCTTAATCATTGTGTCTTTGTCAGTTCCGCCGACGCCTCCATAGTACTTCCATACTTCGAATGCATGATTTTCTTCGTCCGGGGTTTTGTCAGATGTATTATTCATATAATCATCTTTTCCTTTGATGTTGTCTTTAAAGATACAAAATCCCGCATGAGCAACATTAAAACGGAGCTCCGCACCAGCTTTCTTGTAAGGGAAGTCACAAAATGAAGGGTTCTATACGTATACATTTTGCTCCCTGGTGATTCCAGGCTATTTTATTTGACAGCCCACACAGGCTTCTGTTTAAGAATTTGTTTATATACCTGGCAAGAAGAATCATGTGCGCCGGGAAGAAAACCGATGCTCATCAAAAATTCATTAACGATCTCCCCACCAGTAAATTTGAAAGTTTTTTTAAACAACTTTACCCACTCATCTTTTGTTTTTGGATGATGATGTTTCAACCATTGTTGGAAAGAACCAAATTCTTCATCCAATTGCAGTATTGTTTTAGCATTTTCTATAGCGGCATTTATCTTTAATTTATTCCGGATGATACCGGTATCGTTCAGCAGGCGATTCCTGTCAACTTCTGTGTAGGCCGCGATCTTCTTAATGTTGAAATTGCTGTATGCTTTGCGAAAAGAAGCTTCTTTTTTCAGAATAGTTTCCCAACTCAATCCAGCCTGATTGATTTCCAGGATCAGTCTCCCAAACAATTCGTTGTCATCCGATAAAGGGAAACCGTAAAGATTATCATGATAGTTCTTATGTAGCGCTTTCCTTTCTTCCGGCTGCATTGAATTTATAATAGAACAATAGCTCATATCAAATACAAGTTAAAAAAGATCCTCAATGTTGATGTACTCCATTTACTACACGGTTACTGTTTGCTACTTGGTAACTGTAAGGGTTTGTTAACAATCGCTCCTGGTTTATTGTTCGGTCTGAATTGTTTCCCATCGACGTCAGGGCGTAGAATCGTTCAAACGTTCTTTCATATGCTTTAAAATTCTGACGCGTTCCAATCCCCATTTGGTAGCATTATAGATTGAATTGAGGAGAAGGCCGATCAGGCCACCAATAGAGGTTGTTGTGAGAAAAAGACCAGTTTTCTTTTCCCTGAAATAAGGAATAAAAGCACGTGTTACCCGTATGGCACCGAATACATTGGTTTCAAACTGCCGGGCAAGCTGTTCATCAGTTATGGTTTCAAGCGGACCGATAAGTCCATAACCCGCATTGTTGAAAACCACATCAACATCAAACTGGCTGGTAATCTTTGACACCACTTCATTAATTTTGCAGTTGTTTTTCCTAATCCGGAAGATACCCCGGTAATAAAAATTGTTTTCATTTTGTTGTATTTAATTTAATACAACAAAGTTGTTATATCACTTTTTAACACCAAATCACCATTTAGTAAAGGATAAATAAATTGTCCGCAGGTATTTACTTTGAATGTTTTTCAAAATGAATTTCTGAGTATAAAAAAAGAGGTGTAGAAACACCTCTCGCCAAAACTAACTGCTATATGAGAAAACATCTTTTAATATAGTCGATATCTGAAGTTGCGAATTGCATAGAATCTATCAAACTCATCATTGGATTATCAATGGTCTAAGAGCAATTGCTTTTATGGACTCGTCATATCTATTACGATGATTTTAATAAAACCCTCTGCTCTAATTTGTAAATATTTCTTTTACTGCTGAATTAGTCATTATTTGTTCCGGGCCTATGCCATAGCTTTGTTCTGAACATCAAGTCCGGCTTTACTTAATCCTTCCTTAATACGGTCATGAACCAATTCATGAAAAAGGATGGTTTTTAGTGTCTGGCAATATTTTGTTTCCATACCGGGAAACTGAATCTGAAACTCTTCAACCAGAACTGAAACTTCGTCTAGCCGCGACAGTTGACCTAATGCAGCAATTTTAGGAAGTAGATTCCAGAATACTCCTGGTATGTTAATAAGATTCGCAAATTGTAAGGCTTGCTCATAATCGCCAGAGTAGAAATGGGCAAAGAATGGTCCCAGGTTCACCCACCATGAATAATACGGATTAAGCTCAGTGGACTTTTTGAAGTAATCAATACTCTTTTCATATTCCCCTAAAATGCCAAGGAAAAAACAAGCGGCTCCCATGTGAAATGGTGATCTTTCATTTATTGAGAGCATCTTGTCTAAAGCTTTCATAGCAGCGTTTTTATCCCTTTGAAAAATAAAGACCCAGGTCAGTGACATGGAGGCATGCTGACAGTCCGGATCAAGCTGCATTGCTTTCTGTATGCAAATATTTGCCTCATGTATAGGGTCAGTTACTGTTTCATAACATAAGGCGATGCCATCAATATATAGCTGTGCCATTATTGCCCATGCCATCGCATTGTCGGGACTTTTGTGTAACGATTGTTCAATCTTCTGTCTCGCTGTTTGAAAAACCTCTTCAGTATACTTTATTTCATAATGATAATACCAGAATACTGCGTCTAGCGAATGCTGATCCATGGAAGGATCCACCTGGGTCGACATCGCAAAATTTCTGCTGATGAGCCCATGAAGCCCGATTAATTTAGGTACTACCTGTTTGATGATATCATCAAAAATTTCGTAGGGATAAGTTGATTGTAATGTGCGATCGTAAGTGTGCGTCCATACCTGGGAACCAGTTGATGCATTTACCAATTGCATCGAAATCCTTAAATGTTTTTTATCACGATAAATACTTCCGGTTATCAAGTGGCTTGTATTGAGTTCTGTTCCCACTTCTCTGATATCAGGTTGTTCTCCTTTAAATTTTAAAGTGGAAAAGTAGGCGAGCACTGCGATTTCCGGAAACTGGCCGAGGTCAGAGCTTAGTTGTTCACAAAAACCGTTAATCATAAAATCATTTTCCTTTGAACCGGACAAATTCTTAAAAGGCAAAACTGCAACTCGGCTGGTGGTTAAATTTGTTGGCGCTTTGGAGATTGGAATTTCAACGACTGACCCATTCAATTTCACAGTAGGAAGAAACGCAGGTATATAACTTCCTTTGATGAATGTAATGGTAATAGGATCGCCACAACCCTCAACGCGATAGTATTCTAATAAGTTTCTTCTTAACCGACCGGCATGAATACGAATCAAAGAATCTAATTGCGGATTAAAATTTGCGGGCTTGCCCAGCGCTTTGACCGCTATTGAATATTCTTTGATTTCGAGCGTTTTATCTTCAAGGGTTTCTGTAACAACATAGCGGAGAAAGTTCGACAGGACTGTTGATTTTTGAAATATTTTGGAGGTTAATACGCGTTCCAGTTCTGCTTTGACCGCTGAGACATCTGGCGAAGACATAAGCTTAGACATTTACAGTTAACACTTGGATGAGAGCTACAATTAAACAACAATGTTTAGTCGTGTGCCAGACGAAAATATTAAACAAAATCGTTATGTAACAAGGGTAAAATCTCCAGGATTGGAAACTTGCTTAGTGCTATTACTGATATTTCAAGGAAATCCTCTGCTCGTAAATTTTATTATTTTAAGTTTTTCAGTAAGAAGAGTCGAAAAAGTAGCAATAAATGATAGTGCAAATATTTGAAAACTAGCTCGATACGTTGGAAGATAAATTTCCTGAAAACATTTGAATAAGAATTATTGAGATGACTATCACAAGAATTGATTCCAAAGCTAGTCTGACCACTGTTGAAATGAAGTTTATAAAACCGGAAATTTTTAACTCGGCAAATTCCGTGCTAAATGTTGGTTTTGAAGATTTTTGATAAAGGGTATCCAGCTGGCTATTACGTTTGAGTGAATCAAACTCTGTTTACGTATACGCGGATAGCGATCCGAAAAAAATAATCATGCAGAGAAGATATTTTGCCAACCTGATGTCGATTAGATTCATTTCTCTTAGTTTCAGATTTCACTACTCAGAAATTGAATCCAAATTTTAATACAGGGCCAAATATGTTCATATCATACAAAAATCGGTTTTCGTCGTTTCCCTTGTCATAGTTCATTCCCAGCACCCTGTAACCTGCTGTTATCTGGAAAAGTTTTGAAAAGCGATAACCGGCATAGGCCTGAACCTGCCAGGCAAAATCTGATCCCACCCCAAAACCGCCAATATCTCCACGCAACTGGTAAATGAATTTTTTGACAGGATCGCTTTTAAGGCGAGCAACTATAAAAGGATCAACCCAGGTTTCTGTTGTTGATCTGTTTCTGTTTGTGGATCCTCCTCCCACATTATTCTGAACGAGATCTAAGTCCATTTTCATACTATTAAGTCTTAAGCCAATACCAGCTTCAAGCCCGGGTATCAATTTTCGCATACCTGCCAGTTCCCAGGCAAACTGTTTCGCATTAGCTTCACCGCTCTTTATAACCCTGCCTGCCGTGAGATCTTGTTCCAGGCTCATATAAATGAGGTCTGAGGAAAAAGCCCAGCGATCATTAGCTGCTTCAAAATAAAGCATTGCAGCTATCTGAAGTTTATCAAATATATCACCGGGATTAGCATCGACATCCACCTCGGGAAGTGTTCCTAAACCTGATTGGCCCTCCATATTCGGAAACATCAGATACAGTTCCGCCAGGAATCTCCATTTATTCGAGGTTGTGGCAGGTTGTTTTGTAGACATGCTATCCTGCGCAAATGTTTGTGCGCAGGTAATTGTCATTACCAGTATAACAATAAGTACTTGTTTTGATGAAACTGCGAAGTTGTATTTCATAATGTTTTCGTTTAGAGAATTCAGCTATAAATATTTTGTTGGGTATTTTTTAAAACGCTTCATTCAATCCAAAGAAAAATCCGCTTGATCCATATTTTCCTCTTGCATAATCAAAACAAATGGTGGAACGGCTTTGTTTTTGTAAAAGTATTCTAAGCCCCGCACCACCGCCAGGTTCCCAGTACTGAAATATGTTTTTTCCAAGATCATCTGAAGCGGTTTGTAAATTAAAAAATGCTACTCCACTCAGTAATTTGTTACGGGTTATCGGGAAACGGTATTCTGTTTCATAATATGCATAAGACGGACCTTTAAATCTACCAATGGTATAGGCTCGACCTGCCCTGTTATACATGTCATAAGCGGTAGCCGGCAATTCGAGATAGGGGATTGTGCCGCCCAGTCTGAATGAAGCAGTAAGCCAGATTGCAAAAACATGTTCAGGATTTTTTTCGCTGAGGCCAATATATTTCCTGATATCGTAATAAAACTGTGTTGATTGTTTTGAGCTGCCCAGCCATTCAGGGTTGAAGCGCAAAACCAATTCCAGGTAGGAGCCACTATAAGAACGTAATGGGTGGTCACGGGTATTATATTGGAATCCCAGCAACAGCCCATTTGAAGAATATCTACCTGAATCAAACCCATTCCGCTTAGAGTAGCGGCTATGTGGGGTACTCGGAAAGGTTTCCAATTTCTGGTCGTCAATCTTTGAGCGGATGTTAATCGTGACACCTATTCCTGCATAAAGATCATTGCCGATTTTTCTATATACGCCTTCTGTCAGGCGAATAAAATTAAACTTGATAGGGAATGTACTGTCACTCTTAGTCAGATAATCTTTATTGCCTGTTCCTATTCCATAATCCGCAATTAAATATTTTGAAAATTGCCAGTTGCCCTGGATATTCCATTTATTAGCTGCTTTAAAAACATTATGACGTGCCTGTACTGTAATGACACCTTTTGAAGTTAACAGTGCTTCCAGGCCAAAAGATGAAAGATGTGTATTTGTGGGATCGCCCAATTGTTTGAGTCCCGATATCTTCGCGCCAATCAAAGCACCAAGACTCGGGTTATAACCTACGGAAGGCAGAATAGCAACTTTTTTTTCCTTTTTGACTTTCGTCGAATCTACTTTCTTATGAAGAATTCGCCTGGCAAAATCTCCCAGGTCTTCAACAGGAACTAAATTACTTTTTAAGATTGTGTCCTGTGCATTGGTTACCACATGAGAAAATAACAAACATCCAATTATGCAAACTTTTATAGGAACACTATAATAATCTGGTTTGATTCTCTTGCGAACTAACATAAGGGAGTCTGCTTTATCATGTATAGTATCTTAATTAAATTCAGCTGAAATATCTCTTCTGTTTTTTTTACATTGAACTTTTGTCTCTGCAGCATCGAACAATTAAGTTTGAAGGGAATATTTTATGGAAGTAATTATTTTTTTGGGTTCTGTTTTCCGGTTAATGCATTCGTAATAAAAAGCAAATTGATTTGATAAGTGTTTATTTTGAAACTTTGAACGGCCCCGTAATTGAATCCGTATTTGCCTGTAACTTGTAAACGGTCGGCCCAGGGCCAGTATCCCAGCTCGAACCCGAATACAGAAACCTTGTCTTTCACATTGGTTTTCCAATATACCTGGCTTCCCTTGTCTTCAGACACCTGCCAGCTATTTCCACCAAATACACCCAGTGAAAATTTCGTAGTTAGATATTGATTGATGCCATAATCCAGGTAGAACCTGTTGCCTGGATTCACATCCGCATTTTTTATTTTGCTGGTGAGTTCATAAGTTGAAGCCAGCATAATTGCCAGCGCTTTGGAAGTTTCGCCTTTTATTTTCATTGGATAATAGTATCCAAAGCATTGAAAAATATGGCTCCAATAACCAACTCCGATATTCTCTGAGCCTCCAGGTTCATATTTTCCAGTTGGGGCATAAAACATATATCCGGCGGTGATATCAAATTGATCTAATCCCCAGCTAAGATAGATGGGCATTATACCCATATCGGAAAATCCGCTCACTTTTCCAGTTACGTTGCCGCTTTGATGAAAGGAATCAATCTGCCCGATACTTGCATAGGCAGTGTTTGTGCTAATGGTAGAATATCCTACGGTAGCACCGGCGAGATAATTTGCACCTAATATTTTAAACTTTGATACCCAAACAGGAAATGGTGTATTGAGATATCCATTCAGATCAACATTTAAGTCAATAGACGTGCCTGATGGACCTGTAATCTTTGTAACCTGTTCACCATCTTTTCCAAAAAACTTATCACCTGAAAGAAAAATATTGTAATCGAGTGCGATTAACCCGTTGGCGGGAGAAGGATTGGCAAAATCTCTTATATTGATTATGCCCGGAAGATAGTGTCCTGTTAGTATAGGTGAAACGGCTTTGCCCTGAGAGAATGAAGTACTTATTCCCGAAAATGCTATAAGAATTAAAATGAATCCTTTTCCCATTTTTATATTCTCTCCCATTTTATTTTTTTAAATTGTTGAGTATTGTTCATTCGGCATGGATTCACCCTATAGAGGTGACCGTTATCAACAAGGACCAGTTAAGTATGCCGGCTATTTCTCAAACACGAAAATTCAGTTCCGGAAGTTTTTAATTATGCATTTCGTCTCATAGCAATGAACTTTGAAAAGTGCGGTTGTGTGTTGACGTTATTGAGTTAACAATCACCGCCAGCATAGCGCCAGCGGTGATGAGTTTTTTGCAATTTATTTCTTTTACTATGAGCCTTCCCGTGTCCTGGTCTTTGTTGTACAGGTTAGCCACAACTATTGATGATGTTCCATCGGAAGCTCCGATAGATTCATCGCATAAGGGAATTTGTACTCCTCGAAGCCGGCAATATTTGGTGCGGGAAATGTCGGATCGGTAAACGCACCCACTTTAACCCCCAGGAAATCAGGTGCCACATCGAGCTCATAGTAAACGGTTGAACCGCATACAGGACAGAAGTGATAGGTGGCTCCACTGCTATCGCAGGAGCGATAAGTCACCGGTGCCGCGGTGCCGGGGAACTTCCATGCTGTCGATTGTCCTTCTATCGTTACGTTGTTGCGTGGATATCGCGCCTGCACTGAAAACCAGCTCCCCGTCCGCAATTGGCAGGACTTACAATGACACAAGGATCTTCGTTCGGGGTCGGGACCTACCACGGTAAAGGTGAGTTGGCCGCAGGCGCAGGAAGCCGTACGGGTTTTTATGGTCTTGTCCGTCTCCGCCTGTTTGTTGATAGTCTCCATTTTGTTTTCGTTTAAATCATTAAACTTATTAATTCTTCAAAAATCAATTTACTACCTCGACTTCACCTGCCTGCCAGCTCTTGTCAAAGAAAGCCTTCAGTGGGCTATACAATCTCAGCAATGCACACCATCCTTTACCAGGCATAGTTTGGATCCAGTTGCCACGATCTATACCAGCAGGCTGATTAGGGCCAAAGTAAACTGTCGTTGAACCATCGGCACTGGCTTTTGCAGTCGGGGAAGGATAGCTCTGACTTCCTGCGCGTGGATAGCGTTGCGGGGTTTCTAGCATTGAACGCGATTGATTATCGTACACGGTAAACGACCAGAACCTTGCTGCAGGAATGTTGGGAGGTAATGTAACTTTATAAGTCTTATTACCATCCAGAGGTTGCTGCTTATTATCGAGATATACTGCCAGGTATTGCGAACCTATATTTTCCAGTCGCATACACATCGCCGGTGTTATGCCGGTGGCGAGATAAAAGAACCAGGTGCGTGCGTTTAGTTTTCTTGCGCCATCGTTTGGATAATGTTTAAGACCGTCTTTTGTAACTTCCGGTGGTGGTGTCATAAATTCGAATCCCCCGGTGAACAGCGAGTTCACCCAATTTGATTTAGCGCCATAGTAATTAAAACCTTCCGATTCCCTTGCCTTAAAGGTTAAAGTACGGGCGGTCGCATTCGCAATAGCGGCGGCTTCGGTAAGTATCTTCTTCATCCGCGCATCCGGTTTGAAAGATTTTCCTTTTACAATCCCAATGGCCGCGCACTGCCCTGCTATCTCAGCATCTACTGATCCTGCAGGTTGGGTTTGAATAACTTCATTCAACATTTCAAAAAAGGAATAATCAGCAGGCGGAACAGTGTTCATCACTTTTGCGGTACCGTCTATAAATTTTGGAGCTGTTGGTTTGCTTAGTTGTCCCAGCGCGCCTTTTCCAAGCAAATAATTGCCGATGCTCGAGCCTACTCCTCCAGGCACATAAGGATATACCTTAAGTGTTTTTTTTACAAGTTCATCTACAGACTTCGGATCGTTGTTTTCAAGAAAACAGCGGCCCAGGCATGATGCCTGCCATGTGTTAGAATGACAAATGAAATAAGCACCCTCGGGCAAAAAGCCGGTATAATCAGGCGGAACCAAAAGATATTTTCCACCTTCGCCCCGGTCAGGTCCTGGCAATCCGAAGTCACTTATCCATTTCCAGGTCATATCATCAAAAATACCCAATGCACCAGGAGGCGTCTCCACTACTATGGGGCCTTTTGTAAGATCTATATACGCCCATAAATAATAAGTGTCAGCATTAGCAGTAAGAAACACTGACTTTGAATCCATCAGGTTAGGCGTAACTATAAATTCGTTATCGTTAATGCCTGCCGCGATAAATCCTTTTCGAAGTGCCAGTTGGTTCACTAAAGGGAAACCACTGATAAAAGCCTCTACTGCATGGATATAATCCAACTCGTCGTATAATAATTCTGCTGTAGCAGCATCTGGCACACCGTCTGTGAACTGAAGCGCACCTAACCTGCTTGTTTGAACTTTATCGGGTGTAGCATAAGCCTTTCGCTCTGTTGCGGGTTTTTCTATAATATTAATTTGATCCATGGTTTTTGTTTTTGGAGTGAGTTTTTATTTATTTATTTATTTTGCCACTTCGATGTCTGACATCTTCCATGATCCGTCAAACAATCCCACTTTAGGAGTATAGAAACGGAACATAGGGTAGAAGCCCTTGCCGGGAACTGTTTCTATCCAGTTGCTTTCATTGCCTGCCGGAGCTTTGGGTGAAAAGTAAAGGTCAAGAGATCCGTCGGGGATAATGTTCAGCTTATCGTAGGATGAACGGGCTCCATCATTTGTCGGGTTCTGTAACATGGAGCGGGTTGCCGTGTCATACAAGGTTAAAGACCAGAAGGCAGCCGCGGGTATATTAGGGAGAAGCTTCATCCTATATGATTTAGATCCGTCAAAGCGGTTGCCGTCCTTGTCTTTAAATGCTTGGACATAGGTTGATCCGGGCCCGGCATGTTTTATACCAATCCCTGGCGTAGTATAAATAGCTCCATAGGTATAGTGCAGTCTTTCATCTAACTGGCTGTAATACTCAGTTTCCTGTTTCGGGTTCACCAGGGTGACCCAATTCCAATAGGTACCGGCGAATACGTTGGCATTTTCAATGCGTTCATGACCTTCGAAGAGCATTACTCTTCCCATTGCGTCACCAATATGGGTGGCTTCTTCCAGGAAACCTTTTTGTCTTGCATCTGGCTTAAATGATTTGCCTTTTTCTATCCCAAGATGTTTTAGCATCGCCATAAAAAACCGGTCACGCTCATCCACTGGGTTGTTGTTGATAAACATGGAGAGATACTCCCAGAATTGAATTCCCGTTGGTGGAAGAGTATTGATGATCGCACCGGACATCGATATGAATTTGGTTGGTTTTGGATTTCCGGCCTCGGTCAAAGGATAAATTTTTGTCGCCTTCACGTTTTTTACAGCAGCGTCTTTGTCGTTGTTCACAAGGATACCACGAACCATAACGTTATAGTTGTTCATTGTTCCATTAAGCACTACATAACCTGATTGAGGAACTTCACCGGAATAACCGGGTGGCAACAAAAGAAATTTACCGCCCTTATCGCCATATGGACCAGGGAGGCCAACATCGGTGACCGACCGTTGCCAGAAATCATCTATCAGCCCAACAATAGCTCCAGGTGCTATCTCGATGACCATAGGTCCGTCTTTACCCAGGTCCAGGTTTGCCAATGCATAGATGGTTATATCATTTGCTGTAAGCCATAGAGATTTTGGGTCAACGAAATTATCCGCAATACCCATGACGTTACGTTCAACGCCCAGACCCCGTTTAGTCTCCATCAAAATAGATTGAAAAGAAACGACAGGGTAGGCCCATAAATAGCACTGTACAGCGCGCTGGTAATCAATTTCATCAAAGACTTTTCTTTTAGTCTCTTCTGTCGGGTAGCCGCGTTCGAATGTTAATGTTCCAATCCTTGTTTCGACCGCATCAGCTGTGGTGACGAGTTTGGGAGCATCTGTTTTGATTTTTTGTTCTAATAATTGTTCCATTTTTTATAGTTTTTATGTTGGTACAATCTGCTCTTCCTGTCAGGAAGTATCATTTTTGGGGGTAATTTTTTTTGCTACCACCTGTGACTGTGACCTTGTAGGTGTTGCAGAAATCAGGGATGTAAAATTTTTTACTTCTTCGTCTGTAGCGTTACTTTGCCAATCTTACCATTAAATTTTGTCGAGCTTCCATAATTCGCTACCCAGGTACCATCATCCACACCTACATCGGCCATATCATCTACTGAAAAAATGGAAGCCTGTGTTTTTGGCAACCGGCCTTCGCCTGATTTGTTGCCATCAACTGTAATGGTTCCAGTTCCACCTTTACCCTTGCCATCGCCATCATATATAAAATCATAAACAATGGTATGCTTGCCAGGCTTTAATGCCTGAGCAGCAGCAATACTGAATTGTTCCAATCCCAAATAGTTATAGGTGAAAATAGGTTTGCCTGCTTTCAGATAAAATGCAAAGCCACCAAACCTTCCACCCTGGCAAACAATTACTCCGTTCCCATTCGCAGCAACTTCAACTTCAGCGGTAATTGTGTAGGATTGATTAAACGTATTGATAAAGATATCGGGAGCCATTCCTTTCATTCCTTCGCCCAGCGTAATTGAGTTTCTGCCTGCCATAACTGTGGGACGTCCGACATCGCTTGCAATTAATCTTTCCAGCAAACGATCATCAATTGGCAGCACATGAAATTTTTCTCCTTCGCTCATGAACAAGTCCTGCATCTCTTTAAGCTTTCCTGCATTTTGCGCGGCCACGTCATTTGATAAACTGAAATCTTCATTTGAATTGTATAATTCCCATTTATCCTCAGCAAGGGGATGATAGGGTTTTTGATTCCAGGCAGCCCTGTGAATGGTTCTTGCATACCAGCCATCGCTATAGATGGCCCGGTTACCAAACATTTCGAAATATTGAACGGTATGCTTTTCTTTCGCAGCCGCATCATCGAAACTATAAAGGAAGCTGGTTCCCTCTATGGGGTCCTGAGCAATACCGTTTACTGATTTTGGTGCGGGCACTTTGCAGGCTTCAAAAACAGTGGGGGCTATGTCTATCGCATGGGTGAACTGTGATCGCACTTCTCCTTTTGCTTTTATTCCTGCGGGCCAATGCACCACCATGCCATTACGTGTACCACCAAAATCTGAAGCTACCTGCTTGGTCCATTGAAAAGGAGCATCTAAAGCGACGGCCCATCCTGCTGCCATATGCGGATAAGTGCTTTCACTTCCCCATTCGTTATAATGCTTCAGCATATCCTGGACGGTTTCAGGAACAGCGTTGAAAAAAGTCATCTCATTGAACATGCCGTTCATCTGACCTTCCGCGCTGGCACCATTGTCGCCAACAACATAAAGAATCAATGTATTGTCGAGTTCGCCAAGATCTTCTATAGCTGAAACAAGTCTGCCTATTTCATGATCAGTATGTTCAGCAAACCCGGCATATACTTCCAACTGGCGGGTAAACAGTTTCTTTTCATCGGCGGAAAGTTTATCCCAATCTTTTATATCAGTAGGCTTGGGAGCGAGCTTCACATTTTTCGGCACTACGCCCAATTGCTTCTGACGTTCAAGTGTTTCCTCTCTAAGCTTATCCCAGCCAGCATCGAATTTTCCTTTGTATTTATCTATCCATTCTTTTGGTGCATGATGTGGTGCATGACAGGCGCCGGTAGCGAAATACATGAAGAAAGGTTTTTCGGGTGTCAGTGCCTGTTGGAAGCGAACCCAACTGATGGCATTGTTCGTCATGTCAGTCGTAAAATGATAATTTGGATCATCCGGTAATTCTACTTGTGAAACTCCATCATATACAAGTGGTGCCCACTGGTTGGTTTCTCCGCCGATGAAACCGTAGAATTTATCAAAACCCGAATGGGTTGGCCAGCGGTCCAATGAACCCGAAACAGAAATTTCCCAAGGTGGTGTTTCATGGTATTTACCAAAGGCAGCCGTGCTAAAACCATTCTGACGAAGCACCTCTGCCATTGGTGTTATGGATTGAGGTCTTACCCCCGTGTTGCCGGGAAAAGCTGTTCCTGTTTCCATAATTGAGCCTGCATTATTGCTGTGGTGATTATAACCAGTCAATAATGCAACTCTTGTAGGTGAACATAAAGCGGTGGTGTGAAAACGATTGTATTTTAAACCGGTGGCGGCTAACTTATCCAGCGTCGGCATATGAATCGGTCCTCCAAAAGCCTCGGATGCACCGAATCCAATATCGTCAATTAATACAACGACTACATTTGGAGCAGCCTTGGGGGCCTTGACATCAAACCGTGCAGGCGCTTTCGCTTTACGTGCATCCAGCTCCGTATAGAGTTGACGGAGAGGTTCCTTTATGGGCAATACAGAACGGTCCAGCTCACCTGCCACCGCTGTTGTGTTTCCTGGTTCGGCTGATTTTGTTTCTGGTGATGAGGGTTGCTGGCAACCGATGCTAAGGCATAACATCGTGACGACAATGATGCAAAGCGGGAGAAACTTTTTTTTCATTTTACGTTTTTGTTTTAATGCTGTATGTTGTTTAATAACTGGTTGATCCTGTTTAGGCGGTTTTTGAGGAGGGGATAAACTCTTTCATCGATGGTGCACTTAACGGTGAACCTTTAATTACACTATAGTTGGGGTACGATCTTTAGGTGACAACGACTTTCTGTTCAACGACTTCCTGTTCCATTGACTTCCAGTAACTGAACTATTTCCATCTCCAATTCGATGTATACCTGCATGAAATCCATTTCGAAACCGGTGTGTAATTCTGAGTTTTGCCTGTATTGTTTGATTGTCTGCGCACTGACCTGGTAATCTTCACATAGTGAGCGGAACTCACTATCACTGTTATATAAATCGATAATTTTAGATCTGTGATCGGGGAATTTTGTCAGTATGTATTCCAATGATTTATCCATAAGTGCATACAAGAACACAATGTTAATGACCTTATGTAAGACAGATAAGTGTTTCACGGTGAAGTAACGGTGAACTTAAAAATTTGATTACAATGAAATATCCCACTGTAATCGGAATCGCCAACCGTTTGCAAGGGGCAAAGTTTTGTCCTGGAAACCGAAATGACTGCACTCAGCGGTGAGTTTATTTTTATGACCTCTGAAAAAGTAATTGAAAGCAAGAGATGTTTCCTTTTGCCAATTTTCTTTTATCCCGCTATTAGGTCTATATTCTGCATGTCTTATTGCTGTTTCCAGTTGTTTGGGAAACCAATGTAAGAGATAATGAAAAAAATATCCTGCCTGTAAGTAGTACCCTGTTAACACCGTTGTACTATCGCCATTTATTTTGTCAATAATATCTTTATGGTGCCATTCACTTTGCCAGGAAAAGCCACGAAACATTAATGCTGATTCAAGATTCAATTGGTTCACTCGATAACGGCCCGGCACATCATCAGGAAACCCGGTCAATGAGCCGCCACCCGATTGGGAGAAACGGGTATATGGGCTTCGATTGGTCAGTCCTGCAACAGCAATGATAGCTGCAGGCTTTTCATGATATTCAATATCGCCTCCTTCAAATTCTACTGGTCGTCCGAGGAAGTTCCATTGTATCCGTCCGAAATACATCAGGTTTTCATCATCATTTATTGTATTACCTCTTCCGGTACCAGTTAGTACGGCTGCCCAGTAGTTGAAATCAGCTATTCCTTTTCCTTTCAGGTGTCCGTACAATTCAATACCTTGTTGACGGTCTGCGGTAAATGGCCTGTTAATCAACGACCGATCTACCATTTGTTGTTCACCACTGCTGATAAAACGTTCGCGGCTGAATTCCAATTTCCATTGACCAACTTTCAGGCTCAGCCATTTCCATTTTTCCAACATGATGCGGAAATCAAGAAGGTTGGCCTGGCTCAACTCATATTCCCAATAATATTTTAACCAGGGTTGAAATACATGTCCTCCTACTTTCAGCCTGGCCCTGTTGATCTTAAAAATGCGGCGCTTTTCCAGGTTATAATCATCAAACGTAAGAGGGTCCTGGTCGCCGGGTGTAGCAAATCTGAACTGTAAACGACTCTGCAACTGGAAAAGAAATTTATTATCTCTTGTTTGAAATTCAATACCCTTATCCGTATAGCGGGCCTGAAGATATTTTGCAGTATCCAGCTTATTTTGGGCTATAACAGATGAGAAGGTTATTAACAAAAATATTGGCAATAAATTATAGTCCTTATGGCGATCAATAAAAAGTTCCCTGTAGAATACAGATCTCACCATTAGAAATTCATTTACTGTTGCTGACGTACTTCAATTTTTCAACCTTCAATTCGGCTATCAGTGCCCGGACAATTTTATTAGTATGTATTCTAATGATTGTAGGACTGTATATAGCCTCACAATGTTAGTACCCTTATCAGACGCAGATAAGTGTTTCACCGTGAAGTAACGGTGAACTGAAGGCTAAAATGATGACGATTAGAAGTATGTTGGATGGATTAGTTCAAGGCTGATCAAAAACGCGTGAATCCCAACAAATTTTATTTTCTGGCTTCTTCAAGGTAATGCGAAAGCAATATATTTTCCACCGGGTTTATGATCATTTTTAACTCCACCTGCTGCAATAACAATGTATTGTTTACCTCCCGACTGATAGGTGATTGGAGTGGCAAAACCTCCGGCAGGCAATTGAAATTCCCAAACGATTTTACCTGTCTGTTTATCAAATGCTCTTATGCGTTCATCTTTGGTGCCGGCGATAAATACAAGTCCGCCGGCCGTAACTATTGGTCCACCATAGTTTTCCGTACCGGTAACCGGAATCCCCTTTTTTGTAAGTTCCGGAAACTCGCCTAAAAGAACAGTCCATAAGTATTCACCAGTATTCAGATCAACAGCATTCAGCGTACCCCATGGTGGCTTTATGGCAGGATATCCATCGGGATCCAAAAATCGATTCAATCCATTTTTCAAGTTATAAGGAGGATTGTATGGAAAGACGCTTTCACTATTGTCGACACGATTGCTATCGAAAACGGGAAGGATTTCACTATCCGCACCACTGCCAGCTTCAGACTGTTTTCCTGAATGTTTTACTTCAGCTTTTGTTTTTAAATTCGATTCTTTATCTGAAAGAAAATCCACAAGCGCGTTTCTATCCCTTTCCCGGATATGTTGAAAGGATGGCATTCGTCCACTGCCGTTTTTTATGATAGTATGTATCTGTTGGCTGTTTAGTTTTTCCCTGACATTTATCAATGAAGGATATTCCTGCGATGCGCCCTTCCTGTTCACTCCATGGCAGGAAGCACAATTCGTGAGATACAATTTTTTACCCTGTGATATCCTTTCATTATTTAATGTTTGAAGGTCTGTCATACTTACATCCCAGACCATTTCATTAACATTCTGATAAAGTATTCCCGATGGATCTATTGAATTACCACCCCATTCAGCACCGCCGCCTATTGCATAAAATAAAGTTCCTTCAATACTTGGTGGCATAAATTTATCGCCTGACCTGGTATTAGTAAAACGTTGTTTTACAAAAGCATTTGACTCCGGCGAAATGTTTGTTATGTCATCAATCGTTAATACCTGCCTTGAGAGGGGAGCAGGTTTCAATGGAAATTTTTGAGTGGGCCATGGCTTTTCACCGGGTAAGCCTTGTGTTGGCACAGACCTTTCTTCAACCGGGAACAGCGATGTGCCCTTATCCCTGTCAAGTACATATATCAATCCATCTTTTGTTGCCTGTACAACAACATCCACGGATCGACCTTTGTGTTTTACAGTAACCAGGTTAGGAGGACATGCCATGTCTCTATCCCACAGATCATGATAAATGGTTTGGAAATACCAATTCAATTTTCCGGTTGAAGCTTCAAGTGATAAAATGCAGTTGGCAAATAAATTCTTACCAGCTCTTTCACCACCATAAAAATCCGAAGAGGGAGAACCGGTCCCGAAATATACAGCTCCACGTTTTTCATCCAGCACCATACCGGCCCAACAATTTGCACCCCCAATTTTCTTATACGAATCCTTTTGCCAGGTTTCATAACCTGGTTCACCGGGTAACGGTATTGTATGAAAAACCCAGACCAGCTTTCCTGTCTTAACATCGAAACCCCTTATATAGCCTGGTGCTGCATCTCCGCGTTCGGAAACGGTCGAACCAATGATAAAAATGTTTTTGTAAATGATACCAGGACTGGTTGCCCTGACTGAAAGATTTAAAACATCATGACCAAGACTATCATGGCTTAAACCTTCGTGCAGGTCAACGATTCCTTCATTGCCAAACTCTTTTATTAAATCACCTGTGATTGCGTTGATGGCATATAGACCCGAACCCGCTGTGTATAAAATTCTCTTTTCACCTTGATCTTCCCAATAGGTCACTCCACGGCTGGGATGAAGTTCAGGATCTTTGTTTTTAAATGGATCAAATTTCCATAACTCTTTGCCAGTCGCTGCTTCAAGAGCAAATAATTTTAGCATTGGAGTTGTTCCGTATAATATATCGTTCACAACAATTGGCTGGCATTGAATCTCAATATTTCTTCCAATTTTATTACGTGTAGAATCTTCAGCCGTATCATAAGTCCAGGCTATCTTCAAATCCTTTACATTTTCTTTATTTATTTGTTTTAAAGTAGAATAACGGTTTCCGGCTTTGTTCCCACCATAATTTCGCCAGTCAGCATCATCATTATTTGTGCAACCTTCTATCATGAATGAATAAATAACAAACAGAAAAAACGATTCCTTAGGATAAGCAAAAATGAAGATTCGAGGGGAGGATGAGGAGAAACTAAAACCCATAAGCATGTTTATTCACTTTACAAATGAGTAAAAAAACTTTTTGAAAAAATGAGTAACTATTCAAAAAGACGATACATTTAAGAATAATTATCCCACTGACTACAGGATAGAAAGTTAATTTATTTGGAGTTATAGAATTGTTTAGTACGCGTATTTGTTATTTTAGGGTCGTAGCTACATTCCACCTGATCTTTAACGTTATACCTTAATCCGTCTGCAGCTTATACCCTTCCATGTTTCCGACCTTTTTTTGTATCTGCTCTCAAGGTTGGTTTAACAAGTTTCAACCCTTGGTGTGTGCCTTAATATTTTTTGATAAGACTAATCAGCAACCTTAATGGTATGCTGACTGTGCTTCAAATATAAATATCATCCTAAAATCTTAAAAAGAAAACAATGGACTATTTATCCCGCAGTTCAGGCGTCTCACGCCGCAACGCTATTCAATCAGTATTAGGTGTTATTGGCGGTGGTATGGCATTGCCGCTGTCATCTTATGCCGCCCCTCCCGAGCGCTTGCCAGCTAAAAGGGAGGTGAAAATTACAAGGCTTGAAACATTCCTGATAAAACCTCGCTGGCTTTTCCTAAAAATACATACCGATGCCGGTGTTGTGGGATTGGGTGAACCCCTTCTTGAGGGCCGGGCGCTAACGGTAAAAACCGCTATCCAGGAAGTGGAGCCATACTTGGTCGGTAAGGATCCGAGACATGTTATTCATCACTGGCAGGCAATATACCGGCATGCCTTTTACCGTGGTGGACCTATCCTTACAAGTGCGTTGAGCGGCATTGACCAGGCGCTATGGGATATCAAAGGCAAGCTTTTAGGTGTACCTGTCTATGAACTTTTTGGCGGACCTACACGTGACCGGGTAAGAGTGTATGGTCGGGCCCGCACCCCGGATGAAATAAGAAAACGAAAGAGTGAAGGGTTTACGGTAATAAAAACAGCCCTGGATCATGAGCATCCGGCAAACATTGTAGAAAATCCGAAATTTATCAAACGCGCAGTGGACAGTTTTGCCGCCCTGAGAGATGCCGCCGGTAGTGATATGGATATTGGAATAGATTTTCATGGCAATATATCACCGCAAACAGCCAAACTTATTATCAAAGAACTGGAGCCTTATCATCCTATGTTCATCGAAGAACCCTGCCAGGCGCAGAATGCTGATGTTATGGCAGATATTGCACATGGAACACATCTCCCAATAGCAACCGGCGAACGCATTTTTACAAAATGGGGTTTCAGGGAATTGCTCGAAAAAAAAGCCGCCAGTATATTACAACCAGATCTTTGTCATGCCGGGGGGATTACGGAAGGCAGACTGATAGCAGGAATGGCTGAGGCATATTATATCCCTATTGCTCCGCATAATCCAATGGGTCCGATTTCTCTTGCATCAGGATTGCACCTGGCAGCAAGTATTCCGAATTTTCTTGTCCAGGAACAGGTTTCATTGGGTGAAGGATATCTGAAGAATCCATTTAAGCTACAAAAGGATGGTACCGTACTTATTCCCGATGGACCTGGGCTTGGAATAGAACTGGATGAAGATCAGATAAAAGATAAGATAGGACATGATTGGAAGAACCCGGAAACGTATAACTTTCTTGATGGATCGGTGGTGGACTGGTAAACTTAGTTATGAGTTATGAGTTATGAGTTATGAGTGAGTGGTGAGTTGGGGAGTTTTGAGTGATTATAGAGGTTAGCTTTATTAAGTTTTAGTTTGTTAGAAGTAATAGTGACAAATATTTTATCGAAGTCAATTAGTCTGGGTTTTTATTATGTGAATCAATGAAGAAATTTTTAACACTTATTGCCTCGACCATCATGATGGGATGCGGTACTCAAAAAGCTATACCTGTAAATCGAAATGGTATTTATAATATTGAGGTCAATAACATGGTGATGGAGGTGGATCCCAAGGTTGGTGGAAGAATTACTGCTTTGAGATACGAAGGCAAAAATTTCCTGACGGGTCGCGATGTTCACCCCGATTATTGGGGCTCAACGTTGTGGCCCAGTCCTCAAAAAGAGTGGGGTGGAAGCGTACCTGCGGAATTAGACAGCCTGCCTTATACAGTTGAGGTGAAAAAAGAGGTGATCAAAATGGTTAGCCGAAAGGATGCGAAATTCGGCTATGTTTTTTCTAAAGAAATTTTTGGCGACAGAAAGAATAAATATTTCAGCTTAAAATATACGATTACCAATCAATCGGACCAGGTTCGAAACGTAGCACCCTGGGAAGTGACCCGGGTCCATACAAAGGGACTTGCATTTTATCCAAAAGGTACCGGTGAAAGGCGGGGTAACCTGGCAAGTCTTGCAGAAGATAAAGATGGAATTACCTGGTTCAATTACAAGGAAGATAAAATACCGGCGACCCACAATAAATTTTTTGCTGATGGATCAGAAGGATGGGTAGCCCAGGTAAATGACGATGTGATTCTCATTAAAAAATTTCCAGACATTGCTGCAGACAAGGCGGCCCCTGCAGAATCAGAAATTGAAGTGTATACCAATCCCGGAAAATCTTATGTTGAAATTGAACAGCAGGGTGCTTATGAAAAATTACAGCCCGGAGCATCTTTGACCTGGGAGATTAAATGGTTTCTTAGAAAAATTCCTGCAACTATCAATCGCGAAGCAGGCAGCACAGATCTTGTTTCTTATGTAAGAAAAATTTTGGAATAGTATCGAACGGTATTGAAATAGTATCGAACCAGCATTGTACAGCATTGTTAACAGTTGAGCCGGCATTGTTCAGCACTGTAAGGCGTGGACCGAGCATTGGTCAGCATTGTACAGTCTTGTAAAGCATTGAAAGAGCAATCGGTTATGATAATAAGTCCGTGAACATGATATAAATATTTTCAAGTCGTTAATTCGAAGATTTTTTTAATTTTTTTAGTTATTAAAAAGTTTTAGATTTCTATAAATATCAAAGTAAAAATACTTCCCTTCACTCCGTACCATCTTATTAGTAGTTCAGAACATCTATAGATCAATAACATTTATTGACTGAATACAACTTGTCTGACCGAATAATCCAGGTCTTACCATGTCTATCCGCCATTGCTTAAAAACTGTTTATGGAAAGAAGAAGTTTTATAAAATCTACACTGATCGGATCAACCGCCGTATTAGCCGGGTCATCATTGCTAAATGCCAGCCAGTACTTTGCAAATGGAGCAGCATCCTCACTTAAGATTACTAAGATCAGGTATTATAGTATCCCCGGCTACAACAAGCCACTATTCAACCAGGCACGTGGAATAGTGGAAGTAGAAACAAACCAGGGAATTACGGGTATAGGCGAAGGCGGTTCCAAAGATATGATCGAACAATGTGCACAAATGCTGATTGGGGAAGATCCATTCAGAATTGAACATCTGTGGCAATACCTGTATCGGGGAATGTTCTATCCGCCGGGCCGTGAAAAACTTCATGCACTTGGTGCCATCGAGATGGCTTTATGGGATATTAAAGGCAAGGCACTTAATGTTCCGGTTTATGAACTGTTCGGTGGCTCAACCCGTGAATATGTTGAATGTTATGCTACCGGCTTCGCAGCTTCGAAAGCAACAACCCAGGAAGGCAGAGCCCGTGATTGTATTGCAGCCGGTCTCAGAACTTATCGGATAGGTCCAACCGGTGGCAATGGCGAAGAGCGTTTTGACTTCTATGATAACGCAAAAAAAACAATTGAATTCTGCAAAAAAATAGATGCTGCAGTTGGCGGTGGAGGGCATTGGGCCATTGACCTGCACACCCGTTTTGATCTTACGGAAGGCATAAAAGTCTGTAATGCGCTTGAAGCATTGGAGCCATATTTCGTAGAAGATATTGTAAGATCAGAAAATCCGGGAGTATATAAAACCGTTCGCCAGATGACAAAGGTGCCTATCGCCGTGGGTGAACAGTTTGGCGACCGTTGGGATATCAATGAACTCATAGAGAACAGGCTGATTGATTATTCCAGGGTAACTGTACCCAATTCGGGAGGATTGTTGGAATTCAAAAAGATCTGCTCTATGGCAGAAACACATTATGTCGGGATGATTCCTCATTTCACCGGACCATTATCGACAGCTGCACTTGTGCATGTATTGGGATCCAGCTCACCATCAAGATGCCTGATGGAACTGGCTGGTGGTGCACCGGAAAAGCCTGCTTATTTCAACGATGATTACGTGATCTTCAAAAACGGCAAATTATATCTCAACCCGGCCCCGGGCTTAGGGGTAAAATTTGATGCTAAGAAAGTGACCTTCGTAATGGAAGTAACTACTAAAACAAAATTTCCTCATCCTTATCTCCTGAGTCCAGACGGTGCTATTCATAACTGGTAATGTGATTTTTAACCTTAAACACAAAACTTAATTATTAACCATAAAAACAACATTCAGAATAAACCATTGAAATAAAATTCCAGATAAACGATACAACTATCCTTGAACCATTACCTAAAAACGATTGCGATGAAAAAAACATTAAAACTCTTTTTTGCTGTAATGCTTTTATGCCACGGTTATTCGTTTTCACAGAATATTAATGTTACGGGCACAGTAACCGGACCCCAAAATGAAAAATTGTCCCGTGTGACCGTTACCGTTAGTAGTACAAAACAGGGAGCTGTCACGGATGATAATGGTAAATATGCTATCAGCGTCCCGGCAAATGACACATTGATTTTTTCTTCAGTTGGCTTTCTTCCGCAAAACATCCCTGTTGAATCACGTAGCGTGATCGACGTCAAACTCGAACCTGAATCCACGAACCTGGATCATGTTATTGTAACAGCCTTAGGTATCCGGAAAGAAGCAAGAAGACTTGGCTATGCCACCGCTTCAGTAAATGCTGAACAGATTTCAGAAAACCGGACGCCAAACGTTGCCAGTGGCCTACAGGGAAAACTTGCAGGTGTCAATATTTCCACCATGGGAACCGGTCCTGCAGGTTCAGCTAAGATTCGCATCAGGGGTCAGTCATCATTCAGTAGCCTCAACAGTCCACTGATAGTGATCAACGGCGTACCAATGGACAATACAACTTATGGACTTGGAAGCGGAAATGGATTCAGGGCCGGACAGGTAAACAGTACTGACGGAGGAGATGGCCTGTCAAGCATTAATCCTGATGATATAGAGTCAATCACTGTTTTAAAAGGAGCCACTGCTTCTGCGCTTTATGGCTCCAGGGCAAAAGACGGGGTCGTTATGGTCACTACAAAAACCAAGGGAACAACCAAGGGAATAGGTGTTGATTATAATCTGAACTACACTGAAGATACTCCCCTGGATTTCACGGATTTTCAATATGAATATGGGCAGGGCGAAAGAGGTGTAAGACCAACAACTCCATTTCCACAATCAGGTGTCTGGAGTTTTGGAGAAAAGTTTCAGCCGGGAATGACCCAGGTTTTATTTGACGGTGAAACCTATCCCTATGAACCGGTCTTTGACAGGTATAAAAAGTTTTACAAAACAGGTAAAAATCTCACCAATACTATAACAGTTTCAAATACCGGCGAAAACGGTGGGTTTAGTCTCTCTTTCTCAAATACTGATAACAAGGGCATAATGCCAAATTCTGAATTCAACAGAAAAACCATCAACCTTGGGTTCACCCAAAATGTTACAAAAGAGTTGACGGTTTTGGGCAACGTTAATTACTCTAATGAAGAGAACTCAAATCCCCCCCAGGTAAATACCCAGGACATGGCTGTGCCTACTGTATTATACACATTGGCGAACTCAATGCCATTTCATGCAATGGAGCAAAACCAGACATTGCCCAATGGGAACGAATTTGTAATGTCCAGGTTTTTAGTACGGAACAACCCTTATTATTCGGTTAACCATCGTTTTGAAAATATCCAAAGGGATAGGACTATTGGCAATATTGCTTTACGGTACCAGGTAAACGATTGGATCTATGTGCAGGGAAGGATAGCACAGGATATGTATACAAGAGCCCAGGATTACAATATTCCAAATGGTTATGCGCCTATTCCAGCCGCACCTACCGGTTTTATCAATGGTTCCTATACCCAGGATATCAGGCGCTTCCGGGAAAGAAATTATGATTTTTTGATTGGGGCCAGTCCCAAAATAAATGATTTCGGACTTGATCTTACCCTTGGTGGCAACCAGATGTATAGGAGGATGGAATACAATAGTGTGAGTGTTACTGACTTTGTTCAGCCAGGACTTTATACCATCCTGAATGGAAGAATAAAAGATCCGTTGTATAGCAAGTCTGAAAGGAAAGTAAATTCATTGTATGGAGCGGCTGAATTTTCTTATAAAAACTTTTTGTATTTGAATGTAACGGCGCGTAATGATTGGTTCTCTACGCTGGCTCCTTCAAACCGTAGTATCCTTTATCCATCAGTAACAGCGAGCTTTGTATTTACGGATGCTTTAAAAACGCTGCCTGCCTGGCTGACTTATGGAAAGTTAAGAGCTGCTTATGCCGAAGTGGGGGATGATAACGTTGCTCCCTATTCGAACGTTTTGTACTATTCGGTTAATAATAATCTTTTTCCTAACCCATCTGGACAAAATATTCCCGTGGGTGGCATTAATGCTTCAACCATTCCTAACGGCGATCTTCGCCCGCTAAGAGTGTCTGAAACCGAATTCGGTGTTGAACTGAAGTTTCTGAATAACAGGATAGGTTTCGACTTCACTTATTATCGTAAAATAACAAACGATCAGATCCTGGCAGCCCAGGTTTCGGATGCCTCATCTTATACAAACCAACTGATTAATGTTGGCCGAAGCCTGAATAAAGGTTTGGAAATGCTTTTAACAATCGTCCCTGTAGATACTAAATCTTTTAAGTGGGATATAAGTGCAAACGTTTCGTTTAATACATCTGAAGTGTTGCAATTGGGGCAGTCTCCTGCCGATACAGTAATAGTAGTTGGTGGTGGTGGTGGTCGTTTTGTTAAACAGGTTGTGGGCAGGCCGATAGGAGCTTTGTATACATTTTTATACCAGAGAGATGCCCAGGGCCGGCAGATCTTTGACCCTAACGGGGGAAGGCCACTCAGGAACAGTTATGATTCTTATGTCGGAAATGTACTGCCAAAATATTTTGGTGGCATAACAAATTCATTTAATTATCAAGGGATATATCTGACTGTGTTAATAGACTTCAAATTGGGTTCAAAAATGATTGCCGGTTCAAATATGAATGCTTTGCGGCATGGACTACATAAACGAACGCTGGTTGGTCGTGAACAGGGATATGTAATTGGAGACGGAGTTAATCCTGATGGCAGAGTCAATACTGCCAAATCTGATCTTCAGCCATTTTATGAAACACCCAATGTGCTGGGCGTAAATGAAGATTTTGTATTTGAGTCGGGATTCTGGAAGCTGCGCCAGATTACACTGGGTTACGACTTTACCAGGCATCTCAAAAATTTAAAGTTTATAAAAGGGCTAAAGCTCAGCGCTGTTGCAAACAATGTAGCCATACTGAAGAAGTGGACCGAAAATATGGATCCTGAGAACATTGCCAACATATCTGATAATGAGACAGGGCTTGATTTCTGGACCGCAGTTCCACCAACAAGAAGTATAGGTGTTAACCTGAATATCAAGTTCTGAAGTGAGTAATTATTTTAAGTACAAGAAAAAAAATAGTTATGAAAAAGATTAAAATCTATATGCTTGGAATGATCACAGCGATGTGTATGCTTTCAGGCTGCGATAAAGATTTCGATGAATTAAACGTAAACACGGTTGATCCAACCACGCTGGATCCCCAGTTCATTATGAACCGTGCGATTATCGAATCAACATACCCGGATAATTTTGCCACCTTACAGATGTTGACTTACAATTTTGGAATTGTTCAACAGATTATTACTCCATTTGGAAGTTCATTGTCGGGTGGTAATTATAATATATTTAACCCCGGAAACACCACCCCGGTATGGATAAATTTTTACAGGAACGTGTTGAAACAAAATTTTGATGTAATTGAAAAAACAAAGGAAAATAACGCCCTTACTAACCTTTATAATCAAGCCAGGATATGGAAAGCTTACGCTTTCATGATATTGACTGATACCTATGGTGATATACCTTATACCGAAGCAGCACAAGGTTTTATTTCAGGAATCATTCAGCCCAAATACGACAAGCAGGAAACGATCTATAAGGACATATTAAAAGAGATTGATGAAGCCACTGTTGCCTTAGATGCTGCAAAACCTACCTCGACCGGTGATATTTTGTATGGTGGTGACATAATAAAATGGAAACGATTTGGAAATTCGCTGTTGTTAAGAGCTGCCATGCGGCTTTCAAAGGTTGCGCCTGATATCGCTAAAACTTATGTCGCTAAAGCTGTCGCAGGTGGATTGATGCTATCAAACAATGATGATGCTATTTTGCGGCATACAGGTTTATACAATAACTGGATCGCTGTTCATTTGACTGCCAGGGAAAAAGCAAACTTTTACCTCGCAAAGCCATTTGTCGATTTTCTAAAAAGCAAAAATGATCCACGCCTGGTATCGATTTCGGTAAGACATGTCGGTGCGAAGTCCGGCGCTGACCAGGCCCCTCCCCGGACCACTTCAGATCCGGCCTTACAGCTTGGTATGCCGATGGGCTATGATGATGTTTCCATAAAAAACACTTTCCCAACTTATGGAACAGCCAGCTTATATGACTATTCCCAGGTAAACCTAAACACGATTCTCAAGGTAACAGCCCAGGAGTATCATGTAACTTTCTCCCAAACTCAGCTACTATTAGCCGAAGCCGTTGTGAGGGGATGGACTACCGGTGATGCAAACCTGCTATTCCAATCGGGTATCAGATCTCATATGAGGCAAATGGGCGACTATGATGCCAGCGCTGCCATTAGTGAAACCAATATTCAGACTTATATCACTGCTAACCCGCTCAATATGGCTACGGCTCTGGAGCAGATCAATACCCAATACTGGGTATCGGCGTTTATGAACGGGCCTGAATTATTTGCTAACTTCCGGAGAAGCGGCTTTCCTACACTTACCAAAAATCCCTATCCAGGATCAGAAATTACCGGCGATTTTATTCGCAGGATGCCTTATCCGGATAGCGAGATCATTACAAATTCAACTAACTTAAATGCTGCAATTGCGCAACAGGGAAAAAATGATCTGAATACAAGGGTCTGGTGGGATAAGTAATTGATTAAATACGTAGGATGAATAATTGATAAATTATATTAAGACGGAAGAAGTAAATTCATGAATCTTGTTTTATCAAACCAAAACTAATGGTTGTTGCTACAAAAAAAATCCGGAACTACAGATGGCTTATTGTTGTTTTATTGTTTTTTGCGACTACCATTAATTATATCGACCGGCAGATTATAGGTCTGCTGAAACCTTTACTGGAGAAGGAATTTAACTGGACAGAAACCGATTTTGCCCATATTATCATGGCCTTTACTGCGGCCTATGCCGCAGGCCTTTTATTTTTTGGATGGCTGATAGATAAAATAGGAACGAAACTGGGTTATACCATTACTGTGGTTGTCTGGAGTATAGCCGGTATGCTTCATGCTTTAGCCCGTAGTGCTTTTGGATTTGGATTAGCCAGGGTTGGATTAGGTTTAGGGGAAGCAGGTAATTTTCCGGCTGCCATGAAAACGGTAGCTGAATGGTTTCCAAAAAAAGAAAGGGCATTAGCAACCGGTTTATTCAACGCAGGTACAAGTATCGGCGTAGTGGCCGCCTTGTTTATTGTGCCATTAATTTTAAATTATTATGGCTGGCAGGAGGTATTTTGGATCACAGGTGCTTTGGGTTTTATATGGTTAATTTTCTGGTTGATATTTTATGATATTCCTTCGAAACAAAAACGCTTGTCAGCTGAGGAACTTCATTTAATTACAAGTGGGCAGGATACTGAAATTGCCAATGCAGGTGCTATTAATAAAATAAAATGGCAAAAGTTGTTTTTGTTTCCGCAAACCTGGGCAATGATTACCGGTAAAGGTCTTATTGATCCTATTTTTTGGTTTTTTCTATTTTGGTTGCCCTCTTATTTTTCATCCATTTTTAGTCTCGACCTTAAAAAACCAAGCCTCCAGTTGATGATTATTTATGCAGCCACCACTGTGGGAAGCATTGGGGGTGGGTACTTGTCATCCTGGTTAATCAAAAAAGGATGGCCCGTTCTTAAGGCCAGGAAAACAGCTCTAATCATTTTTGCAGTGCTGGAAGTCTCAATCATACTTGCGCAATTTGCTACCGAAGCATGGATAGCTGTTAGTCTCATAAGCCTCGCAGTGGCCGCGCACCAGGCCTGGGCAACAAACGTATTTACCATGGCTTCGGATATGTTCCCGACGGAAGCCGTTAGTTCAGTAACAGGTATCGCAGGTACGGCCGGTGCAGTCGGCGGCATTTTATTTCCGATATTAATCGGAAGTTTACTTGACAGTTATAAAGCTGCGGGTAACCTGGCCGGGGGGTATCATTTGATCTTTACACTTTGCGGCTTCACCTATTTGATTGCCTGGATTATCATTCATCTGCTTACCCGTAAAAAGGGAAAAGTAAATCTTAGTAGTTTAACCTGATCGGATAATATTAAAAAAAAAGTCCATGAAAAAAACTGAAACCGAATTTTCATCAAGCCGGAGAGACACGATTAAAAAGCTTGCCTTAGGCTCAACCGCAGGTTTATTTGGCCTGCTTGGAAGTCCTGTTCTTAACGCGCAGGATTCGCATGTACATGCGGGCTATAAGGTTGGTGTGCCCCCGGTAAAGATAAAAAGTGTGAAAGCAATTGCAACCGCACCCGAAGGCATCAATCTTATAGTTGTAAAGGTTGAAACCACAGAGCCTGGTTTGTACGGGTTAGGTTGTGCCACCTTCACTCAAAGGGCGGTGGCTGTTGTTGCTGCTATCAACAGCTATCTAAATGAATTTTGTGTTGGCAAAGATGTAGACAATATAGAAGACATGTGGAACTCCGCTTATGTCAGTTCATATTGGCGAAACGGACCTGTATTAAATAATGCATTGAGCGGGCTCGATGAAGCCTTATGGGATATAAAGGGCAAACGCGCTAATATGCCGGTTTACCAGTTATTAGGGGGAAAAAGCCGCTTCGCAGTGGATTGTTATGGACATGCAAGTGGAACCACACCTGAAGCCGTTGCCGAAAGTGTACAAAAATTCATGGCCCAGGGTTATCGTCATGTGCGGATACAGCAAGGTGGTTATGGTGGAGTAGGTGCGCTGGCCCAGAAACCCGATTACCAGGCAGCCGGATATGGTTATGAAGGAGATAGTTTTATGAATGAACGGGCTTATCTCAAAGCAGTTCCAAAGATGTTTGAGATGGCCCGCAAGGTTTGTGGCGATGAAGTGGAGCTGCTCCATGATATCCATGAAAGGGTTCAGCCTATGGATGCAATTAATATGATAAAGGCCGTGGAAGATTACCGTCCTTATTTTATGGAAGATCCGTTCTCACCTGAAAACATGGAATGGTTTAAACAACTCAGGGCAAGTACCACGGTTCCGATAGCCATGGGTGAGCTATTTAATAATATCAACGAGTTCAAGATGCCGATGGTAAATCAATGGTTTGATTATATACGCGTGCACGTTTCACAAATTGGCGGTATTACACCAGCTATGAAAATCGCCAGGCTGGGGGAATGGTTTAATATAAAAACGGCTTTTCATGGTCCTGGCGATGTATCTCCGGTAGGTCATGCTGCTCATGCCCATATTGATTTAGCAGTTTGGAATTTTGGCATCCAGGAGGCAGTAAATTTTTCAGACAAATTAAAAAGCATATTTACTGGTTGCCCTACTATGAGCAACGGATATATGTCTGTAAACGAAGTTCCCGGTCTTGGAGTGGATGTTAATGAAAAGGAGGCCGCAAAATATCCTATTGGCACAAAATCAAGGTGGCAGGTTCGAAAAAGCGATGGAACCATTATCAGGCCATAAGTAATTTATGTATTATACCATAAAAATCGCCAGCTTTAACGTTGTTGCTTAAACGATAATTTTTATATCACCCTTTGCCAATCGAATTTATTATTCGATTGGCAAAGGGTGATATAGTTTATTTACTGTTCTGTGAGCGGCAACGGGAATTTATCCCGGCTAAAGCAGTTGCCAGGAATCACACATTAAATAATATCCAATGATAGGAAGTTATTTTTTCCTGTTGATTCATGAGTTATTTTTTAAATGATCATAACCCTGAGGCAACCTGGTGTAACCATGATTTTTGAGACGCTCGCCCAATCCTGTGTAAAAGCCAGGGTCGGATGGTGTAACGGTGGCCAGGCCGTCTACATAGCGGTTGTACAAACAGAAAAGTGCAGCAATTAATACTGTATCATGAATTTCAATGTCAGTAGCACCGGCAGCTTTTGCAACTTGTATTGATTCTTCTGTTACCGCAAGGCCGCTTTGTTGTGTCTGGGCAGCAATAGTGAGTAGTGCTTTCATTTTATCACTTACCGGGGCAGTTGCAATGTTTTCTTTTACTTTTTCGGAGGTTTCTGACTCCTGCAGTAAAACATCAGCTGCGGCAGTATGGGCCGTCGCACAAAATGTACATTCGTTCCGGTGAGATACGATGGTTGCAATTAATTCTCTTTCCCCCTCCGTTAATGAAGATGGTCCGCGTAATAGAACCTGAGTCAGTTCACGAATGGGAGCTGCAGTGTCTTTCCTGTATTCAAGCAGCCCGGTAATTCCCGGCAAATGCGCTTCCAGTGGAATATAAGGCATATCTGGTAGTTGTTTTTTTGATAGTTGATTGCTATGAGGCTATGGTTTGCCACCTGTTTTTAAAAACGAAAGCAGGTATTACAGACCAGTTATTGGTTTGTATAGACAAGTTTAACAACCTGTACAGGCTGTTTTCTAAATAGTAAAAAGAATTATGGCAATTAGTTTCTTCAACGAAATGAAAATATGAAAAATTTATATTATTTAAATATTTTTATGGCCATCAATCCGGCAGTACCGGGTGAACAGGGCATATTAGGTTAAAGATTGCTGGTTTCAAATGTTCCAAAAGCTAATAGTGATATAAATGATGATGACGGCTGTGCCGGTCAGTGATGTGAAAAAAAGCAGGTCAGCAATCGTTTCAAAGGCTTTTTCGATGCGTGGTTTATTTGTTCTGATCGAAATGAAAGACAAGATGCTTGAAAACGTAAGTAAAAGGGCTACCAGGGAAGTAAACTCATCAACAAGGGTAGTTTGAGATTTTTGTGCGATATGCAACGAAGTGATTACAACCAGGCAAAATCCCAACAGATTTGTGGATGTGCTTAAAATATGCGGTGATGTTTTTCCTGCCATAATTTTTTCCGGCAAAAGTAATGAATGTCGTGACCCGATATTATGGGCTGAGAGGAATCGGGATTCATTGTGAAAATTAAACACTGGACAACTTTACCTGATTCAACCATTTTCTTATTATAATTCCGAAGAAATAACAATATTAAATTTTGGGTGAATCGGGTTTATATATTGACAGTGATATGGATTAAAGGGTGGGTCAAAGCCCCTGTTTATTTTCTTTTGCCCTTGCTTCATTTGAAGATGCTTGCCAGGGCCAATGCCCTTCCAGTTCTACTGCCAGAGACCAACTCAATAAAGTACGAATAAGTACCAGGAGTCCAAGTATAGCGACATTGGCCAGCGTCAGTTCCAAAATGACAGTTCTGATTACATCCGCTGCCACCATTAATTCAAGACCAAGCAAAAGCGGCCTGATTAGTTGAATTTTGTAATTTTCGAACGCGCGTTCTTCCCCCAGGCGGAATAGGTAGCGGACAGTGCCACGGGTAATGCCCACTATCAACACACCGCCAACAATGACCGCAACAGCCAACAATTCAATTCCCAGAGCGAACCACTACAATATGTTTAATTATTTCCATTATTCAGATATGAGTACCAGGTTTATCGTTGCGGAGTTGTAATTTATTTCACGGTAACAAAGTACCATTGCTTAAACTGAGATGAATCACGCATGTTTGGTAACGATGATAGGCAGATCCCACTTATTTATTAAAATCTGATTTCGAGGAATCAAACAACAAATTATTGTTGTGATTGATTTCTTTTGCCACCCAACTTGAAAACAACCCCACCGCCAAGTGAAAACTGGAATATAGAAGAATAGGTAGATAAACCAGGACTTACTCCACCTGTTCCAAAATATATTCCCCCACCAGCTCCCTGCGCTATGGATGTCAGACCGGCCTGCAGTTTTATTCCCACTTTTTCCGATGCCCAGATATTTGTTCCCCCTTTTATTGTCCAGGCGAACTTAGTGGCATTACGTTCTTCACTGGTTGAAGGATCAGAGCCGTTTATTATACCAATACCCAATGCCAGGCCAAAGAATGGCTCGATAACTTCACTCAGCGGGAAATATTTGGTAGTACCAAGCATGAGATAATTAATGCCAAGGTCGAATTCCTTTGTCTTTACGTTATTAACAATCACCTGATCATCATAATAGGTAGTTGGCGCTTTGGTGTCTTCGCGTAAATATGTTAGTTCAATGCCCATAGTAGGCTGAATCATATATTCTACTCCAAGACCCCAAAGAAGATTGCCTTTGACGGTTCCCTCATAATAAGAAGTATTTGAATAATACGAATCGACCCTGTCATCAAAAACATAACTTCCATAAATGTTCAACCTGAATTCGGGTTGTTTCTGGGCTCTCCCTTCAAATGCACAAAACATCAAAAGGATTAAACTTAATTTTTTCATAACCAATTATTTTATTTAAGAAAGACTAGATACCGTTTTGTTTATTTCGATTTTTGTTCAATAGCTAAATTCTTAATGGGCCTGATTTGTACGCGATACTTGTTTTAATTAATAGAATTTATAATTAATCCCGAAAACGATTCCAAAGTCAAATTTGTCACCTCCTGAAATTGGTGGTTTGCTATCATAGTTATTATATGGTTCAAGACTTAAATTGAAATCTTTAAAAATTTCCCAGGTAACATTTAATGAACCATCGTTTCTAAAACGACCTGTTTGCGAAAGGCTATAATAAAAATTTTCGGCAAGGAGTACGTTTATTTTTGGTTTTGCAAACCTGAAAAAATTGATCTCCAATTGTCCGAATAATTCGGTCAGCACGCCTGAATTGATATCATCTGTACCTCTTTCCTGGTTAATTACCACACCGCTTCTGGCCCAGGAGTATACATGTTTGCTCGTTATGAATTTATTTCCAATGCCAAGGCCCTCCTGGTACCTTCTTTCGAGGCCCAGTTCAAGGTTTCGTTGATAAACCACGAATGCAGTGGCAAACCATTTCCTGATAAAATAATAATTGTATTTGATGCTTACCTCTTCTTTTTCCCTGCTTAACAAACTGTCATATATAGTATAGATCCCGAGTGTAGCCAGGCTCAATTCAGCCTTTTTTGAAGTGTATTTTATTTTTGCATCAAAATTCAACCTTCCGAACCCACTTGATTTTGTATATGTATAGCCCAGGCCAACAGAGCCGGAAAATCTTTCAGCTATTGTTTGATCAAATGCATATAAAACCGAAATATCTTCCACATTTATTATTAAAGTATCCAGACTTGTTGCAACATAAACTTTGTTCATATCAGGATGTGCCAGCATCGTTCCAAAATGTACCTCTTCTGCCACCGTCTCAATCCTGAAAATCTTTCTATTGGCCGAAATAGTTTTAAGTCTTCTCAGTTGAACGGTGATGTCGTTTGCATCATCCGGATCAAATAATACTACACCAAGCTTAACTGACTCCAGTTTCCCAACTATCACAGAACCATTGCTAAAAAATAATGTATCCTTTAAAGCCTGTGAATAAGCAGAACCACAGAAAAGCAAAGCGAAGCATACCGTGATAATTTTCATTCATGAATAGTTGAACAATCTGCCTGCGGATTAAAAAAAATTAATAAAATAATTCAAGGTTTGGCATCTGAATGCTGTTTTGTTAAGCAATGTATATGGATAATCATCATTGCCTGAATAATGCTCCTAAAAACAATAAAAGACCAAATACCAACACAAGCGTACTAAGTATTGATGAAATCGACCTTTGAAGATCCGGAGAATTCTTTTTAAGTTTCCTCATAGCCAATTGTTGTTGCCAGTGAGCTAACATCAAAGCTAAAATGCCAAAGGAGATCATGGTCATTCCTACAATACGTGGGCTCACCCAACGTTCAGCCCCCTCCGGAGTTTTGCTCGTTTCCTGGAAAAATTTATATATAGTGAATCCAAATGAAATCATCGAGATAGCAGTTCTCACCCATGCTAACAATGTGCGTTCATGCGCAAGCAATGTTCTTTCGACTGCCAGTTCGTTGCTGTTTGGAATATGAGGAATTACCTGACCCGTATTTTCTATGCCTGTCATTTGAATTGTTTTATGTTAATTCCACCTATTTTCTTTATCTCCTGCAGTATTTGTTTAAGTTTCTATACTAATATTTTTCCAACCCCGGACTACAGTTTATCTTTTTTGAATCTCCCCAATTTACCGATGATAAATCTGCATTAGTGAAATCAGCATTATGAATTTTTGATTCAGCAAAATTGGCATTTGTAAGTTTTGCATTTCGGAAAGATGTTCCGAATTTGTTTGTAATAAAAGATGCTATTTTTCTTAATCCCCTAAAACCCTTTGCACCGCTTAGTGCTCTTTTGCTGATAAGTGCACAGGCAATGGCCATGATTACCGTTCCGATTCCACCACCAACGCTTTTGCCAAATACGCTTCCTGCAATTGCAACAACCAGGAACAGTAGGGAAGAAGACAATACTCCTGCGGAGGCCCTGGCAATGGTGCCAATGAGAAACATAATGAACACCAATACCAAAGAGAGAATAATATAAAACATTCCCCGGCCTGTACCGATACCTGAGATATAACCTGCAACACCAATTAATACAGAAATAATGATAACAGGGATTAGTAAGTTCCTGATGACACTTCTGCCTCCTTTTAAATAGCTATAGACGATAAAAACAACAATGAGCACGATAGAAACATAGCCCGCAAGTTTTACTTTATGATCATCAGATTTCAGCATTCCCTGGACAGTAGTACCGGCAAGCATCGCAACATAGCCTGAAACCAACGAGATAGCCAGCGCAAACAGAAACAACAGGGCAGTGTTAACCGGAGTAATCCCCGTTTTAACATGAGTAAAATCAGCACCACTCAAATCTGCGCCGCTAAAATCTGCACCGCGGAGATCGCTATCAACGAAGCTGACATTGGCGAGGTTCTTATTTTTGAAAGATGACTTTTGAAGATTTTTCTTCGAGTAGTCAACCGTCAACATATTTGGAGGTATTTGGTTCATAATTTTCTTGTTATGAGATATCAACCATCCGGCGTAATTCCTGCGTATTTTTCCCAAGTGGCTGTAGCGAGAACCCATATCTGTACCCATAGCAAGTAATCCTCTTAAGGGACAATGTTATTTTTTTCCCAGGCCCTGACCTTTTTCCTTGCTTCATCAAAAAGCCGGATATAGTTTCCCTTTCTTATTTTTTCGCTTGCTTCCGGTGTAAGTGCTTTCCATAAAGGCGTGTACATATCATAAACTGCCATGTAGAATGGTTGATCCGGGGGGGCCACTACATCGGTACCAAACAAAAACCTGTCAGGATAATTGTTCATTAGTTTCGCGGTGTTCTCAATTGATCTTGAACTACTGATTATATATTTCGCCACTTCGTCCCAGGAAATATCAAAATACACATTTGGCATAGAAGCATCATCAAGAATCTGTTTTACAATATCAATATGCGTTGAAGATCTTTCACCGGTAGGAGTAGATGAAAGTCCGACCGGGTGCACAATACGGCCGAGACCAATATGCGCCCAGATGATTGTGGTTTTCGGATGTCGCTTCAAAACATCTTTCATTTGTTCTAGATATACTGGTTCCGTTTTATCCTTTGCCATTGGCATATCCATATCATTGTGCAACACGACCACTAATCCTGCTTTACCAGCAAATTCAAGGATGCTGTCAAGTGCAGGGTTAGTGAGACTGGCAACCTCGCCGGCTATCTTTGATGAAACAAACTCTTTGTGAATGGAGAATTCCCCGATGCCTGTAAAGACATCAGGGAAACTCCGGAGAACACGTTCAATATGTTTGGCCGCATACATATCAGCAGGATTGAAACCGGTGATCATAGGATCAAGCCTACTTTGCTGCTCTTTGCTAAGTGACCGATACTGCATTGCTATATAGGCATCGGTAAAAGAGTAGTAATACAATGGTGCATCTGTTTGCAGATAATAGCTGGGTGCATATTTTCCAGAATTCTGGTAAGACCATTGCTGCTGCACGGGTATTCCAAAAAGGGTTGAACGTCCTACTTTATTGCCCATCAACTCAATAAATTTCTTAGCACTGATTCCTTCCTGTATATAATTTGTCAGGTGGAAATGGCTATCATTGAACAGCCAGGTATCAGCTTTTACATTGCTTTGTGATGAAGCTTGATTGTTAATCAATAGAAGAGCAATGATTATTTTACCGGCCATCTTCATATTAGCATGGTTTATTTAATATTTACATGGGTTGCTATCGGATATTCGCCAACCGTGAAATCTGAATCTGACTATAAAAGAATATCTGTTCCAATGGTCAGCGTCGTTCCGGATTGTCCGGAATTATAGAGCCCAAAAGTTCCTCCGCCAGCACTTTTTTGAATAAACATAGCCTGTGCATTCAGTCTCCAGCTCCTGGATTTAAGCGGGTAGATGTTTACGCCGCCACCGATTTCCCAGGGATTACGTTTGAATTCATCAACCAATCCCGAATAAACTCCATACACACATAGGATTTTCGGTACCGCCATATAAAGTGCCTGTATGCTATAACCTCTATCCTCAATTCTATTGATCGGAACAGGACCATCCGCATCAAAATCAGAAAGGGTGCGATTGTAGAATTCGGTATGCAGTGCAAATCCTTTGTACTTGAACCCAAGGTCAACAGTGAACAAATTGTAATCGGCTTCATTAACAGTGGTTTTGGAAGCCAGCGCCCCAGTTTCAAAAAACAAAACACCATCAGACAAACGGACCTGTGTATTATCAGGGCTTGGTGTACCCGTGTTGTTGAAGCGATTTTCACGGCTATGACTGTAGTTCCCGCCAAAACGAGTGGCCAGTTTTTCATGATGTTCGAAGTCGCCATTGCCACCGCGAGGACCGAATTCGCCTGTTGTTGGCATCCACATAAGCATAAGGCCGTGAGATAGATTCCTGGTTAATTTTGCTGACTGAACACCAAGTGTGCTCAGGTTGTTTCCTAACATTGTTGTGTAGTACAGACGTGGTACGATTTCACCGCTCAGAAAAACGCCATTGGTAAATCCTCCACGTAGTGCTTCTTCACCCATGGTTCGGTCCGTAGAACTAAAAAATGGAAATGGCCCTTGCATTGTCCTTACGCTCGTATTGGGTATCACACCAATTCCAGCCCGGAAATGTTTATTGAAGCGATACTGGATATTACCATAAAGCAACGTCTGCTGAGTGGTCATGACCGTCCAGACTGTGAGCGTGTAAGTAAGTTTTGGAGTACCTAAAAAGCCCGAGAACCAAATCATGTTGCGATGCCAGTGAATATCATTGCGGCCATCAAAAACCCTTACACTATCACGATGGTCACTCCAGGTTTCGGTTCCAGGCAATTGATTTACGTAGCGGGCCATCCCATACAAACTTATGTTCAGGCTGGCATATTTAGACTTCACTATCTGAAAGCCACTTCCGGGAGTAAATTCACCGGCAGCAATTTCGTTTGGATAGCTCATCAATTTTCCATCGGGAGGCTTGGTTGTATCAGGTGCCGAATTTTGTGCATGTGCCAAAATCACGGACAAACAAAGCAGGCACGTGATATAAACAATTGTTTTCAATATAAAAGATTTTAGATTATCTGAATGGTATGATCCATTATTGTTTTACCTCAACCATATAAGGATTCACTTTAAGCTCCTTTACTATTTCATAAATAACTTTCTGGGCTTTTACACTGTTACCAACTACATTCAATGGGGGAGAGATAACCGCAATCCCAAACTTGCCAGGGCATACGGCGATAATTCCACCACCAACTCCGCTCTTGGCAGGTAATCCTACGGCATAGAGCCACTGGCCTGAATCATCATATAAACCAGCTGAAGCCATGACAGACATCGTGAAGGCACAGGTTTCAGGAGATACAACTTTCACTTTTGTAATTGGGTTAGTTCCACCATTTGCAAGGGTTGCAGCCATTATTCCAAGGTCCTTTGCATTAACATTGATAGCACAAGCCTTAGTGTAAACATCAGTTGATTGAACAGGGTCGAAATACATACGGCCATAAGCCAATAGCAAATGTGCAATAGCCTGGTTTCTCAGGTTATCGCCAGCCTCACTGATATACACGGGCATGTTCAACTGCAAAGATTCCCCTGCAAAATCGCTGTGTGTTTTCAATATACTTTTCCATTTGGCCGCGGAGTCTGTGCCATTGATCATACTCACGGCTGCAATTGCTCCCGGATTAACAAGCGGATTGATTTCTTTGCCTTTCTGCAATTCTATTGCAACAATAGAATTGAATCGAAGGCCGGTAGCATCAACACCTATCTTATCCATTACAGCTTTTGCTCCCTGTTCTTCAATAACACGTGCAAGTGTAAAAACTTTTGAGATGGATTGAATTGAAACCCTTGAGTCAAGGTCCCCGGCTGAGAATACCTGGCCATCGGCAGTTACGATCGATATACCAAAGATGTTTGGATCAACATTTGCCAGCTCTTTTATGTAATCTGCGTTTTTGCCTTCCTTTAGATCCTTAAACTTCGCAAAGGCACGGTCGATAGCTCCCTTGTAATCAAGTGCAGGTTGAGCCGTTGCTTTATTGGCGGTTGTTTTGGCCGAAGCTTTGGTGCTTGTGGCTTGTGCTATGACTGTTGCTGAAGGCATAGAAATACTGACTACAAGCATAAACGCTCCGGCCAGTTTGATTATCTTTTTCATTTTACGTTATTTTATTTTTTACGATTCTTGATTAATGCTTCGCGAAGAAGGAATCCACCTAATAGTGGATTATCCTGCAATCACAGTCTTATGGCTTTCTATAAAAAGTTTGTGAGAAATTATATTTAAAAGAAAACTGGACCTTGGAAATAGAAGTGCTCCATCCGTCGCTGTTGTTTTCGCGGTCGCCCCATTGAAACTCGACACCTACCATCGCATTTTTAACAGGATAGTACATCAGGTTACCAACTATATACTGACCCTTTTTGAAGGCGTCCGCAGTCTGGCCATCCGAATTGTCGATATCAATCATAGAATAACCGATTGCAGAACTGAACTTTTCATTCCAGGTATGATCAAGAAACGCTACAACACCAAGAACCGGCAGTGCAACACCTTTAACCGGGGTTGTGGGATTGGAGAAATTGTTTTTGATACCAACGTCAACCGGTGCATCGTTCATATAGTTTTGTATTCCCTCACCGTAAACTACCTGGCCCCTGAACACATCCTTTTTTCCGATGTTAAGGTTGGTACTAAGATTAAGTCCCCAACCAGTGGCCTCACCTGATAATTCCAGTGGATCATTGTTCTGATCAACCCACTCCATTCTTCTCAGTATACCAGCCAGTTCAACATAACCCCATTTTCCGCCATGCCTGTATTCTGCAGAAAGATCAGGATATTGAAATCTTGGAACCACGCCATCAAGTTCAACACGGTCTGAGTATACTCCCTGGTCAGCACTCGCACCTGGTCTTTCCAATGCAATGGTGAGCTTGCTATCTCCCTGGATTGGCATAAAACGAAACTGAATGTTACGGAAGAATACCATTCCCGGAGGCCCCCAGTATTCAGCTGTATTAGGGAACACATCAATGTCCATGAAGGGGCTCCAGGTCTGACCTGCTCCAAACTTTCCGAGTTCAGCATAAGCATGACGCAAACGCATGGTGGTTTGCCCGGCATCAACTCCCGTCCCAAACATTTCAAATTCAAAATGAGTTTTCAACTCACCCAATCCGGTTTGAAAATAATTTTTGAATCCTAACCTTGTCTGGCGAACAGAGGCATAGAAATTTCCATCTGTTCCATATTGATTTTTGAAGGAAGGTAATTTGGTAGTGCGGATAACATCAAACCAATCAGGATGGATCTGGTTAAAATTATAACCGGCATCCATCATGATAAAGCCATAAATATCCATCGCTTTTTTTTCTTCTTCCTGGGCCTGCAGGGTATTGGTCACAACCGACAAAGCAATTGTTACAACCAAAGCCATTGTTTTCAATCGGAATAAATGTTTCATTTTAATCATTGTTTAAGAATTTGATGTGAAAATCTCCTGGGTATTATTTTTTCAAATGGTTGTTATCGTTATTGTCAAATGTTCTTCTGGGCTGGTTTGATGTTTAGGCTAAGCGGTGTCCCGGACGAGGTTCAACTCCGTTTAATTACATATTCAAGGATTTCTTTTTCGAGATCCAGGGAAAGGCGTTTATATTCCAATTCCCTTTGCTTGTCTTCTACTGACTTTTCCTTGAATTTTTCAAGACTTGTTTTACTTGTCAGATAATCGTCGCAAAGTGTTTTGAAGTCGTCATCAACTTTATACAGCATCTTGATGGTCTCGATGTATTCAGCAAACTGAGAAGTATTCAAAGCTTTTGGAATCATTTGTATGAGTATTGACTGCCATAAATTATAAAAGACAATAGTAGTATCATTTGTATACTGTAGCCAAATAATAGGAGTAATTCACTGTTAAACAGGACGTTTAACTTATTTAAATTCATTTAATCATTATGAAAGTATAAAGCAGTTGAAAGCTTTACCCGGTAAGTATTTTAAAACAAAAAAGGGAATGTAGAAACATCCCCTTTAACCAAAACTAACTGCTATATGAGAAAACTGTCTTAAGTATCTGAACTAAGCGCGGCGATTTTTTTTTACCGGGATTTATCTATACTTTTTTTCTAATCGCATATTGTAGATAAAAATATTTCCTGTGTTTACCAATTTATAAAAACGAAATAATATTCTTGTGATTTGGAAGGCTGATCTTCAAAAATCGTAAGACTATTATGATAGGGAACTATGTTATGTAACTATGGTTTGTAACATAGTTATGGAAGGCAATTATATTAAAAGACAAAATTAATATCTTTTACAGGTGTTATCCAAATAACAGCAGTAATTCACAGTTAAATGGCATTTCTCAAAAAAAATCTTTAATGTAGTTGCAAAACTTCCTGTACCTGGTGTTACTGAAAATGAAAGGGGGTGTAGAAACACCCCCTTTACCAAAACTAACTGTATATGAGAAAATTTATACTGCTTAATTATTCGCTTTAGAAAAACTATATTTTAATCCAAATAACCAGGTCGCACCATGAGTTGGATAATCACTTGAATATTCGTAATCATAATCGTTCAGAATATTATACCCTTGTGTAAAAAGACGCAGGTTAGGCAGCAAGCAATAGTCGGCATAAAGACCTACCCTGAAAACAGGTGCGGTTATGACCGGGTAACTTAAACCACCAGGGTCATAAGGAGTACGACCATATGCCACATCTATGGCGTAAGAACGATAGTCGGTTGTTTTGATGCCGTCCACCTCCGTTACACTCAGTGAGATGACGCCTTTGTCTGATTTGCCGAATAATTTATAAAAGGAATATTGCAGCTCCAGGCCTGCGGTATGCCTGGGCAGATTCATCATTTCTGTACCGGGCGCTTTATTTTTGAATTGATAAATGCGGAAAGCACCAGTCGTGTCCTTAATTGTAGAACTCATGATTGAAAAATTTGCACCCAGGCTGAAACGTCCCACCTTGTATTCACCCGAAAATTCCCATCCTTTGTTTGCTACCTTACCCACATTCCTATATATAAAAGCTACCACGGTGGTATCTTTTGGATAAGCTCCAAGCTCTTCCTGAGCAATCATATCTTTCAAAATGTTATCGTAGTACACCACTTCCAGTTTAAATTTTCCTTTCCTGTCATAGAGCTCGACTCCATAATCAAAGCCTTGTTGGCTTTGTGGTTTGATATCAGGGTTAGCGTAAACTATAGTACTGATATTTGCCGGGGTCCCAAATCTTTGCTCATATTGGGGAGAAGTGATTCCCTTACCCCAGGAAATTCTTGGCTTTATCGTCAGCAAACCTGTTTTAAAATTTGTGGTCAGACCGACTCTGTGGTTCCACGCCGCTTTGAACAGGTTGTTTTTTTCATATCGCAATCCCATCGTCAAAAAGATGTTCTTATAGGATGGATTCAATTGCACAAACGCACCATAGTTTTCATTATCAGGGTCTTTGATAAATAAAGTGGCAGCTGCTGTTGCACGTGTTATGGTTGTTGAAGCGGAGTATTTTTTATATTCAACTCCGCTGGAAATTATTGTCTCTAAGCCATTGCTGTTATCCAGGTTGAGTACATTTGAATACCGGATGGTTGTTATGTTATTTTTTACAGTGAAATATTGCCTTTGAAGTGGGGCTCCTGCTACGGGCGCGGGAACCTCTCTACTGTCATTTACGGTAAATCCCGCGTCAAAATGATTTGTCCAATTATTCTTAGTTTTATGAGACAGATTTAGGCCATTAACATAGGTCTGGGTGATACCGTTTTTATATCTCGAAGAGCTGGGCATTACGTTCATCCAAATATAAGCCGGGATAATAAGGCCGGGTACTGGCTCTAACAAAATGTCCTGCCTTGGGTTAACCGCGGTATCATAGTATGGTCTCCTGGATAAACTATAATTCCTGTCATTATAACGGGAGGAAACATTCAATTCCCATTTGTCCTTATTGAATCTTGCACTTGCATAAAATCCCTTATTTTTTTCACCTCCATCCGGCAGGTAAGCATCCACGGATCTAAATGATCCTCCCAGTCTCAGTGTCACATTTTTAAAGCTGGTTATTGTTTCCAGGTTATGCATTTGTTGAAAAGGATTTGATTCAACCCATTTGCTTTTATAATAACCTGCGCTGCTGGTCAGGTTTACACTATTTTGATTAGCTGGCCCCTTCTTGGTAAATATTTGTACAATCCCTGCGTTACTGCCGGTACCATACATGGTGGCTGCACCCGGCCCTTTCACAATTTCAACGCGGTCAATATTGTTTTTATCCAACTGCGATAAATAGCCTGAGCCCCCCGCATACTCGATACCATCGATATAGACGGCAATGGTTGACAGGGAAGTCGAACTCGCAGCACCCCTGATACTTAAAGTGGGGAAGCTTTCGGTTTCATCTCCAACATCAAAGCTGTTTGTGCCAGGGGCCCAGCCCCTGAAAATCTGGTCAAGCGTGTTGTTTGGTATTCGCTCCAGTTTTTTAGAGTCAATTACGGTTACGGTTGTCGCATCCGTTTTTCTTTTCATGGCACTGAAGTTACCACCAACCAAAAACGATTCCATTGGTTTGACGTCCAGTTCCAGTTTGATATTCATTTTTCCTTTCTCCACCTTTACTTCTTTGCTGCTATAATTGACAGACGAAAGGATTAGGATATTTTTGGGTTTCGCTTCGATTGAAAATCCTCCTGTCTTGTCGGAAACTGTTCCCCGTTTTGTGCCTTTAATCAGAACGCTTACATCGCTGATTGGATTTCCGTTCAAATCTGTTATAACTCCCTTTATGGAAATTGATAAGGGTGATTGGGAAGGAGGTGTTGTGGATAGGGCGGTAAACTTCAATGGTTTTCGGATAATGGTAACCGTTTTATCTTCAAGTACCCAGGTCAGGGGTTGATCTTTAAAAACTTCGTTTAAAGCCATCTCCAGACTCGCATTTTTTAATTTAATAGTAACTGGTTTCGCGTCCAGCAATATAGTTGCATCATAAAAGAACAGAAGACCTGTCTGATTTTTGACAATGGAGAAAATCTCCTTTAGGGGAAGTTCTTTGCCGCTGATGCTAACGGTTTGGGCCTCCCCTGCAAGAGACACCTGTAACAAAACAGTCATCAAAATTGAACCCATCCATTTCATCGCTTGCCTGGCTTGACTTGCTAAAAAAAAGATTAATCAAGTTAATCAATTGCATAGCTTTGCAATGTTTGGGTCCTCGAATGAATGACTCTTCAAGCGTTTTATTTATTTAAAGTTGACCCAAATTATTGGCCAGAAATGTAACAGCATTTCTGGTTTTTTTTGGATCTACTCCTAAAAAACGATTAGTTGTGCACTAGCAGAGTCTTACCTTAAGATGTTTGTATTTCGGGGGACTAATATAATGACGACTTTTCACCATCAGGGTGTCGCCATTGGATGTTAACCTAAAAGGGGTGGGACTAAGGTTTTTGTACTATCAGAGTCTTACCGTTAAGCCTACAGTAAATATTGTTTTTTTCTAACAATTTCAATACCTGCGAAAGTTTCAGATCGCGCTGAATCTCGCCGTTAAACCTCCTTTGCGGAATTGAACCTTCAAAAACAATATCTACATCATACCAGCGGGAAAGTTGTCGCATTACCATCGTTACATCCGCGTTGCTAAAATTGAAAGCGCCGTTTTTCCAGGCTATAGCCAAATCTATATCGGCATTTTTGTTTATCGTAATCCGGTGGTCTCGACTTACCTGCGCCTGCTCGCCGGGATTAAGGATTTGGGAATCTTCATTGTCCATACCCGTTACTTTTACACTCCCTTCTAATAAGGTTGTTTTCAATGTAGTCTCGTCAATGTAAGCATTAACATTGAAATGTGTTCCCAGTACTTCCACTTCACCTTTGCCGGCTATTGCCACTTTGAAAGGCATCGATGCATTCTTTGCTACTTCGAAATATGCTTCTCCATTCAACTCTACTTTTCTTTCAGTTCCAACAAAAGCCGCAGGAAAACGCAAAGATGTTGCGGCATTTAGCCAGACTTTCGAACCATCTGCAAGTATCAGCTGGTATTTACCGCCTCTTGGAGTGGCAAGTGTATTTAAAAGAACTTCGGTTGGTTTTTCAATTAATTTTTTATAGGCCAACTCGCCCTCAACGGTTTTTAGAATCTGGGATTGTCCCTGTTCAGTAACTATGCCCTCCGGAACATTTGCCAGGATAACAGAAGATCCATCGGCAAGGGTAAGAGTAGCCTTGTTGCTTCCAGGGTTCTGCAGGGTATTATTGGTAATGACTAACCCTTTTTTTTGATTAGAGTTATTTATCAGGTTGTAAATTGAAAATGCACCCACTAATAATATCGCTGCTACAGCTATCTTTACCCAGGTCTTCCTGTAAATTGGTACCACATTGCTTTTTTCGGCAGACAGTTCCATTTTTAGTACAGCCAGGGATTCATCCGTAGCTGGGCTCCATCGGCTCCCATCATCGTCAACATCAATATTTTCCAGCGTTTCACTAATCAGTTCCCTGAGTTGAGACTCATTTTCGGGGTTATTGAAATAGGCCAGAAATTCCTTCACCTCTTCAGGTGAACATTGATTATTAAGGTATTTTCTAAATAACTCTTGCATACTATCAGAACGGTCCATAGCTATTACGACTGCCTTTAAGAAATCCTCTGCTCAATTGCCGCTTTTTTTTATGTTTTTAGTATTTTAATTTATTTCGGTTTTAGCGCAGCGCCAGGAAAAGCACCACGATGGTAACCAATGTTTTATGATTTTTGTCAAAATACTCGCGGATTGCCTTGGTACCTTTCACTATATGATCGCTGATAGTTGAAACACTGATCCCAAGCATTTCGCTAACCTCCTTATAACTTTTACCCTCCAGTTTACAAAGTCTTATTATCTGTTGTCTTTGCGGGGGAAGTAAATCAATGGCCCGTTGAAGCATGGCCAGGTTCTCATCTCCCGAAATAAATTCGTCAATAACATTGTAATTAGCAGTAGATAAAGCTATTAGCTGAGAAGCCATGATTTTTTCTCTTGCCGCTTTCCGGAAGAAATCATAAACCTTATTTTCTGCAATCTTAAAGAGGTATGAACGAAATGATTTTTCAGGATCTATCGACTTCCGGTGTTCCCATAATTTCAAAAACACATCCTGCAGGATTTCTTTGGCGTGGGATTCTGACTTGACTAATTTAAGCAATTTGCCGAATAAGCGGGGGCTATATAACTGATAAATTTTTTCAAAAGCATTTTCATTGCCGTTAAGCAAGTCTAACAAAATGTCTTTTTCCTCGTGGAGTGAGTTCAACAAAACTAAACAGTTAATTATCGGAGTGAAATTAGCGCATTATTATGAACCTGCCGAAAAAACCCTCTGATGCGATATTACATGATTGTTAACTGATTAAACGTTTAATCTTTTATGTGATGAAACTATCTAGTTCCTGCATAGTGACATTGAGTGAAAATTTTATGCCCATTTGATTTTCGGCTGTCCTTTTACGTTAAAACCCATAGCTGTCCCACTGGTTTTGCAGAATTTAATAAAGCCTGGTACCAATCCGAAACAAAAAACTAAAAAAAAATACTGCAGAGCAGAGGATTTTATTTCCAGGCACGTAATAGCAATATGCAAATCCGGGGCGGACAAAATAAGGGAACGATTGGCTGTATTGAGCTCCAGGTGTTAATGACAACAAAAGAAGCCTGATTTGTGATAAGAAATATGCACTATAGGATAAAGCACTGCTATTAACCTTAACTATCTAACATGGAAGTCAAGACTATGTTCTCAGCTGAAGCCATCAACCAGCAAACAAAGCGGATCCTTGGTTTTTCCCTATTCCGAAGCTCACCTGTTCTAAGCAGATTTCTTGAGTTTATCATTCATGAGACAATTCAAAAAAAGGAAGTACAGATAAAGGAGTATTCCATTGCGATCAATGTGCTTCATCGTTCGCGGGATTTCAATCCAAATGGTGATTCTATTGTGCGGATCCATGCGGGCAGGTTAAGAAGGGCATTAAATGATTATTATCTCACCCAGGGAATTTATGATCCGATCATTATCCAGATTCCAAAAGGTGGTTATGTTCCGGAATTTGCCGAAAGTGGAACAGCAAAATCAACGAACGACGTATTGCCTTTGTTGATAGAACAAGTCAATAAACCCCTGGTAGCGATTTTTCCATTCAGGGTAGCCTCACAAAGAGAAGGTATCAATGAATTCATACTGGTGCTGAAAGAACAAATGAGCGAGGAGCTTTTAAGTTTCCATGACATCTCTGTCATCGGATATTATTCGCTGGAAATGAAAGCAAAGATTAAGGAGAATATACTCGAGGCTGGTAAGTTGGCCGGAGCTGACTATATAATAACCGGTAGCCTGACCTATATCGGCCAAAGAATCCGCGTTTTGATCAATCTGCTGGTTACAGATACAGGGGAAGTATTATTATGTAAATCTTTCGAAAAGAATATTACTTCGAGCGATTTTTTTGAAACCAAAGACGATATGGCCAGGAATTTTATGGGTTTTGCTGCGGATTGTTATGGGATAATTTTCCAGGAATGGCACAAGCATGTCATATAAACTCACACACTAATATTCACTATACTAAATGATGATTTTTATGAGAATTAAGATTGCACTTTCGTTATTTCTGGTGGTCATGCTTGCGGGCTGTTATAAGGAGCCGGCCTATGAAGAACTGTCAGACAACTTTACGGTTACCACAAACCGCGACCTTGAAGTAGATTTTGGAACTTACAAAACCTACTTTATCTCCGACACGGTTCCCTACCATTCAGGAACCTCCAAAGATTCAATGCTTCCGGCTGCGGAAGCGAAAAAACTGGTAGATGCTGTCAAGGCAAACATGTCAACAAGGGGCTACACGTTTGTACCAAAAGCTGCCAAACCTGATCTTGGTGTCAGCCTTGGAGCCTTAAAGGATACAGATGTTGGTGTGATTTATCCCGGTTGGTGGTATGGCTATCCTGGTTGGTGGGGTGGCGGTTATTGGGGCGGGTACTACCCTTACTATCCATACAGTATAACTTATGTTATTACCAGTGGTAATGTAATTGTTGATATTGTTGATCTCAAAAGCGCCGTTCCAAAGCAAAAACTTGTGGTTATCTGGAACGCTTTCATAGGTGGTGGCCTTGCAACTTCTACAACAGTAAATATCGACATGGCAATCGATGCGATTGACCAGGCCTTTGTTCAGTCCAAGTATATCCAATCCAAATAATTACATTATTAAATTAATAAAACGTTAGAGATGAAAGCAAAATATTTAATCACCTTCATTACTTTGGTATTTGCCGGGAGCAGTGGTTTTGCACAGAAGGAATCAAAATCATCGTTTGAAATTGACCAATTGATAGGACTGAACTGGGAGATCAATGTACCAGCAGGCAATAATTATATTTCGAAAACAAGTTTGTCGGGCTTTAAATTTGAATACCGCAAATTTTTCAGTGACCAGTTTTCTGCAGGAATTGCTATTGGATGGAACACTGTTGAACAATATTTCCCCACTAAAACATATGAAAAAACGGATGGCAGTGTTGCCGTAACTACTGATATGATCCGTCAGGCATTTAATCTTCCGATGATGGCGACTGCGCACTATTATCCGCAATTACCAAGTCATATATTCAAACCTTATATCGGCATTGGCCTCGGCGCGCAATACTCATCGCAGGATGTGTATTATAATATTTATGTCATTGAAAATGATGACTGGGGTTTTGTTGCGAGACCTGAGATTGGAACCCTTGCCAGGATCAATGAGAAAATTGCGGGTATTGCAAGTGTTGGTTATAATTATTCCACTAATAAAATGGATGCGCTGGGAGTCAGTAGTCTTAAGCAAGTCGTTTTTAATGTCGGAATTGCCTTTCTGTTGGATTAGATATGGCAATTCTTTAAGCACCATTTCCACCAATACTCGATACATATTGTAAACCGGGGTGAAGTTGCAAATGCTCTGGAAAGTATATTAGATTCTGGGTAGCGGTGGTTGTTATATATCAGGCTGTCGGTTTGGTCAGACAGCCTGTAAGAGAATTATGAGTTATGAGTTATGAATTATGAAACCTAGAGCCGTAAATCGTAACTTATAACTCAACTCTTAACTCAGTCATCACTCACTCATAACTCATCACTAGTAACTTGTTAAGTAACGACCGAGATAACCAGCTTTCCTTTTTGTTCTCCTTTGCTGAAAATCCTGAATGCTTCAGGTACTTCAGGTAGTGTGAAGGTTCCATCTATTACTGGTTTGAGTTTTCCGGCTTCGAATAATTCATTTATGTAGGCGAGGTCTTTGTTGGGTTTTAAGGCAACAATACATATTTGTTTTTTGGTTAGCCGGGAGATCATTGGTGCGAGAATAGCTGCTTGTAAAAGCCGGCTTATCGAACCCCCAACTGTAACATATATACCATTTGGATTCAGGCAACGTGTATAATCGAATAGGGAACGATTGGTTTTGACATCCAGGATAAGGTCATAACATTGGCCGTTTTTTGTGAAATCTTCTTTTGTGTAATCAATGACATGATCAAAACCGATGGAGCGCAACATGTCGAGTTTTGCAGGGCTATCGACACCAGTGATTTCGAGTCCATACAATTTTGCAATTTGCAACGCGAAGGTTCCAACGCCGCCACCAGCTCCGTTAATCAATAACTTTTGCCGGCTGGAGATTTGGCCGTTGGCCATCTGGCCAGGGGAGATTTGGCTGGAGGTGATTTGACCGGAGGTGTTTTGACCAGTGGTGATTTGCCGGGAGGCTATTTCGCCTTTATCGATTAGTCCCTGTACGGCTAGCATAGCGGCCTGAGGTATTGCTGCTGCCTGCTCAAAGCTCATACTGTCTGGTTTTAAGGCAACTGAGTTTTCAGGGGCACAGGCATACTCAGCAAAACCGCCCCAAGTGCCGCTGAGATCGCCATATACCGCTTCACCTATCTTAAACTTTTTTACATTTTTGCCTACAGATTCTATGCGACCGGAAATATCAGAACCGACTATTATTTTTTTGGGTTTGAAAAGTCCAAATAGCAGTCGGTTGATAAAATCTCCCTGGATAAGCCCCCAATCCCAATCATTGATCGATACAGCACAAACCTTTATCAATACTTCATCGTTTTTTGGAAATGGTTTTTCGATCTCTTTGAGTTGCAGTACTTCTGTACCTCCATATTTTGATTGAACGATTGCCTTCAAGATTAATAGAGTTTTATAATTACTATAGTTTTAAAATAACTATAGATTTATGATGCTATAGATTTATGATTCTATTGATTTATTATAACTATCAATTTGAGATAGCTAATAATTTGTGGTAGCTAATAATTTATTATAACTATAAATAACTATTAATTTATTTTAACTATAGGTTTTAATAACTACGATATTTATAAATACTATGATCTGCAAACCATGATAATATAAGCAGCAATTCAATAGTTACTGATCTATTTCCTTCTTTGAAATTGCCGGATTTATCTTCGTGTAATAGTTTTGTTCGTGTAATAATCCTGACCTGGCTCCATTTCAGGTTCATTTGTTTCAAAGCCATTGAAAATTATATTGGGTCCTTTTTCTGCAAAAACTTTTGCAATACCTAATCCTATTCCGCTAGTGCTGCCTGTTATCAGTATGGTTTTTATTTGATTCATATTAGATCCCCAAAAAATAACTGATTAACGAACTTAATGTATTTATAGGCTTATTCACCATGATCCTGTATTGACTTCGTCAAAAAGGATCATGCAAAGTATATCTGATTTGGTTAACAAAATTATTAGCTAAACTATTCTATATTTAATTAACAGATGGTACAACCTAATGAATTAAAATCAGGGTTTCCCATTGAGATTCCGGGGAACAAAAAGATACCTGCAACCAGGGTCTGGGAATTGTTATGGGCGACCTATAAGGGTAATCTTGAGGTTGTCCGGAACTTTATTTCCGAAGAGCCGAATCTTGCCTATGCTCAATATAATTATATGCCCCCGATTCACCTGGCAGTGCGGGAGGGTCACCTGGAACTGGTAAGTTATTTACTTTCACTCGGTGCATACGATCCTTCTTACCGTAATTATCGTTTCCGGGATAGCCTGGAAGTCATCGCGGAAGACTCGGGTTATGTTCCGATAGCGGAGGAGTTATCAGACTATGCTAAAGAATCTTCGAGGCAGCAATTTGAGGGTGACTATGGTCGTATTCATTTTCCGCGGTCAGAGGACGGGCAGCATTTTGAAGATGCTGTAGATCAAAATGATCTTGCCATCGTCGAAAGTATATTGAAACAACATCCTGAATTTGCAAAAGACGAGACTTATTTCTGGGGAGAAGGTATATTGATGATGCCTGCAAAGGAGGCTCAGTATGGAATGATCGATTTACTTATTTCTTATGGAGCAACAGTTCCATCAATTCTGAAATGGACACAGGCCTATTATTTTGAACAATACGATGGCGCAGCTTACATGCTAAAAAATGGGATGAGCCCCAACGTTATGAATTGCCATCATGTTACCATTTTACATGACATGGCACAAAAAGGTGATATAGCAAAATTGCAGTTGTTGTTACAATTCGGGGCAAACATTGAAGCGATAGATGAAGAGTATAAGTCAACACCCCTGGGTCTCGCTGCCCGATGGGGCCAGGTAGAAGCGGTTAATTATTTACTTGACCATGGTGCAGATCCTGGTAAAGGAGGACGTTCATGGAGCACACCGTTGGCTTGGTCAAAAAAGAAAGGCCATGATACAATTGTTGAGATCCTGGAAAAAGCCGGCGCCTCTCAATAGACTTTCCTATCAAAAGACTTCCGATCAAAAGACTTTCCAATAAACTTTCAAATCACAATACTTGTCAATAAACTTTCCGATCAAAAGACTTTTCAATAAACGTTAAGCTCAAATGACAAGGAGTTAATCATGCAAATTTGTTGATTGCATCATTTTATCTCATCAAATAAACCGGTCTTCCGTATTTCAGTCCCGCGATAAGACCGAAAGTAAAAGTTACCGTTTTTGGTGTTCCAGAATAACCTTTGCAATTCGTCGATTCCCTCTTTGGTGTATTGACTTTTATGACAGTCCCATGCGGTACGAGCCTTTTGAAGTTCAGCCGGCGATACTGTTACACGAACATTAAGATAGGAACTGTCAACTGTGGCCAAATAAAAATTGTTCCCGGTTATTGATCCCGAAGGCACTTCTGTATAATATAGGTTTACAGGTTTCGCCCATCGTTTCATTGCGAACACTTCTGTTACCACGTCGCTTACGCTGCGATGATCGGGATGCCCGGTTAAACCTGAAGAACCCCAGGTGATAACGAGATCGGGTTTCAGTTCGTTAAACAACATGATGATCCTGTTACGCATTTTACCAAGCTGGCTGCCCAGGCTATCCATACCTTCTTTCATCCGCATCTGGTCATGAAGTCCCATGATGATCGGCTTATTGATGCCAAGCGTTGAAGCCAGGCAATTCATTTCGGCAGCACGTACTATTGCGAGACTGTCAGGATTTTTCATTCCAAAATGCGGAGTGAAACCATACCTGCCATCTGTGGCAACAGCGATATAAACAGCTGCCCCTTCTGCTGCATATTTAGCCAATACAGGCGAAACAGTTGATTCATCATCAGGGTGCGCAAAAATGGCAAGTATCACTTTGTTGTCCTGGGCTATACAAGCAGGAGATAATTGCAGCAGGCTGAAAACAAGTCCAAGGGCAAAAATGGCAAGGTTGGAAGATTTCATATCAACCAAGTTACTAAATCTGTTTCATCTTAAATATTCGCAGTGAAAATCTATCTCATCTTAATACCCGCAGTTAAAATCTATCTCATCTTAAATGTAAACAGTTGAGATCCGAGATCCGGTATCAGGCATCAGCAAGACCGTACATCAGCAGGTACATTTATCAGTCGGATTGTGCATCATCCGGCTCAGCCATCAGTATTATGTTTCACGACAGTTGTTCACTATATTTATGTCAGATCTAATCTTCCGAGCCTGTTTATGCAAACCAGATTTTACCTGCTTTTTATTTACCTAACTCTTTCATATCCTTTACAAGTCATTTCCCAATGCCTTTTAACTCCCCAGGCTTCTATTACCGGAGCTGGCTGTGTTACCAATGAATTAAGGTTAAGTACTAATGTGATGCCTGAATCCATAGAATGGCAATTAAATGGAACAGTTATTTCCACCCAAAATGTCTTACTGAGTGTAAACGCAACTACGGTAGCCGGGGGTAACGGAACAGGTGCCGGCTCGGGCCAGTTTCAAAATGCAGACAGAATTTTCGTTGATGCCACGGGGATTATTTATGTAGCAGACCAGTTTAATAACCGTGTGCAAAAATGGCTGCCAGGTGCAATCGCGGGGGTGACCGTGGCCGGTGGAAATGGAGTAGGAGCTGCACCAAATCAACTTAACCGGCCTTCCAGTGTATTTGTTGATGATGCCGGAAACGTGTTTATAGCTGACCAGGGAAATGGCCGGGTGCAGAAATGGGTCCCTGGTGCCGCAACGGGCATAACTGTTGCCGGCGGTTCTTTAAATGTCCTTTCATATCCCACTGATTTATTTGTTGATAAAAACGGAGTTTTATATGTTTCCGATCAACTTGAAAATGTCGTAGTCAGGTTTTCACCAGGCGCGAATTTTGGGATAGTGGTGGCCGGTGATTATGGTATCAATTCCGGCGCTTCTGGCCTAAATGCACCAACTGGTATTTATGTTGACCAGGCAGGTAATATTTACATTTGTGATACCGATAATTACCGGCTTCAGAAATGGGCACCTGGAGCCAGCTCCGGAACTACGGTTACAGGAAGTTTTGGTTATCGTCCCCTGGATGTTGCTGTTGATTGTAGCGGCAATATATATGTCGCCGAATATATGACGCACCAGGTTCTGAAATATCCTCCCGGGTCTTCAGTTGGTACAACAGTCGCCGGTAATAATGGCCAGGGAAATGCGGCTAACCAGTTAAATAACCCGGTTGGTGTTTTTATTGTCGGCAATAACTATCTCTATGTAGCAGACTATTCCAATCATCGCGTTCAACGATTTTCAAATAGTATCGATACCAGGATTACTCCAATGGTTCCAGGTACTTATACGGTAACGGCAAACTATGCCTGTTGCCCTTCAACTACATCCTCCATCAAGGTGATTGCCACACAAAATCCTGAAACCAACATTACAGCTTCAGCTATCAATATTTGTCCTGGTGACCTGGTTACATTTACTGCTGCAAATACAAACCAGATTGTTAACCCGGTATTTAAATGGTTAATCAATGGCAGCAAGGTTGGTGATACCGATCCAACATTTAAAAGCACAACAATTCTAGATGGTGATAAGGTGACCTGTATACTTGGATCTGATCTTGGCTGTACATTACCAGGTACGGACACAAGTAATATTATTGAGATGACTGTTACCAACAGGCTGCCTCCGGCGCTAGGAAATGATCTGAGTATTTGCCGGGGTAAAGAGGTTCTGCTACAGGCACAATCTACTTATTCGTCTTACAGGTGGCAGGATAATTCAACGCAACCGGCTTTGCTTGTGAACCGTGATGGAAGATATCATTTGCAGGTAACAGATGCATGTAATAATATAATGAGTGATACGATTACAGTTTCATTCTATCCTCATGTTAATAAATTTTTACCTTCAGATACCATCATCTGTTCATATGATAACATAAGTATCCGGCCTGCGAAGGAATTTAAATCTTATGAATGGAATAATTTTTCAACATCGGAAAGCATTACTGTTGATCATCCGGGGCTTTATTGGCTGCAGGGCACGGATGAAAACAACTGCATCAACCGTGATTCCATTATTGTCGTTACAAAAAACTGTCCTCCCAAAGGATTTTATATTGGTAATGCTTTTTCTCCCAACAATGACAATAGGAATGATGTTTTCAAACCAGTCATTTTAGGAACTGTAAAGAATTACCAGTTCTCAGTCTATGACCGTTATGGCTCACTGATCTTTAATTCTTCCTTGCAAAGCCTGGGCTGGAATGGGACAAGTAATAGTAAATCTTCCAGCACAGGTGTCTATATCTGGTTGTGCAAATATGAAGATGCTGCAGGCGTTCAAAAAATTGAAAAGGGTACAGTTGTCCTGGTAAGGTAAAAGAGATGCCTGGAAGAAAATGTTTATTTTATAAGGAATCAAAAGGAATTATTAGTTCTTCACAGAAGATCTCTTAAAAAAGTCCCAGATATAAAGAAATACATCAATGTCATTCGGATAATCATGATGGCCGCCAATCACTTTAAGCAAAGTGACTTCCGGTTTTTTTCTTTTTTTATAAGTATAAGATTCGATAAGTTTTTTATCGGCCGGATCAACATCGGGCAACAAACTTTTCACAGGTTTTCCTTTATAACCAGCCAGGCGGGACCAGTATTCAAAACTATTTTCTGTACTTCGTACCACGCCAAAGCTTGAATTATTTACAAACATTTCTCCGCCGTTATAAGGATTTGTTTCATCGAGAGTGCCATTCACAATCATTACAGGTAATGGTTTACCAGAAGGGGTGCAGTCCATAGAAGCTGAGTCCGGCAAATTTGCAATGATGGCTGCGATTGCGTGGATAGTACCAGGCATCGTTAAACCAAGTTTGTATGCCATGTGTCCGCCACCGGACATTCCAGCTGCAAACACTTTTTTAACATCGATCTTATATAAACTGTCAAAATAATTGATCATGGATTTGAAAAACGCCTCTTCATTTACATTCTCCTTGTTCGCGATGGCGGTGGAATAGCGGCGGCATTCGTTCCAGAAATTCAGGTACCCATCCGGATAAACAATCAACAGGTTTTCGCCGCCTGATTTAGCCTGAAGTTTTGTGGTAGTTTTTGCCATACCCAACCCGGTGCCCCCGGAGCCATGCATCAGAAAAAGAAGGTTGCCTCCAGGTACCAGGCTTGCTGGTTTGATAAAATGAAAGCTACGATAACGACCTTCAACCAGGATTGAATCAGACTGAAACTGTGCGGTAACTGGTATTGAAGCTGAGAGTAAAAAAAATACAAAAAGCAGGCTTTTATTCATGGACCAAATATAAGATGGTCGTTTCAAACTAATGATCCGGCTTCATTTTTTTCGATTATTTGCAATTTTCGATTATTTGCAATAACAGTTTCACAACATTTGCCTTTTATATTCATATATCGGACCAGGTCCTGCTATCACGCAGCAACCTTCTCGTAACCTGTAATGTGAATTTCGCTGATTTGTGAGCCAGGTGTTACTTCAATATTAACGCCCATCGGTTTACCTATCTGAATTACAGATTTGTATTGGCGGGTTTTATGTTTAGTGTCGATGCTTTGCCACAATACATAAATGTTGTTTTTCATTTCCGGCCGCATCATGATGTGCACTTCTACCAGGTTTGAATATCTTTCCTGGAAAGCCTTAATAACTGTTATTCCATCCCAACCGGTGATTGCCGTGCCGGTAATAACTTCATCCTGGCCCGGCTTTGCGCAACTTAGCAAAAGGATTGCCGGCAAAAACATCGCTATAAATCTCATAGTCCGAATATTAATTAACGGAAACTGTTTATGGGGTGCCGAAGCACTCCACTGAGATTAGTCGCAATTTGATGAAGAACAGTAACAGCTATTTTTTCTTTTTACCCCCCAGTTGGAATGATCTTGAAATGTTGAAGCCAAACTGGATGTCCCCATTGAGCCAGTCGTTGAAGGTTTCTGTAAGAAATACCTTTTCGTTCATACCCGCTGCATTTGTAAAATGAAGCTGGAATACGTGCCCGCCTGTTTCAATATCAAACCCAATGGAAAGCGGATTATGAAAATCGTAGCTGACTGGCTGGTCAAACACATAGTAGTAGTCAACATTTAATGATATACGCTTTGATAATTTTAATCTGCCCCCGATACCAGTAGCGAAAACGTCATTCGGATCCCCGGTGGTTGGAACCATGTTCCGATGCAGGAAAGTGGGATTTAACTGGAGCGTAAATATTTCATTGAACTTCCGCCCGATGATGGCTTGAAAATAATATCCTAGCCGGTGCTTGAATTCCGGTTCCGGATCCTTGTTGCTCCAGGATTCACCAATCATCGTCATTCCTCCCACAAACAACAGCGATACAGGAACATTGCCTGAACCAGCAGATTGTTGAATTGCGCGATATTTTAAAAATCCATCTACTTCCTTGTGAAAACTGGCACGACCTATACCGACTGTGAGGTTTTTCGTAATACCATAGTCGAGACCGAGCCTGATCGTTGCTTCGTCCAGTCCGAAAAATTCGGAAATTCCCTGGTTTATATTTCCAAACCGGTGCAGGATACGAAAATCCAGCACACCAGGTTTGAGCATCTCAAGACTTTGAGACATGATGACCCTGGTAGATTTATATGCACCTGTTACATATTCACGGGCCTTCGTGGTGTCAGCGATGCCTTTCAGCAGATCGGTATCCTGGCTAAGGCCTTTTATTGAAATTAAACTGATAATCAAAAAATACAAGATAGATTTCATCACGATTCATGAATTTTTAATAATGGTAATTGGTTCAACAGGTAGTTGGTTCAACGGGTAAATGGCTCAAGCCTGGTCGTCACATTTATTTGCACGGATTTAGAAATCTTATCTGCAACCAATGATGGAATAGATATGTTATAATCAGCAACCAACACAGTAAATGAAGTGCCGGCTTCAATATCTTTTGCTGATATATTTAATTTTGCTTTTGCAGACACGGGTTTGGTAACCCCGTGAATAGTGAGATCACCTTCAACATTTGCATCATAGGTGCCCGGTGTGCCATACTTAATATCAGCATTGTTTGTGATTTTTCCTTTGAAGGTCGAATTGGGGTACTTGTCGCTTTCGACATAGTTTTCATTGAAATGTTCCTGCATCAATCCTTTCTTAAATTCAAATGCTTTCATAGGCGCAGAAAATTGAATCGCTCCTGATTTGATATCAAGCACTGCAGTCACTATTTGATTAGTTGCCTCTACATTTTCAAGATCCGTACTAGCGAAAAACCGGATCGTTCCTGTTTTGGTAAAATACCTGTCCTGCGCATAACCAACACCAGTGATGAGAATACATCCTGTAATAAAAAACAGCGTTTTTAGTTTCATTGTGGATTATTTTTGTATGTCTTTGATACCTCCGGACCTGAATCTGATCGTGGCGCCCAGGCCCGCAAGCAAATCATCGGGCGATGCTTCATCCCTTATATAGCTGCCACATACTCCCTGTACAATAACTATTTCATCTTTTGTACGACCGGCCAATGACTTTTTATACCTCGGATCGATAGCCACAATGATTTCTCCCTGAGTTTCCGGTGCACCGACTATGATTGATCCTGATGTGTCGATGTTTTTTAATGAACCTGAGAATTGAATTATTTTATCAATGTACCTGGCCGAAGCGGTTGCAACATCCTTTTCAAATTCAGTAAGCAATTGATTTGCTGTTACGATATGGTCCGGCGTTTTTGAAACCTGGTCGGGATTTTCATGGGTATACATAAGGTAAGCGGTAAGCGCTAACCCAAGCAGCAGGAAAACGATTACAATCAATGAGGTTTTTTTCGTCCGGTTCATCTTAGTTGTTTAAAGCGCCACGATTGACCCAGGCTCTGAACTGATTTATATCACATTCACTCATTTTGTTTCCACCCTGCGGCATAGGGCTGAAACCGTTTGCATGAGAAATGGCTCCAAGCAGGCGACCGTCAGTTACCTTTGCCTTTACAGCATTGTAGCTTGAAAGTACAAAGCCGCCAACAGGTGCTGTTCCACTATGACAACTCAGGCAGCCATATTTAGTGATGAGGGGAGTGATGGTTGCTGAATAAGATACTGTTGTTGTGTCACAGACGGTAGGCGTTGGACTCGTGAGTAAATCTTCTGAATCAGAACTGCAACTTGCCAGGGCCAGGCAAAGGGCAGCAAAAGCAAAAACGGATTTCCTAAACATGCTTTCTAAATTTTTTTGTGGTTGTCTTGTTCATTTGGTATTAAAAACGGCTATATCCCGGAAGGGTTGCCTCAATAAAACACCTGATTACTGTTTTTTTCTGACTGCTAGCCGGAAATTTTTTTATTTAAACCACCAGGCAACCATCTATGAATAAAATCGTATTTTGTTACAAGCTGAGTTTACCAATTGGAAAATCTAAAGGAGATCATTTTAAACTGCGTTCACAACAACCATAGAGATCAGAAGATTCTCTATGAGCAGTTTTATGGCTATTGCCTTAAAACTGTTTTCCGTTATATATACCATTACGACAAAGCGGTGGATATAGTTAACGATGGGTTTATTAAAGTTTTCCGCAACCTGCACAAATTTGAATTTAAACAGGACGTAAACGTTCAGATGCTATTGATGGGATGGATGCGTATGATCATGGTCAACACTGCCATCGACCATCTCCGCCAGAATAATTTCATGCCTGAGATAGGGGAGATCTCGGAACATGTATGGGAATGCCATGATAAATCCCAGTCTTCGGATCAGCATCTTTTATATAAAGAGCTTATCAAAGAAATCAAAAAACTCCCTCCTGGTTACAGGGCAGTGTTTAATATGTATGTGGTGGATGGATTCACCCATAAAGAAATCGCTGAACAACTGGGTATCTCTATCGGTACATCAAAGTCCAATCTTTCAAAAGCCAGGGTAATCCTGCAAAATATTATTAAAAAAAACGACCAGGTTAGGATATGCAACATCTGAACGACGATATGGATGAGATGTTCCGGAAAGCTGCGGATGATTATCCGCTGAATACGGGTAATCCTGACTGGAACAAAGTCGCCGAGGGTCTTTCGCAGGAGAAAAATCCTGAACCTCCTGTTAAAAGGTCTTATAGAAAATATACCTGGTTATTGCTGCTTTTGCCTTTTGCATTCATATGTAACCGGATCTATGATCCCGGTTTATTTAAACAAATAACCAATAGTACCAATAGTACCAACAGTACCCATGGTACCAATGGTACCAATAGTAATGAGGTTGAGATGAACAAAAACAAGAGCAAGGATCAACCAAACTTAAAGGATCGTGAACCAGGTTCAGAAGGGCAGGAGCCAGGATTAGATGATAAAGAACTGCGTTTAGATGAAAAAGAACCAGGTTCAGAGAAAAATAACGGTAAAGCCGGACAAGATCCGAATGTAGGTGTGGAAGGCAAACCACTACCATCTGAGACCTCGAGATCACCCGTTGAGTTATCGGCACCTTTAAATAAGGGAAGAGATCAATCGTCAAAGGCGCGGAAAATTCCGACCGGGCAACCAACGCTTTCAAATTCCCGATACAGGAGTTCAGGCAATGGAATCAGCCAAAAAAACAAAACTTCAGATATCAATCGTAAAACCTCAAACCCTAAATCGTCTGCTCTACCCGGGACTACGAATACGGGCGCAGCTATTAATTCATCGTTGAATGAATCTCCTGCGCCTGATTTTTATGCAATTTATCCATATACAAAAACAGGACTTGCACTATTTGATATGACTCCTGAAGTTTCGACAATTCCTGTACCGGAGATGACAAAATTGTCACCCGGCCCTGTGTCAAAACATCCTGTCAAAAACAAGAATTTTTATGTTGGATTCGTCGGTGGCATCGATATGACAACTGTCAGTTTCCAGCAAACTTCGAAAATTGGTAGTCAATTTGGTGGCCTCGCTGGCTACTCATTTGCAAAAAAATGGAGCGTCGAGCTTGGATTTTTTGTTGACAAAAAATATTATTACAGCGATGCTAAACATTTTGAGAAAGGCAAACTACCATATCGGGCTAATGCTACTGTCCTTTCAGTTGATGGTAGTTGCAGGATGTTTGAAATACCGGTCAGCTTCAAATATGATATCACCAATACTTACAAATCAAACTTTTTTGTAACCGGCGGACTATCATCCTATATCATGAAAAATGAAGATTATGATATATTATACTTATACAACTCTTCCGGATCAAAGGCGCTTCATCCTTATAGCTATAAAAATTCTTCTACGAACCTGTTTTCTGAAATAAGGATCACGGGTGGGTACTCACTTAAACTTCCAAAAAGTTTTTCAGTTCGAATAGAACCATATTTCAACATCCCCGTGAGCGGTGTGGGTCATGGCGACTTGAATCTTATGAGTGGCGGAATCAATGCAGGTATTTTCAGGAGAATTTTTTAAACGATTTGTCTCTTTACTTCAGGGGCTACCTGTGTTCCAAATAATTCAATTGATCTCAGGAGTTTACTATGTTCAATATCACCTGAAATAATCTGTGCAAGGAAACGGGTATTTTTGAAAATCGAATATTGATAAACAAGTTTTTCTATTACATCTGCAGGGCTGCCAACAAGAAGAGGACCTTTGGGTAAACGCAGGTGCTCAAACTGCGGTCGGGTCAATGGAGACCAGCCCCTTTCCCTGCCAACACGATTCATCATCTTTTCATAGATGGGCCAGAATTCATCCGCGGCTTGTTCTGAAGTATCGGCTATATACATGTGTTCGTTTATAGCAACCTGCAGTTTAGACAATTCATGGCCGGCTTCCGCCGCCGATTGACGATAAAGATTTGTCAGCTGTGCAAAACTTGCAGGTTCTCCGCCAAGTATTGCTATAGTTAAAGGAAGGTTCAGTTGACCTGCCCGGATTACAGAGGCCGGGGTTCCCCCAACTGCAATCCAAACCGGCAGCTTGGGTTGGTAAGGTCGGGGAAATATACCGGTCTGTTTCAGTGGAGAACGGAATTTTCCTTTCCAGTTTATGATTTGGTGCTGGTTGATATTGAGTAACAGGTCCAGCTTCTCGCTAAACAAGTCGTCATAGTCTTCCAGGTCATATCCAAACAAGGGGAATGATTCGATAAACGACCCTCTTCCGGCCATAATCTCTGCCCGGCCACCTGAAACCAGGTCCAGCGTAGCAAAATTCTGGTAAGTACGAACAGGATCCGCGGAGCTTAGGACTGTCACTGCGCTCGACAGTTTTATCCGGTCAGTTACTGCAGCCATCGCTCCAAGTAAAACCTCGGGTGCCGAAATCAAATAGTCCGGCCGATGATGTTCGCCAAGTGCAAATACATCCAGGCCAATGCGATCTGCCAGCCTGGCTTCAAGAATTAGTTCCTGGGTGCGGCGATATGCGTTCTTTGCATTTCCTGTTCCCTGTTCGGGTTGTACCTCTCCAAATGTGCTGAGTCCGAATTCCATAAATTTCTTCTTTTGCAGATCGCTGTTGTGTAAATCAACTAAGACCTGCAAATGTAGTCAGAAATTAATGTTCAACCTTTGGCCTTAGCCGGCTAATATTTCGTCAAGCCTTTCATACGAATCAACGATACCTGTTTCCATTCCGGACTGTATCATACCATCGCGGTCAGCGACTGATTGAAAAACGGACTGTACTGTGAGCCTGGTTCTTTTACCGGGCAAAGACTCAAATCTCGTTGTTTCCAGTACTACATGTCCTTTCTCTGGCATGCCTTCGTACTCAAAGGTTTGTATGCTAAGTTCAGGTGCTATAGATTCATGCACCACACCACGGAATGCATATTCATTCCCGTCTTTATCTGTGTGGATGTAACGATAGGAACCACCCGTATAGGGCTCAAACTTTTCAATTTTGAAATTTTAATGCTTATCCGCAAATGCGTAAGCGTTCCCTTACAAATATATAAGTAAGCAATTGCTTACGCAAAAATAATTTTCAACTGCCGGTTAAAATTTGTCTAAGCCATTGAACCAGAAGGTGCCTGATTTAACCCACCATTTTGGTAGATTTGTGTGCTCTTTAACAGCAAAACGATGAAATTCAACAAAATCTGACTTATTTTTATTGCGAAAATGCCCGGTATTTTCTTCGTTTGGTATCATATTAAAAATAACACCTTTGGATAAAAACTTTCTTTTAAGACTACTTGCCCGTCAACAGGACAAGGAATCTGTACCCTCAAACGATGTAATTGCGGGATGGGCCACGCGGGTGATACATTTATTGTATCCTGAAATGTCTACCAACAAGTTTAGTTCGATTGAAGAGATGAGCCAGGCCTTTTTAAAGCTGGAGAAAGAATTACTGGATATCTTAAATGCTACTACGGCCTGTGTTGATTGTAACAATAGATTTGTTGTAAAGCGGTTCTTTGAACATGTGCCGGAACTTCTTCGGTTACTCAACACCGATATAGACGCTATTATGAATGGTGATCCTGCTGCTAAAAATGAGTTTGAAGTGATCAGGGCTTACCCGGGATTTTATACATTGTGTTTTTACCGTATTGCCCATAAATTATTAAAACTGGATGTGCCTTTGTTACCAAGGATATTAAGTGAGTTTGCGCATTGTCGTACCGGGATAGACATACATCCTGCTGCCGAGATTGGTGAATATTGTTATATTGATCATGGAACGGGCTCAGTTGTTGGTGAAACAGCAAAGATTGGCAACCATGTCAAGATGTACCAGGGTGTAACCCTGGGCGCTTTGAGTGTTGAAAAAAACATGGCGAACACAAAACGTCATCCGACTGTTGAGGACCATGTAATTTTATATGCCGGCGCTACCATTCTTGGTGGTGACACCGTTGTTGGACATCACAGTATTATTGGAGGCAACGTATGGTTAACAAGGAGTGTTCCTCCCGGATCACTGGTTTATCATAACCCTGAGATTGTTGTAGCAGAAAACAAAATATTAAATTAATTACATGGCAAGTGTTCTTGATACTGTTGGAAATACTCCGACCGTCGAAATTCTAAAACTCAATCGAAATCCCCGCGTTAAAATATTTGCGAAACTTGAAGGTAATAATCCGGGAGGAAGTGTAAAAGACCGGCCTGCCCTGAACATGATCAGGAGTGCGGTCGAGCGCGGCGAAATCAATAAAGATATCACACTCATAGAGGCAACCAGTGGGAATACCGGAATAGCCATGGCGTTGATTGCAAATCTTTTCGATCTTAAGATCGAACTGATTATGCCTTCAACTTCAACCAGGGAAAGGGTGCTTTCAATGGAAGCATTTGGTGCTAAAGTGGTGTTGCTAGACAATATGGAAGTTTGCCGTGATTATGCGGAACAACAGGCCGCTACCGGTAAATATTTTATGCTGAATCAATTTGCCAATCCTGATAATTATATCGCTCATTATAAAACGACCGGTCCGGAAATATGGCGGGATACAAACGGTGGCATAACCCATTTTGTAAGTTCGATGGGTACAACCGGTACAATCATGGGTACTTCCATGTTTCTTAAAGAAAAGAACCCAGGTATCCAGATAATAGGTTGTCAGCCAACTGATGAATCGTCCATACCTGGGATCAGGCGCTGGCCCCCTGCATATCTGCCCAAAATTTTTGATCCTTCCAGGGTCGACCGGGTGATGGATATATCTGAACAGGATGCCACTGCATATACCCGAAGGCTGGCAAAAGAGGAAGGTATCTTCGCAGGAATGAGTAGTGGTGGCGCTTTATCTGCCGCTCTAAAACTTAGTGAAGAACTTGACTCCGGTCTTATCGTTTTCATTTGCTGCGACCGTGGGGACAGGTACTTAAGTTCATCATTGTTTGGATAGTTTAAAAGAGTTATGAGTTATGAGTGATGAGTGATGAGTGGGAATACAGGCCACCATAACTATTCGCCATTCATAACTAATTCATAACTAACTCATCACTCATAACTCATCACTCCAAAAACAGACTATTTGTCCGGAATCGGACATTTTTTTTTGCTTCAAACCTCGTAATTGCTTCGTTTTCAACGTGCTGACTCTGGCACTTTGATTGGATCATTATAGTGCAAATATGCACCACAATGGATACTGACATCGAACAGCAGGTTAACAGGAAGAAAAGGAAACGACTGATTTTTACAACCGGCGTTACTGTATTTATCATAGCTGCAGTCATATTTTTTATGAGATCCGGTTTGTCCGCATCAATGGCTCCTTCAAGCTTTAGTACTGCAGTCGTTGAAACAGGTACTATTGAAAATACGCTCAACGCTTCCGGAGAAGTGGTGCCGGAGTTTGAAGAAATTATCAGCAGTCCTATCGTTGCTTCCATAAAAAGCGTCATCAAAAATGCCGGTACTTCGGTAAATGCCGGGGAGTCGATTCTCGCACTTGATAAATCTGCTACGGCCAACGAACTTGAAAAACAAAAGTTCCAGCTCGAATCAAAGAAAAACAATATCAAAAAACTAAAACTTGAGCTGGACAAAAGTTTTTATGATATCAGGTCGAATAATGATATCAAACAACTTCGGATCAACAGTCTTATAGCTGAAGTTGAAAACGCAAAGCGGCTATACAAGGCCGGTGGTGGAACCCAGGAAGATATCGATAAAGCAGAGCTTAATCTGAAGGTTGCCAGGCTGGAAAAGCAACAACTGGAGAATGAAATAAAAAGCAAACAGCAGACCATGCAGGTGGAAATGCGTGAGTCTGAAATAGAAGCAGCTATCCAACAAAATGCCCTGGCAGAACTTCAAAGGAAATTAAATAACGCTGACATACTTACCACCAGGCCCGGCGTAATTACCTGGGTAAATAAAAACATCGGCGCGCAGGTAACTGAAGGCGAACCGCTGGCCAGGATAGCAGACTTATCTGGCTTCAAAATAACCGGCAGTATATCAGACAATTTCATGAATGACTTGCAGGAAGGCATGGTTGCTATCATCAAAATAAATGAAACCCAGCTACGCGGCCATGTGTCACATATTTATCCATCAGTTCAAAACAATATTGTTCAGTTTGATATAAAACCAGATAGCCAGGCTATCAAACTATTGCGACCCAATCTTAAGGTTGATGTGTTCCTGGTAACATCGTCCAAAGCCAATGTAATGCGTGTATCTAATGGTTCCGCCTTCAAAGGGAGTTCACCCCAGGATGTTTTTGTAGTTGAGCAAGGGAAAGCAAAAAGGATTAAGGTAAATACCGGCATGTCCAATTTTGATTTTATCGAGCTTAAAGACAATGTTAAGCCTGGCGACAAACTGATCATTTCTGATATGACCAGGTATAAAAACGTAGAGGAAATAACTATTACCAATTAATCCCAGACATGAACATGAATTTACATATGCCAATCATGAACATGTATTTAATAAAAATTTGCCGGCCAATAGAAATATTTATGGCACAGTTAATGACATCTGTCGGGCAGTTCCGGATATCCGCATTGCAGTCGCTGACATCCCCCCGGAAATTAAAGAGATCAACAACGCAGTTGATGATACTCAGCTGGCAGCTATTGATTTTGATATTCTGGCAGCTAATGATATTGATATTATTTTTTTCCCAGTCACTATCCGCCCAATCTGATTCAACAGAAGTGGAGGTATCGCTGGCACAGATCGTCGCAATGGCGAAGGCGAAGTCGATAGAATCAAAACAGGCTTCTACCCGTAAGGAAACAAAGTATTGGGAATATCGTGTGTATCGTTCAAATTACCAGCCCCAGTTGTTGTTAAGTGGTACACTTCCTGCCTATAGCAAAACTTTCAGCCAGGTAATTCAACCGGATGGAACAATCCAGTTTCAACCTATACATAACAATAACTCTTCACTCGAATTAAATTTCAGTCAGAGTATTGCGGCGACTGGAGGTACCATCTTTGGTACAACGCAATTGCAACGTTTCGATGATTTCGATCGCAAAAACAGGTTATATAATTCAGTCCCTTTCGGTATAGGTTATAGCCAACCTTTGTTTCAATTCAATACGCTTAAATGGGACAAAAAGATCGAGCCTTTAAAATACAATGAAAGCCGCCAGGCATTTATTGAATCGATGGAGAATATTTCGATTTCTGCCACTGACTATTTTTTCAACTTATTGATTGCCCAGGTAAATTTCGATATTGCAAAAACGAATCTTGAGAATACAAAAAAGATAATGGCAGTTGCCATGGAGAAACTGGAAATCGGCAGGATTTCTAAAAACGAAATTCTACAGTTGCAGCTTGAACAATTAAAAGCCGAAAAATCAATAGGCATCTCCAGGAGGGATATGGAGATAGCCTTACTGAATCTAAAAGCATATACCGGCATGAACGCTGTGAAAAGCATCAAGCTGGCTCTGCCCGCAACAATCACAACCATGACGGTGGAAACAGATAAAGTATTGGCTGAAGCCTATGCAAACCGTTCAGATGCGATAGCTTTTATGAGACAAATTGCAGAAGCCAAAAGGGATCTCACAAAAGCCAAAGCTGATAACGGCCTGAATGCTGCCCTTACTGCCAGGTTAGGTTATTCACAAGCCGGGGTGTCAATACCAAAAGCATATCGGTCACCACAGGATCAGCAGTTACTTCAACTCGAATTCACGATCCCGATACTTGATTGGGGCAGATCAAAATCGAGAACAAAAACAGCGGAAGCAAATCTAAAACTGGCTGAATATACCGTTGAGCAGGACAGGCAAAATTTCACACAGGAAATTGTTACGCAGGTCACCTTATATGAAATGATGAAGGACCAGGTGGCCATATCAGCAAAGGCAGACAGTATAGCCTCTGAGAAATATAATATCGCCCGGGAAAGATACGTGCTCGGAAACCTGAGCATTACTGACCTCAGTATTGCGTTCCAGGAAAAGGACCAGGGCAAAAGGGACTATATCGCAGCGCTTCGTGATTTCTGGGGGGCCTATTACCAGCTTCGTTATCTTTCATTATATGATTTTGAAAGGAATCAAAAGATAAATTATTAAGCGATTACAAACAGTTTCCATTATCAACTCGCAAAAAATATTTGGCCATCATTTACTTTTCTGGAAAAAAGCATTAAAGAAAAATTATGAACAGACACTTCAACTTATATATAAAAACCTTTAAACAATATTATTTAAGTAATCAAAATTGAACAACCTTAATTCCATTATATGATAACATTAAGAAACATCGAAAAAGTTTACAGAACAGACACCGTTCAAACCCAGGCCCTGAACCAGGTTAACCTCGATATCGAAAAAAAAGAATTTGTTTCCATCATGGGTCCGTCCGGCTGCGGCAAAAGCACGTTGCTTAACATCATGGGTTTGCTGGACAATCCTACAAGCGGGTTGGTTACTATTTCAGACAAGAATACCACAAAGCTGAACGATAAAGAGCTTGCCCGTTTCAGGAATAAGCAGATCGGTTTTATCTTTCAAAGTTATCACCTGATCAATGATCTTAACGTAATAGATAATGTTGAGTTGCCATTGCTTTACAGGAGCACATCAGCTAAGCAGCGCCGCGATCTTGCAAAAAGCGCGCTTGAAAAGGTGGGTCTTAGTAACAGGTTGAGGCATTTCCCTTCACAGCTTTCCGGTGGACAAAAGCAACGTGTCGCAATTGCAAGAGCTATTGTTGGGAACCCGGAAATCATCCTCGCTGATGAACCTACCGGTAACCTTGACAGCGCAATGGGAAATGAAATTATGAACATCCTGCTTCAATTGAATAACACCGAAGATACCACGATTGTAATGGTGACGCATGATGAATCGATGGCTAAGAAAACACATCGGCTTATCAGGTTATTTGATGGCAGCCAGGTTCAATAACCATTCAGCATTTAATTAATAATTCAATATGCTCAAAAATTATTTTAAAATAGCGATTGCTGTATTAAGAAGAAGAAAGTTCTTCACTTTTATCAGCCTGTTCGGAATCAGTTTTACACTGACTATCCTCATTGTATTGGCTGCATTTATAAACAATATAGCCCGTTCAGCATATCCTGATAAAAAAAGGGACAGGAGTCTTTATGTAATGCTGATGGATCAACGCTCGGAGAAAAATGGCCGTAACTCAGGCCCACCGAGTTTTTATTTCCTGGATCATTATGTCGGATCGATGAAGACGCCTGAAAAAATTTCGATTGCTTCAATGTTCAACGCGACGAATACTTATATCAACAATAAGAAACTTGTGATCAATGTAAAATATACCAATGATGCTTTCTGGGATGTGATGGAATTCGATTTTGTTGAGGGCAAACCTTATATCACGCAACAAATAAAAAACGCGGATAAGGTTACGGTCATTACGCGCGATACCAGGGACAGTTATTTTGGTGAAGGGGTTTCAGCAGTTGGTAAATACATCGAGACCGACAATGAAACATACCGGGTGATAGGAGTGGTAGAGGACGTGCCTGTTACGATGTTATATGCATACGGTGATATGTATCTCCCCTATACACTCTCCAAAAGGGACTACCTCAGTAAAGAATTGAATTCCAACTATACTGCTGTTCTTCTTGCTAAATCTGCGGCTGATCTTGACCAAATGAAAAGTGAATACCAGGATGTGGTTTCTAAGGTGCCCGTAAAAGGCAAAGAGTTTGATAAATTATACAGCCATGCTGATACTTATGTTGCGAGTTATACCCGCATATTACTTGGCGATGGTATGGAGTCAGGAATCGGGAAGATGTTCCTGATACTCTCATTGGTTGCTTTCCTCTTTATGTTACTGCCTACTATAAACCTGGTAAATATTAATACAAGCCGAATCATGGAACGTTCATCTGAAATTGGAGTTCGCAAAGCTTTCGGGGCTTCATCAGGTACTTTGGTGTTACAGTTTATAACAGAAAATATTATCCTCACGTTCCTGGGAGGTATTATCGGGCTGTTGTTATCATGGGGAATTATTTTCTATATCAATCAAAGCAATCTTATTCCGAATATCCATCTCACTATTGACTTTGGCGTGGTATTTCTAGGGGTGCTTTGCTGCCTGGTGTTCGGCTTTTTATCCGGTGTGTACCCTGCATGGCGGATGTCCCGGCTTCATGTGGTTACCGCACTTAAAGCGAATTAATAACAAATAAAACTTTTGAAATGATAAGGCATTTATTTAAAATGATCTGGAACAAGAAAAAGCAAAACATGCTGCTGATGGTTGAGATGCTGGCCTCTTTCATGGTCGTATTTGCTGTCTTCACATTACTGGTTTATAATTACCAGAATTACCGGAGAGAAATGGGATTTGAATCAGATAATGTCTGGGTCATCAATTTCAACAATTCAGAGAATATTGCCAGTCTCGATACAATCCTGATGTTCAGGGAGGCGATAAGAAATCAGTTAAAATCTATGCCTGAAATCAAAGCTGTTTCTTACAGTAGTGCCAATGTGCCATTCTCGATGTCAACCCATAACGGTACACTTGATCATAACAAACAGGGAATTTCCTCGGTGAATCGGTATACCGGGGAGGATTCCTATGATGATGTACTTGACCTGGAACTGAAAGAAGGGCGGTGGTTTACCAAAGCTGATTTCGGTTTAAAAGACAATGCCGTTGTGATAAATTCGGCACTTAGAGAAAGGCTTTTCGGAACCGGGCCTGCTGTGGGGCAATATATTGGTGATGTATCCGGTGATGAGCGCAGGAATAAAATTGTCGGAGTGGTAAAAGACACAAAATTTAAAGGAGATTTCCAGGCTGTTGAATATGATATGTTCCACCGTGCCGACACAGGGTCTTACAGATATCTGAGCCAGCTCATCGTCAAAGTTATACCCGGCGCCAGTACAGATTTCGAAGGCCGGCTCCATAAAACTATGTCATCAGCGATAAAAAATGCAAATGTTGAGATCGAACATTTATCTGAGAAAAGGGTAGTAAGAAATAATCTCTCGTTGGTGCCTATGATCATACTGCTTATAGTTGCAGGGTTTCTCATAATCAATGTGGCGCTGGGATTATTTGGGGTTTTATGGTATAATATCAGCAAACGCAGGGGTGAGATAGGCCTCAGGAGAGCCGTAGGTGCAAGTGGTGTTTCCATTTCAAAACAATTGGTTGGCGAAGCGCTGGTGCTATCCACGCTTTCTTTGATAATCGGATCTTTTTTTGCTATCCAGTTTCCATTGCTTCATCTTTTTGATCTTCCATCAGGGGTCTATATAATGGCCTGGCTGTTGTCACTGCTCTTTATCTATCTTCTCGTAATGCTTTGCGCCTTCTATCCCGGCAGGCAGGCGGCGGCCATTAATCCCGCGGTTGCATTGCATGAGGAATAATTATTAATATTGCCCCTTAATATGATCCTGATTATTGACGACGATATTGCTGTAAGAACTTCGCTGATACTGCTGCTGAGAGATAATGGATACGAAACGGCTTCTTTTGGTGTTCAATCAGAAGCGCTCGACTATCTTATAAAAAACCAGGTTTCCCTCGTTATTCTTGATCTCAATTTCACTATCGAAACCTCCGGCCGGGAGGGTATGCAACTACTCACAGAAATAAGGAAGATGAACACAACAGTACCTGTTATCCTGATAACTGGCTGGGGCAGCATAGATCTGGCAGTGGAAGGAATGAAAAAAGGTGCAAACGATTTTATTACAAAACCCTGGAGCAATGATCACCTGCTGCAATCAATAAAAACCCATATAAAGTTACAATCGCAGGCAATAAACCGGCCGGAAAGGAAAGAGCTCGATAGTATTTATAACCTGATGCATATTATCGGGGAAGATGATAAAATGCTGGAACTGCTTGAAACTGCGGGCCGGGTGGCGGCAACAGATGCGTCGGTTTTAATAATGGGCGAAAGTGGCACAGGCAAAGAATTGATTGCTGAAGCAATACATCAGAACAGCCCCCGCGTTTCAAAGCCATTTGTAAAAGTTAATCTCGGTGGTATTTCAACTTCATTGTTTGAAAGTGAAATGTTTGGTCATGTACGCGGTGCTTTTACCGATGCACGTACTGACAGGACAGGACGATTCGAGATGGCAAACAAGGGAACGATTTTTCTTGATGAGATCGGTGACCTGGATCCGGGCAGCCAGGTGAAGTTACTCCGCGTTTTACAGGACCGGACTTTCGAAGTACTTGGCAGTAGCCGCAGCAAAACAGTTGATGTACGTGTAGTGAGTGCAACCAACAGGGACCTTCACGAAATGGTTGCTAAAGGATCGTTCAGGGAAGACCTGCTTTATCGAATCAACCTGATTACCCTTCATGTTCCACCGCTGCGCGAACGCCCTTCGGATATTCCGCGCCTGGTTGATTTTTTTGTAACGAATCTTAAGGTCATCTATAAAAGGCCGACGCTTACAGTTAGCCGTGAGGCGATCAAATGGTTGCAAAAACTTCATCTTCCCGGCAATATCAGGCAATTGAAAAACCTCGTGGAAAGAACAGTGCTCGTCAGTAAAAATGATGAACTTGGTATTGCTGACTTCCAGAAACACCTTGAATTATCGCCGGGTAAAAAAGGAGCGGTTCAACTTCCCGATGTGGGATTGTTAACGCTGGAGGAACTGGAAGTCATGATGATTAAAAAAGCGATGGAGTTTCATAAAAGAAAAATTTCAAGGGCAGCCGCTTCCCTTGGATTAACAAGGAGTGCTTTATACCGAAGACTGGATAAATTTCAAATTCCCTACGATGAAGACCAGGATTAAATAATGAAGACGAGGATTAAATAGTGAAGACCAGGGATTTAATAATGAAGACCAGGGCTAAAAAATTATGATCAGGATTATATAATGAAGATCAGTACTAAGTATATATTGTTTGTTGTAATTGTACACCTGGCTGCACTGGTACTTTCCTTTTTTGTTTTTATTGAAGAGAAATGGATATTCCTGGTTGCAGAGGCGTTTATACTGATTTCAATTTATATAAGCTGGCAAATTTATCAGCAACTTATTCAGCCGCTCAACCTGCTGGTGCAGGGCGCTGAGGCCATTGCCGATCGGGACTTTAATACCAGCTTTATTGAAACAGGAACCTATGAAATGGATAAACTCATAAAAGTTTATAACCGTATGATGGATGAACTCCGGATCGAGAGAACAAAACAACAGGAACAGCATTTTTTTCTTGAAAAGCTGATTCATACTTCGCCAACCGGTATCATGGTACTCGACTATGATGGAAAGATTGAACAGGTGAATCCGATGGCTGCAAATCTGTTGGATATCGCGGTTGAGAAACTGGTGGACAAACAAATTAATGAGATGGACCACCCGGTACTCCTGAAGCTTAATATCATGCAATCAGGGGAATCAGCAATGGTAAAGATGGCAGCTGCAACTTATAAAGTTCACAAATCTCATTTTATGGATCGGGGCTTTCCGAGGTTGTTTGTGATGATCGAAGTGCTGACAGCGGAGATCCTGGAAGCGGAAAAAAATGCTTACGGCAAAGTAATAAGAATGATGGCCCATGAGGTAAACAACACCATAGGCCCGGTTAATTCCATCATGGATTCAGCGTTGAAGAAAATTTCTTCTATCCAGGGTGAAACGTCATTGAGCGAAGCCTTGCAAATTGCAGTAGACAGGAACACCAATCTCAATAATTTCATGCGCAATTTTGCCGACCTGGTTCGTTTGCCACCACCCCGGAAACAAAAGGTCGATCTTATGGCTATTCTAATGTCAACAGCAAGACTTATGGAAACAAGGGCGGGAGAAAAAAAGATTTGTTTCAATTATCCGGATCATACAACTGCATTTTTTATCTCTGCTGATCAGCAACAATTGGAACAGGTATTGATTAACATCATCAAAAATGCCATGGAGTCGATTGAAGAGGCTGGTGAAATAAATTTTAAGATTGATCCGGCTTCACGTACACTGGTTATTTCCGATACCGGGAACGGAATTGATAACGAGCTGGCTCAAGACCTGTTTAAGCCATTTTTCAGCACAAAAAAAGACGGGCAGGGGATAGGCCTCACCTTAATCCGCGAAGTACTATATAATCACGGTTTCAATTTCTCTTTAAAAACAATCGATGAACCTCCCAATCTCAACGGCCAACAAAAAAAACATACAAATTTTACCATACACTTCTAACTCTTGCTCTCCTTTTCAAAGGAACATCACTCATAACTCATAACTCCTCACTCATAACTCAATAACTCCACTCACAACTCACAACTGATTCACGAGAACTTTCCATAAATTGGTAAGATCTTAAACCCTTTTTACTATGCAAAAGATTTTCCTGCTGGTTTTTCTATTCAGTAGTTTTCATTGTTATACTCAAAAGAAAATTTATACTCCCGCTGAAATACAAAGACTTGGTGATCTTGGCCGGCTTTGGGGAGCATTGAATTATTTTCATCCGCAGATGGGATCAGGTAAAGTCAGTACAGACAAACTCGCACTGGAACCAATAAACGCTTTGATTTCAGATCCGTCAGAAAAAAGATTCAGAAAAAGTGTTCAAATGATGCTTGATATTATTGGTGATAAAGATGCCATAATCGTTCCCGAAAAAAAGGAAGAAAAAACAACTTTGTTTTTAAAAGATCCTGCAGTACCCTTTGTTCATAAACTGGCGGGCAATAAATGGTATATCGCGTTACCAACATTTGCCATGGAAATGAATCAGTACGTTGTAAAAATTCCGGGACTGATGCCTGATAGCTGGGACAGCGCATCTGCGATCATAATGGATCTAAGAAACGAAACGGGGATAACTCCCCATAACTACTATACTTTTTTATATGATTTTTTGCCCGCCTTAATCAAAAAACTTGCTGGTGGGGCTAAGCTCGCAGAAGTTTTTGAGCGGAACATTTATCACAGTGGATTTGTACCACAAACTGATGGCAGTTCAAATATTTATAAAAGTGGATGGATCACAGGTACCAAGGGGAATGTGGCGGAATCAACCCCAGGCAAGCCTTTAAGCAAACCTTTCGGTTTTGTGATCAACCAGAATACAAGCCCTGACGTAGTGATAAGGTTAATGGCTTTAAGACAGAGTGGGGTCTGCACAATAATTTATGAAAGTAATGGATACGGGTTTTTAACCGGGAGCAGTACGCCATTTGAACTTACTGATAGTGTGACGATAAATCTCAGGTACAGTGACTATATTATTACCGGGAACAAAACTTTACCTCAACCCGATTTAACAGTGGAACACCTTGCTGATACCGGGATGAATTCATCATTTATTACCAGGGCCTTCGGATTGGTTGCCGGTTATAAAGATCTCAACCCAGCAACTACAGAGTTGGATATGCAATTTATCCTACCTAAACCCGGAAGGTTCCCTGAAGATCAATTGCCATCCGCCGATAAGAGACTTTATGGCCTGTACAACTGGTGGAACGCGATTCAATATTTTAATCCGTATAAACATCTGATTCAAAATAACTGGGACAGCATTTTGTATAAATATGTTCCGGTGATGCTTGCTGCAGATGACAGTATCAAATATAACCTGGCAGTCGGGGCAATGGTTAGTGAAATTCACGATAGTCATGGATTTTTAGGCACTGTTCATTCCAATACACCGGCCCGCAGATTGTTCGGGTACTCTCCACCGATACAATTCAATTTCATTGAAGAAAGGCTTTACATTACGGCTATCGGGAAAGATAGTTTACAGGATATGACCGGCATCCGGATGTGGGACCAGGTAATATCCATAGACGGGAGTTCTGTAAAAGAGGCTTCAGAAAAATTCAGGCTTTATTTTGCAACCAGCAATGAAACAACTTTTAGTCGCGATGTGATCAACATGCTTCGTGGAGGTCCGCAAAATTCAATTTTGAAACTGGGCCTTTTGCGTAATGGTCAGAAAGTGGATGTGGAACTTAAACGATCCGGTCGTCCCGAAACAACAATGGACAGCGTTTACTTCAACGATAATTATAAGGTGATGCAAATGCTGCCCGGTAACATAGGTTATGTTAATATGGGTAAGCTGGGGACAAACCTGGTTGATAGCATGTTCAGGATGTTTGAAAAAACTACCGCGATAGTTTTTGACATCAGGAACTATCCGAGAGGAACTTCCTGGAGTATTGTACCGGGGCTTGCCTCAGAAATAACTAATGCCGTTATGTTTGATAAAACCTATGTGGATTATAACCACCTCACCGGTGGGGAAGACCAGGGCTCATTCAAATCATATTTCACCGTTTATCCAGACAAAAAACGAAAACCATACAAGGGTAAAGTCATTATGTTGTGCAATGAACAAACTCAAAGCCAGGCTGAATACACCATCATGATGTTCCAGGGAGCTACCAAAACAACTGTTATAGGAAGCCAGACTGCGGGCGCGGATGGAAATGTAACCGATGTGGTAATTCCGGGCGGTTACACGGCTTCATTCAGTGGCCTGGGCATTTATTATCCTGATGGAACACCAACACAGAGAACAGGAATAAAAATAGATATTAAAGTTAAGCCGACATTAAAAGGTATTAAAGCAAACAAAGATGAAGTGCTGGAAAGAGCATTGCAATATATTCGTACAGGAGACTAAGATATCTTGTGGACTAATTTCCTTTACTCTTAAATATTCCCGCTTATACAGAAACTAAATAACTCTTCTTTCTGGTTACGAAGGTTACATCAATATTAGCTATATGAAAAAAATTATCCTGGCTTTTTCGTTAATCCTTTTAGTGAATTTTTCCTATTCACAACAGGTTTCCAACAAACCGGAACGGGTGACCTGGTTCCAGGACCTGGCATTCGGCATGTTCATCCACTGGAACGTGGATGTACCCCTGGGTGTAGTGATCAGCCATTCGCTGGCGGGTGCTTCAGATGAATATGTAGAAAGATATATTAAAGAGATACCAACTTTTTTTAATCCGAAAAAATTCGATCCCGATGAATGGGCCACGCTTGCAAGGCTGGCCGGAATGAAATATGTGGTATTCACAACAAAGCACCACTCCGGTTTTTGTATGTTCGATACGAAAACGACTAAGTTCAATGTTATGAACACCCCGTTTAAAAGGGATATAACAAAAGAAATTATTGATGCATTCAGAAAGCAGGGTATTGCTATAGGGATCTATTTTTCACCGGAGGATTTTACCTTCCTTCATAAACAAAAGATACCAATAGGGAGACTTCAGCATCCAAAACATTACCCGGTCAATAATCCTGAGCTAATGGAGCATGATAAACAGCAGTTGAAAGAACTGTTGAATAACTATGGAAAAATTGACATCTTATTTATTGACGGACCTGGCGATGGCCTGCGTGAATTTGCCTGGCAACAGCAGTCGGATCTTGTGATTACCCGTGACCTGATGAAAACACCTGAGCAGGAGATCCCCGACAGGCCGCTGCCACGCCCGTGGGAGGCATGTTATACAATGGGTACGGACTGGCAATACAAACCAACCAACGATCCGCATAAGTCAGGCACCGAGATTATCAATATGCTGATTGAGATCAGATCAAAGGGAGGAAATTTCCTGATGAATGTCGGGCCAAAACCTGATGGTGAGATCCAGATTGAGCAACAGGAAAGGTTAAGAGAAGTGGCTCTATGGAATTTTGTGAACCGTGAAGCTATTTACCAGGTAAAACCATTGCCGGTGATCCGTGATCAGCAAACCTGGTTCACCCAATCAAACGACGGCAAAACTATCTATGCTATAGTTACGCGGAAATCTCCTGATGACTGGAAATACGGTGAGCGAAAGGATTTGCTATTGCCAATGATAACTGCTAATGATAAAACAAGGGTAAGCATACTTGGATATAAAAGCGAACTGGTAGAATACAAAAACGGGTTTGATGCTTCGCTTCGCTTTAGCGGTACCAGGCTGGGGCTCGCAATAAGCGCAGTAAATGGCCAGCGGCTTTATACGAATAACCGCTGGCCCAATGCGGTAGTGATAAAAATTGAAAATGCATCCTTCAATGCAACCGGTCAATCCGCAACAAATCAGTCAGCCGCAGATGGTGCCAAATAATTTTTATATCTATCACAAATACTACGGGTAAAATATAATTTCATAACGCTGGCTCTTGTTTAAGTCCGGAAGCGGTTACCTTCGCGGATTATGAACTTATTTACCAGCCAGGCACCGGTTACCATCACCTGTCATAAAAGACTGGCACCATATCTTGAAGAAGAAGTCAAAGAACTTGGATTCCAGGTAGAAGAAACTTTTATCACCGGTGTACGGATCACGGGTACAGTTACTGACTGTATTCGCCTTAACCTCAGTCTTCGTTCTGCCAGCCAGGTGCTTTATAGCCTGCGCAGGTTTAAGGCAGAAAATGCTGATGCGATATACCGGGAACTCAAAGACTTTCCCTGGGAAAACCTGCTTCCCGATCCTGGCTACTTTTCAGTGACAAGCAATGTGATGAATGATACCATCAACAACAGCATGTTTGCCAACCTGCGCGTAAAAGACGCCATTGTTGACCGCCTTCGTGATCAGCGTGGTTCAAGGCCGTCCACAGGCGCCGAACTTAACGGCACTGTAATTCATCTTTTCTGGAAAAATGACCAGGCAGAAATATTTGTAGACACTTCCGGTGATTCGCTGGCAAGACATGGCTACCGGCGCATCCCGGGCAGGGCCCCGATGCTCGAGGCGTTGGCAGCTTCTACTATAATGGCAACAAAATGGAACAGGAGCTCACCTTTTGTAAATCCCATGTGTGGCTCCGGCACCTTAGCCATTGAAGCAGCAATGCTGGCTACAAATACGCGCCCAGGCCTTTTCAGGACGAATTTTGCATTTATGCATCTCCGGCAATATAACGAAACGGTATACCTGGAAGAAAGAGGCAGGCTCGAAAACCAGATTATAGAGGTACCGGATCTTTCTATAATTGCTACCGACTATAGCAACCAGGCAATCGAAAATGCCCGTAAAAATGCCCGGGCAGCAGGGGTGGATGATATTATCCGCTTTGATGTCTGTGATTTTGCGGAGACCGAGGTTCCTGAAGGAAAGAAAGGAGTGATGTTTATTAACCCGGAATATGGCGAAAGACTCGGGCAAACAGATTTACTAACGGAAACATATAACCGAATCGGTGACTTTATGAAAAAGAAATGTGGCGGATATTTTGGTTATGTGTTTACGGGTAACCTTGAACTTGCCAAAAAAATCGGTTTGAAAGCTTCGAGAAAAATAGAATTCTATACAAGTACGATCGATTGTCGTTTGATGGAATATGAATTATATGAAGGTAGCAGGAGAGTAGTTTAATGATTTAAACGTTTTTGTTTTGATGTATATTTGCCTTTGCTTATGAGAACATTTGAAGACAATTACCGCCATAAAGGACTAAGAAAAAAACTCGTTGATACAGTGCGTGATAAAGGCATTACGGATGAACGTGTGCTTGCTGCTATCATGAATGTTCCAAGGCATTATTTCCTGGATTCAGCCTTCGACAAATCAGCCTACGAAGACAAGGCCTTTCCCATTGCTGAAGATCAGACTATTTCACAGCCTTATACTGTCGCTTATCAATCACAGCTCCTGGAACTCAAACCTTTTGAAAAGGTGCTGGAAATTGGGACAGGCAGTGGATACCAGGCTATTATTCTGGCAGAACTTGGTGCCCAGGTTTTTACCATTGAAAGACAACGAAAATTATTTGATCAGCATAAAAACTTTATCCTTCGGAATAAATATACAAACATCAAGTATTTTTATGGCGATGGTTATGAAGGATTGCCAACCTATGCCCCGTTCGACAAAATAATTGTAACCGCAGCCGCTGAGTATATACCTCCGAAACTGGTAGAACAATTAAAAATTAATGGGAAGATGGTGATACCTGTTGGCGGTCCCGGTGTTCAGCAAATGTTGCGATTAACAAAACTCAATGATGGTACAGTTGAAGAGGAGGTGTTTGATAATTTTTCTTTTGTGCCTATGATTAAAGGCAGGAACAACTGAAGAGAATTATGTGAAGAGAGATATGAATTATGAGTTATGAGTTATGAAATTGCATCAATTATTTATTCAGGAATTCGAGCACTTTTTTGATGACAATTTCATCTTTGTAAATCCTGCGATGACCGAGCCCTGTTGTTTTAATAAATTCGAGATGCCCATGGCCGTCATCTTTTACTTTTAATGCATCCTCCAGTGGCGTTATTTTGTCGGTGTCGTCATGTATCCAAAGAATCGAAGCTTTGGTATGTTTAATCGCCCGTCTTATGGAGTAATGGGCCGTCTCTTCTCCACCGCGTTTAATTACCAATTCATCAAAATGTGCACGCACCGATTCGTTCAAATTAAATATCCTGAAAAACCTGTCTACGGCAGAAGTTGTTTCTGTTGCCGGCGCGATCAGGGCAACCTTGCTGGTTTCGGTATCAGGGATTGTTTCCAGTGCATGCATCAGGGCAAGGCCGCCAAATGAATGCGCGATATAACAATCCATCGGTCCGAATCTCCCGATCGCAGTATGAATCGTATTAACATAATCGGGCAATAAAATCCTTTTCCCTCCTGATAGCCCATGTGCCGGTGCATCAAAGGCCAGCACTTCAAAATCAAGTTTTATTAGTTCGCTGATATACTGGTGAAAGTTTTTTGAGCTGGACTCAAAGCCATGCACAATCAGCACTTTTTTCCGGGCCGGGTGGTTCCAGCGAAAACCGCTGATCAGAATATTTTCAAGGCGGAAACTCAGCAATTCTCCATCTTCAAATACGGCTGCTGGTTTTGATGTTGATCTGTTTAAAGGCGTGGAAAATATCTTAAAGGCTTTTTTTGCTGCTTTTTTTGGGGAGACCATGGAAAGCAGTTGTAGGTTAGCGCGATAATATGCAAGCCCTAATTTTTGTACTAACTTCATGATCTCGCAGGTTGTAAGCGCAAATCTATCGGCAGAGTGACGAATACCAAAATATATTATGCGTACAGTTATCATTGGATCGGGAAATGTGGCTACTGTTCTGGGTAGAAAAATTTACGTGGCCGGTCACGACATCATACAGGTTTATAGCAGGAATGGCGGCGCTGCAGCCAGGCTGGCCAGGGAAACCGGTGCTGCACCATGCATAGAACCAGTTGCGATTGATATGACAGCTGACCTTTACCTGGTAGCGGTTTCTGATAGTGCTATCCCAGGTATTTCAGAATGGTTAAAAGTTAAGGACAAGCTGGTTGCCCATACAGCTGGTTCTGTTTCAATAGAGGCACTGAGAGGCTGCAGTTCGCGTTACGGAGTAATCTATCCTTTGCAAACGATAAGAAAAGAATCAAATACGCTGCCTGAGATTCCATTGTTAATAGATGGCAATGATGATCTGACAAAAACAGCATTATTTCAATTCGCTCAAACCCTATCGGGTAACGTCCAGGTTGCAGATGATAAAAAAAGGTCGCAGTTACATATAGCGGCAGTGATCATGAATAATTTTTCAAATCATCTTTATACACTTGCCGCAGATTTTTGCAGCAATGAAAATCTTGATTTCCGTTTATTAACACCGCTTATTTCAGAAACTGCTGAAAGATTAAAATACCTGAAACCAAACCAGGTGCAGACCGGACCTGCAATAAGGAAGGATTTGATAACCATTACCGAACATCTTGAAAAACTGAAGAATTATCCGGATCTATCTGAAGTTTATTCGCTGTTTACAAAAAAAATACTTGCATATTATGATGGCGTCAATATCGCCGAATCAGACCCGGAGAAAGCAGGCCCGCTTTAACGCTTAAAATATAAGTGTGGCACTCAGTTGTTTTTCTTCTTTTTTTTCTTATCCACTTTGATGTCAATATCAAACAGATATCTTTCCAGCATGATGTTCATGTGATGTTGCACATGTCCCGAACAAACAAAGGCCAAAGCCATCGCATTCATTCCTTTCCCGTTGGCTATACCGGCATGCAGCAGTTGATCTTCATCAAGGGATGCAAACATGAATTCTGTAGAAGCCCGGAGACATTCAAATTCGCCGACCAGGTCATCCCATTTACGTTTCACCGCTTTTGAAGTGATGGCCCATTCATTTTCATCAAAACCAGGTAATTGAGCAATATCCTTACGCGAAAATGTAAGTGCCCGGTATACAAATACCCGTTCAGCATCTACGATATGCTGCATCATTTCTTTTAATGTCCATTTCCCATCAGCATAACTGAAATTGATTTTTTTGCGGGGTATCTTCTTTAGGAGTTTACGAAAACTTTTTGTGTTTTTCTGCAGCGCAAGTACTGGATCCTTTTCGTTCACCAAATTGATATAGGTCCAAAATGATTCGGCGGCAATAGCATCAGGTCTGGAAATCATATTACTCAATTAAAAATTAACTGTTTCATCAAATAGATACGCCCATGTAAGGGTTTACATTAGGTGAAATTACTAAGTGGTTAAAATAATGGATGAAATATATACAAATATGGCTTAATTCGGCTATAGCAAAAAGAAAGGAGCCATAAAATCACTAACTGTGATCTTATGGCTCCCCTTATTTACTGAAATTGTTAATATTTTAATAACGTGCCGAAATCAACCTTTCTTGTTTTTCATGGTAGGCTTAGGATTTTTTGGAGCTGGTGTCTCTGTTCCTTCAGGTTTCAATGTTGAAGCAATTTTTGCAGCTTCATATACATTGATCACACCACCGGTGCGGCTGATTTCTGAAAGATTAATCATCTCATCAGTTCCTGGTTTTCTAACCTTGGAACTCAGTGGTTGTGCAGATTTTTCAAGGCAATATTTCACTTGTTTCGGACTTAGATAAGGGAAATATTCAAGCAGGAATGCTGCAGCGCCCGCAACCACCGGCGAGGCCATGGAAGTACCTTGTGCATTGCCATAGGTGGTTCCACCAGGTATTGTTGAATAGATCTTCACACCGGGAGCAAAAACATCAACCTGGTCCTTGCCAAAGTTTGAAAATGATGCGGTAATACCACCAGCTTTTTCATCGCCGCTGGCACCAACTGTTATCCAGTTTGAAGCCCGGATGTTTGTACCCGCTTCTATATTATTTGGAAAATTATCTGCCGTGTCAATATTCTTTGCGTCATTTCCGGCTGCATGCACAAGCAAAACACCTTTTGATTCAGCATATTTAACCGCTTCATCAACCCATTTCTTTTCAGGTGAGAAATCCTTTCCGAAAGACATATTGATAACCTTTGCACCATTATCTACCGCGTAGCGGATACCGAGTGCAACATCTTTATCATGTTCATCTCCATCAGGAACGGCGCGGATCATCATGATCTTAACATTGTCAGCAATCCCATCTATTCCTTTGCCGTTGCCTCTTGCAGCTGCGATGATACCTGAAACGTGGGTTCCGTGGAATGGGGTAGTGGCCATAACATCACCGTTGCCATAAAACTTATCATTTATATCATTTTCATTATCGCCGGTTATTTCGCCGCGATAATCTTTGGGAGCACTTGATTTGGCATTTGTTTTACCTTCAGCTTTTGCTTCTTCGCCACTGATAAACTCACCAAAGCCTTCAAGGAATTCAATATTGGAAACTTCCATCATATTGTTGGCCTTAAACAGGTATAACATGGAAGCCTTAGCGCTTTTTGGACCAGACTCAACTGTTTCAAACTTTTCAAGATCCAGACCGGTAAACGTATCTTTTTTTAGCGCGATTCGAAGTGTACTGTCATTTCTCTGGGCACTTTTCAAAACACGACGAAGTAAAACAACATCTACCGTTTCTTCATCAGAATCACCTTCAATTCTTGATTTGGCTTTCAACCATGTTTTGTATTCAGCTAGTTCCTCCCCTTTAAGTGTGGCTGTATCTATAACCTTATCACCATACTTTGTTTTAAGTTTATGATAAACCCTTGCGCCCTCATATGAATCCTTAGTGACGTTTTTACCGTCTTTATTACCAAGAAAATTCCATCCATAGATATCATCTATATATCCATTGCCGTCATCATCCTTTCCATTGCCCGGTATTTCTTTCGGATTGCGCCACAATACTTCTTTAAGATCTTCGTGAAGTGTATCTACTCCTGAATCAATCACTGCCACAATCACAGTTTTGCTTTTCAGGTTCTTCGACTTAATAAACTCATAGGCCTTGTTCAAACTAATGCCGCTGTATCCCTCAGAAGCTTTATCAAGCAAATGCCATCCTTTTGGTACTTCACCACTCCTTGGGTTCTTATCCTGCTGCGCCTGGGCAAAGGTGCCGGAAATAGCCAGGAGGCATGCGGCAAACGTTAATTTAACCATTTTACTCATTGTGACTTTTTTTATGACTTTCAATGTTAGATGTTAGCGAACGTAGTTTCGTTGGCCTGGACGTTCCAAAATAGACAATTTTGGGAATTCTTAACGATAATCCGGCAATTTATCAAAAATGAAGCCACTCATGACTTTATTACATGAGTGGCTTAGTATTGTTCAGAGTAATTGTCATTAGTCAAGAAATTAGTGCCCCAGGCATTGAAAACTTATTCTGACCGCTGGGTTATTCTTTCACCAATCTCATTTCAACCCGCCTGTTCGTGCTTTGTCCCAGTTTTGTATTATTACCCGCAATCGGTCTCTCCTGGCCATAGCCGGTCGCGCCCAATCTGCCAGCGTCTATTCCTTTGGAAACCAAGTATTTCTTAACTGAATTCGCTCTTTTCTGCGAAAGCAGCAAATTACTTTTTGCAGGACCTGTATTATCCGAATGGCCGTCAATCTGTAGATGCAGACCAGGATTATTTGCAAGGATAGTCGCGACCTCATCAAGCCCGGTGTAAGATTTCTTTTGAATCTTCTCACTGCCGGTGTTGAAGAATATATGCTTCGCAGCAAAATTAACTTTTTCAATTATTTCCTCCCTGATCTCAGGACAACCCTTGTTGGTAACTGACCCGCTAACCTCAGGACAACCGTCCTCATCATCATTCACTCCATCGCCATCTTTATCAGGAACCGGGCATCCATTGTATTTTGCAACTCCTTTTTCTGAAGGGCATTTATCGTTTTCGTCATCAATTCCATCACCGTCTGTGTCAGGCACGGGACAACCTTCATATTTCGCTGTACCCGCAACTGCCGGGCATTTATCAAGTTCATCATTGACACTGTCTTTATCGGTATCAGGAATGGGGCAACCATTATATTTGACTAATCCTGTAACCCCTGGACAATTATCAGATTCATCGGGTACACCATCATTGTCCGTATCAGTAGCAGGGCAACCAAGATATTTTTGAAGGCCGGGAATATCCGGGCATTTATCAGATTTGTCGGGTATACTATCTCCATCAGTATCTTTTAATACCGGCGGGGCAATTTTATTTAACCAGATTGAGAGAGAAGCACCAATTACCTTGTTTTTAAAATCAGCACTATAAGAGCTTTTGTAAAAGCTGGTAAGCCCTTCACTATAAAATCCGGTAACCATCACATTGCCTATATCAAAGCCGGCCCTGATGTTATAACCAAAGTCCAGGGTATTGATTTTATTCTCACCTTTTCCGACTTCAATATTTGTTTCTTCATTGATGTTTTTCAAACTTCCTTCGAGGTCATAATCCGGATCGGAGCTCATATTTCTTTTAAAAGTCCGGGTGGCAGATGTCTCTTTTCCGTTGTAAAAAAATGACACATATGGTCCTGCCGATACCAGGAAGCCCGCTTTTTTTCCGAGCTTAAAACGATAACCAAGATTCAATGGAACTTCAATATAACTCGTGAAAAAGTTGTTGCTATAAAACACTGAATCCACGGGCTTATAAAACGAGGTGTCGTTTTGCTTGAAATACTTATTGCCCTTGGTTGAATATAAAAATGCCGGCTGAAAGAACACGGTTTGAGCCGTATTTAAGGGAACCGAAAGCATAAATCCCAAATGAAAGCCGCTACGATTCTGGTAAAAAGGTTTTGTGTCTGTTTCCCAGCCCGGAATTTCGTTTGTTTCTTTAATGGATGAGGATTGTGGTCCACCCAGGAGCGAGACCCGAACTTGTGACCAGGTGTTATTGGTTAAAGCAAGGATAAGCAGTAGGAGGGTACAGGTTTGTTTCATAACAGTGTCTTCTCAGGTGCATAAAACGCTTTAGATGCTCTTTTATTGCGGGTTTGGTTCATCAGATTGAGAGCACTCTTTATGCAACAGTTTTTGGTCGCTTCTTCGCTCCGTTGGGAGCGGGATTGTGCCTTTTTGCGGCTGTGTCCCGTGGTTAATGCCTTTGCTCATGTCCCGCACGTGCGGGATTGTCTCCGATCGGCTTTTTTGCCCTGATCAGCTTTGTTAGGGTTTCTTCAAGTGCTGGTTGCAGTATCGCCCTGATCGGCTTCAGTAACTTCGACCACGGTACGACATGCTGGTTTGCTTTCTTTGTTTACCAGCATTATTATGCAACAGTTTTTGGTCGCTTCTTCGCACCGTTGGGAGCGGGATTGTGCCTTTTTGCGGCTGTGTCCCGTGGTTAATACCTTTGCTTATGCT
>Ga0193752_1000060_pt1 | contig 160495 bp, 138 predicted proteins | sample H1c1metaG_FD_144924 | JGI IMG/M metagenome (GOLD analysis project Ga0193752, IMG submission 144924) | Soil microbial communities from a riparian zone of the East river system, Colorado, United States - H1c1 | ecosystem: Environmental > Terrestrial > Soil > Riparian zone | place: USA: East...
CAGTGATGATATTATATGTTTTGTTCTTCAACATGAAGGATGTATGTTTTAGTAAATATACAACCGCCGTTTCAAAAAAGAACTCAGCAAGCAATGTTTATTTAAATGTTAATCGTTAATGGTTATTCGGTTAGGATATAAACTTTAAAACTTTTTAGCTGTCAGCCTGCCTGTCCCGATTATTTCGGGGAGTTTGTCGAAGGCGGGTTCACTTAAATTATACCGGTTTCGACAAGCTCAACCTGACAGCATTATTTGATCTTCCCTCTTTTCTCTTTCAATAACTTAAATTATCGTCGATTTACTAAACTCTATATTCGATCTTCTTACAGAGCCCGGAATATTTCCGCTGATATATTCTGTGATCAATTCGCCCAGTGTTGATGTGTTATATGCATTCACCGGGTCAATATCCTTCGTCACAAAACCATTGGTCAGGGTCCACTCAACAGCTTCCCGTACCCTTGCTGCTTCCTGCGGCAAACCAATATATTCCAGCAGCATGGCAGCAGATAAAATAGAACCGATCGGGTTGGCAATATCTTTTCCTGCAGCCTGTGGGTATGAACCATGAATGGGTTCAAACAACGCCAGTCCTGATTTACCTACAGATGCAGAAGGTAACAGTCCCAATGAGCCGCTGATCACACTGGCTTCATCGCTGATGATATCACCAAACATGTTTTCGGTAAGGATCACATCAAACTGTTTTGGATTGAGGATGATCTGCATGGCCGCATTGTCAACAAACATATAGTCAACGGTCACGTCTGGATATTGTGTCGCAATTTCCTGTACCACTTTTCTCCAAAGCCTGGATGTTTCCAATACATTCGCTTTATCAACCAGTGTTAGTTTTTTCCTGCGTTCAGGTTTTTGTGCAAAATGAAAAGCCAGGTGTGCTATGCGTTCGATCTCTTCACGACTATAAATACATTCATCTGATGCAATGGTTCCTTCAGCATTCAATTCTTTCTTGCCAAAATAAATACCGCCTGTCAGTTCACGAAAGATGATAAAATCTACCCCTTCAATATTCTTTGTTTTTAAGGGAGAAAGATGATGAACAGCCTTATACGTATTTACCGGACGGATGTTGGCATATAACTGCAATGACTTACGCAGTTTCAGCAAACCCTGTTCAGGCCTTACTTTGGCAGATGGATCATTATCATATTTTGGATGGCCAATGGCACCAAATAAAATGGCATCACTGTCTAAACAAACTTCAATGGTCTCGTCAGGAAGGGGAGAACCGGTCTTGTCAATCGCATCTGCGCCCATCAGGCAATAAGTATATTCAAACTCATGGCCGAATGATGCTGCCACTGCATTCAATACATGTATCGACTGCTTCGTTACTTCCGGGCCAATGCCATCACCTTCAATTACTGCTATTTTCTTCTTCATAGTTGATCTGTAAACGTTTTATTTTATAGGTTACGAATGATCTGTTATTAGTATTGCATTAGTTCGAAAAGTTGTCAGGTTGAGCTTGTCGAAACCGGGGCTATATTTAACTAACCCGTCTTCGACAAGCTCAGACTGACAGTAAAATTGTTCGCAAGATTTCAAAATCATCTAGTTTATTGTTGTTTCGTATTGTTTGATCTCTTCTATATTACTCAGTAAAAAATCAATATCGTCATAGCCATTCAAGAGGCATGTTTTTTTATAACTGTTGATAGCAAAGCTTTCTTCTTCACCGGTGCTGTTTATTCTGATGGTTTGCTTCGCAAGATCAACAGTCAGTGCTGTTTCATTATCCTGTTCAAATATCTTTTGCAGAAATTCATCTGTAACCTGCACCGGCAGTATACCATTATTCAATGCATTGTTCTTAAATATATCTGCAAAGAAGCTTGATACGACTACACGGAAACCGTGATCCAATATTGACCAGGCAGCATGTTCACGGGAAGAACCGCAACCAAAATTCTTTCCTGCCACCAATATCTCTCCGCTATATTGCGACTGGTTCAAAGGAAAATCTGCCTTTGGTTTTGTTTCATCATCATTTTCATAACGCCAGTCACGAAACAGGTTCTTGCCAAAACCTTCCTTGGTGGTTGCTTTTAAAAACCTTGCAGGAATGATCTGGTCAGTATCGATGTTTTCGATGTTGATCGGCACGAAGCGGCTTTCTATGATTGTTAATGCTTTCATTTTAGTTTAATAATGTTCTAACATCTGTTATAACCCCCGTAATCGCTGCTGCTGCTGCGGTAAGCGGACTTGCCAACAATGTCCTGGCACCAGCTCCCTGCCTTCCTTCAAAATTTCTGTTGCTGGTGCTGATGCAATATTTACCTGCCGGTATTTTATCTTCATTCATACCCAGGCATGCAGAGCAGCCCGGCTGGCGAAGATTGAATCCTGCCTCTTCAAATATTTTATCGATACCTTCTTCAATGGCTTGCGCTTCGACCTGTTTGCTGCCAGGTACTATCCATACTTCCACACCAACTGCTTTCTTTTTTCCTTTTACAAAATTGGCAACCATACGCAGGTCTTCGATCCTTGAATTGGTGCAACTGCCTATAAAAACATAATCTATCTTTTGTCCGATAATTGGATTGCCTTGCTGCAGGTCCATATAGGCTAATGATTTTGCCAAGCCGGATCTGTCATTCTCATTGATGGTTTCTATAGTAGGAATTTTTTGCGATACACCAATGCCCATACCGGGATTGGTGCCATAAGTGATCATCGGTTCTATATCAGCAGCATTGATGAATATCTCTTTATCAAAAGCTGCATCCACATCCGAAAATAATTTTGTCCATTCGCTCATCTTCTTATCCCATGCTTCTCCTTCGGGGGCAAACTTTCTGCCTTTTATATAACTGAATGTCACTTCATCCGGCGCTATCAATCCGCAACGGGCGCCCATTTCAATACTCATGTTGCAGATGGTCATCCTTGCTTCCATAGAAAGCGAACGAATGGCAGAACCTGCAAACTCAACAGCATAGCCCGTTGCACCGCTTGCTGTTATTTTTGAGAGAATGTATAACACGATATCTTTTGAAACCACGCCATTCTTTAATGATCCCTCAACAGTGATACGCATCAGTTTTGGTTTGCTTTGCAACAAACACTGCGATGCAAACACCATTTCCACTTCGCTGGTGCCGATACCAAATGCAATAGAACCAAATGCGCCGTGTGTGCTGGTATGACTGTCTCCGCAAACGATGGTCATGCCCGGTTGCGTAATGCCCAACTCAGGACCGATCACATGCACAATGCCCTGGTACTTGTGACCAAGGCCGTATAACTCTATCCCATGTTCGGCACAGTTCTTTATCAATGCTTCTACCTGTAAACGGCCAAGTTCTTCTTTAATGGGAAGGTGCTGATCGATGGTTGGTACATTATGATCGGCAGTAGCAACCACCTGTTTCGGACGAAAAACCTTTATCCCTCTTTTATTCAAACCCGTAAAAGCCTGCGGGCTGGTTACTTCATGAATAAAATGCTTGTCGATGTATAAAACAGAAGGCCCATCATCAATGGTTTTGACGATATGCGACTCCCAGATCTTTTCGAATAAGGTAGAACCCTTGCCCCCCCCGCCCCCTGAAGGGGGGGGCTGGGAGTCTGCGTATGTATGATATCTTCCTGAATTCATTATCTTTTATTTCTTGTGCTTGTTCTTAATTCTTGATCACATTCCTAATTCCTAATTCTCAATTCCTAATTCCCCTTACGCTACTGCTGATCTTGATTGATATTGTTTACCCATAAAAGCAAGGTCTTCATCTTCCACTTCTTTTTTACTATCAGCTACTTCCAGGAACTGGTTGTACAAAACATCTATATCATTCCTGTAAAATTCAAAGCCCAGTTTTTGAAAACGGAAGGCCAGTGCACTGCGGCCACTACGTGCTGTTAGTACGATCCTGGAACTATCCGCACCAACCAGTTCGGGATTGATGCTTTCGTAAGTGAGTGCATCTTTCAAAAACCCATCCTGGTGAATGCCGGATGAATGAGAAAATGCATTGCTGCCAACGATCGCTTTATTTGGTTGCACCGGCATCCGCATGGTATCAGATACCAGCCTGCTCATGGGGTTCAAGGTCTCTGTTTTAATATTGGTATGTAATCCCAGGCTTTTATGTTGCCTGATGATCATCACCACTTCTTCAAGCGAAGTGTTACCCGCCCTTTCGCCCAGGCCATTGATGGTGCATTCAATTTGTCTTGCCCCTGCAATAACGCCTGCAATGGCATTGGCTGTTGCCAAACCAAGGTCATTGTGGCAATGACAGGAGATGATCGCCTTATCAATATTGGAAACATTGTTCTTCAGGTAAGCGATCTTTTCGCCATATTGGTGCGGCAGGCAATAACCGGTGGTGTCAGGAATGTTAACCGTGGTGGCACCAGCTTTAATCACTGCTTCAATAACCTGCGCCAGGTAATCATTATCGGTGCGGCCTGCATCTTCTGCGTAAAACTCCACGTCATCGGTATAATTTCTTGCCCATACAACACATTGTATAGCCCTTTTCAGAATTTCTTCTTTATTAGAGTTGAACTTTGACTTGATATGATAATCAGAAGTGCCGATGCCGGTATGTATCCTCGGTCTCGCTGCATATTTCAGCGCTTCAGCCGCCACTTCAATATCTTTTTGTACAGCACGGCTTAAAGCACATACGGTAACATTACGCAGTGTCTTTGCAATTTTATTAACCGATTCAAAATCACCGGGCGAAGAAATAGGAAACCCGGCTTCAATGATATCAACACCCATAGCTTCCAGCTTAAGCGCCAGTTCCAGTTTTTCACCGCTGTTCAGTTTACAACCAGGCACCTGCTCGCCGTCGCGGAGGGTGGTATCAAAAATGTGTATTTTTCCGTCGCTCATAATAAATGGTATAAATAATTAAGTAGCAGGCTGTGTATATTTGTATAACTCAATTTTGGTTAGTAAATCAGTTTGAAAAATCTATAAATTAAATACTGTCAGGTTGTATTGAGCTTGACGAAATATTGTCGAAACCGGTGCTAATCAGTTTACATCCCGTCTTCGACAAGCTCAGACTGACAGCTTTTAAAATTGATGACTACCAAATTAGTTTTGTTATGCCTGTTGCCGAAAACAAAATAGTGCGGGGTTTACAGCGCTTAACTGCCTTTATTTGTTACGAAAGCCTTTACTGTAAAGGGTTTTAAATTTTTTGAATTACAATGCCCAACCGTTCCACAGATGCCTTGTTCCAACTGGTGAAGTCGCTTGAAAAGAGCGAAAAGCGCAATTTTAAATTATATGCTACCCGTAATACCGATGCCGAAGACCTGAAGATCATCCAACTTTTTGATGCCATGGATAAGATGGCCACCTATGATGAGAAGCAATTGTTGCAAAAAGCAAAGAGCATCACCAAGCAGCAGCTCTCCAACATCAAAGCCAGTTTGTATAAAGAGATCCTTTCCAGTTTAAGGCTCATCAAGGACGAAGAGAATATCGATATCCAGCTGCACGAACAGATGGATCATGCAAGGATCTTATACAACAAAGGCCTCCACCTGCAAAGCCTGCATATACTGGATAAGATGAAAAAACTGGCAGCAGCACATCACCAGGTTACTTACCAGATGCAGATATTGTTCTTTGAGAAAAAGATAGAATCGCTGTATATCACCCGCAGCATTGAGGACAGGGCCGATGTATTGATACAGGAAGCAAAAAATGCAACCGGCAAACTCAACAGCATCAGCAACCTCAGCAACCTGTCGCTGAAATTATACAGCTGGTACATCAAGAACGGCCATGCCCGTACAGAGCAGGATGATGCAGCAGTAAAAAAGATATTCGATGACGGGCTCCCTGCAGATACAACCGTGTGCAACAGCTTTTACGAAAAACTATACCTCTACCAAAGCTATTGCTGGTACGCTTTTATACGCCAGGATTTTTTGATGTACTACCGCTACACCCAAAAATGGGTCGACCTGTTTACTGCAGAACCCCTGATGGTGGAAGTGGAGACAGCGCATTACATCAAAGGCATGCACAACCTCATGGGTGCCCATTTCGACCTGCGCAATTATAAAAAACTCGCAGAAGCCCTGCAGCAGTTTGAACAGTTCGCAACAAAGAATGTAGTGCTTAAGAACGAGAACAACCAGGTACAAACCTTCGTGTACCTCTACACATCCAAACTCAACAAACATTTCCTGGAAGGCACATTCACCGAAGGCCTGCAGCTGGTGGCAACCATTGAAGCCAAACTCAAAGAATACGAATTGTATTTAGACCGTCACCGCGTGCTGGTGTTCTATTATAAGATTGCCAGCCTGTATTTTGGCAGCGGCGATAACAGCAAAGCCATCGATTACCTCAACAAGATCATCAACTGGAAAGTTGACCTGCGTACCGACCTGCAATGCTACAGCCGCCTGCTGCACCTGATAGCCCATTACGAACTCGGCAATTTCGACCTGATGGAATACCTCATCAGGTCGGTGTACCGCTTCATGTCCAGGATGGAGAACCTGAGCGTGGTGGAGGAAGAGATGTTCAGGTTCCTGCGCCAGTCCTTTAAACTCTCTGCAAAAAGCATCAAACCCGAACTGGAAAAACTGCTGCACAAACTCAAACAACACGAGAACAACCGCCTGGAAACAAGGGCCTTTCTTTATTTAGATGTAATATCCTGGCTGGAAAGCAAGATCAGCAATGTGCCCGTGCAGGAGGTGATCAGGGGGAAGTTTTTGAATTCAGTAAAAGCTTCTTAAGATACCTGTTTAACATAATGCTCTTTCACGGCTTATGTACGGCTTTGATACGGTTCATGTACGGGTGGACCGGGGAGCAGGTATAAGGTAACTATGGAGTATCTCACCTATAACTCCCCTGTAAGTTCCATTTTTAATGCTCTTATAATACCTGTTTCCTGCGGGACCTGTTCGGGTCTTCTTCGAAACATGTTCGGTAATTACCGAAGCCGACCCGAACAAGACCAGAGCAAGACCCTGATAAGAGACGAAGAAGGTTCGGTAAAATGGGTTTTTTGTTTAACACAGGTGACCCAGCGAAACAGCTGTGCCAGTGGAGGTTTATTTATCAATATCTCAAAGAATTCTTATATTCGTCTTTATGGCACTAATGTAGATAAATAATTATTGTGATAATATAAAATGCCATATTAATATAAAATATTAGATTGAATTAAAACTAAAATACATGTACAAATACGATTTATATATCAGCTACAATTTTCATGAAGCAAGTAGAAATTGGATTACCGGCTTTATTGATAAGCTCAATTTTTTCCTTCAAAATGAACTGGGTTACGGCCCAAATATATTCTTTAACAATAGTCAGATTGATACTGGAGCAAATTGGAAAGAGGTATTAAGTTACAGTTTAAAATCCTCTAAATGCCTTCTTTGCTTTTGGACACCTACATATTTTCATTCCGAATTTAGTCTTTCTGAATGGCAGAGTTTTGCCGAAAGAGAAAATTCTACTAATTCTGACCAGTTGATTTTCCCTGTAATTTTAATGGGTGGTGAATATTTCCCTCCCGAAGCCAGAAATAAAGCAGCATTAGATGTCAGAGAATACTTTTCAACCTTTGAAGGCTTTTGGGCATCAATTGAAGCTATGAAATTAGAAATAATAATAAAGCAATTAGCCGGGAGTATTGCAAAATCTATAGTGAATTCGCCTGAATACTCTGATCAATTTCCAATAGTTGGCATATTGGGGAATGACGGTCAAAACTTCAAAGAACAATACAGCAATAGTCAGCCTGTTAAGACTAAAATTGTATTGTGATAGTGTTATCCATTTTATATCAAAAAAATAAAGGGTATTTTTATGGCATATCAATACGATGTTTTTATAAGTTATAAGGCCAACGAGCATACTAACCCTTGGGTAAAAGGCTTCAAGGATAAATTTGAATTTTGGCTCATGCAGGCACTTGGAGGGTATAAGCCGAATATATTTTACTCTCCGGAAAAAATCGATAATGGTATGCTTTGGGAACCAGTATTAACTGAAAGCCTGAAAAAGTCTAAGTGTATTTTATGTCTTTGGACTCCGGAGTATTTTAAATCAGAATGGTGTGTATACGAATGGAGAACTTTTGAATCAAGATGGCTACAATTAAATAATGATGCAATAATCAGGGCTATAAAACTTATTGATGAAGAGAGTTATCATGCAGATGCAAGGGCACGTCAATCCGCTGATTTTAGGGAATTCATTCCAACAGTTATGATTGAAAATTCCCTCAATTCATTACAATTTAATAATGCCATAATGCAACTTGCTGAAGATGTTTCAGCTTCTGTTTGTGAAGCACCTGATTACATAGATTTTGTTGTTATTGATTTTAATCAAACCAAAAATATGTATGTCCAACCTAATATCCCAAGAAGGACAAGAATAACTCTTTAATGATGAATGATTCAACGAATTTATATGGTAAAATAATAACCTTCTACTCGTTTAAGGGAGGAGTTGGGAGAAGCATGGCTTTAGCTAATGTTGCCGCACTTTTATCAAAATATGGAAAGAAGATTTTAATTGTAGATTTTGACTTAGAAGCCCCGGGAATTGAAAACTACTTCAAAGAGAATGTATTAAACTATAACAAGAATGGTGTTAGTATTTCGCTAAATAAAATTAACTCTGATTTTAAGTTTTCCAGGAGCAGGGCTGAATGCAATGGGCTACTCGAAATAATAGAAGACATTGCCGAAGAAGAGAATAAAATAAATTGGAAAAATTGTTTAATGTCCGTCAACTCCTCAAAACATAATATTAAGTTAGATATTCTTCCAGCAGGTAAAGAAGCTTCAGAGTATGCTTCTAAACTGAAATCAGATAAAGAAGCTTCAGATTATGCCTCTAAGCTGCAAAGGATAAATTGGGATTTTCTGTTTAATGAAAGGGATTTGGCAAATAAGTTAGAAACCATACGAAATGAATGGAAAAATGAATATGATTTTATTTTTGTTGATAGCAGAACCGGTATTTCAGACATTGGCGGAATTTGCACTATTTACTTACCCGACATTGTAGCATTTCTATTCACAACCAATCAAGCAAGTTTATTGGGCTGCACTGATGTTATCCGGAGGGCAAAAGCTGCCAGAAAAAAACTCCCCTACGACCGCACTTCGTTAATTACAATTCCAATTCCTTCAAGAGATGTTTCGATTTATGAAAGAGATAGCTCCTATTCATGGAGACCTGTATTTGATGTTGAATTAGCTGAATTTTTTAATGACTGGTTGCCAATTGGCACCCCAATAAGAACAGTGATAGAGACATTTATTATTCCATTTTTTCCCTACTGGAGTTTTGGCGACAGGCTACCAGTAATTGAAGAAGGAACTTCTAATGCGATTGGAAAATCCTATGAAAATATTGCTTTATTGCTTTTAGGAAATTTTGACTTGTCAAAAGTTAAAACCGGGCTTACAACGCAAGATATTGACAACATAATTGAAAAGAAAGAAATTAAACCATCTTCTAAATTACCAAACATGGAAATAGAAAATTACTTGAAGGAAAGAGTAGAAGACCAAATTCAATATTACTCTGTAGTTAGCCGCAGAAACAGGCTGCTATATTTTACAACAATAACATTTCAAATTTTTCTTGGAGCATATCTTCCAATTTCAACTAGAGTTAGTGTGCCAATAAATGCCGAGCTTCAAATTTCACTTATTGGTGCATTTATAATTATCCTAACTGGTTTGCAAGCGGTAGGTAATTTTAAAGAGAAATGGATTTCATACAGAAAGACCGCAGAAAAAATCAAACAGGAAAAGTTTAGATTTTTAACTATGTCTGACAAATACAAAGAGGAAGAATTTGCATACTTTGTAACAAAGATGGAAGAAATTTTTGCGAACGAAAATGCAGAGTGGATAAATATAAGCAAGAAAGAAAGTAAGGCATAGGTCCCTTGCTTTTCGCCCGTGTTGGCGTTACTGCCCAAGTTCCAAGCTGTAGCCATAACTAACGCCGTCGTTGTGCGTCCCCGCCAACGACCGAAGCCTGACAATTGCGGTCTCCTGAATAAAAAGTATCCGAAGCCCGGTAATTGCAGGCACTTAAATAAATTTTAAAGCAGCATGAGCATTTACGAGCGTGGCTCGTGTGTTCAGGATACTCCCTCATTATAAGGATTAAACTGGTTAACGCTTGGGCTGTTGGCGAGGGCGCACAACAGTGGAGTTAGGATAGGTCGCGGCCTCATACCAGCAAAGTATTCCCTCCCAAAATCATTAATTCAAAGGTGATGAGTGGCCTGCCACAAGCGGAATACTTACGCCATAGGAGTACCGGTACAACCAGCTATAAAGAAAAATTACTTTTATATAAAAATATATTTAAATTTATGGTGGAATGATTTGTGACGGACAGCAATGATCTAAATAGTGGCCTTCGGCCGGCAAAGATTACAATGAATAATGTCCTGGCTGTTTGAAGGAAACTTCCTTCACGGCCAAAGCAGGCTTAGGATGGTTTGCAGCTTTAAACTATTGATAATACCAGTAACGGAACAAAATAATTATTCATTCAAAATTCAAGATTATGTCAAAATGGGGTTCATTAGCCAGCCGCTACGAAACAGAGCATCCACGCAAAATGCTTTCATTAGATGGTGGGGGTATCAGGGGTGTTCTTACACTTGAAATTTTATTGGAACTGGAAACCCGGTTAAAAATAAAATTAAACAGGGACGATGATTTCAGGTTAAGCGATTACTTTGATTATATAGGCGGTACCAGTACCGGAGCTATTATTGCTGCAGGCTTATCCATAGGAAAATCTGTAAAAGAACTGCAGCAGTTTTACGAGGAAAAAGGAGAGGCCATGTTTGATAAACCCTTCCTGTTAAAAAGAGTAAAATATTTTTATAATGATGGCCCGCTGTTGAGAGAACTTAAAAATACTTTTGGAGATGGTGATATTGACTTAATGAGTAACAGGTTTAAATCCTTACTGTTAACTGTAACCATGAACCGTTCTACAGATTCGCCCTGGCCCATAAGTAATAACCCCAATGCAAAATATAATGAACAGAGCAGGCCCGACTGCAATTTAAGAATACCGCTTTATCAATTGGTAAGGGCAAGTACGGCTGCACCCGCTTATTTCAGGCCGGAAACATTGCAATGGGATCCCACAAACCCGGATAAGACTTTTGTGTTTGTGGATGGGGGCGTAACCCCTTATAATAATCCTGCATTTTTAATGTACCGGATGGCAACACAACCTGCCTATGGTTTAAACTGGAAGACCGGCGAAAAGAATCTTTTGATTGTTTCGGTGGGCACAGGTTCGGCACCAAGCCCCGGCACTTATGATAATCTTTTAGAAACACTTACCAAACTGTCTAATAATTTAATGTACGCCATGCAGGTTGACCAGGACACCAATTGCCGTACAATGGGCCGTTGCATTTACGGGGCACCATTAGACCGTGAGATAGGCGACCTGATATCCAAAGATACTGACCAGAAACCAATACCGGTATCTGTTGATACCGGCCGGCATTTCAGTTATATCCGTTACAATGCCGACCTGAGCGATAAGGGCCTGGTGGACTTAGGTTTAACACATATCGACAGTGAAGATGTACGCCAGATGGATTCAGTAAAATATATGCCACAGATGAGGGAAGTGGGCAGGGCTGCTGCAAAAGAAGTGAGCATGGATCATTTTGTAAATTTTTGATGATAAGTAACGGATACAGATCATTTTATTTTTAAACAGAAACCGGAGTTGGCCATCCTGCTTTTTGCGGTACAACCGGCAATACCAAACCTTATACCATATGTCTGATGTATTTATTGTACGTGCCTTTGGTAATAAAAGGCCCGTAATTAAAAAAAACAAAGAGGGGGTTCCCGAAATTGAATATGTTGATTTTGACAGGGTGGAAACCGATCTGATTAAACCTGCAATGAAACAATTGGGTTTAACAGGAGGAACTACAGGCGAGGTACATGAATCGGGCGAGATACGTGAAGACATGTTCTCTGAATTGTTACTGGCAAAAATTGTTATTGCAGATATTACTATCTACAATGCAAATGTATATTATGAATTAGGTGTACGGCATGCACTCAGAAGCAAAAGAACTGTGTTGATACAATGCCCGGGTTATGATGAAGCGCCTTTCGACATCAAAGGTTACCGGTACATCACTTACAATAAAGATAATCCCGGCGAAGCACTGGATGAATTGGTGCTTTCATTGCGGGCAAGCCTGGATGCAGACAGGGTGGACAGCCCTGTGTTTAATATGCTGCCAAAATTAGTGCAGCAGGATCTCGAAAAATTTCATGCAGTACCGGATGAATTTGGAGAAGAAGTAGCCATTGCCACAAAGGCAGGAATGGTTGGAAAATTAAAACTATTGATGAGTGAGTCGGAAGGTTTTGACTGGCAAAACCTGGCTAATAAATATTTAGCGGAGTCTTTTTTTATTCTAAAAGTACTGGAAGAGGGGCGCATATTATGGGAAAAAGTAAAAGAGGAAAAACCAAAAGATTCGCTTGCTTACGACAGGTTATCTACCATTTACCAGCGCTTGGCCGAAAATGAATTTACAGCAAACCCTGCCAGGGCAGAAGAATACCTTACCAAATCGGACCTTGCCATTGATTTTATTTTAAAAGGTTATAAGGACCTGGAAATTACCAAAAGGGCTGAAGTGTTTGCATTAAAAGCAAGGAATGCCAAAGCAAGGTGGATACAGGAATGGGATAATTTACCGGCAGATAAAAAAGAAACAACCGCATTGCTGTCAAATAACCTGGATGAAATTTATTCTAATTACGAAAGGGGTTTTTATGAAGACCTCAACCATTTTTACTCGGGCATCAATGCATTGGGAATCTTAAAAATAAACATCATACTGGCCAAAAAGTACCCGTCAGAATGGGAGTTGCTGGAAGAAGATGATGAAAATAAAAAAACCGATAAACTGGAAATTAAATTTCAAAAGCTTAAAGATGCTTTACAGTTTTCGCTGGAAGCACAAAAAAGAAGATTAAAGGCAGCCGAAAAAAATGACCGCTGGTTTGATATTACCCTGGCAGATTTTACATTTTTAACAAGCTTAGATACGGCAAAAGTGTCCCTGATGTACAAACGTGCATTGGGCGCCGCCGAAAATTTTTACATTGAAGCAGCCGAAAAACAAATAAAACTTTTCGAAAAATTAAATTGCTTGCCGGAAAATGTAGAAGCAGTTCTTACAGAATTCCCAGCTAAAAAAGGTACATGGAATCAAACTTATTATTTGCTTTTTACCGGCCATATGATTGATAAGACAGACAGGTCTTCCCCGCGTTTCCCTGCTGCTAAAGAAAATGATGTAAAAAATAAGATCAGGGAAAAGGTCACAGAAGTTCAAAATAAATTAAAGCCCGGATTTACCATTACCGGCATTGCGGGAGGGGCTTGTGGGGGTGATATTTTATTTCAGGAAGTATGCAGGGAAATGGGCATTAAAACACAACTGTTTTTAGCAATGCCACAAAAAGATTTTTTGGTAGCATCAGTAGCTTTTGCAGGTGCAGGATGGATCGAGCGCTTTGAAGCATTGATGGCAGATACAACTATAAAGAAATTTGAGTTGTATAATAAAAGTGAATTGCCCAGATGGCTGCAAAAGAAAACCGGTTATAATATCTGGAAACGCAATAATGTCTGGGAATTTAACAGCGCCATGGTAAACGGAGGGGCAAATATGAGTTTAATTGCATTGTGGGATGGTAAAGGTGGCGATGGGGAAGGAGGAACAGAAGATATGGTAAATGTGGCCAAAGCAAATGGTGCAAAAACTTATATAATTGATATGAACACCGTGTAGTTAAAAATATGGATATAGATATGGACTGATCAATAAAAATTCACCTTGAGTTACGGATATTCATGTTAGCGGTAATTAAGCAGGCTTCCCCCTACTGGCAAGTGTTCCCAGCACAATCATTAAACTCGAACGTAAACTCCGTGGGATCACCTGTATTTACCAGTCCTGGCGGTTTTTACCGCTGTATACTCTGGCGAAATCATAAAGAGGCATTTAAGAATGGACAACCACCCCCACTGGCGCAACTCTTCCGATAGGATGACTTGATGCCTCTTAATTCCGCCCCGATTGTATCGGGGAATTTGTGCACAGCATCCTTTGGAAAAAACAATGTTGAATAGGCCTCTACACTTATAAGCTGTCTCGAAACGATTGCTGTTAAACAATTTGCTTTCTACATCAAACAATCTCATCATTGCATTAAACAATCTTATTATTTAATCGAACAATTAAGCCTTTGCATCAATCAAACAGGCATTTAAGTTGAACAACCTGGCATTTGTATTAAACACTTTTGCATTTGCATTAAACAATCTTTCCATTGCACTAAACAACCTTACTATTTAATCAAACAATCTGTGATAAGAAAAGCTTAGAAGTCTTCTATCTTGCATCCATGTACTCCAAAGACCAAACTTTCGCCCTTTATTTTCGCCCTTGGTGTTCCTCCCAGTCTGAAGCCAACCAACAACTGTGGTGAAAGGCACCTGTGTTTTTAATAAGCAAACTTTTGTGACCTTTTTCATTTTATTTTTTTTGTGACGTCACAATTTTTTATTTTTTTGTGACGTCACAGTTTTGATCTTTTAAAAAAGGTCACAATTTATCATCATTTAAAAATCTGCATCTTTTGTGACCAGATTAATTTCTTCTCCCCCCTTGCATTTCTCCCAAATCATTTTTACATTTGTCTTGTCTTACATTTTCGAAGGGCAAGTGAATACTTGCCGATAATCCGTGCAGGTTTTTTTATGCCTGTACGTGATTAAGATACGCGGTTTGGTACCCCCGTGCAACTCTGTAATGGGGTTGCTGCCCTTCGAGGTGTAAGACAACGGGACAGGCTGAACCGCTTTTTTTTCGGCCGGTAAAAACACCCCAGGTTTTTATGCCTAACAATAAACAAAACCGCAGGCAGGTAAAAAAGAGTAGCCCTCCTGCACCCAAAGCAGTAACCACTGCAAGAATTTACGTAGAAGATTTTACAGCAGCACAAATGAAGGAGGCCATACTGCCCCTTAACCAGCTTGCCTGCCCGCTGGATGAACTGATAGCCACTGCCGAAGCTGCTTTTGCATTCATGCAGTCGGCCGATGTTGACCGGGGTTTCATGCGCAGCTTATGCCAGATAGAAAAGCTGTTTGATTTTTATAAGAACCTGGTGGAGATGGCGGCGCCGGGTGGGTATAGGGTATAGGGTATAAAGTAGCTTTGGGTAAGGTTCAGCAAACGACCTGTATTCACAAAGGTCTGTATATTACCCAGGGCCTTTGCGAAATACAGGCTTTTATTGAAATTGAATATTTATAATTTTATTGTTACCGGCAATACCAATTTTACCTTATCTGTAGGTGAATTGTACGCACTTATTTCAATGAAAACCGGTAAACTAATATTAATGCCACCACTATCAGCAAAGAACTTTACAGCAGGGATGTTGCCTTCGTTATCAGATACAGCTGAGTTTATGCCGGTAAATCTTCCAACAGTAACTTTATTACTACTAATAACCTGGTAGGCTGTAAAATAAACCTGCGTATTTTTTGAAACCTTCAGGTTTGAATTAAATTTTCTTAAAAAGCTGGTGATCTGAATGAAACCACCTGCAGTATCAACTTTTGTAGCAGACAAGTCGGCAAGAATTGTATCAGGGTATGATATAGCCGGATTAAGAATTATGGTAGCAAATGAGCCATCGGTCAGTTTTGCCAAAATTATGTTAGGCGTAATTTCATTTGTTATTCTATAAGGAACTACTGCCTTCCCCTGGTCATCTAAAGTAATATTAATTGTCTTTGGATCTGGCGACCCAAGAAAAGTACCAAGATTAGAAGTAAAAACAACTTTTTTATCCTGGCTAAATGTTGAATTCACTGTAAAATTAACAATGGAAAAGCCATCTGCTACAGGTTGAAGATTGTCTGCCGAAAGTTGTATCTTATCTGCATTGGAAAGCGGTTTTAAAGTGATCCGTATCTCTGTGCTTTTATAAGCTACCCCTCCTGCGGTCACCTGTGCCGAAACAAAATAATCTCCCGGTGTGGTACCCAGCTTAACAGAACTTAAAGCAATGCCGTCGCTGTTTGATTTTATGGTTTGCGAATTGTTGGCAGAAATGCCGGTAAATTTCCCAAAGCTGGCATCAGAAAGCGTAAATACAATATCCCTGGTATCTGATGAAAATGTTTTTGGTATCGTTGCCTTAAACTGAATGATGGTTTTACCATCAGCATATAAATTGCTGATATCGCTTATAGCCTGCAGGCTAATAATGCTATCGGCCGGCACTGACTGTATGTTAGCCTTATCACATCCCGACCCTGCAAACAAAAAAATCGTGAATGCCACGCAGATAAAGTAATATCTTATCATTTCCGTTTAATTTAGTTATTTGAAAGATTTTAATTTAAATTTCTCCTTACCTGCTGTAACCTTAAAAGAACCACTGTGACATCTTTTGAAATCTATACCATCATTGTTGTCAAATGTGCACAAGGTTAAAATGAGCGGAGCAGGTGTCGGTGATAAAACATGGATATTTTTAATCTGGAAGGGTACCTGAATGGGTTGTCTTGCGACCTGCTGAACAAAACCGGATGAAAGTTCACTATCATTACTAAGGAACCGATACTGATCTGAATTGATAATGGTGAGTATCCAGGTACCATTGAGAGGCAAAGGAACTCCGGGTGGTGATTGAACATCTGTAACCAGGGATAAAGGCCCTGAAAAACCCTGCATGCTGCCCGGAGGAAAAACAAGGGTGATCGTATTTGATGGGTTGAGTGATCTGATAGTAGGAGTTAAGAAAGCCATATCGTTTTTTTTATTTGATACCCAGCCGTGTTCCAAAGCTACCAAGCGCCTTGGCCACGTTAAGATCAAAGGTTAAAGAAAGGGAATACATTTTTTTTAAATCTTTTTTATCAATCAGCGGATTTGGATTTTTTTCATAGAACAAGATAGCGCCGTAATTTATCCGGACGATCCTTGATACTCTTATACCTGTACCAACCAGGAGACTTCCTACATTATTGATAAGAGGTGCATAATTTTTGTTTTCCGCAGCTATAAGACTTTGTGTTAATCCAATATGAACGCTAAGCCTTTTGCTGAGACTATTCCATAAGCCTTTCATTGTTTTTAAAGGTGCATCCTTGTTCACCGGAACAAAATAAAAATTTACTCCTTCATAAGCAAATACCTGGGAGTAACCAGGAGTATAGCTAAACCCTACATCAAGCCCAATATATGGTGTGGATGAACTTACTACATCTGACACCGACTTGTCGACAATAATAAAAGAAAGGGAAATTAATTTATCTGCCAATACATCTGGAAATTTTGCCAACAGGTCCGCTTTTTTTTGCTGCTCATTTTTTATTATTTCAAACTGTTCAGCGCTCTGATTTGCTGCTGGTAAAAAATTTCCATTTATTGATGCAGCCTGGAGTGCAAAAATATCCCTCGAAGCATTGTCTTTGATCACACCCGATTTGAGCACGGTGAAAAATGCTGTTAAAACGCTTAATGAGGCATTATCGAGTGCTGCGACAGGAGTCAATCCGCCTTTTTCAATTTTTGCTTTACCGTTTATTACATCCGCCCAGAGTTGGGCAGGGTCTGCAAGCAAAGCGGCAAGTTCACTTACCTTCAATTCTTTTAAGGATTGAATAGCTGTAGTAACGGGGGCGTCCCATATAATTTTTGCAGCAGGACTCAATACTACTGTACCATTATTTATATTTGCTAAAGTGGTTTGTAAGGTTGCAAAGGCGGGCAATTTTCCTGTTGTAACAGTATTGGCATTACCTACCAGTACTACTTTGGCATTGCTGACATTGAGATTACTGTTGATGATTGCAGTTGTGGTAGGCAGTAATACAGCATCCAGAATATTTAAAGAGAATGAGGTGCCGTCTGTGTTAACAACGGTTCCTACTCCTGCGGCAAGTTTCATTTTTTTATTAAGCTCATCGTTTAATGTTGCTATTTTAGAATCTGCCACATTGGTCAGATCGCTTAAAAAAAGGTTAAGCGATTCGAAGATTGCTTTCTTAAGATCTTCTCTCTGAGTGGCATTGAGAGAAGGTAATTTGGTAATATTATATTTGAATTCATAGGCCACATTTGGATGAAGGGGCCCAACTGTTAAACGAAATTTCTGATCTTTTGCCGGCTCATCAAGATAAGTCCATTTTGCTTCAGTAGACCAAGTATCTTTCGTTTTACTTGGAAATCGCATTCGTTTTTTGAAATCTGATGATTGTATTCGATATTTTACAGAAACTGATCGCAGGCTAGGTGTTATTGCTCCTCTTATACGAAATGGCACATCAAAAGGAAGCCCTGCTTCGCCATAAAATGATCCACTCCCAAGGTCAACGTCTACTTCCTGTAATCCTTTGGTTTGCGCATCTGTAATTATTGGAATAGCGACTAAGCAAAGAAAAAATATTAAAAAATGTGGTTGTTTTAATTGCATAACCATTTTATTTCAGTCCTCAAAATTTTTAATTAATTGACATTGGTAAAGTTTGCAATGAAACAGTTCAAACGAAAGGGTGTTTTTACGGTATTTGGAAAGGTGTTTTAATGCTGTTCGTTCTACCGATCGGGGACGCAAAACAGCGGCATTCGGTTAGTTAGCAGCTTTAAATTAATTGGTGTAACGCCAATAACGTAAGCGCGAACCAGGAAAAATATTACAGTCAAAGCAGTTACTTTACTATTGCGAAATAATAAGGCAGCATTTAAGAATGGGCAACCACAGTAAGCGGCGTAACGAGAGCGCCACAAATGAATCGAATTACTCGTTGCGTATTATTAATTTCGTCAAATGATTTTATACCTGTATAAACTATGATTCACAACATACCTGGTACCGAACATCAAATTCGCTGTGTCAGCAATTTTGAAGAACTTGTTTCCATGCCTTTTCGTGGAGCAATGAATGCGATCTGCTGGAGCCGTACACTAACCGGTGATTTTGAAGAGATCGTTAATAAAGTAGCCCTGGACGAAAACATAACCGTGCTTGATGAGGAGGGGCTGCTGGCACTCGGATTAAGTGATGAGGGGATGCTTGCCCGTGAAATACTCTTAGATGATCTTAAGCTGTTGAAAGCTTATGGCGCCTCTCCAATGCTTAATGTGATCAGGTGTTATGACAGGGATGATGCCTGCCCGTTCTTTCCAACGGATGTTTATTCTTTTCATGTTGATCGCTCCCCGGTTGCAACGGATACTTTTTTATGCACTTATTATGGCGAGCCAAGTGAGCTATTGCCTAATGCGCATGCCACGCAAAAAGTGCTTGTTACTGAAATACGTGATGAACTTAAAAAATTGTACGGCGGGGCAACAACCGGTTTTGAAGAATTTTTAAGTGAGCATTTCTTTGATCTGCACTACCAGGCTACAGCAGCAGCAGTTCCGGTAGCCCTTGGCCTGGGTAATTTGTGGAGACTAGCTGTTGATCATCCGGAAAGCCAGGCGCTTCCCTGTGTTCATCGTGCCCCGGAAGAAAAGGCCGGGCAGCACCGCTTATTATTGATCTGTTGAACGCCTACCACTGGGGCATTCCATGATAAAAGCAAATAAATAATGTAATATTTTAAGCTGCGGTTACAAACGACTGAGATCACAAAGCGTTTCAAATTCTTTTCTCTACCGGTTGGTGTCCTCACCAACCGGAACCAATTGCCGATAGAGCTATGCTTTTTTTACACACTACATTGAATAAATAATTATTTCGGTTGGTGGGGACACCAACCGATAGGAAATTAACAGCCGCTTCTCTCTACCGGTTGGTGTCCTCACCAACCGATAGGAGCATTAATTTTTGATGATCCCATGCCCCTTACACTTCTCACATTGATAAAAGGTCTCAGTCACCCAATGCGTTTCAGGATTCTTAACAGCCCACCCATTACCCAGGTTGGTATAACCGGAATTGCCTCCCACTTCAACGAATTCTTTTTTAAATGACCCTCCCTTGCCCAAACACTTACCGCACAGATCATGCTTGCCCGGCTGCAATTGATTTTTATCGAGCCTGTCCAAAGAAACGGTGCCGTAAGCAAGCTGCAGGTATCCCTTGTTTTTTGCTGTAATTACATAATACCTTTCAAGCGTTCTATACGACCGGTTATCGCATTGAATGTTGGAGACGATTATGATATACTTATCCCCACTGGTTATAAATAACGAACCAACCGGGTATGGGTTAACACGATTCAGTGAATCGCAGGTTTTTTGTTGTTGCGCCAGCTTTGCATAGTGGGCTTTGCCGGCAGGGCTTTCTTTCCATAATCTTTGTTTTTCCTGTTGTTCCTTTACTGCCAGCAGTTTGTTTTCTTCTATCCGCATAAGAGAATCATAATGGAATTTAAGTTGTGGTAAAATGGCCAGGCTTTGTTCTTTCATGGTTCCATAACAAAAGCTGTTCTTTACCGCTTCCTTATAACCTTCCATGATCGTTCTTTGAGAAATATCAGACATGAACTCACGGCCGGAATAATAATATTTCAATTTCGAAGGGTCCCTTGTACCATTCCAGTCATCCACATATATCCATCCATCGGCAAATTCTTCTTCAAACATTTTACTGGGGTAAAAACTACCTTCCAGTAATTTACTGGGTTTACCCGAGCCATCATAATAGAATTTCCTTGCACATCCATAAGCAGTAAGCATATTGTCTTTAAAGGTTCCTGTAACAACAGATGTTTCATATGTAGAACCCTTTTCAATTTTGTTGATGAGCCTCATGCCTTTTACAAATTCGCCATTAACGAATTCGCCCGCAAAATAAGTATGCGCCGAGTTGCCTTCGGGCGTTGCTGTACTGATATTACGATACTTAATTTCAAAGCCCGGGCCGGTCAGCGCATTACCGTTGCTTTTTATTGTTGTAAACCCAAAATCAATGTACTTCCAGTTATCACCTGCATCGTAAAATTCTCTTCCATTACCCCAGCCCTGCAATTTCATTTTGGTGGAAGTACCAACAGGAGCAACCGGTTCAAATAATTTTGCAGGTAAAACGACTGTCATGGGTGATGCCAGCGAATCATACATCCACATGCCTTCCAGTTTTTCCCCGGCTTTGTTGGTGTATTTACCCGGACCGAAAAATCTTCCATTAGCCATGTATCCTTCATACACACCGCCATCCCCAAATTCCAATCGCCCTCCAATAAAATCTCCATTGGAAATTACGGACCCTTTCATCCTTTTATACAGGCCACCATCCTCATACATAATATCAACATGCGTGAGTTTACTAAGATCAAACCATGCCTCATAGCTTTTTATTTTTCCCTGCGAAGTATTGGCATTCTTATCAGTGATCTTTCCGGTCATTTTACCAGCATACCAATCATATTTCCCCCCTTCTGAAGATTCTCTTGTCATTGCACCTGAACCGATCTCCTGTTGCGCTACCCATGATTCATCCTTTGCATTGACCTGCTTTTGCGGCGTAATGAATTTTTTTCTATAAACAGAACTGCTGTCATGAACAAACTCGAAGGGCACGGACCAGGAATAATATGTCCCTTCAAACCTGTATCCTTTCTTACTGAATTTTCCTTTGTACAAATGGTAATTTGCGTTGGTAGTGTAACGATGGCTTCTATCAATATCTTTAGCAACCAGGCTCACACTAAGAAATACACCTGTTCCATCTTCACAATTTCCAGTCAGGCATTTCTCTGCGCCAACGTTGTACCCGTTCTTATTCCAGTACTTATCGTCGGCGGTAATAGATTCGGGCGATGGATAAAATTTTGAGATCTTGCCTTGTGCTATTGCAGCAAGTTGGATCAACATTGCAGACGTTAGTAGGAGTAAACGCATGGGGAGGTATTTAAAATATGATCAGGTTGTTAACTTTGATACGACTGATAACTGATATTTATCAAAGCCGGATCTCCATTAATTGTTCAAACAAAAATAAAAGTAAAGAGCTACATTCCTATCCGTGCTACACGGTATTACCTTTCCCTTCCCACTGATAGGACGAGTCATAACGCTTAAAATAAAAGCCCCTTAATAAAAGGGGCTTTACAATTAAAAATATGTTGTCACGATTACTTCATTATAGTCACATAACCTGAAACAGGATCTCTTCCGCTACCGATATCAATGATATAATAATAGGTATCAAACGGTAATGGTTTGCCTTTAAGGGTGCCATCCCATTTTATGTTATATCCTTTTGAACTAAATACCAGTTTACCTGCTCTTGTAAATACCTGTACACGGCAATCAGGATAATCATTTAAAAAATCGATCCTCCATTGATCATTAATACCATCTCCGTTTGGCGAAAAAGTATTTGGTATAGGAGGTATTCTTAAAAGTTTCACAAATACCTGGTCATTCGTTTGGCAGCCACCTGGCCCGGTAACGGTTAAGCGGTAGGTCATATCGGCTATTGGGCTGGTGACCCTTGGCCTAAGTACTTTACTGTCGGTTAAATATTCAGGTGGTGTCCAGGCATAAGACAGGTCAAAAGTAGCATTGCCGGTAGCTTCCAATTCAACAGAGCCACCTTCCAATACTTTTTTATCAGGGCCGGCATTGGCTACGGGGTATGCATGCACCGTTAATCTAAAACTGGTAGTTGCCTTAACACAGTTACTTCCATTGGTAATTATTAAATAAGCAGTTTCATCACTTGTTACAGTTGGAGCTCCTGATATTTTCAGTATCAGGTTGTCAACTACCTCATAGATAATACCTGGCGGTAAATTGGAAAGTATATCTACACCGGTTGCCCCACCGCCTAAATTAAATATGATGGGTTTAATAGGATCATTAACGCAAACAAATTGCACATCGCTACCGGGCGAATCCGGGTTTAAAGAAATGATATGATCCGGCCTTACTTTAAGTACAATATTGGTGGTGGCGGGTGTACACGTAGTGCCACCTGTTTGTACAATAAAATTATAGGTATAATCAAAAGGCAACCCTCCTGTTGACGTAGGTGCACCGGTAATGGTTACTATATTACCGGTATCGGAATTACCAGCAACCGAATAGGCTAAACCAGGTGGCAGCATGGGTATGCTTACATTGGTAGCACCAATCAATTTATAAGTTATCGGTTCTATAGGTTTGTTTATACAAACTGTCTGGTTGATGGTACCCGCGGCAGATTGTAACGTAATGGTTGCCAATTGTATAATATCTATAGTTGCTGTTTGGTTTACAATGTTACGGGTACAGGCTGTACCGGCCGGGCTGGCATTCCTTACTCCCACCAATTCGTAATTAAACGATCCCACAACATCTGTGGGGACCTGCAGGGTTATTGAAGCATCAGTGCCTGCTGTAGTTACTGTTTGTGCCGGTAATGCGCCATTGATGGTGTAAGAAAAAGTATAGGGTGCCCTGCCTTCTGTACCTGTAAAAGTAACAGTGGGATTGTCGGGAGAGTTTACACATTCAATTGTATTATCTACAGCAATGGTGGCATCAGGTATATCCGGCAGGTTTATCATTTGCACAATAGTATCGCTCAGGCAACCTGTTGTAATAATACTGGAATGTCTTATTCTTTTTATGCCGGGTGTTGTAAACGTATGCGATACAGTCCGGAGCGGTATAGTCGGATCAGCTGTATTTGAATAAACTGTTGTAGTTGGCGGTGAGGTTGCCGGATCATAAAACTCCCACCAGTGGCGGTAAGTAGCTTTAGGAGTTTGCGGGGTGGTTTCTGTTACGGTAACGGCATCAGCATAGCACCCGGGGTTATCATGCGTAAAACTGGCAGGTGGGGGATCGATCACTTGCAGGTCAAAATCGATTAATTGTTCAGATCCGCAACCCGAAGTGTTAGGAGTATAGGCTGTTATACTAACAGGATAGGTACCGATAATTGGAAATGAATATAGTGTTGGTAGAGAATACCAGTATATGGGCAGGCCGTTCACAAGACGTATGGAATCCGGGCCACCGGGTCCTGGTACACAGGTAGTGTAATGTTCCGTAACAATATCCGGGCTTGGCGGACCAGGCAGAGCTGACAGGTCCCAGCGGATAGAATCTACACAATAAGGAAAAGATATCTTAAACCGAAAGGGTGCATTTGTACAAACCGAGGGCGATGTTTCAATACCATATTCTGTTTGAATGGTTACCTGCTGATACAGGTCTTTAACATTGGTGCCGGCAGAATAGGCGTATGTTTCATTGTCTCCCAAACCATAAGCAATGGCATTAAAACCACTATCTGACACTAACCTGTAAGAATCGGATACACCCGGTACCGTACAGGTGCCTGTGCCAGGCAGCGGCAAAGGCTCTTGTAAATAAGAATACCCGGGTAATGCCAGGAAAGGTTGCCAAGTACCGGTTGGCGGGGCCAGTGCACAACCATTTCTTGATATGCGGAAACTGGGGATAGCTATCGTTTTCATCAATACATTTACCCATTGTGTTCTTATAAACTCCTGCCTGGTAGAAAAGATGGTAATGTCGGCTATATTTTGTTCTATCGGGTTTAGCAGCACCATGTCAGGATCTCCCTGGTTGGAAACTGGTATATTTCCTGCGCAGGCAGAAGATTGCATGTATTGCGCAACAGCAATAGGCTTGTCTGCAGATATAGATACAGGATTAGCATAATTCGGCGGCTGACTCGAAAATGTAGTAGGATATGTTTCCCCTGCATTTATTGTGGCAGTTAATACCCCATCAATAAAGATATTGGTATTATCTTCAGAAGCCAGCACCCGGTATGGAACACCAAATGGATAATTTGCGATGGGAACAAAGCCAAAATTGCGGCCCCAGGTACTTACCGGGTATGCCTGTTGAAATAAAGGATCGTAAGAATTACTTCCGCAAGCGGGTGTTTTGGTTCCTATTCTTGTATTTGAACTGCCTGAAAATACAGCTATTGGCAAACAGCTGCCGGAGCCGGATGCGACTGATTCTATAAACGTTCCGGTTAGATCTTCGGTTGCAGAAGACGGGCTATTAGATTGATATTGGATCATATCCCCGGCCAGCGGTAAGTTAACAGTAAAGGTTGGTTGTGTAACACCATTTTTAACCGGGGTTATTTCTATAACAGTATTGTCTTTTACTGCAATAACCTGGAACTGTGATTTTCCTCCACCTGTACCATCATGTGCAGCACTGATGGCATAATATTTTTTACCCAGTACATTAACAGGCAATAGTAACGTAGCCGCACTTCTTGCAGCTGCAAACTGCTGTACATAAGCCACAACAGGCGGTTTACCAGCGTCAACCTTAATGCGTATCGATTTTTTTAAGACAATGATATTGGCATCACTGCTTGTTTCCGCCGTACTTACATGTGCATCAGCATACGGAACTGCAATTTCTGCAATACCATTTGCCGCAATATTAAATGTTGAAGAAAAAGCGCCGCTTGGCATGGTGATGGTGCCGCTGCTTGCTTTGTCTGAAGTTATCCAGATACTCAATTTAGCCAGGTTACTACCACTGGGTACATGATTCGGAAAACATAAATAAAAATCCTTGCCTTTATTACTGAAATCCTGGGCAAATAAGCCTAAACCTGTAAAGACAGAAAAAACTACAAGAATTACTTTACGCATGTTGTTTGTTATATGATTGAACACATTTAGATCTATTCATAAAATTACTTCGCTTTCAACTGTAAGGGTATGATCAGGGATTGTGCAAACAAACGGGAGCTGAAAATTACTGAAAAAAAAGCAGAGTGATGATAAATAAAAAAGGGAATCCGGGTTTTAAATTAAACTGTCCTTTTATATATAGGTTACGACTACCTGATCATCATCAGCAGCAGCAATATTATCCGTGTTGCAGGGTATAGTAAAGTTTTACCATTTAGTTTAATTTCAATTCTAAAATTTGCATCATGAAGTGGCTCTATATCATCGTTTTTTTATTAACAACACTTGCAGTTAATGCACAAAAGAAAACCGACCCTGCGGAATTATACCCTGTATTTAAAAGCATTAAAGTAAAGTTGGCCTCCAGCTTAAATGAATGTATCAATGGTAATTGTACAGAAGGTGAAGGTATAAAGCTGATGATGGGAAACCTGGAAAATAAATATGGAGCTTACACCCTGACCGGAACAATATTAAAAGGGAAATTCTCCGAAGGCGGTATTCGCTTTAACGGAAAAGTTTACAAATTCAAACTGCCTGCCGGGGGGGATAAAAAAGAAAAGGAATTAAGGATAGGCACACCGCTGGATATGACCGATGAAGCGGCCATGAAACCCTTTTACATAGGCGAAGGATCTTACTATATGGGGCCAAACCAGTGGGGTTACACCTGGCCGGGCGAGTGGGGCTGGGATGGCGAAGTGAAGGACCTGCCTGCGCTGTCACCACTTTTTCCGGGAGGGCAAATACATAAAGCCGGGTTTAATAAAACTGTACTTAGCTGGATAGATGTAGAGCTGCCGGCAACAAACCGCTTCATACGTTACACTGGCCACACGCTTGCCAGCGGCGACTTTATGTTTGGTAAAGCACAATTAGATAATGGTGATCTATATGAAGGTTTCTTTTTAAGGCATAGTTTTCATGGCCCGGGCAAGCTTACCAAACGGTCAGGTAAAATTCTGCAGGGCATCTGGCAACTTGATTCGCTGATGCAGGATGTGGCAGTAGTGTTTCCTGAATCGTTACTGCAACCCGTATTACCTAAGCCTGCCAAATTTAATATTAGTGAATTGAATGGCATGGATGTATACGCATCTGCCCCTTCAGACTTTTACGGGGAAGTAGTAAACAATGAAGCCTCCGGATGGGGTCTCTGGAAAACAAAATATACCAAAGGAAATGGTGATGCAAATGATGATGTGGACGGATTTGCCTACGGATACTGGAAGCATAACCAGTTGAATGGCCCGGGTATCTATTTTACAACTGCCATTCACCAGGAATTCTGGGTCAATACAGGCGTATATAAGCAGGGTAAAATTGTACATGGCCATTCACTTGTAGCCGAATATTCGATATATAGCTCAAAGGCACACTATAAACATGGTTTTCCGGAATTATACGTTAGTCATTTCAAACTATCTACCGATCCTTTACAGGGTTGTGGTGTGTATATGGAAGTGGACTATCGCAGTGGCTATGAATTCAAACCCCGGCTGTCAAAAATAATAGAAGGCTACTACAGCAATGGTAAACTAAGCGGCTTTTATTTTGAGGATGATAAGGAGAAAAAACGGAGTTATGAGTTTTTGAAGTTTCCCGGCTATCACCAAAATTGGAAATTTACGGAGGATCTTGTAAAATCTGCAGAAAGCAGCACTAACTTTTGCTTTGATGTCATAAGCAGGTATAAACCCATGCTTGTTGCTGAAATGAAAAATGTGCTGGCGAAGAATATAGAGGGGGAAGCCTGGGCGAACAGTGCAGAAGGGCAGGCTCATAAACGGCGGGTAGAAGAGGAGAACCGGCGCTATGCAGAGGGACGTAAAAAAGATTGTGATGCCGAATTTGCAAAGATCGGTGTAAAGGGGAGAACCTATATGTATAAAGGAAGCAGCCTGGTGGTACTGGAAGGTTATGACTGTGATAAGAAAGAATATATTGCCTGGCGCCCCAGGCAGGGAAATGATATTTACAGTGACCCGCCAATCACAAAGGTGAGGGGCTTAACTACTTTTCTTTCAGACAAACTTGAACCATCGGTAAAGCAATATCATACCTGTGAAGAGTGTAACGGCACAGGCCAAATTTTAGTTACTACCACTACCACCCGTACCAAGGAATTGCCATGGGGCTATTTTTCAGGAATTGAAACAAAGAGCATACGCACTACCACAAAAGAAGAGTTAAAAACCTGCAACGTATGCAAAGGTTCGGCAATAGTGCTGAAATGATAGCAGTAAAAGATATTAAAGTCTACCGGTGCTGTTTTACCAACCGGAATCAATCGCTATTTTTATACTATAAATATTGAGCATAAAAGACGGGCAATGAAACTATCAAAGAACAGCATCTTACCCATACAGATCATTTTAATTTGGCTGGCCAATATCATTTTACCTGGTTGCGATCAAAACAGGGAACAAAAAAACGAGGCAAAAATTGAGCGATCTCTGCCCGGGCCGAAGCCGATAGCTATCTGGTCGAAAACTGTTCCTGATGCTGAATTGGTAACAGGAACAGAAACTTATGATGATGGTATGGTGAAGAATGTTTCAAATCCTACAATAACTATTTATTCCCCTCTTAAAAAAAACAGCGGGGCAGCCATCCTTGTATTTCCGGGCGGCGGATATAATAAACTTGCCATTGAGCTTGAAGGGTCAGAAATATGTGAATGGCTTGCTTCTGTTGGAGTAACGGGTATACTTCTAAAATACCGGGTTCCTGCATCGGGGCCGCATCATGATAAAGATTGCGAATGTCAAAAAGATCCCATAAAACCGCTTGCCCTGCAGGATGCTCAAAGAGCGATGGCGCTGGTGCGCCATCGTGCCAAAGAATGGAACATTAACCCCGATAAGATCGGTGTAATGGGATTTTCGGCAGGTGGGCATTTAGTTGCAGACGTGAGTACCAATTACCGGAAGCGGGCTTATGCTGTGATGGATGAGGTTGATGGAATAAATTGCAAGCCGGATTTTGGCATCGTGATGTTTCCGGGACATATGACCTTCCACACCAGCAAACCGTACGAATTAAATAGAACGCTTCCTGTTGACAGCGCTACGCCACCCATGTTCATATTGCAGGCAGGCAACGATAATGTTGATACCATTCAACATTCGCTGGTGTATTATATTGCTTTAAAAAAAGCCGGGGTTGCTGCCGAATATCATATTTACGCAGAAGGCGGGCATGCTTTTGGATTGAACAGGTCTGCACAAAAAATTCCCGGTTGGGAAAACTTACCCATTGCCGATTGGGAAAAATTAGTTGAGCGATGGTTACGGACAATTAAGATGGCCGCTGATGAGTAACCAAAAACCGTGGACAAAATAATATTATAACAGGTAAATTAATTTCCTAGTCTTTCAACGTTATCCATACCAGTGCATGGTCGCTGCTTTTTTGCCAGCCACGTACTTCTTTATCTACACCGGCTGCAATTAATTTTTTCTTTAAAGCCGGGCTTAATAAAAAATGATCAATGCGCAGGCCTGCATTGCGTTCATAAGCGTTGCGAAAATAATCCCAGAAAGTATAGAGCACTTCTTTAGGATGCAATTTGCGGATTGCATCCGTCCAGCCCTGGTCAACCAATGTTTTAAATTCCTTTCTTACTTCAGGGCGAAAGAGTGCATCTTTTACCCAGCGTTCGGGCTTGTATACATCCAGTTCGGTTGGCATCACATTAAAATCGCCGCATAAAACGACCGGTACTTCATGCGCCAGTAATTTTTTTGCATGTGCCCTTAATCTTTTAAACCAACCTAATTTATAATCGAACTTTGGGCCAGGAGCAGGATTGCCATTGGGCAGGTACAAGCAGGCAATGACCATATTATTTATGATGGCTTCTATGTAGCGGCTGTGACTGTCTTCCGGATCGCCGGGCAATACACGGCGCAGTTCTTTTATTTCCATATTGCGTGCAAGTATGGCTACACCGTTCCAGCTTTTTTGTCCATGCCAGGTGGCATTGTACCCTGCATCATTAATTGCATTCAATGGAAATTTTCCTTCCGGCGCTTTTAGTTCCTGCAAACAAACCACATCGGGTTTGGCTTCTTTTAGCCAGCGTAATAAAACGGGTAGCCTTCCATTAATGCCGTTCACGTTATAAGTAGCGATCTTCATTTTTTATAGGTTGAACCAATTACATTTATAAAAACCACGCCATAATCAAATTCATATAGAGGAATTTAATGCCCATTTCTCAGGCATCCGCAAACATAATGCTGCACTTAATTCCCCAACCAGGGCTTTTTAGCCCTTGATATTATCAAATTGTAAAGACATATGCACTGGCCCGCAATTTGATTTGTTAAATAAAACAAAAGCAACAATCATGGATAACTCAACTGAATGGCCGGATAACCCCGCAGAAGCTGCAAGCTTTTAAATTATGGAAAGTAAAGAAAGAATTTCCTTCTGTTACAAAAACTGCACTGCTGAAAAAATAAAGAGGTGTAAAATAGCTGTGAGCTGCAGATCAATTATAGATCCACATTAAAATTGGCTTTTTAGAAGCCTTGACATATTTACCAATTACCGGTAAGAATGATGGCGCAACAGCCGGGCAACCTGCACTTTGGAATATCTTACCAGGATAAGTTTCTTCCACCGGGATATGAACATCTGAATGCAATACGATCGCACGCTCAAAAGCTTTGCTGTTGGTGCTATCCAATCCATACAATTTATAAGCTAAGCCGTAAGTACCATTATATGAAGCGCCTATTTTGTATTTGCCGAGAGAAGTTTTGAAACTGTAATTATTGTTGGAGAAGATCAATTGGTCCTCGCTATCCTTTATTGTAGAACCAAAGCCATGGGACACCAGGGAAGAACATTCCATTTTACTTGTCTTCAGGTTGTAAACAAAAAAACGTTTCTTGCCTGAAGGTAAGGACATGTCTACCAGGAAAACATAATCTGAACTGTAATTATTTGCCTTTGCATAGGCCTCTAAGGAAGCTGCTTTTTCTTTTAAACGATCAACACACACTTTATACCTGCTGTCAATACGATTCCAGGAATTATCTATAGTCGCTTCAGCCGTTTTTGGCACGGTATTCGAAATATTTTTAGAAGAATTGGTTGCGCCTGCGTTGTCTGTTGTTGCAACCTTTGCAAGAACATCAATATCCTGCCCGAAAGCAGCGCCTGCATTTAATGAGAGAACCACGAAAGCTGAAACATTAAATAACCTTCTAGCTGTTGTCATTCTTTGAAATGATTTCAAATTGTTTCCGAAAAAATGGGGTGTGATTAGCACAGTTAAAAACAGGACAAAGGTACATTTTTTCTGAAAAAAAAAACATTGATTTTTTTTCTGGCATGCCTTTAGCACTTATTTAACTATTATAAACCTTGTTTAATAAACTCCAAAAAGGGAGTATTTATTGCATACCTTCGGAGATACATCTGGCTTATGGCTTTATAGTTGATCTTAAATTTAAATAAGGTAAAAAAAGTATAAAAATGCACTATATAAAAATGACCCTATCAATTCTCAGTAACAGATTCAGATGCCTTTCTTTATTGATCTTTTTTTTATCAGTACTGGTTCCCCTTACTTCCTCAGCTGAAGAAATTAACTATGCGAAAACGAAAGAAACATTGATAAAGAACCTGAAAAGAACATATATAGACCAGGTTTATTTACAGAACATTGATCGCTTTTATTCTACCACATGCGATTCCCTGATCAAAAAGAAATTTAAAATGGATAACAGGGCCATTAAAGATATCCTTGCGAAACTCTTTGATGTTTGTAACAGTAATATCAACAGCGGGGCTATTACTTCATTGGGCATTCCTTCTTTGAACAATATTTTTCTGGCGACATTAAAGACCTATAAAAAGGGCTCCATCCACAACCTGTATATGGGAATCAATTACAGGCAGAGCAATATAATGCGGTCTGTGTTTGAAGATTTTCCAATTGGTGATACTATCAGGGATATTGTGGGTTTAAGGGAAATGTTCTATGAGCCTTATTTTATCTCCAGCAGGATCAAACTGCCGCAATACGCTGTTTATAAAGACACTTTGCTTTACGCATTGGCCAATGTAGCGCCGGAGATACTCAACAGGAAGATCGCAGATAATGATACCTTTTATACCTCGTTGGTTAACAGGAGCAACAAAATATCTGTTAAGGCTATTGCAGGGGTAAAAACAGATACTTATTACGACAGGGTACTCCCATTCAGTTTGGCAATATACGAGAACAGGATAACCGTGGAAGAGATTAAGAAACTCACGATGGTGCCACAGGATTATTACCATGCATTTGTGGAAGAAGCCATCAGGCTACATACTACTGCCAATCCTGAGATAAAGGCTTATTTAAGGGAGCCTATATTTGAATTAAATCAAAAATTCGGCAATTACTATTTCATCAAACAAATAAACGACCTGCACGAATCGCCTGATAACGTACGTTTCCAGGTAGTCAGTACACTTCCGGCAAAAGAACTCTATTTTTTATTGCTTGCCGGCAGTTATGATCTTACGCAGGAAGGAGCCAGTGCCTTGTATACCTCCAGTTTTTTTCACGTGTATAAGAAATTCCTGAAAGAGACCGAGAAAACAGGAGGGTTGAATAAATTCTTTGAGGATGTTGATTATTACGAGTTCTATAAGTTCATGTCCAATGTTTCTGACTATGGTTTGGTTGGCGATCTTATAAATAACCTTAGTGAGGAAAAAATTACCCAATTTTTGGGAAATTATCTTGAAAACCTGTCCAATAAACAGCTTGCAGATAATGAGATCATACTTGACGCAATGACCCTTGCAGAAATATTATACGAAACGAGGAACAATCAAAACATTAAAAATAACCTGGTTGCCAGGATAGAAAAAATTGAAAGGCAGCCTAAACTGCAAAGTGACCTTATCTACCGGAGGATATACAGTGTGCTTAAGGACCTGCTGCAGGATAAATACAAATATGATGCGGATAAAACTTATGACGTGCTGCAGGTAAAACGTTTGCAAAAGCCAAACAGCCCTATTGTACAGGTAAGCTTTTTTTATGATGATGAAGATGCAACCTCATCTTTCGCCAGCTGTATAGCAACTTATGATACCAAAACCTGGGAGAAAAAAGATAAGGGTAACTATATCATATTCTCTTCCAAAGTTGGCAATAAAATGAAAGTGTATATGAACAAGCCCAACACAAAACAAGGTTGTGATACAGCACAGGATGTAATGTTACAGGCTATTGAACAAGAGGGTTACGAAGTAACATCTTATATACACAGGGGCCATAGCTATCATTTGCCGCAAAGCCTGCGGAAGATAAATGAATCCTGCCAGTTTGTATTTCTTGGATCATGTGGCGGTTACAAACAGGTTTTAAAACTGTTTCAATTAAACCCCGATGTGAATATTATTTCTACAAGAAGTGTTGGGGCAAAACAGATCAATGACCCTTTGTTGGGAAGAATCAATTCCGATATCGTTAATAATAAAGATATCAGGTGGGATGACCTATGGAAAGAATACAATGCAAAATTCCAGTCGAAAGTGGCGAAGGACCTGTTTGCAGGCTATATGGCTCCCAATAAATATATAGGCATTAAATTCATCCGGAAGGTTTATAATTATTAAAATAATAAGGAAGTACTTTAGTAAAAAGTTTTTATCATGAAAACAATTATTGTTACTACAGACTTTTCAGTTGCAGCCGGTAATGCAATTAATTATGCGGCTGATATGGCTGTGTTGATCAATGCAGAACTATTATTATTGAATGTAGTACAAACGCCTATCAGCTATAGCGACCTGCCCATAATTCCAGGACTGGAAGATATGATGCGTAATGCTGAAAATGATATTAAGAACCTTAAAGAAGAAGTGAAAGGTAGGATACAGGACAAAATAAATATTGAGACCGAAGTGGGTATGGGAGGTTTTTTTGAAGAACTGAAACAGGTTTGCGAAAGGGTAAAACCATATGCAGTAGTGATGGGAAGCCAGGGCCATACCGCAGCAGAACATTTAATGTTTGGTGAGCATGCTGTACATACGGCGAAGCATTTAACATGGCCGGTAATAACTGTTCCGCCGGATGCAGGTTTTACTGCGGTAAAAAGGATCGGTTTGGCCAGTGACCTGACTGAAGTTGTAGAAAATACTCCTATAGATGAGATCACCATGCTGGTGAATGATTTTAATGCTGAATTGCATATCCTGAACACCGGTAAACAGGAAGTTTTTGATGCTGACATTGTTTTTGAATCTGCCCAGATGCAGGAAAAGACAATGGCCTTGAAACCGCAATTTCATTTTATCAATAACGACGATATTGATCAGGGAATTATTGATTTCGTAGATAAAAATCAAATTGACCTGCTGATCGTGTTGCCCAAACACCATAGTTTCATTGGAAGTCTTTTTCATAAAAGCCACACAAAGCAATTGGTACTACACAGCCACGTTCCTGTAATGGCAATTCATCAATAATGAGCCTGTTTATTTCCTCTCACATTTGCTTCCTGATCAACTTTGCTTATCCGTGTAGTTCTATTTCTACAAAGCCAGTCGGATCAATTCTATTTTTAGCGGCATACAATTAGTAAATACAATATTGCATGTTCCTGAAATGCAGGCTGGACGCTATTTTTACCCACCAAAATATTATTGATATTAAGGCAATTTTAAGTATGTTAAAACGTTATTAAATAAGCCCGGATTGAAAGTTATCCGTACATAAATTTTTACTTTTGCAACCGGCTTTTATAATTGTTCAAGCAGTTTATTAAAGTTATAATTTGATTTTTTCTACCCGGCTACTTTGCATTTTGTAGTTAATTAGATCCGTAAACGGTTTACCTGCAGTATGAGATTTGCTTTTGAGGTCCGCTGAAACAGCGGAGGGAAAGTTTTGTATCTGCAGGATGAAAATTAAAAACAATAAACAGAAAAAACAATGATGAAAAGAATCTCAACTTATTTTGACAAATACATTCATAATGGACAGCACCATGGGGTAAGAAAAAGCACCCTGCTTTTCCTGGTGATCATTTTTGCAATATTCCTGCATATGCCCTTTGTTTTTGCTGCAAGTAAAGCAAAGAGTGAAATGACCAGGCTGAATTCTGTTTCAACAACACATGCAAACGAAAAGGCTCCATCTTTAAATAATACCGATAACAATTCCATTGCATTGGCATACGACAGTATGCACCTGGATGAAATGGGATTATCTGAGCAGGCATTTAATTATGCAATGAAAGGATTCAATTACCTGATACAGCAGGGCAAGGTCGCAAAAGACAATATCATTTCTATTGCTGATTTTTCATTGCCTTCTTCAAGAAAAAGATTGTTTGTGATTGACCTGGATAACTACCGCGTTCTATTCAATACCTATGTTGCACACGGGGTTAATTCCGGAAGAGAATATGCCAAACAGTTCTCCAATACACCTTCCAGCTATCAAAGCAGTTTGGGTTTTTATGAAACCCGGCAGACATACATCGGTGAGCACGGATATTCTTTAAAACTGGATGGCCTGGAAAAAGGCATCAATGATAATGCCTACAGCCGTGCTATTGTAATTCATGCAGCTGATTATGTAAATGAATCATTTATCAGGTCGCAGGGATATATAGGCCGCAGCTGGGGTTGCCCGGCATTGCCTGAAAAACTGCATAAGCCCATCATTGATAAGATAAAGAACGGAAGCTGCCTGTTCATTTACAGCGCAGATAATGCTTACCTGAAAAGATCAAAGATCATTAACGCCTGATCTTTTCTCACAGCATTTTCCTGATGATCTTTCCCAGCATCATCAAACCATAATCCACATCATCGTTCCAGGGCTTGCCAAAACTGATGCGTATGCAGTTTGCATAATTATTCCCGGCAGAGAATATTTTTCCGGGCACAATGGAGATATTATGCTTCATGGCTTCTGTACGCAGTTTAAAGGCATCTATTTTTTTATTCAGTTCCAGCCAGAGTATAAAACCACCATGCGGCCTTGATACTTTTGTATCGGGTGGAAAATATTTGATGATGGCCTGTACATAGCGCAAACTCTGTGTGTGTAAAGATTTTCGAAGGTTCTTTAAATGGAATTCGTAGCGCCCATGTTTTAAATAATGGGCTATAGCTGCCTGGGTTAATGTAGGGCTGCTGATATTTTGAATCCGTTTCAATTGCTTAACTGTATCAAAAAATCTACCGGGAATGATCCAGCCAATGCGGTAACCGGGTGATAATGATTTGGAGAAAGAAGAACAATGCAACACCAAACCTTTGGTATCATAATATTTGCAATTCCTGGGCCTGCTTTTTCCAAAATATAATTCGCCATAGATATCGTCTTCAATTAAAGGGATATTGTGTTTGGTAATGATCTCCACCAGTTTCTTTTTATTTTCATCAGGCATACAACTGCCCAAAGGGTTATTAAAGTTGGGCACAAATACACATGCTTTGATGGAAAATTTCTTTATCGCTTTTTGCAAATGGTCCAGGTCAATCCCAGTTACCGGGTCAGTCGTTATCTCAACAACTTTCAGGTCCAGGCTTTCTATTGCCTGGGTGATACCAAAATAGGTGGGGCTTTCAACTGCTACGGTATCACCGGGTTTTGTTATTGCCTTTAAACAAAGGTTGATAGCTTCCAGGCAACCGGAGGTAATAATAATTTCATCAGGGTTTATATTGGCTCCCCAGTTAAAAGCAAGTTTGGAAATTTGTTTGCGAAGTTCAGGATTGCCCAATGTATGTTCATAATCCAGGCAATTGTGTTTTGTATTTCGCAATGCATAGATCGCCGATTTATTCAGTTTAGCAGCCGGTAATATAGCAGCATCAGGAACAGCCAGCGCAAAGTTGGTAATATTGGCTGCAGCAATATCACCGTAAATAGAAGTGATCATTTCTTTCACACTCACATCATGCGATAGTGTTTCCTGTTTTACCTGGTTGGGCAGTTCCGGAAAACGCTTGTGGTTAAAACGAACGTAATATCCTGACTTTGGCCTGGATTCGATCAAGCCCCTTCCTTCCAAATGATAATAGGCTTGAAAAGCAGTGCCCATACTAATTCCATACTCATCGCTCAATACTCTTACAGAAGGTAATTTGTCGCCGATACGCAGCACTTCTTCAGCGATCATTTTTTCCAAACCATCTGCCACCTGTATGTAAAGATGGTCGTCTGAATTGAAATTCTTTTTCATACCTGTTTAAATCTGATATAGTCAAAAATACTAAATCTGAATCTGTTTTATTCAATAAAAATGAACAAATTTTGCCCTGTTGAAATAATTGAATGCTTTTACAACATTTAATATCCAGGTATGAATTCGATAAAAATAGTGGATTACAAACCAACACACCAGCAGTATTTTGAAAAATTTAACCGCTACTGGATAGAGAAATATTTTGTGATGGAACCGGTTGATGAATTTGTGTTGACCAATCCTGAAGAGGCTTTATTAAATCCGGGCGGAGTTATATTGATGGCGGAATTTGATGGAGAGGTCGCCGGCACTGTTGCTTTGCGGAAAATTGATGGCACAACCTTTGAGTTCACCAAGATGGCCGTGGATAATAAATTTCAACGCAAAGGTATTGCAGAAGCATTAAGCCATGCAAGTTTTAAAAAAGCAAAAGCATTGGGAGCCGGTAAAGTTATTCTTTATTCAAACAGCGTGTTAACCCCGGCCATCAGTTTATATGAAAAGCTTGGCTTTCAACACGTACCGGTTAACCATGTTGAATACAAAAGATCGGATGTAAAAATGGAGATATCAGTTTAGGAAATAGTTCCTGTTAATATTTTAAATAAAAAAAAATGGAGATCATCGCAGACATTCCCGTTCGTAAAGTAAATCACTCCAGGATCAGTGAAGTGGATTTTAGTAAACTTGAATTTGGTAAATATATTGCAGATCACATGCTGGTATGTGATTATGCTGGTGGTGAATGGAAGCAGCCACATATTGTTCCTTATGCCAACCTTTCTTTAAGCCCATCAGCCCTGGCCCTGCATTACGGGCAAACAGTTTTTGAAGGTATGAAAGCATTCAGGATGAGTGACGGCCGCATCAATATTTTCAGGATGGAAAAACATTACGACCGTTTTGTGAAATCGCTACAAAGAATGTGTATGGCCGTACCTCCCAAAGAAATTTTTATGGAAGGATTGATGCAATTGATCAGCGTGGATGAGGCCTGGGTGCCAACGCAACAAGGCCATGCGCTTTACCTGAGGCCATTTGTTTTTGCAAGCGAAGCAAGGTTCGGTGTAAAAGTATCAGAAGAATATCGTTTTGTGATCTTTACAGGACCGGTGCCGGCACTATACACCGATCCTATAAAAGTAAAAGTAGAAACACACTATATAAGAGCGGCAAGAGGCGGAACAGGTTTTGCAAAATGTGGTGGTAATTATGGCGCTTCTTTCTTGCCAACACAAAATGCCAGGCTTGCCGGTTACGACCAGGTTTTGTGGACCGATGCCAAAGAAAATAAATACATTGAAGAAAGCGGTATGATGAATGTGATGTTTGTAATTAACAATACATTGGTCACTGCACCCTTATCTGATTCAATACTGGATGGTGTTACCAGGGATTCTTTACTGACCCTGGCAAATGATCTTGGTTATAAAATAGAAGAAAGGGCAGTAGCCATCACAGAACTGGAGCAGGCGTTCAGATCGGGTACTATCACCGAGGCATTTGGCGCAGGCACGGCAGCTGTTGTTGCGCCCATTAAAACCATTCATATCAATGGCATTGATCTTATGCTGCCGAAATATGATGAAAGTAAACTGATGTTTAAATTAAAAAATAAACTGGAGCAAATACGCCTGGGAACAGATGCTGATGTGCACAGCTGGAACTATATTTTATAGATACGGTACTTAAGTCTATTTAATATAGCCGTTGTAAGAAATATCATCCCGGTTTATATTCATAACATCCAGCGTAGCTTTACCATTGTCATAGATGGTAAGGTACAGTTGCCTTACATGCGATACATCGTTTGTTTTAATGGTGATCTTCCAGCCTTTTTTACCTGCTACAGCTTCATATTGAAAATTGGTTGAGCTGAATTTAACACCTCCGTCAGAAGCATCAATGGGTATCGTTTGGGCCCTGCCATAATAAGGTAGATAGGCCACAATACTGCCCGGGTTTACAGTAAGGTCGTACCCGCCTGATAATTGCTGGTTTCCGCCACGCATGGGCCTGGCTGTTTCCGCTGTAAAAACAAAACTCTTTGACTCAACCATCATTTTAATATCACCTGCTGCTTTTTGTTGTGCAGATACTGATGATGCGGCAAGAAGGCTTATTAGTATTGCTAAGAAAGAAATTCTTATTGTTTTCATGATATTATCTTTTATAATTAAGATGTATCAGAAAATATGCCAATAAGCTATCGGCTATGTTAATTTCTATTACTAAAAAGCTACTGAAAGGGGGCTTAATATTTAAAGGTCGTTATTGTGTTCTTTATGCCCGATATACTTTTTCCATTTATCAATAACTGCTTTCATATCATCGGGTAATTCACTTTCAAAATGCACGGGCTTTAATGTTGCCGGATGTTTAAAACCTAATTCTTTTGCATGCAGCGCCTGTCGTTTACAAAGGGTGAAACAATTATCAACGAACTGTTTGTATTTGGTGAATACAGTCCCTTTTACGATCCTGTCGCCGCCATAAAAATCATCGTTAAAAAGCGGGTGGCCTATCAGTTGCATGTGCACCCTTATCTGGTGAGTGCGGCCGGTTTCAAGCCTGCATTCAATTAATGTTACATAGTTAAAACGTTCCAACACTTTGTAATGAGTAATGGCATCTTTGCCATGATCACCATCAGGGTAAGCTGTAAATAATTTGCGAAACCGCAGGTGCCTGCCTACATGTGCAATGACGGTCCCTTCATCTTTTTCCATATCGCCCCAAACCAAAGCTATATACCTGCGGTGTACGGTATGATTGAAAAATTGTTTGGCAAGATCACTCATGGCCTTTTGTGTTTTTGCCATAACCAGTAAACCACTGGTATTTTTATCAATACGATGTACAAGCCCAAACCTGCTGAGTTCATTTTCATCCAGTTGAGGATCTTGCTGCTTTAAATAATAAGCCACAGCATTTACCAACGTGCCATTGGGGTTGCCACTGCCCGGATGAACAACCATGCCTGCGGGCTTATTAATTATTAATAAGCTGTCATCTTCATATTGAATATTGAGCGGAATATTTTCCGGAACAATTTCTGAACTTTCAGGAGAACGGTTATCAAAAACAACGATATTATCAAGTGGCCTTACTTTATAATTGCTTTTTACCGGCTTCTCATTCACCAGCACCATTTCATTATCAATTCCCTGCTGAATTTTATTCCGTGTAGCGCCTTCGATCCTGGTCATTAAAAATTTATCGATCCGCAATGGATCCTGACCCTTAGGAATGACAATGGTTAGTTTTTCATACAATTCTTCGCTTTCCGGTTGATCATCTTCAATATCTGTTACTTCTTTACTCATTGGTAATTGGGTTAATCGTTGTCCGCATTCATTTATCTTTGCAAATTAAAACATTACGGTGGATAAGCAGAAAGTGATATTTAAAGACCTTGGAATTATTGAATATAAATCGGCCTGGGATTACCAGGAAACATTGCTGAATGAGAATGTGAAGATTAAGTCGGCAATTCGCAATGGCCAGCCAGCAATTGAATCTACAATTCAGGATTCACAATTCACGTTTCACGACTCACCACTCACTACAACAAACTACTTTCTTTTATGTGAGCACCCCCCGGTTTATACTTTAGGAAAAAGCGGAAAAAAAGAAAATGTGCTGATGAATGATGATGAACTGGCGGCTAACGATATTGCTTTTTTTAACACCAACAGGGGTGGAGATATTACTTTTCATGGCCCCCAACAAATAGTTGGATATCCCATCCTGGACCTTGAAAAATATTATACAGACATTGGCAAATATCTGCGTAACCTGGAGGAAATGGTGATCTTAACTTTGGCCGAATACGGTATAAAAGGTGGAAGAAGCAAGGGTGAAACCGGTGTATGGATCGATGAAGATATTCCAGGCAGGGAAAGAAAGATATGCGCTATTGGTGTACGTTGCAGCAGGTGGATAACCATGCATGGATTTGCATTGAATGTGAATACCGATCTTGGATATTTTGACAATATCATTCCCTGCGGTATACAGAACAAACAGGTTACCTCAATAGAAAAAGAGCTTGGCCATGCTGTTAATTACAGCGAAGTGAAAGAAAAACTGAAAAAGAATTTTGAAAAGATATTTGAATCAGAAATGATCGGTTGATCATTTCAACTTTTTTTCTTCACTGGAGATATAAAACTTATTCTCTTCCAGCAGGAAATCATTTTTATAAATTTCAAACTGGTACCATCCTCCGCGTCTGAAGTTTACTTTTTCAATAATAAAATAATCATCGGGAGGATTTTTTATCTCAAACAGCAATTTATAGTCTTCGGTTAAAAACCTGATCACGTATTTGTTTCCCTTTACGTTAAAAATTTTTGCAACAATATTATTATCCTTATCAGCATAAATACGTTTGCTTGGGTATGTGATCACCTGGCTGATAATATCTTCCGAAACTTCAGTTGGATCAGGTTTTTTATTTGTATTGGCTTTTGTGGTTTTAGGCGTTTTGTTTTTATTTTTTGCGGCACGGGCAGCATCCAGTTCCTTTTGTAATCTTACTTTTTCCTCCTGCAACTGAATGTTCTTTTCATATATGGCGCTTATTTCCTGTATCAGCCTGCTATAATCTATTACCGTATTTACTTCGGGTCTTTTTGATTCTGTAAGTATGTATACCACCGTATCGAAACCGATGAACAAACGGTAATACATTTTATTATAGGGCGGCGTTGAATCGATGAAACCGTTTACCGAGTTTTGCGGATTTAATATGGAAGCTATGCTGAAGAAATTCTTAGTACTATCGTAAGACCGCTGAACACTTATACCTTTTACCGGTTTCTTGTAATCATTCAGCCAGAAAATACTGATCTTTCCGTTGGTGTTTTTTAAGGTGAAATCAGGAAGGGTGGCCTGGCCGAAAAGACTGCTGACAGATAAGAAGCTGCAAAAGGTGAGGAGAAAATAAAGTCTACGCATGGGTTGAATCAAATTCAGAACAATAATGTATTCAAAGGTAAAGATTTATTTCCCTGCAAACCTCCGGTATGAAGACATAAAATTTTACTTCCGGCTGTAAAGGTATCATTTTTAACAGAGTCAATAATTCCAAAAAGCATTTTAGCTGTGTAAACAAAATCAAGCGGTAACCCATAGTTGAGCCAGCACTGGTTAATAAATTCTATCAGCAAGCCTGAACTTTTAGCATATCCTCCAAAATGATAATTATTTAATATTAACAGGTTCTTAAATTCATCTTCCTGCCCTGTAACTGCTTTATCCTTGTTTTATTGTCTGTCATTCCTTTTAAAACCGGGAAACTCACTACTGTCTGTTCAGGCCTTGCTCCGATTAATAAGCCTGCCAGCGTAGTTGCTGTACCTGTTGCCGTAACGATATGTGTATAGCTGTTATCCTTTACCAGGCCCATAATTAAAGTCGCTCCTTTGGCGCCAAGTGGATGGTATCCTCCTTCCGGAACAATGGTACACTCACCAAATGATGCTTTAAGGTTATTGATAAAAGCATCATCATCTTTTTTTGCATATTCCTGCCGCGAAATAAACTTCAACTGCATACCATCCTCCAGGCATTGCTGTAAAGTGGCGGAAAACTGTTCAGGCTTTTCTCCTCTTACAATGCCAATACTTTTTAATTGCAGCAACTTACAGGCATGGGCGGTTGCTGCCAAATGATTGGAATAAGCTCCCCCAAAAGTCAGCATTGTTTTATGCTCGCTGGTTATCGCTTCTTCTAAAAAGTAATGCAGTTTAAAAAGTTTATTGCCGGAAATGAGCGGATGAATTTTATCCAGCCGTAAAACCGATACACTGACCTGTTTTTGCACGAACAGTTCATCATGTAATTCTTCAATAACAGCTTTTGAAATATCAAACAGCATTTGAATAAAAACTTAACGGTTTACACTATTTTTGCCCCTGCAAAAGTCAACAAATAATTTTTCAATTATCAATTTAAATTACAGATGCAACCAACGCTTTTAATTTTAGCAGCAGGAATGGCAAGCCGTTACGGAAGTATGAAACAGACCGAAGGTTTTGGTCCTAGCGGCGAAACCATTATGGATTATTCGATTTATGATGCGATAAGGGCAGGCTTTGGTAAAGTGGTTTTTATTATCCGTAAAGATTTTGCAGAGAGTTTTAAAGCCAGTTTCGAACCCAAATTGAACGGCAAAATAAAAACAGAATATGTTTACCAGGAAATGGATTCTTACCTGGATGGGTTGCAAAAACCTGCAGATAGAACCAAGCCATGGGGCACCGGCCACGCTGTACTTTGTGCAAAGGAAGTGGTTAACGAACCTTTTGCTGTGATCAATGCCGATGATTATTATGGAGTGGATGCTTTTGTAAAAGCTGCTGATTTTTTAAATAACGTATGCAACGAGAAACATTATGCCATTATCGGTTACGAATTAGACAGAACATTGAGTGACCATGGCTCAGTAAGCAGGGGCGTTTGCCAGGTAGATGATCAGAATAATTTGATCAGTATTAAGGAAAGAACAAAAATTTATAAGGAGAACGGAGTGATCACTTATGAAGATGAAGCAGGTAAACATACCGTGCCTTCAGATTCAAGTGTATCTATGAATTTCTGGTGCTTTCATCAAAACCTGTTTGACACAACAGAAAAATTATTCCTTGATTTTGTAAAAGCAAATACTGGGAATATTAAAGCCGAATTCTTCATTCCCATCATTGCCGAAGATTTTATGGATAACCAGGGCGGGCATATCAGTGTTATTCCAACTTCGTCGCAATGGTTTGGTGTAACGTATAAAGAAGATGCACCGGTAGTTAAAGCCAGTGTAGACAAGCTTGTTGCGGATGAAATTTATCCTGCCTCACTCTGGCAATAAATAAGTGCATTAAAAAAACTGTCTGGCCTAAGGCGAGACAGCTTTTAATAGTTTTCCGGGGGTTAATTAGTTTCCTACAACCATAAACACAAAGTCTTCCATTTTCTTCACCTGTTGTTCTCTGTCCAGGCCTTTCAAGCCTGTATTGTTGGGTAATTTTATAGTAACTGTGTCGCCTTTGTCTTTAAGCGACTCCAGTAATTTGTAAATATTCTTTGATTTTGCAGCAAATACAACGCCATCTGCTGTTGAATTCTTTGAAGTAATAATACCGACAATTTCGCCACGCTTATTCAATACTGGTCCACCGCTATTGCCCGGGTTTACAGATACTGAAAGCTGGTAAGCAGTTGAATCGCCTTCGTTACCCGATTTGGCACTTAAATATCCTTCGCCATATACAATTTCTTTACGGGGATATCCAAGGGTAAAGATCTGTTCACCTAAATTGGAATTTCCCTTGTTAATAGAATAAGGCAGGTTGTAGATCGTTTTAAAAGAAGTGTCAGTGATCCTTAAAATGGCCAGGTCTGCATTCTTATCAGTATAAATAGCTTGTGCTGAAAAATATTCGCCTTTATTGTTTCCTACATAAATTGTTTTCAAACGGTTTACTACGTGGGCATTGGTAACAATGAAACCTTTACCATCAATTAAGAAACCTGTAGCCCTGAAAGATGGATCAGGGTTTGGAGGAGTTTGGATACCGGGGTTACTATTAATAGACCTCTTAAGGGTTGCAACTTCACTTTTTGTTTTTTTAACCTCGCCGATAAGATAAGTAATATCTTTATTGTCTTCTTTGCTTTTATAGGTACTTATCGATGCAGTTGTAACAATAGAAACAATACCAGCAATAGAAGCTGCCACCGCAATGCTGCGTTTGTATTTTTTCCAAAGGAATACAACTTTTGCTTTTCCCGTCAATTGTTTTTTGCTGATAACACCTTCTTCGGTCAGTTTGCTTTCAACCTCGTATAAATTGTGTTTAAAAGCTTTTATATTGGCCTGCTTATCCAGCTCATTAAATAAAAAGGTGTGCTCAACTACCAATTGGTCAATATCAGGGTTCTTTTTACGGATCTCTTCGAAAAAAGTCTTCTCCTGAGATGTCATCTCACCCTTCAGGTAGCGTTCAACTGTTTCTATCAATAAAATTTCGTCCATATTAATTCCCGTTTTTATATTGTGCAAAAAACAGCTTCTTTAAACGTACGAGGCATTTATATTTTTGGGTTTTGGCATTATCTGCGTTAGTATACCCAAAATCTGCCGCTATTTCCTGCATATTCTTTTTTTGTAAATAATAGGCGTCGAGTAAACTTTTACAGGGCTCGCCTATTTTATTCATGGCCGTTTCCATTAAAATGAAATCGGTATTGTGTTTTTCGTGCAATTCCAGGTCTTCTTCAACTGCAACCGTTTCCTCCATATTTTCCACCAGGCTGCCATATCGCTGCAATTGGTGCAATCTTTTTAGCCAAAGCCGCCTGCAAACTGAGTATATATAAGTTTTCAGGAGGCAGTTCAGCTCAAAATTCCCGGAAACTGCTTTTTCATAAATAACGATCATCGCTTCCTGGAAAATATCCCTTGCTTCGTCACTATTGCCATTGTTGTTAAGTATAAACGATTGAATAACAGGGTAGTTGTCACGATAGATCGCTTCAATAACCGCTCTGTCATTCAAAGCCAAACCTTCCAATAATTGCTTTTCCTGTTCTAAATTACTCACCTGCTATATATTAATACGTTTACCTATTATTTGTAACCCAAAACAGCGAAAATAAACTTTTTAAAAAACTTGGGTTACCTTTTCTTATTCCCGGTATAAATATCAAATTATAATTTTAAAATTTAAACAAAACACAAAATGAAAAAAGTAATCTTAGCTTTAGCAATCGTTTCTGTATCTTTCGTTGCTTGTAACGATAACGCAAAAACAGAAGAAACTAAAAGTGACACAACAACTGTAATTACAACTCCTCCAGCTGATACAGTTACTGTAGTTAAAGACACAACCGTTACTACTACTATTGATACTTTAAAGAAGTAATTCAATACCGGCCGATCGCTTGTTTTAAAGCCGGGTATAAAATTTTTAAACGACAAGCAATCTGATTTTGCCCCGCTTATTTATAAGCGGGGTAATTTTTTGCTATATAAATAAGAAACCCTACTTTTGATTTACAAATGACAAACAAAAGCACAAATACCTGGTTTTATTTTAGCTATTATTTTACAAATAGACCGGGGGCCTTTGTTATAAACTGAACTTAAACAGACTAACATAAAGACATCCCCCGGATAAACCGGGGGATTTTTAATTTATATGACAGTAACAATAATTGGTACGGGACTTATCGGCTGCTCCATGGCAAACAGGTTGAAGGAAACCGGTTTTGTAAAAAGAGTAATTGGGGTAGATAATAAACCTGAAAATGTACAAACAGCTTTGGAATTGGGGTGGATAGATGAAACCATGCCCCTGGATGAAGCGATACAGCAAAGTGAACTCATCATTATTGCCATACCGGTTGACACAACTTTACAATTGCTGCCGGGCCTGTTAAGCAAACTTGGTAAGCAGGTATTAATGGATGTAGGCTCTACAAAGGAAATTATTTGCGGTTCAGTATCAGATAATGCAAAACGCGGAAGGTTTGTGGCAACGCACCCGATGTGGGGAACCGAGAAGGATGGACCAACAGCTGTTGTTAAAGACGCATTTGAAGGAAGGGTGGCTGTAATTTGTGAGAAGGATAAAAGCGACGAAGATGCATTGCAATTGATAGAGAAAATGTATACAACCATAGGTATGCAATTGGTTTATATGGACGCTGCTATTCATGATGTGCATGCAGCGTATGTAAGCCATATATCGCATATAGCTTCTTATGCACTCTCTTTAACCGTTTTGGAAAAGGAAAAAGAGGAAGACACCATTTTTGAACTGGCCAGTGGCGGTTTTGAAAGTACGGTGCGTTTGGCAAAAAGCAACCCTGCTATGTGGGTGCCTATTTTCAGGCAGAATAAGGAAAATGTGCTGGATGTTTTAAATGAACATATTGTACAGTTAAGAAAGATCAAGAGTTGCCTGGAGAAAGATAATTATACTTATTTGCAGGAGTTGATGGAAAATGCAAATAAGATCAAAAGGATCTTAAAATAATTTTGCTACCTGGTCTGACGCCCTCGTCTGACCAGGTAGCAAAACTGAGCTTAAAAAATGTTGAATAATGATATATCGTGAAGCCGAGATAGCAGATATCGGACAAATTCAATTTGTTAGAAATGCTGTAAAAGAGAATCGCTTATCGGATCCTGCACTGGTGCCTGATAAGGATGTAGAGGAATACATGACTAAAAGAGGCAAGGGCTGGGTTTGTGAAGTGGATAAACAAATAGTTGGTTTTGCCATTGTTGACCTGGTAGAAAATAATGTATGGGCACTTTTTGTACTCCCTGAATTTGAAGCAAAAGGAATTGGCAAAAAACTGCACCAGGTCATGATGGAATGGTATTTTCTGCATACGCAGGAAAAAATATGGCTGGGTACAGACCCCGACAGCAGGGCTTATGAATTTTACAAGATGCAGGGCTGGAAAGAGGTTGGTAAACATGGAGAAGTTGAGATAAAATTTGAAATGGATATTGAAAGCTGGTCTGACGCCCACGTCTGACCAGGCTTGAAAACGCCCGGTGAAAGTTGAATAGCGAAAATAAAAGTACAAGTGAGTGATGCTTCGGCTTCGCTCAGCACAGGCTCCACGATGGTAAATAGAATTACAAAAAGCTGGTAACATAAAACTAAATTTACAATGCAAACTGAAACACAAACGATGAAAGAAATCATGCAGGAGAAATGGAATAAAAGGCCATTGATCATAAGCGGGCCTTGCAGCGCCGAAACAGAAGATCAAATGATTGAAACCGCTACACGCCTTGCCGCAACCGGTAAGGTAGATGTACTTCGTGCCGGTATCTGGAAACCACGTACCAAGCCTGGCATGTTTGAAGGCAATGGTATTGTTGGCCTGCCCTGGCTTGCCAAAGCAAAAAAACTAACGGGTTTACCCATTACTGTAGAAGTAGCCACAGCAAAACATGTGGAAGACGCATTGAAGTTTGGGGTGGATATGCTTTGGATAGGGGCCAGGACAACCGTAAACCCATTCAGTGTGCAGGAAGTAGCTGACGCATTAAGAGGTGTTGATGTTCCGGTATTGATAAAGAACCCCATTAACCCCGACCTGGAATTGTGGAGCGGCGGTATTGAACGCCTGCAAAAAGTTGGTGTAAAACAGGTAGGTATGATCCACAGGGGATTTTCATCTTACGGTAATACCGAGTTCAGGAATGCGCCGATGTGGCACCTGCCGATTGAAATGAAAAGAAGATATACAGATATGCCATTGATCTGCGATCCATCGCATATTTGCGGTAACCGTAGTATGCTACAATCTGTTGCTCAAAAAAGTATTGACCTTGATTTTGACGGGTTGATGCTGGAGAGCCATATTGACCCGGACAATGCATGGAGTGATGCCAAACAGCAGGTAACACCCGAACGGTTACTGGAATTACTTAATGACCTCGTTTGGCGCTACGAAACTACTACCGAGCAGGAATTCATTACAGCACTCACCACTTTGCGTGAACAGATAAACCAGGTAGATGATGAGTTGCTTACCCTGCTGGGGCAGCGGATGAAATTATCTGATAAGATCGGTGAATACAAGAAGAATAATAATATCACGATTTTACAAACCAACCGGTGGAATGATATTTTGGAAAGGGCTTTTAAAAAAGGAGATGCGCTTGGCCTTACAAAAGAATTCATCACCAAATATTTTGATGCGGTTCACCTGGAGAGTATCCATCACCAGAATAAAATAATGAACTCCTGATCTTCATACAGAAATCAACAACATGCATATATCTGAGTACACATTCTCACAAAAAACTGTAAGCTGCTATTTTGATGCTGATTTTGCTGCAATGGGAGAGTTGGCAAAGGATGCCAATATTGTGATCGTTACAGATGAAAATGTTTTTGATCAGCATGCAGCAAAGCTATCGGCTTACCAGGTAATAAAATTTGCTGCCGGTGAAGAATTTAAAAATCAAAAAACGGTTGATGATATTATTGAGCAGCTGATAAAACTGGGTGCTCATAAAAATACGATGCTGATCGGTGTGGGTGGTGGAGTAGTTACAGATATTGCAGGTTATGTGGCAGCTGTGTACATGCGTGGGATAAAATTTGGACTGGTGCCAACATCAATCTTAGCCATGGTAGATGCTGCCATAGGTGGCAAGAACGGTATTGATGTGGGTGTATACAAAAATATGGTTGGCACTATCCGTCAGCCTGAATTTATTTTTTACGATTACAGTTTTTTGAAAACACTGCCTGTTAAAGAATGGGTTAATGGCTTTGCAGAAGTAATAAAGCATGCCTGCATAAAAGATGAACTGCTATTTAAAGTGCTGGAAAGATATTCACTGCATGAATACCAGGCCGACAGTACTTTAATTGCCGATCTTATTGAAAAGAATGTTGCAATAAAAACAGGGATCGTTGTTAATGATGAATTTGAAAAGGGCGATAGGAAATTGTTGAATTTTGGCCACACGATCGGCCATGCCATTGAGAACCTGCACGGTATGCCACACGGGCATGCAGTGAGTATTGGTATGATCGCTGCCTGCAATTTATCTGTACAGCTCAATAATTTTCATGCAGATGATGCAGCAAAAATTGTAAGGCTGCTTACGAGGTATCATTTACCTGTGGATGTGGAAACTGATCATGCAAAAGTGTTTGAAGTTTTAAAGATGGATAAAAAGCGATCAGGAGAGGGCGTGCAGTTCATACTCTTAAGCGCTATTGGCAAAGCCGAAATAAAATATATCAGTTTATCAGACCTTGAAAAGCATTTTAAAGAAATAGTATAGTGATCGTTACCATTAAGCCTTCTGTCATTTCAGGAAATATTGTTGCACCTGCATCTAAAAGCAGTATGCAAAGGGCGTGTGCACTTGCATTGCTGTCAGATAGCGAAACAACTTTGCTTAACCCCGGTAAAAGCAATGATGACCTGGCTGCATTGGAAATAATAGAAAAATTAGGCGCAGTAATACTGAAGAAAGAAGACGGGAGTTTGCAAATTAAAGACTCCAAAGTTCCCCCTTCAGGGGGCGGAGGGGGTATTCTCAATTGCGGCGAAAGTGGCCTCGGCATAAGAATGTTTACTCCCATTGCAGCATTATCAGCTTCAGCAATTACCATTACCGGAACAGGCAGTTTATTAAAGCGTCCAATGCATTTTTTTGATGAGATACTTCCTCAACTGGGTATTTCAATCGAATCAAATAAGGGTCATCTGCCTATAAAAATAAAGGGCCCGTTGCAGCCTGCTGATATTACTATTGATGGATCACTAAGCTCACAATTCTTAACAGGGCTGTTAATTGCTTTTGCAAAAGCTGCCACAAAACCGGTAACCATTACTGTAAATAATTTAAAAAGCAAGCCTTACATTGATCTCACTTTGCAAATGATGAAGCAGTTTGGTTATGAAGTTGAAAATGATAATTATGAGAAATTTATTATCAAACCGCCTTTCGACTCCGCTCAAGACTTACATAGTAATCCTTCGACTTCGCTCAGGACTTATACTGTGGAAGGAGATTGGAGCGGTGCAGCATTCTTATTGGTTGCAGGCGCTGTTGCAGGCGGAATAACAGTTACAGGCCTGGATGTTTTTTCAACACAGGCAGATAAAGCTGTTTTACAGGCATTGATGGATTGCGGTACAAATATTTCCATCGAAACGGAACAAATAATGGTCAGTCCCCCTTTAGGGGTTATGGGCCTTAAAGCTTTTCATTTTAATGCAACTGATTGTCCTGATCTTTTTCCTCCATTGGTTGCACTTGCATCTTATTGCAACGGCACTTCAGTAATTGAAGGTGTAAACCGCCTGCAGCATAAAGAAAGTAACCGTGCAATTACATTGCAGGAGGAGTTTGCAAAAATGGGAGTGGAGGTAATTTTGCAGGATGACCTGATGATGATAAAAGGCGGCGAAGGTGTAAAAGGGGCAAAAGTGTTTTCTCATCACGATCACCGGATTGCGATGGCTTGTGCAGTTGCAGCTTTGCATGCTGATGGAGAAACAGAGATCGAAGATGCAGAAGCAGTGGATAAATCTTACCCGCAATTTTATGAGCATTTGAAATTGCTGAACGCTGATGTATCTTTGGAAGCTGTTAATAGTTAATGGTTACTAGTTAATAAGCATTAAAGCAATTACTATTTTGAGCTCAAAACCAATTAACGAATAACAGATAACCAATTAACAGATTAACAATGAATTCTTTCGGCCGCATATTCCGTGTACATATTTTTGGCGAATCGCATGGCGATTGTGTTGGCCTTACCATTGATGGTTGCCCGGCAGGACTGCCTTTATCTGTTGAAGATTTTACTGAAGACATTGAAAGAAGAAAACCCGGAGCCAAAGGAACAACGCCCAGGAAAGAGGACGATATACCACAAATAAAAACCGGCTTGTTCAATGCTAAAACAACCGGTGCCCCCATTACCATTTTATTTGAGAATAATAATACACGTAGCACCGATTATGAAAAACAGCGTTCAGTACCAAGGCCGGGCCATGCTGATTTTGTTGCATCTGCCAAATTTGGTGGTAACGAGGACTACCGTGGCAGCGGACATTTTAGTGGAAGGCTTACGGTTTGTTTGGTAGCTGCAGGAGTTGTTGCAAAAAAAATATGTGCCGGTATAAATATAACTTCTTCAATTCTTGAAATTGGCGGAGAAACAGTTCTGGAAAAAGGATTGCAAAAAGCCATCGATGCAAAAGACAGCATTGGGGGTATTATTGAATGTAAAGTAAGTGGTTTGCCTGTTGGATTAGGGGAGCCTTTTTTTGATTCTGCTGAATCTTTATTAAGTCATGCGGTATTTGCTATACCGGCTGTAAAGGGAATAGAATTTGGGACAGGCTTTGCTGCAGCAAAAATGTTTGGCAGCGATCACAACGATGCTATTGAAGATAAAACAGGAAAAACTTTTACCAATCATGCCGGCGGGATTGTTGGCGGTATAACCAATAGTAATGAACTCGTTTTTCGTATTGCTATTAAACCCACTTCATCAACACCTAAAGAGCAACAAACTTTAAATACTGAAACCGGAGCTGTTGAAAGTTTTTCTGTAAAAGGCCGTCACGATCTTTGTATTGCATTACGGGTACCGGTTATTTTAGAAGCTGTGACAGCATTTGTTTTAGCTGATCTGCTCTTACTCGAACAAAAAATTCCCCGTATTTATTGATCAAGCAGGCGCCGGTGATAATTGATCTGTCCCAGGTGATAGCTTAGGTGCCCATACAAATGGATCAACATATTTTCAGTACTTACAATAGAGCCGTGTTTCTCAAGCGGAAAATCTTTTTCAAGATCGGCAGCAGATAATTTCTCCAAGGTTTCATGCACAATTAATATGCAGTTGTCGAGATTCGTTATCAAATCCTGCCTTGGTATATTTTTCAAACTGAATTCATCATCCCTGTGCCTCACATAACCGGTATTACCCAATGTTGCCCCTATAAAATGATTCAGGTTGCCAAGCAGGTGAAGGCATAAATTCCCGGCAGTATTGCTGATCCCTTCCTTTAGAATCCAAAGGTTATCTTCATTCTTATATAATTCAATTTCATTCTTCAATCTTTGAAGATCTCTTTCAAAAAGCTCAATAAGTGCATTGGTTACCATGTTTTTTTGTTTTATGCATGCTATAAAAACTTCTCAACAAATTAAAACAAATGAAAACGAAGTATTATCTTGTTAACTAAGTATCAGCCTCATTGTCATCCGTCTTGAAAATATAGTAACAAGTTACAAATATTTAACCCGATATATGTCATACGCACTAAGCCAGTTCCGGTACTACTTAATTTGTATCATTTTCCTGGCAATATCATGTACCAATAACAGCGATAAGGAGGATAAGAATTTAGTTACCAGGCCTGATGCAATGAATGAAAAAGTAATTGACCAGGTAGAAGCTATATTAAACAAGGGTGTTACAAACTCGGGAAAAATTGATGACAGCACTCAGATAACTTTATACCAGATAGTTGAAGAGTTTTATCAAAAGAATGAATATAAGCCTGTATGGAGCAGTGCGGCAAAATGGCAACCATTGGCGGATTCTTTATACCAGTTCATAAAAAATGCAGAAAACGAAGGGCTTTTTCCCAATGACTATCATTTCAATCGTTTAAAAGTACTAAAGGATACTTTAGACAGGGATTCGCTTGCACGTATGAATGCACAATTTTGGACAAAGGCAGAACTTTTACTCACCGATGGGTTCATGCATATTATTAAAGACCTGAAACAAGGCAGGCTGCAGCCCGACAGTTTATCATTGAATAAAGATTCAATATTGGTTGATAAATTTTTTATTGCCACACTGAATGAGTTGGTAGAAAAAAAGGATTTTAGCGGATTGCTCATTTCCCTTCAACCAAAACATAAAAACTACTGGGAGCTTAAAAAAGGGATAAAAAAATTTGTAGATAGTATGGACAGGCGGGTCTTTACTCACATTGTATTTCCATTTAAAAGAGGTGATGCAAAGGATTCCTTGTATTTTATCAAACTTTTACAAAAACGGCTCACAGAAAGCAATTGTATGTCGCCGGGAATAAAAGCAGACTCTGCAACTTTAGCCACTGCTATAAAAAAATACCAGGTGCAAAAAGGGCTTACTACTGATGGTAAATATGGTAGAAATTTAATTGCAGCACTCAATAGTAATGATGCAGAAAAATTTAAGCGGATAGCAATAACCCTGGACAGGTATAAACAATTGCCTGCTAAGTTGCCACCTAAATATATTTGGGTAAACCTTCCGGGGTATTACCTGCAAATGATAAATGCGGACACTGTTGTGTTTGAATCGAAAGTGATCTGCGGCAGGCCGGAAACCAGGACGCCGTTGCTTACTTCCGAGATCTCGGATATTATCACTTATCCTACCTGGACAGTGCCAACCAGCATCATAGTAAAACAATATCTGCCCAGGCTGAAAAATAACCCGAATTATATTTCGAAGCTTGGATTAAAACTGATAAACAACAAAGGAGAAACAATTAGCCCGGGCTCAGTTAACTGGAGTAAATATTCACGTGGGATTCCATACAGGGTTGTGCAGGGCAGCGGTGATAATAATTCGCTTGGAGTGATCAAATTCAATTTTGATAACCCTTATGCTGTTTACCTGCACGATACTAACCAGCGCTATCTTTTTAAAAATGCTTCACGTGCACTAAGCCACGGATGTGTACGTGTGCAGGAATGGGAAAAGCTGGCTTATTATATTGCTGATAACGACAGCATCTTAAGCAGGAGAACTGATTCTTTAAAATATACAGCAGACTCTATTAAAAACTGGATAGCCCACAAGCAACGGCACATGATCGATGTTAAAAATCATATTGCATTGTATATCCGCTATTTTTCCTGCGAAGGAAAAAATGGTGAAGTAAAATTTTATGAAGATATATATGGAGAAGACAGGCAGCTTATGGAAAAATATTTCGCAAAAAAGTGAAACCGCTGCGAACAACTATTACCATCTTTATTTCATTAGTAGTCCGAAGGACTGCGTTGAAATAAAGATGGTAATATGCCGACAGAAAACTGCCTGGACCATTAAAGCATGTAGTCGGTATAATTAATGCTATCTTTAAAAATGTGCATGAAAGCAATATCTATTAAATACAGATCTTTAGTTCACATTTTTGCGACAATCTTTTTCGTTTTTTTTATACTGTCTTTACCGGCTATTGCCCAAAAAAATGATATCAGTAAAGAAACTGTCGGTACTCCCAAAAAAGAAGCGTCAAAAAAAGCGACCCGGGTGTTTTACGGGCAGGCCAGTTATTATGCCAATAAATTTAATGGCAGGCGTACGGCAAGTGGCGAAACTTTCGACCAAAAAAAATTGACCTGCGCCTGCAATGTTTTACCGCTGGGTACCTGGATCAAAGTGACCAACTTAAAGAATAAGCGGACAGTGATAGTAAAAGTTAACGACCGAATCCACCCTAAAATGAAACGGGTGGTAGATCTTTCGAGAGCCGCAGCGCAGAAACTTGGCTATGTTTCAGGGGGATTGACAAGGGTAAAAGTAGAACTGGTGGATAAAAAAGCCATTTCCCGTTAATTGTATGTGCTATTTTTACTATATAGGTTGATTTTAGGGGGATAATATAATTGTAATAATATTTTATGTTTTGAAGTTAAGCAGCTATTTTTGTTGCGATTTAGAAAATTAACTATTATGAAGAAAATCTTATTAGCATTTATAGGCTTAGGCCTGTTTGTATCATCTTTTGCACAAGGTGAATACAAAAAAAGACCCTCATTCGGAATTCACTTTTTCCTGGATGATTTCAAAACAGCCCAAAGTGTTCGTGCTACTGGTTTAGCAAATACGATCAACTCACATAAATGGCATAAAACAAATAACATGACAGCGGGAATGGCCATAAGCTACCTGCAGGGGATGAATAATCATCTTGATTTTGTGGGTACTATGTCCGGGTCTTTTCTAAAATACCCCAATTCTAAAGTAATAGCTGATGACAATATATTGCTACTTGAAGGAGCTGCAACGCTGAATTTAAAATTATTGTCTGATAAATATATCCTGAATCCATTCATTACCGCAGGTATAGGGGGATCAAAATATGGTGGTTATTATGCAGCATTCATGCCGTTTGGTATTGGAGCCCAGGTAAAAATTGTTGATGAGGTTTTCCTGATAGTTAATTCACAATACCGTGTACCGGTTACAGAAAATGCATCTTATCATTTTTATCATAGTGCCGGTGTTGCTGCCCCATTATTCAAAAAGCCAGAACCTCCGGCTCCTGTAGTAGTACCTATTCCGGTTGTAGAGCCTCCAAAAGACAGGGATGGCGATGGTGTACTTGATTCACTTGATAAATGCCCCGATGTTCCAGGCCTTGCTTCTTTGGCAGGTTGTCCCGACAGGGATGGTGATGGTATTATCGATTCAGAAGATAAATGTCCCGATGTTCCAGGTTTAGCCCGTTATCAAGGTTGTCCAATTCCTGATACTGATAAAGATGGTATCAATGACGAAGTTGATAAATGCCCGACTGTTCCAGGCTTAGCCCGTTACCAGGGTTGCCCTATACCAGATACCGATGGTGATGGTGTAAATGATGAGGAAGATAAATGTATCAATGAAAAAGGGCCGGCTTCTAACTATGGTTGCCCTGTTATCAGTGAAGAGATCATTAAACGTGTTAACCTGGCTGCTAAAAATGTATTCTTTGCAACAGCAAGCGATAAATTATTGAAGCAGTCTAACAAAAGGTTAGATGATGTAGTTACGATCCTGAACGAAAACCCAACCTTTAAAGTACAGATCGATGGACATACTGACGCACAGGGTAAAGATGAGTATAACCTGGATCTGTCTAACAGGAGAGCTGCTTCAGTAAAAGCTTACTTAGCCAGTAAAGGTATTGCTGAAAGCCGTTTAAGTTCTACAGGCTATGGAGAAACTAAACCAGTTGCAGATAATACAAAAGCTGCTGGCCGTGCACAGAACCGCAGGGTGGAAATGACATTGAGTAACTATTAATAGAAACTACTAATAATAAAAAATGCCCACGGTAATTTCGTGGGTATTTTTTATTGTAGATAAGGAAGCAGAATTGTAAAATTTTGTTATTAGATAATATAGCCATAACTGAAAAGGTATTTGGTGTAATTTCATACAACTAAACTATCTCCCTGTGCAAAAAACTAAACTCCTGCTTTACAGCTTAGTATTACTTACATTTCCTTTTTCATTTAAGGCTCAAGCACAGGCGATAGAAAGCAGTATCAATCTTTATGGTACTAATTTTCCACAGGAAAAAATACATATTCATTTCGACAAGGAATCTTATATGCCAGGCGAAACCATTTGGTTTAAAGCATACCTGTTTGAAGAGCATTTACCATCCGAACGCAGTACCAATTTTTACGCAGCATTATATGACGACCAGGGAAGGCTGGTTCAGCAAAAGATAAGCCCTGTATTTAAGGGCAGCAGCGACGGGCACTTTGATATACCGGACAGTTTAAAGTCATCGCAATTAATATGCAGGGCTTATACCAAATGGATGTTGAATTTTGATACCACCATGTTGTTCAGCCATGCTATAAAATTGATCGGCAATAAAAACCAGGCCACAGGTGCAACAGCAAATAAAACGGTAAGCCTTCAGTTCTTTCCCGAAGGTGGCGATATTATTGAAGGGACAGTGAATACCATTGCATTTAAAGCCAACTACAATAACGGTTTACCATTTTTTATTGATGGCGTAATAAAAAAACAGGAGACAGGAGAAGTATTGATGCCGTTAACAGCGCTGCACGACGGAATGGGTAAACTTGATCTTGATTTTCAACCCGGGGATAAATATTATGCCGAGTGGATCGATAATAATGGGATAAAGCAACAAACCATGTTGCCTGCCGTAAAACCACGTGGTGTTTCATTAAAGCTTAGTGTGCAAAAAGAGAAACTGTATTTCAACCTGTTCAATAAAACAGGAGGCGATTCGTTGCATGTAATCATGTACATGTACCAAAAAGTTTTTTATAAAACCGATATTAAAGTTTCGGCAGCAGAACCTTTTACAGGTATAATACCTATAACCGCATTGCCATCAGGCACCATGCAGGTTACAGTTTTTGATGCCAGCTGGCAGCCGGTTGCAGAACGTGTTGCGTTTATCAACAATAATAATTTTAGCATTAACGCTGCAATAAATTCAAAAGAGATCAGTACACAAAAAAGAGGAAAAAATGTTATTGAAGTCCTGGTAGCCGATACCATACCGGCAAATATGTCGCTAAGTATTTCTGATGCTGATATGAACAGTGAAACAGCCAGCAATAACATACTAAGTGACCTTTTACTTAAAGGTGATGTTAAAGGCTATATTCATGATCCGGCATATTATTTTACTAATAATACTGATGCTGCTTTAAGAACAAAATTAGACCTGGTAATGCTTACCCATGGCTGGCGGCGGTACAACTGGCCTGATATGATGGTACAGAAAATGCCTTCGATAAAATTCCCTGCTGACGATTACCTGGGTGTGTATGGACAGGTAGATAAAGAAACGATGGGTAAACTGGAAAAGGACGAACCTGTAAACCTGATCGTTAAAAATATTGACAGTGTGAATAGTTTTTTCTCGGTAATTCCTGAAAAGTCGGGCATTATTAAACAAAGCGGCCTGGTATTTTATGATTCGGCCAGGATCTATTTTACATTTAATAAATCGAAGCTGCTCAATAAACAGATGGCTTTCAGCAGATCGAATTTTACGCTTAATCAGCCAATAGCTATCAATAATTTTAATAATTATCTTTTACCAGATACTGCAGGAACAATGTTTAACCAAAACACATCTCTTTTTAATTATTATAAAAGCAACAAGGGGATCATTTCATTCAATACCGAAAAAACAATGCAGGGCGTGGTTATAAAAGCAGGCAGGGGGCGTAACTGGAGAAATGATCCGCTGGTAAAGCTGGATGAAAAATATGCTTCAGGGATGTTTTCGGGCGGAGCTAATTCATTTTCGATAGATGTACTTCATGATGAAAAAGCCTGGACAAAGCTTGATATTTACAGCTATATCCGGAGTGTGGTTCCGGGCCTGATCATAGGTAATTTCAACCTGGCATCGGGCAGGTCTTTATCATATGCCGGCATACCTGTATTGGTTTATATTGATGAACATGAAATGACAACAAGTGACCTTGAAAATTTGAGGCTTGATGATATTGCCTACATTAAAATGATACCCAATTTTTCTGGCAGGGGAGCAGATGCAGGGGGAAGGTCGATTAACCCGGCCATATCGGTATACACACGAAAAGGCGATGACCTCATAGACCGCAGGCCCAAAGAAACAGATATAAACGTGGTTAAAGTAGCCGGCTACTCACCCATCAGGGAATTTTATTCACCAGATTATTCGAAAAGCAATACAGGCGCTGGCACCGATGCCAGGACAACTTTATTGTGGATGCCCTATATCTTAACTGATAAAACAAACCGTAAAGTGCCCATCACTTTTTATAATAATGATTTTACAAAAAAGATGCGGATCGTTTTGGAAGGTATAAATGATGAGGGAAAAATGATCCGGATTGAAAAGATCGTAGAATAGTATTTCCTACGGGTTATCTGTCTCTGCAGATAACCCGTAGGAAATATCAATAATCATTTGTTGTTTTTGGCTTCACCGGTTTTTTGTTTTTATCTTCTACCGGTTTTTGAAGTGGTGGTATTATTTTTTTATCATCTGCTTTTTTAGATTTTCCCGTATCTGGTTTACTTCCGGGTATCTCACTTTCAATATTAATATTTTCTATCGGTTTGTTATCCGGTGGCGAGGGGGCATTAAAAAAATCATCTGCATTGCCATTCCCTTCATCAATGGTGGTGCTGTCGCCTTCTCTGAAATACCTTTCCATATTTGGTTCTGCATAGATCGGGTCATTTGCTAACTCAGCCGGTTTTTCAAATTTTTTGATCTCACCATAGCCTAATTTTTTGTCAGCATATACTTTGCTCATAAAAATACCCCAGCCCGGCGCCGACATCTCGGCTCCACCCGCCGTGCCTGAATATATCTGTATGAAAGGATCATCGCAACCTACCCAGGTACCGGCCAGCAATTCAGGTGTATAGCCAATGAACCAACCATCAGCATTGTTGTTGGTAGTACCTGTTTTACCAGCTTTTTCAACCGGTATATTATAACTGTTTAACCTCCTGGCAGTACCAAATTTTATCACACCCTGCATCAATGTTGCCATGGTATATGCATCTGCTTCTGCAATTACCACCTTTGAAGTTGTAGTAAATTCTTCCAGCATGTTGCCGCTCTTATCTTCAATACGGCTCATGAGTATGGGTTCGGTGTTCATACCTTTATTGGGGAACATGGTATAGCCCTGCAACATTTCCATCATAGGAATTTCGGCTGCTCCCAGCGCAATTGAATAATAGGGAGGTATCTTGGTCTTTATTCCACAGTTTTGTACGAATTCAATTGTTCTTTTTACGCCTACCTGGCCTATCAAACGCCAGGCAGCAACGTTCTTGGAGTGGGCCAAACAATAAGCAACTGTACCAGCACCACCCGATATGGTTTTGCCCCCGAGCGTTAATGCACCACCTGGAATAACTGTTTCGGGTGTATAACCAGCCTCATCAATAGCCAGTGTATAAACAAATGGTTTAAAAGAAGAACCTACCTGTCTCTTTTGTGTAACGTGGTCAAATTTAAACCACTTGAAATCTATACCACCAACCCAGCATTTTACTTCACCGGTACGTGGATCCATAGCCGCAAAATTGGTTTGTAAGATCTGCTTATGGTACCTGATCGAATCAAAAGGAGTAAGTATAGTATCTTTTACTCTTTTTGCATTCCAGGCAAATACTTTCATTTTTACAGGAATGTAAAAGGTCTTCTTTATGTCTTCTTCCGGTACACCGGCCTCTTTCATACTCTTCCACCTGTCGGTAAACTTAAATGCAGCTTCAATAACAGATTCATGGTCCTTCCACATTCTTTTTCCATAAGCTTTCATGTTCCAGTCCAGCTTTTTTTGAATTACCGGCATGTGCTGTACAATAGCTTCTTCGGCATAGCGCTGCATGCGTGAGTCAATGGTGGTATATATTTTCAATCCGTCCCGGTACAGGTTATAAGGCTCGCCGGTTTTTGGGTTCTCATGTTTTTTACACCAGTCTTTTAATTTATCGGCCAATACTGCACGGAAGTAGGGAGCTATCCCTATATTCTCATCTATCTTTTTATAATTGGTAATAAGCGGCTTGGCTTTTAACTTATCAGCTTCGGCTTCGGTTAAAAAATGCTGCTTACAAACCACCATCTGGTTTATAACCGTATTTCTCCTGTCAACAGAAGCTTTTGGATAACTTATAGGATTATAAATAAATCCTTTCAGCATACCGATCAATACAGCAGCTTCTTCAATCTTAAGATCTTTAGGTTCTTTTTGAAAATAAGTTATTGAAGCATTACGAATGCCGTAAACATTTCCCCAGGGCGCCCTGTTGAGATAAAGTGTAGCAATTTCTTCTTTGGTAAAATTCCTTTCCAGCTTAACAGCAACGATCCATTCTTTTATTTTTTGCACACCCCTGGTAATGAAATTGCCACGTCCCTGGCCTAACATTAATTTGGCAACCTGTTGCGTAATGGTACTGCCACCTCCGTCCTTACCCAGCGTAAACACGGCACGTGCAAAGGCTTTGGCATCAATGCCGGAGTGGTCGTAAAAACGTTCATCTTCAGTAGCAATTAATGCATTGATCGCATTGGGTGATATCTCATTATATTTTACTTCACTCCTGTTCTCAGTGTAATATTTCCCCATCAGTATCCCATCGCTTGAATATACTTCACTGGCCAGATCGGCTTCGGGATTTTGCAACTGTTCTACAGAAGGCATTTTACCAAATACGCCAAAATTGGCAAGGGTAAACATGAGTATGACGAAAATAAATCCGCCAAGAAATACCCGCCATAAGATTTTAACTGAACGCTTCATAGAAAAGATGAATTATAAATGATGAGTCTGTCTATCGGCAGACAAGTTATGAATATGGCTTAATCAGATCAAAACATTTCATAAAACTATTAAAAGAATTTATTCCCTGTATTCAGTTGCCTGTTAAAACCTGTTTGGAAACTGTGTATTTAACAGGGCTTTGTAACCCGTTAAGTTTTTATTGGTTTTAAGCAACTGCAGGTTTTCTTCTGTAATAATTAAAAAAGAATACTTATTGGCCGGTAACCAGGATATTTCACTGGGTGCATCTTTTTTTATTTTGTTGTAATAGATCAATGCCGCTGCTGCATCCGGGAAAGAAGTAATGACCAGCAAGTTATTATCTGCATCCAATGCATCTTTATTGATATTGATGGTTTGGCCATAAAAGTTTTCCCTGTTATACCTTATGAACGCATTCCTGGCTTCGGTTATATACACCTGGTCTACTTTGGTTAATACCATTAATACATGGTGAGGCGCATTAACTGCCATCACAAATGGCCCACTCGTTAAAGGCGGCGCAACTTTGGCTACTGTATCTTTTGGAACCACTGGCACTACAGGCTTGGTAACTGGTTTTGGAACATCAGGAGCTTTTAACTGGTTTTCTTCAGCCCTTGTAATTTCAAGGCTGGTAAGATATTTTTCTATTTCAGCCCTTCTCCTCAGCACATCGATCATGGTCTCTGCTTTTTGTTTAAGCGGAGATGTTGGATTGTTGCTGATGATCAGTTGCAGGCCCTGTATGGCAACGCTGTCATTCCTGTTCTTTACATGATGCAATGCTTCAATGTACAATAACTGAGGTGTCCAGTAATTTACACCGTACAGGCTATCTGCTTTCTTCTTTTCTGCCATTGCTTTTTCAAAATCACCTTCGATGAAGAGGTTGTAAATATCTTCATACAATTTAGTAGCTTCCGGGTTTTGTGCTTTAGGATTTAATGATGCAGGATTATTCAGTTTTTTTCCGGCAACTGTATTGGCATAATTCCGGTTCAACAGATCTTTGTAATAAGCCGCTTTATCTTTCAGGCCCAATTTTGTGTAACAGAAATAAAGGTTAAGATATACATCTCCCTCAAGCAAACGGTTGGGGAAGCGCTTTAAATAATCTTCGTAGGTATCTGCAGCCAGTTGATATTCTTCCAGGTCGTTTTGATAAGCCTGGGCCAGGATGATCATATTCACTGCGATCGTTTCATTACTTTCATTAAGCCTCTCTTCGGTTAAAGGCAGGTCTTTCATTAAACCATCATAAGTGATTTCTTCTGGTACGGCTTTTGACCCAGCACCTCCGCTTTTTCCTGACTTTGTATCGCCTTTATCACCAACCGGTGCCGGGTTTGTGTTATTAATGGTTACTTCTGTAGCAGCTTTGCGTCGCCAGTTATCAACGTTTACTCTTTTGCCCCACCTGGTTTTAAAATCGGTGAAGCCCCTTGATTTAAGGGAGTTGTTATTGAAATACCATTCTCCCTTGCTGTTTCCTGCAAAAAGATCAACCGGCTGCTGGTTATTATTGTTGAAAGGGGAGAGGTCGATTCCTCCGGAATTGCCATCATCTTTATAACCTTTTTCTTTACGCTGCCTGCTTAATATTTTTTTAAGGAATGCATCTCTTTCAGCAGCGGGCATAAGGGCAATGCGTTGCACACTGTCTTCTTTTTCAATAGTACTGATGGCTGCTGCAATTTTAAGTAATGCTTCTTTTCTTTGCTGAATGGCAGCGATCTGTAAATTTAAAAGAGAGTCGGGCCCGGTTTGTAAGCTATCGTACATGGCGGCTGCAAGCCTGTATTGTTTGCGGCTGTAGGCAATATCGCCCAATTTAAGAAAGGCCCTGTTCTTATAATTGACATTATCTACGTTATACTTCAGGCTCTTTTTGAAAAAAGCTATGGCAGCATTTGTATCAGGTTTTTGCAGTGACAGGTCCCCTGCTGAATAATAAACAATATCACGGTAAGCATCATACTTATCACGTCTTCCCATTTTTGCAAGGTTATCTATCGCCTTATCAAGTTCCTTCGGGTTGCCGCTTGTCCTCAGCATTTTTGCATCATTCAACCTGGCATGAATATCCATTAAGGGGTCAACAGTATGCCTGGAAGCCTTGTCATAATAGCTGGATGCTTTATCATAATTGCCATTCTTTTCATAAAGCTGTGCCAATAAAAACTCCCAGCGTGCCTGGTCCTGTTTGTTTTCGGCCGTGCTTAAAGCTCTTTCAAGATGTTTGGCTGTACTGTCATAAATGCCCTGTTTAAAAAACCAGTAAGCATTTACCTCGGCAAGGTCGTTGCGTAATCTTTTTGGTAAATTAGGATCAACCTGTAAAGTATTTATCAGGCCACCTGATTCTGCAAATTCGTTCTGCTCAATTAATGTACGTGCCAGCCAGAGAATAGCATCGTTGCGGCTTGGCGGCAGGGCCGTAAGTTTTTGCAGTACATTCCGCTTTTCTTTATTGGCAATTGAAACTGAATTGGTACCAACTATACGGTCATCATCATCATTCTTTCTTTTACGTGGAAAAAGATTGTAGTTGATGAATTGAAAGGTCATTAAAGCCGAATCAAAATCTTTTCGGAAATAATAGGCTTTCCCTATCAGCATGTACATATTATCGATCCAGTCATTGCGCAGGTCATGCAGTAAAATACCTGCAGTGGAGGTATAAATAACGGAGTCAAGTTCTACCTTTTGCGAAGAAGTGCCTTCCAGTGTATAAGGATAAAAGGCCAGCATGTTTGTATAATCATCCTTCAAACTGAGTTTGGCCCGGTCAACAACATTGTTCACCTTGTTGTTGGCATTAAAATAATAGTTGTAATGGGTAATATTGTTCTGATAAATATTCCTGGGTACAGTAAATTTTTTTTCGGCTGTTTTTTCAGATCCCAGTTTCCTGTTCTCAAATTTCTCGGGTTTTTTTTGTTTGCCAAATGGTTCAAAAGTCCACTGTGGCTGGCATATTGCCGGCATTGAAAATCCAGACAATATCAAAAAAATGAATAACGGGGTTTTAGTTCTCTGCAGCATGAATCAAAAAGGTTGAATAATAGGGCTAAATATCGGTTATTTTTGGTAATTATAGCTTATAACAGACCCGATTTAACTTAGTTTAATAAATATTTAAGAGCTTTCAATCAACGACAAAAAAATGTGTAGCGGTTTCAAAGTTTAAATAGTTTGTATAAGTGACACATTTAGCCTTTTTTAGGTTGCTTTTTCACCTTCATTGCTTAATTTTAAGGTTCAACAAAAAAATATGGCAAAACTTGATGCCAACAGTACGCTAAAACGGTTAAGAAACCGTTACAGGTTGGTGGTTATGAATGAGGATACTTATGAGGAAGTTGTAAAGTTTAAACTTAGCCGTTTGAGTGTTTATATATTCTTAAGTACTGTTTTTGTTGTTTTGGTGGGACTGATCATTGCTTTGCTGGTTTTTACACCTTTGAAATATTATTTACCAGGTGCAGGATATGGAAACGCAAAACAGATGAGGGAATATAGAGACCTGACCATGAGAACCGATTCTATAGAGAAGGAGTTGCGGTTTAAGCAGAAATATTATGATGATCTGCATAAGGTTTTAAAAGGAGATATTCCGGCTCTGGATACCAACAAACTGGAGTTACCCAAGGTAGAAAATATGAAAGAATGATTTTTTAAAAAATTAAAATCTAAGCTATGTTTAATTCAAAATCCAAGGCCTCTTTTGATCCAAATGCAGGCAATGCAAGCACCATGATCGGCGCAGGCACAACCATTAATGGTGATATGGAAAGCAATGGCGATATACGGATAGATGGTACTTTAAGAGGCAACCTGAAAGGAAAAGCAAAGATCATTGTTGGTGCAGATGGTGTTGTGGAAGGTAATATAGAAGGGCTGCAGGCCGATATTATGGGCCATGTAACCGGCACTATTAAAGTGCAGGAGCTTTTGTTTCTACATGGCAAGACCGAAGTGAACGGTGATATCTACGCCGGGAAATTACAGGTAGAACCTACTGCAGTATTTAACGGAAGCTGCCATATGGGAGCCAATATAGTGGAACTTAAAAAAGAGGTGGCCACTGCCATGAATCAATAAAAAATATTTAATGAACCTGAGTTTTAAAACAGTTCTCCCCTTAGTTATTACATTTTTGATTTTAACGGTGATCATTTTTGCAGGATATATATTTTATGCTGATAAGGGAATTGATTACCTGGTGTTGATGGGGGGTAATTGCGTGTTCTTTTTAGTGAGCCTTTTTGTTTTTCGTATGCAATATGTGGCCATGTACAACAGTAATCCCAATGTTTTTATACGCAGCGTAATGAGTGGCATGATCATTAAAGTGTTTGCCTGCGTAATTGCTGTGGTGGGTTATTATTTTATTAGCAAAGCTGCATTTAATAAGCCGGCTGTATACATCTCCATGGTTATTTATATTGTTTACCTGGTGATAGAAGTAAGGACCATCATGAAACTGAACAAAACAAAAAATGCCTAAGCAGGAAGCCCCGCTTTTACAATTACAGGATTATTTACCCGATGGAAGTTTTGACGAAGTGCTTTACTACCTGCAGCATTATAAAGTACATCTTACCATCAGCCGCAAAAGGCAAAGTATATTGGGCGATTACCGCCATGCCCATTCCGATAAAAATCACCGCATCAGTGTTAATGGCAACCTGAACAAGTATTCTTTTCTCATTACCTTGTTACATGAACTGGCACATCTTTTCACGTACGAAAAATTCGGTCACCGTGTGCAGGCCCATGGCAAAGAATGGAAAGATGAGTTCAGGAAAATACTCGCCAAATTTTTATTGAAAAAAATATTTCCGGCTGATATTGAAAAAGCTTTGCTTGGTACATTGCACAACCCTGCTGCCAGCAGTTGTGGCGATGAAAAGCTGCTTAGAGTTTTACATAATTATGATGAGAAGCCTGCTGGCGTACATTTGGTAGAGCAATTACCCGAAGGCGCTTTGTTTGTTATTAAAGGCGGCCGCATTTTTAAAAGAGGCGAAAAAATACGGAAGCGGTTTAAATGTATGGAAGTGAAAACAGGGAAGCTGTATTTGTTTAGCGGGATGTATGAAGTTCAGTTAGTATGATGATAATAATTTAAGTCTGCTGCTTTCGTATTTTCCTTTAACTTTAAAATTACTTTTTTAAATTAACGGTAATTCAAATCGCCTGACTTGTTAAAGCATAATCTATTTTTATTTCTTCTTCTTTTAATTCCACTATTTAGTAATTCCCAGGATTTTAATTATGTGAATTATAATACCAGAGATGGTTTGCCGGGTTCCACAGTATATGATATGACACAGGATAAAGATGGCTTTATCTGGTTTGCTACAGATAACGGCTTAAGTCGTTATGACGGGAAGAATTTCAGAAATTTTACGGTAAAAGACGGGTTGCCGGATAACGAGGTTTTGAGAGTATTTGCCGACAGCAAAGGCAGGGTATGGATCTGCACTTTCAGCAAAGAAGTTTGTTACTATTACAAGAACAGGTTATATACTGCAAAGAATAATGATCTGCTGGCAAAGATAAAACTCAAAGGAACCATTCAGCTTATCCTGGAATCAAAGAGAAAGACGATAGCGATCGCCGCACAGGGAGGACGGTTTTTTTTTGTAAGAGATAATGACTTTGTTGAGCAAGTTAGTTTTGAAGGTGAACAAGAGTCGGGAATTGCAATATCAACCGGTAATCTTTATTTGTGGAAAGCTTCAATCCTGCCCGGCTATCTTGATGCATACCGTTGCAATGACGATGGCAAAAAACTGGCAATTAGTTTTCTTAAAACGTCCCCTGTAATAGATGTTTCAAAAACCATCCCGATAAAATGGGATTCGACAGGAAAAATATTAAAGCAGATCAAACCCAAATCTCCTGTTCTTAGTTCGGCGAATACAGAGAAAACCAGGTTTTTTATCAATACTATTGACGGCGCCTGGCTGGTAGATACCATTGATGTTAAATATGAAGCTCATTTTTTAAAGGGTAAAAAAGTTACAAAAACTGTTGTGGACAGCGAAAATAATTATTGGTTCACTACATTCAGTGAGGGTGTATTCAAATTGCCCTCGAAGGAAATAAAAACCTTTTTTTCTGAAGGGAAACAAACTGACAGGGAAATTTTTTCCATCGCAAAATTGCGGAACACCATGTATGGAGGAGGTGATTTTGCAAAATGCTATTTAATTGATAAGGAAAATAAAAAAACGGTGATGGATTTTGCAAAGTATGTGAAAATCTCTTCAGTTGGTCTTAATCAAAGCCGGTTGTACACCATGAAGGTACTTTCTACCGGCATTATCATGTTCGGGTTTGATGGTTTTCTTGCGAAAAGCGAGAAAGGGAAAATTACCTGCAGTTACATTCGCCCGATAAAAACAATAGAAGAAGCAGATAAGGAACATATACTGGTTGGCACCTCAAATTGGATGCTGAAAATACGGGCCAGCGATCTTGCCGTTGTTGATACGATATGGAAGGAACGCAGCACAAAAGTATTTTACAACGATAATAAATACTATATAGGAACATTAAGTGGTTTGTATGTATCAGATAAAAACAAAAACGCAGTTTATCTTGGTAATATACATCACACATTTACCAGGCGCATAACAGATATTAAGAAAGGGGGGGACGGAACACTATGGGTATCGAGCAGTGATAATGGAGTGGTTGGATTAAAGGGAAATACAATAACAGCAGTTTTAAAAGATACAAACGGGCTTGCCAGCAATAATTGCCGTACGCTGTTTGTACACAAACAATATTTGTGGATAGGGACTGATAAGGGATTGAGCAAGATTGACCTGAGTAAAAAGGGATTACCGGTAGTTAATTACAGTATTTCTGATGGGTTGCCCAGTAATGTAATTAATGCAATTCATGTAGAGGATAGTATTGTATGGGTGGGTTCGCCTGCAGGCCTCACTTATTTTAATGAAAACAAAATTTCCAATAGTTCTATTTGTAAACTCAACCTCCTCAGCATCCATGTCTCAGGGAAGGAGGTGAATGAAAATAAAAATTTTGATCTTAGCTATAAACAAAAAGACATCAGCTTTAATTATGTGGCTGTATCATTTAAATCCGGAGGGCAAATAACATACTATTATCGCCTCAGGGGATTGCATAGTGAATGGCGCACAACTACAGAAACAGAGCTGGCTTATCAATCCCTGCCACCTGGTAATTATACCTGGGAAATATATGCTGTTAATAAATTCGGGATTAAAAGCGAAGCATTGATTGTTCATTTTACAATTGCCTTACCATTCTGGAAGGCCTGGTGGTTTTACACTTTGCTTGCCTTATTAGTATTTTCCGGGGTAATATGGTTTTTTCAAAGAAGAAACAGGCGTACAAAAAATGAACTCGAAGAAAATAACCGCACTCAAAAACAGTTTGCATACCTGGAACAGCAGGCACTCCAGTCGCAAATGAATCCACATTTTATTTTTAATTGCCTCAATTCTATACAACAGTATATCTTAACAAATGAAAAAGTAAAGGCTAATGAATACCTTACAGGCTTTGCGTCATTGGTCAGGCAAACACTTGATCATTCAGAAAAAAAAACAATTACGATCGCCGAGGAAGCCATATATTTAAAGCAATACCTGGAAATGGAAAAACTGCGTTTTGGAGATAAGTTCAGTTACCAGGTAAATATAGACGATGAAGTGGCAGCAGATTTTACAGAAATACCAGCTTTATTACTGCAACCTTATGTAGAAAATAGTTTGAGGCATGGCATACGTTACAAACCAGAAGGTGTAGGAGAAATAGTTATTGGATTTTCAGAAGAAAATAATTACCTGCTATGTTCGGTGATGGATAATGGAATTGGCAGAAAACTGGCTGCCCGGTATAAAAGTGAACAACATATAGAGTACCAGTCTAAAGGAATGACACTTACAAAAAAAAGGGTACAGTTGCTCAATAAGATCAATAATACCCAGATAGAAATTCATGTTAATGACCTGACAGATAAAAATGGAAAAGCCACCGGAACTGAGGTTATTATTAAAATGCCTTTATAAAGTATGGAAAAAATAACCTGCGTAATAATAGATGATGAACCTGGTAATATCATAACCTTATCAGAACTATTAAAGGAATATTGCCCGGAGGTGGTGATCTCCGGAACTGCTTCAGACCCGGTGAAGGGATTGCCTTTAATTAAAAAAATAAAACCAAAGCTGCTTTTTCTTGATATTGAAATGCCCTTTGGTAATGCTTTTGACCTGCTTGACAAATTAGGATCTGTAAATTTTGAAGTTATTTTTGTTACTGCCTTTAACCATTATGCTGTAAGAGCCTTTAAATATGCAGCGCTGGATTATATATTAAAGCCGGTAAATATTATGGACCTTAAAAATGCTGTTTTAAAAGCGGAGGAAAAATTAAAGGTAAAATCGGAAAATACCCGGATATCTCTTTTGCTGGAGAACCTGAAACCGGAAAATATGTCGACCCCTAAGATCGCTTTGCCTGTTTCCGGCGGTTTGATATTTGAAGAGATCAATAATATTACACACCTGACTGCAGAAGGGAGTTATACGGTGGTGTTTGTAAAAGGGAAAAAAAAGCAGGTGATATCAAAAAATCTGAAAGAATATGAAGATATTCTGCCTAAGGAAAAGTTCTGCAGGATACACCATTCGCATATTATAAATATTAATTGCGTTAAAAAGTACTACGCAGGACATGGCAGCTACGTGGAAATGGATGACGGTACAACCATTGAGGTTTCGGTGAGAAAAAAAGGTGATTTCCTCGAAAAATTCAACAGGTAATAAAATGGGATATTAATTGACCCATCTATCGAGAACCTTTTCATCTGTACTTATTTTACCCAACACTTTGTATTTACTTTTTTCAAGTATCCAGCTTGTTGCAGCATTCTCTTTTTGTACATTTCTTGTACCTATAAAGGTTGAATGGATAAAATAAATTTCGTTTCCATCGTTGTAAATAAAACCGGTATGGTTATCGAGCCCAACAATGTATAAACCATAACCCTGCCTCTTAATAGACTGAATAAAATCTTCCATTTTAACCTGGCTAAAGCGCTGAATGTATTTTGACTGTACCAGCGAAGTGATCATCTGCTCAGATGCACACTGCGCCAATTTAATACGTGCCAGGCTAAGCCCGGCATCCCGTAATATGGTAGTTACAAAGTAACCACATGCAATACTTCCTTTCTGCGGCTTTTCACTGGTACCATTAAAATCCCAGGCAGTACCGATCCATGGAGGAATAATCGTTTCTGCGACAGCAGATGTAAAGATTTTTTCTTTTTCCTGTTTGGAGAGCTTGGGCCACCCGGCCTTTTTATTTTGCCTGGTACTCTTGATTACATTTTTGCAGGAGTCATAGTTTATTGTGACAATCTCCAATTTTTTGATAACCAGAACTTTTGGGATGATCTTGTCTTCTTTTTGCGAACAGTTGTTAAGTGTGGCTAATAACAGTAGGGCAAGTGCTGATCTCATTTTTGGAATTTTTGTATTAGACACTGAGCTAAACAAATTCCATAAGGGCAGCCCTACAGTTCTTTTATCATCCACACATCACAACCGGTATGGCCACTACTCCCCTGTGCCGCAGGTAAATAAGTAAATCCAAGTTTTTCATACATGGGAATAGCGATGGTAAGTTCGGGCATGGTTTCAAGATAGATCTTTTTATATCCAAGTTCTCTTGCGGCTGTAATGCATTTTTCCATCAATAACTTTCCCAGTCCTTTACCACGGCCTTTTAGTGATATGTAGAGCTTCACCAATTCGCAGGTCCCTTCAGGTAAATTGGCAGTCGGGTAAATGCCGCCACCACCAATAATTTCTCCATCCATTTCTGCTACAAAATAAATGCTGCGGTTTGTTTTAAAGGTATCGGATAAATGATCGGTTGTTTCGTCATAATAAACAGTGCCAGGTTTATTGGCTTTAAATTCTGTAAGCGTCTCCCTGATGATCTTTGCTAAAGTTGTATCATCGCCGGGTTGTATAGTTCTTATTAAAAGGTTATGCATATTTAAAAACTGGGTTATTCAATCAAATCTTTGCAAATTATTAAAATACTAAACAAAATCTATTCTTTGTTATTTAGTGTATATCAGAGTAAGTAAAATCAATTATTTAGTTAATACGGTTTAGCAAAAATCAATTATTTTCGGTAATCTTATAACCAAACATAAACTTGCCTGATACTTTAAAATATAGTGAAGAAGAGCTGGTACTGCTGCTGCAAAGCAAGGATCAACAGGCATTCTCATACCTATATGATAATTATTCGGCTGCGTTGAACGGTATTATTTACCGCATGGTTGAAAACCGTGAACTTGCCGAAGATATTTTACAGGAAGCGTTTGTGAAGATCTGGAATAATTTCTCCAGCTACGATACAGGAAAAGGGCGTTTATTTACCTGGATGCTGAATATTACCCGTAACCTTACAATTGATACATTGCGGAGCAAAGGCTATAAAAAGCAGGGTAAAATCTCAGGCGATGAAAATTCCGTAAATAACCTGACCGATGATGGACGCATGGCAGAACGTTTTGATGCGATGGGGATCAGGAAACAACTGGTAAATTTAAAGCCCGAGCAACGAAGTATTATTGATCTTGCTTATTTTAATGGCTACACACAAGATGAAATTTCCAAAGAAATGGGAATACCTTTAGGCACTGTTAAAACCAGGATGAGATCGGCTATTATTGAACTAAGAAAAATGTTAGAACACAGTTAAATTGAACGCACAGGAAATCATATCATCAGGTATTTTAGAGCTTTATTGCATGGGGCTCACTTCAGCTGCTGAAACGGCAGAGGTAGCAGCATGGGCTAAACAATACCCTGAAGTAGCAGCTGAGATCGAAGCAATTCAATCAGGACTGGAGAGTTATGCACAAACACATGCTGTTGAACCGGCTCCTTCTGTTAAAGAAAAATTATTTGCAGCGATTAATACAAATACAGCCGCACCTGTTGTTAATATAAAGGCAGAAGAAAAAACAACTGCAAAGGTTTATTCCATTTCTCCCGCATGGAAATATGCAGCGGCTGCAAGTGTTATTTTGCTGGTGGGAAGCCTTATCTTAAATTATACCTTCTACAATAAATACCAATCCACTAATAAAGAACTGGCATCAACACAGACCGAGTTGCAGCAACAAAAAGATATGGCTGATGCCATGAAGAAAGAGATTGATTTAATGGGCGATAAAAATGCCAAACCGTTTATATTGGCTGGCATGCCGGATGTTGCCGATGCAGAAGCCAGGATATACTGGATGAAAAATACCGGGGATGTTTATATTGATCCTTCTAATTTACCCGAAGCTCCAAAAGGAAAGCAATACCAGTTTTGGGCCATTGTTGATGGGGTGCCTGTAAGTGGTGGTATGATTAATACCAATATTGAAATCGACGGAAAGAAAGTGCATTTTCAAAAAATGAAAAGCTTTGGAAAGGCCCAGGCTTTTGCGGTATCGCTGGAAGATGCAGGCCCTGAGAAACCTGTACCAACAAAGGTGATGGCAATGGGTAAAATATAATTCCCTTTCTTAATAAATATTTTAACGGGCTGTTGCATACAGCCTGTTTTTATTTTTAACCTGCCAGGTAAAATAAACCCGTCACAAATAAATCCAACCCATTTCATCTGCCGTACATAATGTTGAAATCAATTTTTAAAAATAAAAATCAACATTATGAAACAGATCAAAAAAATCCTTTTCGTGGCCGTAGCAGTCCTGTTTGTAAATACATGTTTTGCGCAAAACGAAAAAACAGTGATGGTAGGCGGAGCTGCCATGTATCCTTCAAAGAATATTGTAGAGAATGCTGTTAACAGTAAAGAACATACAACTTTGGTTGCTGCTGTTAAAGCCGCCGGCCTGGTTGAAACTTTACAAAGTGCCGGCCCTTTTACCGTGTTTGCGCCAACCAATAAGGCTTTTGACATGCTGCCTGCAGGTACTGTTGATAATTTGCTGATGAAAGAAAGCAAACCTGCTTTAACAACTGTACTAACCTATCATGTTGTTGCCGGCAAATGGAATGCATCAGATATCGCTAAATTAATTAAAGATGGTAATGGTACTGCACAGGTAAAAACAGTAGCTGGTAAAAATTTATGGATCATGATGGAAGGAAAGAAGATTGCCATTAAAGATGAGAATGGAGGTGTTGCTTATGTAACCATCAAAGATGTAAATCAAAGCAATGGTGTGATACATGTTATAGATCATGTATTACTGCCCAAAATGTAAGTTAAGTGTTGGTTTAAGAGTTAATAATAAGAAAGCCCCGCTGTTTTTAGAGCGGGGCTTTTATTTAAAACAACAGGTTATTACTTTGCCAGTAAGCAGTAGATCGCTGAATCTGAAAACTTACCATTGAAATAAAAATTCTCTTTAAAATAAGCTTCTCTTACAAACCCGCATTTCTCCAGCACTATTCCTGATACCGCATTATCCGGGTTGATATGCCCTTCTATACCGTGCAGCTTCATTTCTTTAAAACCAAAATCGATAACAGCCATCACTGCTTCTTTCATAATTCCCTTGCCCCAAAGATCAGGGTGCAGCATATAGCCAACTTCAGCCCTGAAATGGTCTTTTAAAATATTCCAGAAACAGATGGTACCGATCATGATTGCTGGCTCTTCCTGAAATGATATAGCCCACATAATGCTTTCATTGGTATCAACAGACCCATTTATTTTCTGTATAAAAGTGGTTGCCTCTTCAAGCGTTTTCATTTTGTTACGGCCAATATATTTCATTACCCTTTCGTCAGATCTCATAAACAATAATGCAGGCGCATCCGCATCTGTCATTCTTCTTAGTAAAAGCCTTTTTGTTTTTATTTCAGGAAAAGGGGAGAAGTTCAGTTCAAGCATGTGGCAATTATTTAGTTTGTAATTTAAATCATTTTAAATTCTGCAAAACAAAGATCCCACCTTTTTAGTGGGATCTTTGTTTACATTTTTGTTTTCGTAGGTAATGGTTTCCGGTAGTAATTTACTAATGTCGTATCCCTGGCCTTGGCGGACGTGGAGGTATTAATATTACCGGGCGTGGTGGGGCCGGCAGATACACAACACGTGGGGCAGGCACAGCATAGCGATAATGGGCCCGAACGTAACGATGATGTGGCGGAGCATAATAATGTGTACGCACATACCGATGATGTGCCGGGCTATAGTAATAATGTTTCTTGTGATGCTTATAGTGTTTTCTATATTGAGCCGATGCGGTAAATGATAATCCTACCATGATCAGGCATAATAGAAATAATAATTTCGTTTTCATGATGTAGATCTTTTTGTTTAAAAATCAACTGTTCTACCACCATAAAGCCAATAATGATGCCAAAGGAGGATGTGGTAAATAAGCTATTGTAAATGCGGTAGTTACATAGCGTTGAAGATTTTTAAATAAAAAAAGCATAGCGGTTAGCTATGCTTTTTATTTATCTGTTTAAATCTGTTAAGTATTGTCAGGTAACAGCTTTATTCACCAGTTCTGCAGCTTCGCTTAACTGGATGGCGCTTTGTACTTTCAACCCGCTTTCGTCAATTAATTTTTTTGCTACGTCGGCATTGGTGCCTTGTAACCTTACAATAATAGGTATGCTGATATTGCCGATAGATTGATATGCATCGATCACACCCTGTGCAACCCTGTCGCAACGAACAATACCGCCAAAAATATTTATCAGTATTGCCTTTACTTTGGGGTCTTTTAAAATTATCCTGAAACCTGCTTCCACAGTTTGTGCATTGGCTGTACCGCCTACATCCAGAAAGTTGGCTGGTTCGCCACCGCTTAGTTTGATCATATCCATGGTTGCCATTGCAAGGCCTGCGCCGTTTACCATACAACCCACATTACCATCTAATTTTACAAAATTTAAATTGAATTGGCCTGCTTCCACTTCTGTAGGATCTTCTTCACTAAGGTCTCTCAATGCTGCAATATCCTGGTGGCGCATCAATGCATTGTCATCAATATTCATTTTACAATCCACAGCAATGATCTTGTCATCGCTGGTTTTAAACAAGGGATTTATTTCAAGCATGCCACAATCAGATCCTACATAAGCTTTGTACAGATCGCTCACAAATTTTACGCAGTTCTTAAAAGCCACGCCGCTCAGTCCTAAATTAAAAGCAATTTTTCTTGCCTGGAAAGCTTCTAAATTACCACCGGGGTAAACCCATTCTTTAAATATCTTCTCCGGGGTATCGTGTGCCACATCTTCAATATTCATTCCGCCTTCGGTGCTGTACATAATTACATTCTGTCCCTTGCTCCTGTCTAACAAAATAGAAAGATAGAATTCCTTCACCGGGCTTGGCCCATCATAATAAACATCCTGTGCTACCAACACTTTGCTTACCAGTTTACCGGCTTCACCGGTTTGAATGGTTACCAGTGTACCACCTAAAATATTCTTTGCTATCTGCATTACATCTTCTGCATTCTTTCCTACGGCTACACCTCTTTGTTCGGTACCCCTGATCTTTCCTTTACCACGGCCGCCGGCATGTATCTGCGCTTTTACAACAGCAAACTTGCTTCCGTATTGGGTATGAATTTGCTTATAAGCCTGTTCTGCCTCGCCGGGTGTGCTGCAGGGTATACCTTCCTGAACGGGAACATTGTATTTTTTCAAAAGCTCTTTAGCCTGGTATTCGTGAAGATTCATAATGGATAAATTTTTGCGAATATAATTAAAACAGTTTATAGTTTGTGGTTTGTAGTTTGTTGTTTGTAGTTGTGACTCAAAACTTTGCACCGGCACCATGGTGCCAGCGACCGAACATTGCGCCAGCGACCGGTTAGAATGCCAGCGACCGACCGGACTAAACCAGCGACCGACCAGAGTAGGATAGCGAACGACCGGAATTGATCAGCGACCGATCTGACTAAAGCAGCGAACGGCGAGAGTTGGGTTGCGACCGGCAAGACTAAGTCAGCGACCGGGGGGAGTAGCGTAGCGAACGACTGGACCAAACCAGCGACCACCCCGACTAAACCAGCGACCGGCCGGAGTGAGGCAGCGACCGGTGACCTCACCCCAACCCCTCTCCAAAGGAGAGGGAACTGGAATGGGGTGTTTATTTAAATACACTTAATTCAATTTCATCAGGCTGCCGGCAGAGGAGGGTCATCGTTGCCGGGTTTGTTGTTTAAGGCTTTCAATACTTTACTATAGCTGAACTGCTCTTTGAGGTGGGCTTTTCGGTAAGTAACTTTGCTGCAATCCTGCAAACACTTATTACATCACTGTAAATACCGTTAAAATCTGCCAATGCATCTGCTGTAATGGTTTTCTTACTGCTTTTAAAAGTTTCCTGGCTCACATTGGCGTTCTTTAATGTATCGGCATAAGCCACTATCGCATCCAGCGAGGTTTTGTCGGTGCCTTTGGCTTCCATTTCGGCACGCAGTCCGGGCAAATTAGTTTTGAACATATAAAGCAATGAGATAAGGGCTTCCTGATCCTTGTTTTGTACATCTTTAAGGTGTGCCGTAAAACCGAGCTGCTTCAATATTTCGGTTTGGCGTGGCTTGTCTTTTTTAAAATCCTCCTCTACCTGCACTTTTACGAGTGCCAGGTCTTTAGTGGCGTTTTTTTGAATGCCCAATAGCGCCTGCGTACTCTGGCGCATATCTTTTGCACTGTCGATACCAAGATGTGTTTTAAAAATGGTGTCTACCCTTTTTTTAAGGTTATCAAAAAACGGCGATGCCCATATGCTTCTTTTTTGCACCAGAAAATCCTGGTGGGCAATGGCAGCTTCAACCAGGGTGCTTACAACCGTAAGCATTTCTACATCTTTTCCTTTGTAAATACGTGGATTGCTCATTTTAATAAATTTTGATGGTTAGGGAATTAAATTAAAATGCTAATGTTTGAAATATTTCCGATATGTGCAATACCGCAAAGTGGTAATAGGTAAGACTGTAGAATACGAAGCGGCTTTAGTATGATCTATTAATATTTTTGATAAATTGCATTGATGGTATAAAAAGTGTTGCTTTGAATAGGGTAAAATTATATGCACGGTATGAAACGAGACATTCAAAAATATCAAGCTTGCCTGTTTGATATAAAACAAAGGGTAAGTATTATTGTCGAGCATTTCAATGGTACATTAACTGAAAAATTTTTAATAATTGAAGTCGAATTCTTATGCCTTCAATTTAGAAAAATCCTTGAATTAATTGCCCTGTCATCTCTTGTTGCTAACAAAGAAGAATATTCTGCGCAGAATGAAAAGTTTGCCAAGCATTATAATGCTAGACTTATTTTGCAAGATCTAGAAAGAATAAATCCTGATTTCTATCCAACTCCAACGAAAAGAGTACTCAAAAAAGATGGCGATCGAAAGGTCTATGATTTGCAACCAGTGGACAAAGGCTTTCTAACTAAACAAGAATTTATTGATATCTATGAAAAGTGTGGAGGTCATCTTCATGCTGCAAATCCATACGGACATAAAAGGGATTTAAATAAAATAAAAGCAGAATTCCCTATATGGCTTAATAAAATTATTACGCTTTTAAACCATCATACAATAACTTTAGTTGACAGAAAAACTATAATAATTGGTGTAATGCATGGCAAAGATGGAATGGCTCAAGCTTTTGAATTCAATGTAATGCCAGATGCGGAAGTGCAAAAGCTATATGAAAAAGAAGATCCATGATGCACTGCACACAACATGAACTATGTAAAAAAATTTCGCTTTAATTCGCATCATTACAAATCACTCCCTACGTTTCAATTAAAGCTCATAAAGTTATACTGTACAAGAGTGCGACGCCAATGAAGCTTAATAGCAATTCAAAAGTTTGGTTCAAAAAAATACTTTAGATAGCCCCGTCTTCGACAAGCTCAGACTGACAGCTTTTTAATTTCAAGCCAGGCATTATCTTTGAAACCCTATAATTCCTTTAACAATATCTTACCTTACCTTTGGCACTTAAAATTATTCAGGATATGATGACTAAAATTAACGAAGCTGTTGAGTTTATTAAGAATATTTACAGTGATAAACCAGATGTAGGCGTAGTATTGGGCAGTGGGTTGGGAAGCTTTACCAATGAGATACAGATAGAAAAAGAAATTCCTTATGGCGATATTCCTCATTTTCCCACAAGTACGGTAGAAGGCCATAGCGGCAAACTGATATTTGGTACACTGGGTGGTAAAAAGATCGTGTGCATGGCCGGCCGTTTTCATTTGTATGAAGGTTATTCATCTGAGCAAACAGTTTTTCCAATACGTGTTTTAAAATTCCTGGGTATTGATACATTGCTGTTAAGCAATGCTGCCGGTGGCGTTAATCCTTCTTTTAAAGTGGGCGACCTGATGATCATTACAGACCACATCAGCCAGCTGGCACCAAATCCATTGATCGGGAAAAATTATAAAGAACTGGGCCCAAGGTTCCCGGATATGAGTGAGCCGTACAAAAAACACCTGATACAAAAAGTAAGAGATATAGCCGCTAAAAAAAATATCAAATTACAGGAGGGTGTTTATGTAGCCGTTACCGGCCCAACTTTTGAAACCCGTGCTGAATATAAAATGATATTGACACTTGGCGGCGACGCTGTAGGTATGAGTACGGTGCAGGAAGTGATAACTGCCGTACACATGGGGCTTCCTGTTTTTGCAATGAGTGTAATAACCGATGTTGGTATACGTGAAGAAGAAAATGTGATAACCCATGAAGAGGTTTTGCAGGCTGCCAAAGAAGCCGAACCAAATTTTAAGGCATTATTTTGCGAACTGATCGCACAATTATAAGTTAGATCGATGAAGCAGATCATTGCCCTCATAATATTGGTTTTTTGTTTTCAATTTGCACATGCACAGCAGGGGGATGATCTTCTCAGGCAGGTTGGTGGCAGGATAAAAAGTATAGGTGGCGCAACTTCCGGCGGCGGAAAAGATACCATTGGTTTTGTACACCGGGATGATTCAAAAGATTCTATAGCCATCTCGTATAAATATCTTGATTCTATCCGAAACATACCTTTCGATTCAACCATCAATGACTTTGATAAATATTTCACAGTCCCTTCATCTTATATATACCTGGGCAATAACGGAGCAGCCGCTTACTCACTGATCTACCAGCCCAGCGCCAAACCCGGGTGGGATGCAGGTTTTCATGCATTTGATATTTACCGGTACACGCTGGGGGAATCGAAATTCTATAAAACCAACAAACCTTTTTCGCAGCTGAATTACCAGCTGGCTTCTGGCAAAGAACAGATCATCAGGGCGCTGCATACACAGAATCCCAGGCCAAACTGGGGCTTTGGATTTGATTACCGGTTGATAAGCGCCCCCGGGTTTTTTACCAATCAGAATACCAATCATAAAAGTTACCGCCTGTTCAGCAATTACCAGGGCAAAAGAAAAAGGTATGCAGCTTTTTTTATTTTGGTGGGTAATACAAATAAAGTTTCAGAGAATGGAGGAATTACATATGACAGTTCTTTATCTGATCCCAATCTTAAAAAAAGATTCTCTATTGATGTGAACCTTGGTAACTCCACTAATTCCGAATTCAATCCTTTTAATACAACCATTACTACCGGCAATGTTTACAAAGACTTTAATGTTTTTCTGCGCCAGACCTACGACATTGGTAAAAAAGATTCTGTTGCTATAAACGACTCCACCACTGAGTATTTGTTTTATCCTAAACTGAGGGTACAGCATAGTTTTACTTACAGCAGCTACGATTATTTTTACAGGGATGACGTGGCAGATTCAGCCATTTATAAGAACTGGTATGATACGGTAGTAAAGATCGGGAAAGACAGTTTTTTTGTAAGGGAAAAATGGAAAGTGATGAGCAATGATATCACTTTATTGCAGTTCCCCGATACAAAGAATTCCGGCCAGTTCATATCGGCAGGTGTAAAGTTTGAGAATATCAAAGGAGAGTCCATAAAAGGAACAAGAGACCTTTACAATTTTATGATACATGGTGAGTACCGGAATAAAACCCGCAATAAATTATGGGATGTGCTGGCCAAAGGAGAATTTTATGTGAACGGCTACAATGCCGGTGACTATAGTGCGTATGCAACCATTGCACGGCATATCAGTAATAAGCTGGGTGATATCCGTTTATTCTTTAAAAATGTAAACCGCACGCCTTCTTTTATTTTTGACAATGCCTCTGGCTTTAATTTTAATAACCCGGCCCGTACAAAAAAAGAAAATATCATTTCATTTGGTGCCGATGCTGCTAACCGCTTCATCAGCCTGGGCTTTAAAAACCATATCATCACCAACCTGGCTTACTTTTCTGATTATTATCATACAGCACAAAGCGCTAAGGTCATCAACCTGCTTCAGATATATGCATCCAAGAAAGTAAAACTTACGAAGCGCTGGAACCTGTATGCTGATATTACTTTCCAGCAAACAGATGGCAGTGCGCCGGTAAAAGTGCCGTTACTTTTTACCAGGAGCCGCCTGGCCTACGAAGGTGTGTTCTTTAAAAACCTGAATTTAAGTACAGGTATAGAAGCAAGATACTTTACGCCTTTTGAAGCTTATAATTATTCCCCGGTAATGGGCCAGTTTACGCCGCAGGATACATTTAAACTGAAGAACCTGCCGGATATCGCTGCCTTCTTTCATTTCCGTATCAAATCATTCACAACATTCATCAGGGCCGAGAACCTGAATACGGTAAGTTTTGCCAATGGTTTCGGGTTTACCAACAATAACTTTGCTGCACCGCATTATCCTACACAAGGGTTTATTTTGCGCTTTGGAGTACGTTGGGGCTTTGTGAATTAAAGGCCAATTATACTGTTAAAAATATTGCGGGCCACTGTTAACTATTGCATTTTAATTTTTCTGGTGTAGTTTTGCATTGCAGATGAAAAAGATCTATATCGGCATATTGGCATTTGTTTACATGGCTGTTTCTTCGGGAATAGCGGTGGAACTGCATTATTGCATGGGCGATAAGGCCGGTATGGAATTATATGGCTCCTCAAGCGATAAGTGCGGCAAGTGCGGCATGACTGAAAAAGAAACGGGTTGTTGCCATGATGAATTTAAGTTTTACAAGATCAGCGATTCGCATAAAACAGTATTTAACGATATTGATCTTACAGCCTCATCCATTGCAGTTGTACATGAATATTATTTATTCAACTGGCAAATGCCGGATAATACAGCTTTGGTTGCTGTAAATAATCACTCTCCACCTGGCGATACGGAGCCCTCCACCTGTATCATGAATTGCGTTTTCAGAATTTAGAATGGATATTGAATTTTTACACTGGTAAGATATTACCGGTGCATTATGCTATATGCATAGTCTATTTATTCAACATCAAATTTTAATAAAATGAAAACGATCTCATTATTTGCTGCAATTCTTTTGAGCATTTTCTCTATCAATATTTCAACAGCACAAACGGCAAAGACTGAAACCATCAAGGTATGGGGTAACTGCGGCATGTGCAAAACAACCATTGAAAAAGCAGCGAAAAAAGCCGGCGCAAAAACAGCCGACTGGAATGAAGACAGTAAGGAACTGAAAGTTACTTATGCAGTTAGCAAAACATCTTCAGTAAGGATCCAGGAAGCTATTGCCAAGTCTGGTTATGATACACAGGATTTTACCGCAGTTAAATCTGCTTACGACAATTTACACGGTTGCTGCAAATACGACAGGAAAACTTCTGATGCGGCTGGTGTAAAAGAATGCTGTACTCCCGGCGAAAAATGTAGCATGAGTGCTGTTGATTGTAAGAAAACGGAATGCTGCAAGGATAAAACCTGTTGCAAGTCATAATCTGTAAAAATCAATAAAATGAAAAATCTCATTATAGCGATCCTTTTTCTCTTTCCAGGTGTTGCTAATGCCCAGGTAAAAGGAGTTACTATACAGGCAAGCGGGTTAACCTGCAGCATGTGCAGTAATTCTATTTTTAAAGCATTGAAAACGCTTGACTTTGTAGAGAAAGTAGATGCAAACATTAAAACATCTTCTTTTGAAATAGCTTTTAAACCCAATGCAGCAGTGGACTTTGATAAGCTGAAAGCGAAAGTGGAAGATGCCGGTTTCTTTGTTGCAAACTTTACTGTTATGTATAGGTTTGATAATCTTGCCATTTCAAATGATAAGCATATCAATGTTGGCAATAACGTTTTTCACTTTTTAAATGTGAAAGATGAAGTTTTGTCTGGCGATAAAAAACTACGCCTGCTCGATAAGGGTTTTGTTTCGGCAAAGGAATATAAAAAGAACAGCAACCTTACAAAAATGGCCTGTTATAAAACCGGGGAAGCAAATCAGAAGAGGATCTTCCATGTAACCATTTAATTAACCCGTAGTGCAGGCTTTAAGCCTGCACTGCTTTTAATATTTTATATGCAACGGTTAATTTTGTTGCTGATCGTATTTTCCCTTAGATCTGCAACAGCACAAGAACTTTTTGTATTTACAGAGCCTGCCAGCAATATGGCTGCCAAAGGTTTTGGTTTAAGGCTGAATAATTACCTGATGCATGAAACCGGAAGTAAAAGAAACAGTTATCATTTAATTCCTGAGGTCATGTGGGGAGCTTCAAAACATTTTATGGTACATGCAGAAGCCTTTTTAAGCAACCGTAATAAGAGCTTTGTAGCTGAAGGCGGCGCCCTATATGCAAAATACCGTTTTTACTCAACTGATGAAGTACGAAGCCATTTCCGTATGGCAGCTTTTGGGCGGTTTAGTTTTAATAACAGTGATGTTCACCAACCGGCAATTGATCTGAACGGGCATAACTCAGGTTATGAAGCTGGTTTGATCTTTACCAAACTGAAAGGGAAAGTAGCTGTTTCTGCAACAACATCTTATTTACATGCAATGGATAATATTAAGGAGAAATTTATTTATGGCAATAAGAACCGCAATGCAGTTAATTACACTTTGTCAGTTGGTAAGCTGATGTTGCCAAAGGAATATACCAGTTATAAGCAAACAAACATGAACCTGATGGTTGAAGTGCTGGGACAGGCCAATATGAATACCGGGTATTCCTTTTTAGATATCGCCCCATCTGTTCAGTTTATATTCCTGAGCAAAATGAGGCTGGACGCTGCTTACCGCATACCAGTGCTGAAGGATCTGAGCAGGACCTCGCCAGGCGGTTATTTTCTACGATTTGAATACAATATCTTTAATGCGTATTAGTTTATGAAAAGAGTATTGCTTTTTATTTTGTCATTATTTCAAAAAAGAAAATGTTGCAGATGAGCAGGTATTTTTTAATCATACTGGTCTTACTGAGCTCTGCACCTGTGAATGCACAGCTTAAGATGGGAGAGAGCGTGCCTGAAATTGAATTGCAGAGTAAGGCAGATACCATTATTAAACTTTCTTCTCTCAACGGGAAAGTAGTGCTGATTGATTTTTGGGCAAGCTGGTGCGGTCCTTGTCGTGAGGGTAATCCTTATATCCAGAAATTGTATAAAAAATATAAGGCAAATGGCTTTGAGGTATTTGCTGTATCGCTGGATGTAAACAAAGCACTTTGGTTAAAAGCGATCAGGCAGGACAGGCTTACCTATACACAGGTTATTGATCCTACTGGCTGGCTTTCGAAAATTGCAGAAAAATATTTTGTTGATGCCTTACCGACCAATTTTTTACTGGATAAGTCAGGTAAGATCGTAGCCATTAATATAGAGGGCAAAGAACTGTTTGATAAAGTTAAAAGCCTGGTGGAAGCACCATAGTTTGCTTACAAAATAACCACCAGCAAATTTTTAACTACATCCTTGCTTAATAGTTTGCTTTCTTTACCGTTTATTTTTACCTGGAAAGATTTGTCAAATTCTTCAATGGCTTCTACGAGCATTTCGTCACCCAGTTTTATATTGCTTTTGGTGAGGAATTGTAAAAAAGGATTTGAATGTTCGGCTACACCGGTAAATTTTACCTTGTCTCCTTTACTGCATTCGTTCAGGGGTTTGCTGCTGTTTTTAATGAACCTGCCTTTTGCATCAGGTATCAGGTCGCCATGAGGATCGGCTTTAGGGTAACCTAAATGCTTGTCCAGTTGCTCAATCAGTTCATCGCTTATCACATGCTCAAGCTGTTCTGCAATCTCATGCACTTCATCCCATTTAAATCCGAGGTTATTTACCAGCCACACTTCCCAGAGCCGGTGCTTACGAATGATGCTCAGGGCAATCAGCCTACCTTGCTCTGAAAGCCTTACCCCTTTTGACTTTTCATAGCTGATGAGTTTTTTACCGGCCATTTTTTTAATAAAATCGGTTACCGAAGCGGCATTTATGCCCAGGGTTTCGGCCAGGGCCGATGTGGTAACCATGTCGCCATGTTTTTCCTGTATCTTATAAATAGCCTTCAGGTAATTCTCCTCTGCTAATGAAGTCATTTTTTCTTTTTTTACAAAAATCAGCCTTTTTTTCAGAAAAATATAATTAGGTAAGCCTAATTATGTATTTTTGTTCAAAGAATTATTTTCTTAATACCTTATCAATACAAATGAAAAATACTTATTTAGTAATTGCAGGGATCATTGCTGTAGTTTTATTGGTACAGGCTTGTTCAAAATTTGAGCCTGCTGCACCCAGTGATGATGAACTGCTTGATGGGCCGGTAGAAGGTCTTACTTATGAACAGAACAGGCAATTCCTTGCAGGTGATGTGGCTTTTAATGATGAGATATTTAGTTCATCAAACGGGCTGGGTTCTATTTTTGTTGCTACCAGTTGCGGCAGTTGCCATGCAGGTGATGGTAAAGGACACCCGTTTACCACGCTCACGAGATTTGGACAAATTGATAGCACAGGAAATCAATTCATGCACCTGGGCGGCCCGCAATTACAAAACAGGGCCTTGCCTGGTTATACACCGGAACAGATCCCTGCCGGTGCAACATTCTCCAAATTCACCCCGCCGGCTAATACCGGGTTAGGATTTTTAGAATTGGTTTCAGACGCAGATATCCTGGCAATGGCCGATCCCTATGATGTAAATAGCGATGGTATTTCGGGAGTTCCCAACTGGATCGCACTGCCATCTTTTGTTTCCCCATTTGGCAATGCCATTCCGCAGGGCGTAAGATATATTCATCGTTTTGGGAAAAAAGCGGCAGCATATAATTTGTTGCACCAAACCGTAAATGCCTACAACCAGGATATCGGGATCACTTCATCTTTTGAAACAAAAGATGTTTATACAGGGTTGGATATTGACCCTGAAGTAACCAATGTAACTGTACACAATGTTGTTTTTTATCTGCAAACATTAAAAGCACCCATTCAGCGTAATCAGAATGATGCTGAAGTAATGCAGGGGCAAAATTTATTTATACAGGCCGGTTGCGAAAGCTGCCATAAGCAAACTTTAACAACCGGTCTCTCAAACATTGCACCGCTCTCAAACAAAACATTTCATCCTTATACCGATCTGTTGTTGCACGATATGGGCCCGGGCCTGGATGACGGCTATACAGAAGGCAACGCAAAGACTTTTGAATGGAGAACGCCGCCACTGTGGGGTTTGGGCTTATCACCCAATTCGCAGGGAGGTCAATATTTTTTGATGCATGATGGCAGGGCTAAGAGTATTGAAGAAGCTATTCAGCTTCATGGGGGCGAAGCGGCAACCAGCAAAAATAAATTTAACCTGATGACAGCTGCTGAGAGGAACGCTGTTCTCAAATTTTTAAAGTCGTTGTAAATAATGAACAGAAAGAATTTTTTAAAAACCTGTGGCTTTGCCTGTGTAGGTGGCGTTGGAATGACCGGCCTGATTCAAAGCTGTAGTTCCACAAAACAACTTACGGGCAAAATTGCCGGCGATGATATTATTGTGCCACTCACTGATTTTGAAACGAGGAACGGCAACAATGTTTACTTTAAAAAGTATATCGTTGTTCATAATGACATGCTGCAGTATCCCATTTGTATTTATCGCTTTAACGAAAAAGAATACAGTGCTTTGTGGATGCAATGCACTCACCAGGGAACAGAGTTGCAGGTATTTGGCGACCGGTTGCAATGCCCTGCACACGGCAGTGAATTTGATAACAGGGGTGGTACACAAAATGGGCCTGCAGATAAAAAACTCAGGACCTTCCCTATATCCATTGAAAAAGATCAAATTAAAATCTCATTAAAAGCTGTATGATCAGAATATTTACGATAAACTTTCTTGCACTCATTTGTTTTTCTGCTGCATCTGCACAGATAGATCCGTCTTTATTAAAAAGAATTCCAAAGGATACGGTTAATAAAACAATGAATATGGATGCGGTGTATAACCGACCATTTATTGGTATAGGAAAATTACCTGTTTCATTGGGCGGTTATATGGAAGCCAACTGGCAACACATAGGGACAGATGGTATATCAGAAGGCCACCAGTTCCAGTTCAGGCGGGTAACATTATTTGTTTCATCTACTATTGGCAAACGTTTAAAATTTTTGAGTGAGATAGAATTTGAAGATGGCGGTAAAGAAATTGCTGTTGAGTTTGCTGCGCTTGATATTGAAATGCATCCACTGTTGAACCTTCGTGGTGGAATGATATTGAATCCGATCGGATCCTTTAATCAGAATCACGATGGGCCCAAATGGGAATTCATTGACCGACCCATTTCTGCTACGCAAATGTTACCTGCCACATGGAGCAATGCCGGCTTTGGCTTGTATGGTAAACATTATGAGAAAGATTGGATGTTTGGTTATGAATTATATCTCTCCGGCAGTTTTGATAACTCGATCGTAAATAATTCTGAGAACAAGACTTTTTTGCCTGAGGCAAAAGAAAATTCAGAGAGGTTTGAAGAGATCAATAGCGGACTCCCTCTGTTTACCGGTAAACTTGCCGTAAAAAATAATAAGATCGGAGAGTTGGGACTGTCTTATATGGGCGGTGTGTACAACAAATTCCAGGATGATGGCCTGCGGCTGGATGATAAAAGAAGGGTGGATGTATTTGCCATTGATTTCAACAGCACATTACCCAAACTAAAAACTTTTATTACAGGCGAATGGGCCTGGATAAAAGTGAATGTGCCCAACACATTTACCCAGCAGTATGGCAATAAGCAGCATGGCGGTTTTATAGATATTGTGCAACCGGTATTAAAGCGTAAAGTTTTTGGCTGGCAAAATGCTACACTCAATCTTGCCTGCCGGGTGGAATATGTTGATTGGAATGTTGGAAAATTTACCAGCACCGGGGGAAATATTGCAGAAGATATCTGGAGTGTTATGCCTGCCATCAGTTTCAGGCCAACGGCACAAACTGTTTTGAGATTGAATTACCGCCACCAGCAGCAAAGAGACCTGCTGGGTAATCCTCCTGCAAAAACGGGCGGATTTAGCTTTGGCATATCAACTTATTTTTAATTAACTTTTGCGATACCGGTTATCAATGCCTCCAGGTTCTTTTCTTTGCAAAAGGTCTTACATAATTTTTCAGTAGCATCTAATATTTGTTGCAGTGTTTTTTGTCCTGTTCCTGCAAGTTTATAAGCCTGGGCCAATGCGTCTTTCTCATTGGTTTTGGATGTTTGTAATAGGGCTTCTTTGATCACTTCTACTTTAAGGCCGTTGTCTTTTAAATTGCCCAGTTCGGCGATCATCCAGCTTAAAACATAAAAACGGTTCTGGTCGAACAATAAAAAATGTTTCAGTTCTCCGGCATCCGGCAATGTGTTGTAAGGAGAACTGGTTATGGCCTTGGTTAAATATTTAGTAAGATATTTTGGTGTTGCAGCTTTTGATCTGCCTAATTGAACACATCCCCGTAAAGCCTGCGGATAAATGCTTAGCCAGCGGATCATTCTTCGGAATTCGTGTACATCGTTCTCCACATCGGTAAAATGAAAATCCTTTTCATTGATGAACTCCAGTATCTTATTAATGGCGGTGATATAAAACTTATGAATGCTTTTTACATCATCTTTTTCATCCTGCCAGTCAGCCTCATCCAATTTTTTCCTGATCTTTTTTATTCGGTCTGCATCATCGCCCAGCCAGTTGTTCTCATTCAATATTTCATTCAGGCTCTGGATCTTTTCCCTGCTTTGTGCCTGCAGGTAATTGGTAATGATTGCCGGTATTTTTTTATTGGCTGAAAATGCTTTAGCAAATGCATCATAATAATCTATTTGTCCAATAGCATCTTCCAGCAGCTTAACATGTTCTTTTATTTTGCTGAATTTCTTTTTATTATGAATGCCTGCATACAGCTTAGCCAACCCTTCCAGCATGAACAGGGGAGTACGTGCATTATTCTGGTACAGCCAAAGCGCAGGATTCTTCTGTTTGGAAGATTTTGCGATCAGATCTTCTAATTGTTTCAGATAATATTCAAATCTTAACTCACCGTTTTTCATATGCTGTGTTTTTAAAGTTCGCTTAGATGGTTCCCCTTTTAGGGGGCTAGGGGGTTTCAAAGAATGCCACATTTCCTCCAACCCATTCTTTGTTTTTATTATAACGGGTGCCGATCATTTTCCCTTTGCTTAATCTTGCCAGGTTATGCACACCAACCGGCCTTGCCCAGCCGTCTTTCCAGAAATAAAATAAACGTATCTCTGCTTTGGCAGGCTCATCGGGTGTCTTGATAACATCTGCGTATTTTACTTTCTTTTGCAGTATCCAGTTCTCGGGATCTTTTACAGCTTCAATATCCTCAGGTTTAACGTCAATTACCACGCCCATACCTGCAAAAGAGAATAATGGTTTTAAAACATAATTCTCAAGGTCGGCAGGCATTTGTTTTAACTCATTTAAAAAATAAGTTTGTGGTACGTATGGGTTTTCAATAAAAGGCAACGTGAATTTACTGATGCGGTAAAACCAGTTGGGATGAGGCGCCCATTCCACATCGTATGGTTTGGTAAGATCAACTACATCACCAAGGCCTTCCTGTTTTTGCAGGTCGTCAAAAATTACGCGGTTGTAAATTCTTTTGATGGGTGTTTTAACACCTTTGTTCATGTAAAAAAGTTTATCACCTTCAGCTATCAGTTTTGTAAGGCAAACCATTTTAATACCCAGCAACTGCTCGGTGCAGTAAAAATCGATCCTTGTTTTTTGTTGCTCAGGAAAAATTTCCAGCAATATTACATTTTCCGGGTTTAGATCACCCACAATTAACTCTCTCAATAATTCAACATAGGTTTCTTTATTATAACCATTTAGATAAGGAGAAAAATTACCAGGCAACTCTGCATATTCAGCAGTTAACTCCGAATGAAAAGCCTGGAAAGCATATAGCGTAGGGAAGCCCTGCATCTCTATCAACTGTGGCTCCAGCTCTCCTTTTTCATTTTCACAAATGCCAAAATCAAAAACTAAAAATTCAGTATGACTATTCTCATTGGGCACTTTTACATTTTCGGGAATCCCACGATCGGTTAATGAAATGAATTTAGGATCAACGATCACATCAATGATGTCTTCACAAGCCCCCAGCATTTTTTCTGTAAAATCCCTTGGAACAAACACCGGTGTTTCTGCATTCCTGAAATCAAGTGCACCGGGATGAAGGTTCTCCAGCTTTGCCATATAGGCATCATATTTCTCTTTGGTAAAATTGGCGTTGAATTTTTCTCTTAACTCTGGTATCATATTAATAACTTTTGATTACACAAATTATACGAATTACACTAATTACACGAATTTTAAATAAAGATTCTTCCACCCAAAGAATTGGTGTAATTAGTGTAATCAGGCAACTAAAATTCGTGTAACTGAATTTAAACTTCAACCGGCTGCAATGTTTCTACTGCATGGTATAAAAAATTGGGAAGTATATGTTTGTAGGTCCACATGATCTTTTCGGGATCGTTCAAATGCTCTATCATGGATTCCCATTTCTCCAGGCCATAATTTTCAACAACTGTTTTTTTCTTTTCTTCGGTTTGCAGGTGCAGGCTCATACCAATGGCATCGGCTTCGGGATGAAACTGTGTACCGATCATATTTTCGTTGAACCTAATGGACATTATTGCTCTTTCAAGCGCAACATGCGGCCTTTCTTTTTCAATAGCTAAAATGGAAGCGCCCATTTCGTGCAGTTTATTATGATTGGGTTCTGTAACCTGGTAATCCCGGCTATCAACAGCATAAAAAGGATCTTTTAAACCATCAAAGATCAATTCGTTCTTACCATCCAATAAAAGGTGTATAGGGAAGACACCAAAAGCTGTACTTTTTCTTTTGCCAACTTTTGCAATATTATAGTGCCTGCATATTAACTGGAAAGAGTGGCAGATAAAAAACACCTGCTTTTTTTGTACATGAGCCTCGTTGTTATTCCAACGCTCTATTTTATCCAGCCAGGAAAAATAAATTTTCTCCCATTCGCTGCCTTCACTATCGAGTGGACTGCCGGGGCCACCGGTAGAAATATAGATATCATAACTAAGGTCGGGGACCTGTTTTTCCAAACGCACTTCAAATTCATCCCAGGTAAGATCAAGCTGGTTTACTTCACCAAACTGGTTCAGAATTTCCCGGAGACAACGCATGCCCTGGTTGGCATAACCTTCATACATATCCAATATGGCAATACGGATGGATTTCTTTTCTGTCCAGTTCATACACAAACATAACAATTTTTTAAACGAAGATGTTTGAACACCTGCATACAATTTATTAACGGTTGTGGATTAAACTTTATTACAAAATGAAAATTATATGTAATAAGATGAGGGGGGAAATGAAAAATCAAAATTAAAAATTCAAAAACCTGTACAGGGATGCACTACTTTTTTGACTTTTAATTTTGACTTTTGAATTGTATTATCTGATTAAAATAACTGTTCCTTTCATTTCTACCACGCTTCCGTTCACATCAACACCTTTGATCATCCACACATAAGTACCGTATGCAGCCGGTTTGCCTTTTAAGGTACCATCCCAACCCTTCATCCATTCCCTGGTTTGATACATCAATGCGCCATAGCGGTCAAATACACGGAAATATTCTGTACTTCTCATACCAACCGGCGTTGGAAAGAAAATATCATTCAATCCATCACCATTCGGAGTAAAAGCGTTGGGCAAATAATAAGTTGGGCCTTCATAGGCTTTTACCAATATGGTATCATCATCGCTGCAGCCAATAGCATCGGTGATGTGAACATGAAAATAAGTATCGTTGTAAATGATGGCCAGCGGGTTTGCTATAAATGGATTATCCAAAGGCCCTGCGGGGCTCCACACAAAATCCACGGCATTTCTGCCGGTTGCCAGTAACTGGTGCTGCCTGCCCAAAATAGCATTGGTATCGTTGCCTGCAAAAGCTACCAGCTCAGGCTGCATAAATACCGTCACACTATCGGTTACAGAAAAATTACACCCGTAATTATCAGTCACCGTTAAAGTGAACTGCCGGGTAGTATCTAATCTTACACCTGTAATGGCTGAATTGGGGCTATCCAAAGAATCCGCCGGGCTCCAGGCAAAATTTACGGTGCCCGATAAATTGGTGGCGCTGCCAAATAAGGTAGCGTTTGTTTTGTAGCAAACGGTTGTATCAGTTCCTGCATGGGCCACTGGTTTATGCAGCACATTTACAGTAATAGAATCATTTCTTGTACAAATACCCCATTTGGCAACCAGGTAATATTTTGTAGTATCGGTTGGAGAAGCAATGGGCGTTTTTGCAGTGTCATAATCTAAAGTGGCTGCCGGCGTCCATTTAAAAGTATCTGTAAGTGCATTGGTTTGTGGTATCAATGTGATCTTGGTGCCAAAACAAATGGTGCTGTCAGCTCCCAGTTCAAGATTCATTGTATCAATTAATGTAATGCTTACAGGAGGTAAAGTGGCAATACAGTTATTGACATCTTTAACCTGTATATTGTTGTATGTGCCAACCGGTAAATTATTAAACACATTTGATAACTGGTAATTCGAGCCTCCGTCAATTGAGTATTCGTATGCCGGTGTACCTCCTGATGCGGTTAGGTCGATAATACCCGTATTGTTCCCACAATTGGTATTTGTTACAGTGGATGCCAGGCTTAAAGTGGCAGGCTCTGTAATTATTGCAGTCGTAATTCCTGCACAAAAATTACCTCCTTCCCTTGCCCGTACAGTGTATGTTCCTGCAGGTAAATTAAATATGGGAGAAGCCTGCCAGGTAGTTCCATCAACGCTGTATTCGTAAGTAGGCCCAACAGGGTTTGTAACCGTAATTATCCCGTCTGTTCCATTGCAAGGTGCATCTGTAACAGTTGTTGTTACGGTAAATGACGCTGGGGCTCTTAAAATGTTTACCGTATCATGGGCAATGACATCAATTGCCGGGTTATCAAATTTTTCATAAACAGATCTTACTATATAATTTGCCGGATCGGTAGTTGGGCAAACATTTGGGAAATCTACATCAATAACACCATTACCTGAAAATGAAACAACGGCACTACCATAGGGAACTATTACATTGCCGGCAAAATCTATTAACTCTACTCTTTTTAATAAACTGGCCGCTACATTTCCGGTAGGTACAAAACGCCAGCTCTCATTCATATTGATAGAGCCCCATGGCGGATCACTGGATCTTCTGCCCGGAGCCATAACAGCCTGAGTTCTTGAAAAATCCTGCAGGCCAATCATTCCCTTACCATTGTTCCAACCTGAACATATCTGTTTGCTTTGCAGGAAAACTTCAATGATACCGGTTGATTCATATAAAACGATCTGGTGCGTATTTTCTATTAAAGCGGCACAGTTGAACAAGGGCACTTTATAAAACGAAAAAATAAATCTCCTGTGGGGTGCCGTACCAACTATATCATATTTGATCTGTTGCGTGGGCGATGTAGGTTCGCTGGGGTCCAGGTCATGATAAGGTCCCATGATCAAAGCCCTGTCGTAAGAAGCCGTGGGCAGATCGCCAAACATCTGCCAGTGAGAAGGCCCGGTGGCAAGGGTTACATCAAAAGATATATAACCATTTGTACTTACAACAACAGAATTATATACAGTGCCAAAGAATGGGAAATTAAATCCCAAAGGGATCACTGTAGAGTACCTGTCATCGATATTCAGCGTAACGGGGTTTCCTGGTGCACCCGGATCTGTATAAGGCGTAAAGCAGCTACCTGGTGTATTTGTAAGCGGGTTAATTGAATAGGTGGAACCTGAGGAAAACTGGCGAAGATCGCAGGTCTTCGCATGTAACGTAAAACATGTTGTACCACAACCAATAGTTGTATCCCTGGAACATTGAAAGGAAAATATATTTTGGGCATTCGCACCAGCTACAAAAAAAAGTATTGTAACCGAGAGTAAAATTTTTCTCATTTGAATGGAAAGTTGGCAGTTTTTAACAGTGTTGAAGATAATCAAAATCCCTTAAACACTGCCGGCATAGGCTAAGAGTTTACTAACATGCTGACATATATCAAAATCTCCAACGTACAAATGCTTCCATGGCAGCGTATTGCGTAAGACCGAGCCGGGCATAGAGTTTAGCGGTGTTGGCATTGCGTTCTTCGGCACGCTGCCAGAACTCACGGTCATCACTTCCCTGGAAAGGCACACTGTCTTTTTGCGACTGGTGTATAAAAATACCGTGGCGTTTTTTTACCACCTGGTCGGGGCTCATGGGCACGGCCATTTCAATTTCGGTAATATCCCATTCCTGCCAGGCGCCTTTGTAAAGCCAGAGCCAGCAATCGGAGATCCAGTCTGTTTCTTGTTTCTCGTTTGTCGTTTGTCGTTTCTCGTTGAGAGCTTTTAATCGTTGTAAAGCTTCTATCACCACATCAAAACATACTTTGTGTGTGCCATGTGGATCAGCAAAATCACCTGCGCAATAAATTTGTTGCGGTTTTAATTTATTTAAAAGATCCATTGTTTGCTGCACATCAGCTTCACCCATCGGATTTTTTTCAATGGTACCTGTTTCATAAAAAGGCAGGTTCATAAAATGGATCTGCTCATTTTTCAACCCAACATATTTTGCTGTGGCTTTGGCTTCGCATCTTCTTATCAATCCTTTAATTGCCCTTATCGTATCGGTGTCTTTTTCACTGGTCTTCTTTATTTTTAAAAAAGCCGTGGCTTCGTCAAGGATATTTTTGCTTTTGGTCTCATCAATATCAAACATGCTTTCAAAACCTACAGCAAAGTCAATAAAGCGTGTTACAAATTCATCGGTCACGGCAATATTGCCGCTGGTTTGGTAAGCTACATGTACATCATGCCCCTGGTCGTGCAGGCGCATGAAAGTGCCACCCATGCTGATGATATCATCATCGGGGTGAGGAGAAAAGAGCACTACTTTTTTAGGAAATGGTTCATTGCGTTCTGGATGATTGGTTCGGTATTCAGATGGTTTACCGCCGGGCCAACCCGTAATACTGTCTCTTAATAAATAATAAACCTGCAGGTTAATTTCGTAGGCATCACCTTTTTCAACAAGCAGGTCGTTGAGGCCATTATCGTTGTAATCAAGATTGGTTAAACTTAAAACGGGCTTGTTCAGTTTCAACGCAAGATTAACCACCGCACGTTTTATCATCGTGTTGCTCCACTCACATTCACCGGTCAACCATGGACTCTTAAAACGTGTTAATTCACTGGCGCAGGTTTCATCAATTACAAAAATGCAGTCGTCGTGGTTTTGTAAAAGCGATGCCGGGATATCTTCCGTATCATCTTCTTCTACCGCTTTTTTTACTACAGGGGATTTTGTTTGCCCCCAGGCCATTAAAATTATTTTTTTAGATTTTAAGATGGTGTTGATGCCCATGGTGATAGCCATACGGGGCACCTGTGTCATATTGCCAAACTCGTATGCGTTTGCAATTCGGGTGCTGTTATCTAAGCTGATCAACCTTGTTTTTGAATTGATACTGCTGCCTGGTTCATTAAAACCGATATGGCCGTTAACACCGATACCCAAAATTTGCAGATCCAACCCACCGGCTTCTTCAATTTGTTTTTCGTACTGCAGGCAATGTTCTTTTACTTTATCCTTGGGTATCATACCATCGGGCAGGTGATAGTTGTTTGGATCAATATCGGTTTGCTCAAACAGATTCTTGCGCATGAAATAATGATAGCTCTGCAGCGCATCTTTATCCATCGGATAATACTGATCGAGATTGAAAGTGATAACATTCTTAAAACTCAATCCCTCTTCTTTGTGCATACGCACCAGCTCGGCATATAATGTTTTAGGCGATGAGCCGGTTGCCAGGCCGATGACAGGTTTTTTGCCTTCGGCTTCTTTTTCTTTAATGAGAGCGGCAATTTCTTTGGCAACAAATGCAGAGCCGGAGCCTGAGTCAGGAAAGATTTTAACCGGTATTTTTTCTAAAGAATCGGTGAGGTCTATTTTAGTCATATAGTATATAGCAGTTGGTATAAAGTTATATTTTTTTCACGCAAAGCCGCTAAGTTTAAATGCATAAGTCGCTAAGAAAATTTGCGGCTTAGCTTCTTTGCGCCTTTGCGTGAAATTTTCTTACTGCACTTCTATCTCATCCACAAACAACCACGCAGGATTACCTGCACCTGGTTTACCAGTGGGGATAATGCCATAATTCTTTGCAAATACCCTGATATAACGACAGGTTTTAGGCGCCGCTAATTGTATGGTTTGTGTATTGCTTTCATCTTTTACTATATGCGTTACAGATTCAATGGGCGCATGCTTTGTAATGATGGTGGTATCAATAAAAGGAATGAAAGAAACTTCAATTTGTGCAGGTAGATATATCCAGCTGCCGGGATGGTTCAACGTATGCAATACAATTTTTGAGATTTCCATTTCTTTTCCAAGATCAATCGTAGCATCCAGGTCTTTACCCAAAAATCCTAAGAACTCAGATGTTTTAGACATACCTTTTTCATTCTGCACACCATTAACCAAAGTAAAAGCGCCATCGCCTGGATAGTTTTTGCTGACTTCGGTTGCAAGGGTTATTTTTTTGCCGGTGGCTTTGTTCAGAGAAAATGTTTGTGATAACATCACTTCTTTGGTTGAGCCAACATTCATTTTAGCATTATAGGTGCCCTGATGTGTTACCGGCATTTCCACACTTCCTTTTCCTTTTTGTTGCAGGGCGATCTTCATTGGACCCAAATAAGTTACAGTAATTTCCTGGTCCTTATTCCTAGATGAAAGTTTCCATATTACCAGGTCACTTTTATCAGCTGAACGAGCAACATTAGTTTGTAGATCATAATACGCCTTGCTATAATTAATTTTCTGTTTATCCAACCTTTCAAAAACTGCAGGCAATCTTCTTTCAAAATCTTTCCAGTCACGTTTTTCTTTCGGGCTCCACAAAACCTCACTCAGTGCAGCTATGCGGGGGAATAAATGGTATTCTACTTTGCTGGGGTATTTTATATATTCTGTCCACAAATTGGCCTGTGCGCCTAAAATATATTTCCCTTCTTCGGCATTCAACTCTTTTGGAATTGGGTCGTAGGCGTATACATTTTCAATGGGATTATAGCCGCCAATGGTCACACTGTCCTCATTCTTACTTTGTGTATGATCAAAATAAAGCGGGTTGCCCGGTGTCATAATTACCTGGTGTTTTTGTTTGGCAGCCTCAATGCCTCCTTTTTCTCCACGCCAGCTCATTACCACGGCATTGGGAGCAAGGCCGCCTTCCAGTATCTCATCCCAGCCAATTAAAATTTTGCCCTTGCTGTTCACATATTTTTCAATGCGCTGCACAAACCAGCTTTGCAGTTCATGCTCATCTTTCAGGTTATTATCTTTCATGCGTTGCTGGCAGGCAGGACAAATTTTCCAATGTGTCTTTGGGCTTTCATCCCCACCCAAATGAAAATATTTTGAAGGAAATAGTTTAATGACTTCATCGATCACATTTTCTAAAAAAGTAAAAGTAGAGTCCTTGCCTGCACAAAACACATCATCAAAAACACCCCAGGTTTCCTGCACTAATTTTATTCTTCCTGCTTTTTGCTCATCAATGCTTTTTTGTGAGATCATTTTTGCAGGTATATCTGTAGGCTTTGCCGGAAAACAACTCAACCAGGGATAAGCTGCAATGGCAGCGCTGCTGTGGCCGGGCATTTCGATTTCCGGTATCACATCTATGTATCTTTCCTTAGCGTATTGTACCACTTCCTTAATTTCTTCCTGTGTGTAAAAACCGCCGTAAGGTTTGTTATCACTGCCTTTGCCGGGGTAGCGGCCAATGATGGTGCCGTTTCTCCAGGCGCCGGTCTTTAAAAGCTCGGGGTATTTTTTTATTTCAATGCGCCAGCCCTGGTCATCGGTTAAATGCCAGTGAAATGTATTGAATTTATAAGCTGCTAAATAATCTATATATTTTTTTACAAAAGAAACAGGGAAGAAGTGACGGCAAACATCGAAGTGCATGCCGCGGTATGGGAAACGGGGGTAGTCTGTGATAGACAGCTGCGGAATAATAAATTCGCCCTTTGCCTGTTGTTTACTGTTAACAGAAAGAGGAATAATTTGCATGAATGTTTGAATGCCGTAAAAAACACCGTTCTCATTGTCGCCGGCGATGTATATCCCTTTATGATCAACGTTCAAAACATAAGCACCCGGGATCTCATTGTCTAAGCGTTCATAATTCAGGCGTATGGTATTAGTACCAGTATAATTCTTTACGATCTTCAATTTAAACCCAGCTTTCATTTGCAGGTAAGCATTGAGTAATTCAGCAGTTTTTTCGAGGTTACTTCCTTCTAAAACTATAAGGGTCTTCCAATTGACGTTTAATGTACCCTTACCCATCTTTACTTCTGCAGGTACCGGCACCAAATTCAGACTATTCTGCCCCAAAACAATTGAACAATTAAACAATAAGGCAATCGCTAATATTTTTCTCATACTGAATTTTAATTCTTTAAAACAGGTAAAATGATCTTGCTGGCATTAACTGCATCATGATAGATCTTTATCGTTGCTTTTTGAAAATCGCTGTCATCAGCTTTATAAATGTCAACAAATTTTTGAGGGTTCCTGTCGGCTATGGGAAACCAGCTGCTTTGTATCTGTATCATCAGCTTATGGCCTTTTTTAAATGTGTGTGCAACATCAGGCAGCGTGTATTTTACCTGAGTGGGAACGCCTGGTGTAAAAGCTTCAGGCTTTTCAAAACTGTTGCGGTAACGGCCCCTCATAATTTCGCCACGTACCAGCATCTGGTAACCACCCATGGGATAAGTAAGCCCGTTACCTTTCCCGAATTCTGCTTCATCATATTTATACTCATCCGGAAAAACATCAATGAGTTTTACAACAAAATCTGCGTCGGTTGTAGAGATGCTCACCATCAGGTCTGCTATAACCGGTCCTGCTAATGTCAGGTCTTCTGTTAATGTTCCGGTACTGTATGTAAGTACATCTGTCCTGCGGCTTGCAAAGCGCTGGTCATCGCTCATATATTCTCTTGTACGGCCCAGGTGCACATCTTCGGTATAAGGTACAGGATGTGCAGGGTCGCTGATGTATTCAGTAAAACCGGGATCATTTGGATTTGTTGTTTTTAATTTTATTGGCTCAGCTATTGACTCGCCGGCAATGGCAATCATATTATCACGAAGAAGAAGTGCTGGTGTGTAATTGATATTCTTCAACGGCCACTCATTAAACCTTCTCCACTCATTTTCACCGGTAAAGAAAACGGTTGCTTCGGCAATATCATGCACCGTGCCTTTTAGTTTTAAATAAAAATTAAAGAAAGGGATCTCGATATTTCTTTGGTAAAACTGGCTTGTCTTTTTTCCAAAACGTACATTACCCAGGTACGTTCCATCGCTGCGGCCTCCCCAACCACCATGAAACCAGGGCCCCATCACCACACGGTTATCGGTGTTGCGGTTCTTTTCTTCAATGGCTTTATATAAACTCCATGCACCAAAACAATCTTCGGCATCAAAAGTGCCGCCCACCACCAATATAGCCGGTTTAATATTGGTTACAAAATTTCGGACATTACGTGCCTGCCACCACTCGTCATAATCAGGGTGGTTCATCAGGTCTTTCCAAAAAGCAATACTATCACCCATGATCTTCGTGAAGTTTTTTATAGCGCCTGTCTTTAAATAAAAATCATAATTATCCTGCGAAGGGATACGAAAACCGGGACTGCCAACTGTTGTTGGCTTTGGCCTGGGTTTACCAAAACCGCTGTAAAATCCAAACCCATCCATCAGCATGAATGCGCCGTTGTGGTGAAAGTCATCGCCCTGGTACCAGTCGGTAACCGGCGCCTGCGGGCTCACTGCTTTCAATGCCGGGTGGCCGCTGAGCGCTGCCATGGTTGCATAAAAACCCGGGTAAGAAATACCAAAACAACCAACACGTTTGTTATTGCCCGGTAAATTATTTATCATCCATTCAATGGCATCGTAGGTATCGCTGGCTTCATCAAACTCTTTTCCTTTTTTGTTTGGGTTGAAGGGGCGTACATCCACAAACTCTCCTTCACTCATCCATTTGCCCCGTACATCCTGTATAGCAATGATGTATCCTTCCTTTAAATAATTGAGCCAGTAGGTTTCATAAATGCGTGGATTGAATTTATCTTCTCCGTAAGGTGAGCAGGTGTAAGGTGTACGGTTCAGCAGTATCGGATGCTTTACTGAACTATCCTTTGGGATATAAAATGCTGTGAATAAATTGATGCCGTCACGCATGGGCAGCATCCTTTCAATTTTATAATAATTTTCTCTTACCCAAAGCGAATCAGTATTTTGAGCAGATAATGAACAGGTAAATAAGATGTAAAAACAAAGCAGGCCGAAATATTTTTTCATTTGATAAGTATTTGAGTGCTAAATTTAATGAAACAATACCGTTTATGAGTACAAACAGGGATGAGCTGATCAATAAATTTTATAGTTCTTTTCAAAAACTTGATTATAACGGCATGAACAGTTGTTACAGCGATGATATTGTTTTCTTTGATCCTGTCTTTGGATTATTGAATGCCAATGAAGTGAGGGCCATGTGGGAGATGCTTTGTAAAAATGCAAAAGACTTTTCATTGACCTACGGTAATATTCAGCACCTGGATGATGAATACAGCACCTGTGAATGGGTAGCCACTTACACATTTTCCAAAACAGGGAAGAAGGTTATCAATAAGATCAAAGCCAATATGCGCTTTGCAGATGGTAAGATAGCAGAGCACAGCGATGGTTTCAGCTTACATAAATGGAGCAGCCAGGCACTGGGTTTTAGCGGATGGCTGCTGGGCTGGAATTCTTTTTTTCAGCGCAAAATAAAGAACCAGGCCAGGCGGAATTTATTAAAATTCATGCAGGCATAGTTTGTAAATAGATTGTTTGAACTGATGAGTTGTCAGCCTGAGCATGTCGAAGGCGGGTTATATAATTAATTATACCGGCTTCGACAGGCTCAACCTGACAGTTCTTTGAACTTAAGCAGTAACAATTTGCGAATGCTTTAAACTGTTTGTATATTTCCCTTATTCTTAAACCAAAACTTTCGATCATGGGACATTTATTTGATTACATTAACTGGATAGCTGTAATAGTAGCTACGCTGGCTTATTTTGGCCTGGGTGCATTATGGTATTCAGTTCTATTTGGTAAACGCTGGATATCAGACCTGAAAATTGATGTGAATGATCCTAACCTGAAAAAGGGGATGGGGATGACGTTTGGAGGTTCGCTGGTGTTGATGTTTGTGCAATGCCTTGCCCTTGCAATTCTTGCAGGAAAAATAGAAGGTATTACTGCCACCTGGATGAGTGGTGCAAAGCTGGGAGCGCTTACCGGCTGCTGCTTTTGTGCTGCTACTATAGGGGTGAACTACCTGTACGAAAAGAAACCCTTTAGTTTGTTCCTGATCAATGCAGGCTATGCCATCGTTGGAAATATTATTGTGGGAATAATTATTTGCTGCTGGCAATAAAAGTTTAAGAGGTTTGAAAGGTTTAAAAAGTTTAAGGTTGTTGATTTTCTTAAACTTTTTAAACCTTGAACTTATTCAACCTTTGAAACTTTTACAATATTGGTTGGCAGGTGTAATTCAACCGGTGTACTGCCGGTATTAATAACCACATCGCCGGCAGTTAAAAAGCCACGCTCTTTCAGAATATTTATCTGGTCAAATAAGATATCATCCAGGCTTTCTTCTTCGGCATAATAAAATGCCCTTACGCCCCAGCTTAAGCTTAGCTGTCCCAACAAAGATTTTTCTTTACTGAAAATATACAAAGGCGCTTTTGGCCTGTAACTGCTCAGCATAAAAGCTGTGTAACCACTCTGCGTCATACCAATCAATGCACGGGCATTGGTATCATTTGCCAGTTTACAGGCGCTGTAACAAATAGCGTCACTTAAAAAAGAAGGGGAGTGAGGCTGTGGTGAAAGAATGTCATCACGGTTATAATCATACACGGTTCTTTCCACCTGTAAAATAATGCGTACCATCATTTCTACAACCTGCACGGGGTATTCACCCATGGCAGTTTCGCCGCTGAGCATTACAGCATCGGCGCCTTCCAGCACGGCATTGGCCACATCACTTACCTCACTGCGGTTTGGCTTGGTGCGGTCCATCATGCTTTCCATCATCTGCGTTGCAACGATCACCGGCTTGGCACGGTGCATACTTTTGCGGATGAGTTCTTTTTGTATAATGGGCACCTGTTCCACCGGAAGTTCAACACCCAGGTCGCCACGGGCTACCATGATGCCGTCACTTTCCACAATAATGTCCCGGATGTTCTTCAACGCTTCGGGCATTTCAATTTTTGCAATAACTTTTATCTTACTTTTCTTTTCAGCGATCTTACTTTTTAATTCGGTAATATCCTGTTTCCTGCGAACGAATGAAAGCGCCACCCAGTCGAGGTTATTTTCAATGATAAATTCAAGGTCGGCAAAATCTTTTTCGGTCATGGAAGGCATCGTCAACTCAGAGTCGGGTAGGTTAACACCTTTTTTGGGAAGTAACATACCACCAATGGTAATGTTAACCAAAACCTCTTTATCATTAAGGATGGATTTAACCTTCACTTCCATTTTACCATCATCTAAAAAAATACGTTCATCAACTTTTACGTCGGTCGTGAGGTTGGGATATGAAACATAAACTTTTTCTTTTGTGCCAATTTGTTTTTCGGTACTGAAAATGATATCCTTTCCCTCAACCAACTCAACCATACCATCAGTAAGTTCTCCTACTCTTAATTTGGGGCCCTGCAGATCGCCTAAAATGGCAATATTGAAGGGTTGTGATTTGTTGATGGCCCGTATATGATCAATGATCTCTTTTTTGTTATCGTATGATCCGTGAGAGAAATTCAGCCTGAAGACATTTACACCGGCTTTGGCCAGTTCAAGCAATTTTTCAAAAGTATCGCAGGCGGGGCCAACGGTTGCAACGATCTTTGTTTTTTTCTGAGAATGCGAAATTCCTGCTTCTCTGTCCATTTGCTGATGCAGGTATTTATCCAGGTTTTTACTCATTTATTTTGTGGGTTGATTTTAATTAAGAGTTTTTTTGATACTAGATTCTAGATGCTTGATACTTGATAGAGCCTTGTGGTTATGGTATCTGCCATCCAGTAACCAGTATCCAGCATCGGCTTTTACGTCGCCAGTATTTTAACGATCTTCAGCCACTCTTCGCTGATACGTTGCTTTTTCTTGATGGCTTCATTAAGCGGTATATAATTGATCTTATTGTTTACAATACCAATAAAAACATTGTGCCTGCCTTCAAACAGCGACTCCACTGCATGATATCCCATGCGGCTTGCGATCAGCCTGTCGAAACAACTGGGCGAACCTCCCCGCTGAATATGCCCAAGGATACAAACCCTCACTTCCAGCAATGGCAAGCGTGATTTTATCACTTTGGCTACTTCGTTGCCGCCGCCAAATTCTTCCCCTTCAGCAACCACTATGAGGTTAACTAATTTTTGCCTTCTTTCTTTTTCTTCCAGCTGCGAAATGATCTTTTCGATCTCTGTTTTACGTTCCGGTATCAAAATATTCTCGGCGCCGGTTGCAATGCCACTGTGTAGTGCAATATAACCTGCATCACGGCCCATTACTTCAATAACAAATAAGCGGTCGTGTGCATCTGCAGTGTCCCGTATCTTATCAATGGCTTCCACAGCGGTGTTTACAGCCGTATCAAAACCGATGGTGAAATCGGTGCCGGCAATATCTTTATCAATGGTGCCGGGCAAACCAATACAGGGAATGTCAAACTCGTTACTGAATATTTGTGCGCCCCTGAAACTGCCATCGCCACCAATGATCACGAGGCCGTCAATACCATGTTTTTTTAAATTGTCGTATGCCTTTTTTCTTCCTTCGGGTTCAAAAAACTCTTTGCAACGTGATGTTTTTAAAATGGTGCCGCCCCGCTGAATGATATTGGCAACACTACGGCTTTCCATGCGTATAATATCATTTTCCACCATACCGGTATATCCTTTCATAATGCCATAAACTTCCAGGCCATGATATATTCCTGTACGTACAACAGCCCTTATGCAGGCATTCATGCCCGGGCTGTCACCACCCGATGTAAGTACTCCGATCTTTGTCACTTTCTTTTCCATGCGTCAAAAATAAGGCAAACACTTGATTTTACGTGTTGAAAGTACACATTGGTATTTCAAAACGGGTGTCAACAAATCGTTAATCAATTTTTTAATATTACAGATAGGGATAAGAAAATTGTGCAGGCCAAATATTGTATCTTAGGCAAAAATATTTTTTATGAAACCAGTTTTATTGATTGCTGCTTTTCTTATTTATGAAAACACTATGGCACAGTTTACGTACCCATCAACAAAAAAAACAGAACAGACCGATACCTATTTTGGTACTAAAGTAAGCGACCCATATCGCTGGCTTGAAGATGATAAAAGCGAAGAGACCAAGGCATGGGTTACCGAAGAAAATAAAGTAACCTTCGGCTATCTTGATAAAATACCCTACCGTAAAAATTTCCAGGAAGCAATAGAAAAAGTTTTTAACTATCCTAAATACTCTGCACCGTTCCGCAATGGCGAATGGTTCTATTTTTATAAGAATGACGGCTTGCAGAATCAATCAGTCCTTTATCGTCAGAAAGGTTTAGATGGCAAAGTAGAAGAAGTAATAGATCCAAACAAATTAAGCAAAGACGCAACAACAAGGATGACAGTCTTTAATTTAAGTAAGGATGGAAAGTATGCTGTTGTTGGTTTAAGTGAAGGTGGCAGCGACTGGCAAACCTATTATGTAAGGGATATGGGTACCGGAAAAAATCTCGACGATAAAATTGAGTGGGTTAAAATTAGTGGTGTAGCCTGGGAAGCACATGGTTTTTATTATAGCCGTTATCCTGCACCCGTGCAGGGAGCCAGCGCACTGAGTGTGAAGAATGAGAACCACCAGGTATGGTATCATAAAACAGGTACAGCGCAAAGCGCTGATAAGCTCATTTATGAAGACAAGAATAACCCACAACGTTTTCATACAGCATCAACCAGCGAAGATGAAAAATTCCTGTTCCTTACTTTGAGCGACCGTGGAAAAGGATTTGATGGCAATGCGATCTATGCGATGGACCTTACAGCAAGCGAAAGAAAATTCTATCCTGTTGTGCCGGATATCAGCAATGATGATTACAGTATTATAGAAAATACAGCCGATAAATTTCTGATAAGAACAAATGCCGGGGCGCCAAATACCAAAGTGATCTCAGTGGATATTAAAAATCCTGATCTGAAAAAAGCCATTACCATCATTCCTGAAACAAAAGAGCCACTGCAAAGTGCCAGCACAGGCGGCGGAAAATTATTTGTATCATATTTAAAAGATGTGAGCACCAAAACCTATGTATACGACCTGGAGGGTAAGCAGCTGGGAGAAGTTAAATATCCTGCATTGGGCAATGGCAGCGGTATGGGCGGCGACCGTGATGACAAGTTCCTGTTCTATGTTTTCACTTCTTTTACTTTTCCTCCTACCATTTATAAGTATGAATTAGCTACCGGTAAAAGTTCAGAATTCCGTAAACCCGAAGTTGCTTTTAACCCGGCCGATTATGAGACCAAACAGGTTTTCTATACATCGAAAGACGGAACAAAAATTCCAATGTTCATCATCAGTAAAAAAGGAATTAAAAAAGACGGCAGCAATGTTACTTTATTGTATGGTTACGGCGGATTCAATATCAATATGAACCCGGGTTTTAGTGCAACGCTGTTACCATTCTTAAATGCAGGCGGCGTATTTGCACAGGCAAACCTGCGTGGCGGCGGTGAGTATGGCGAGGAATGGCATAAGGCTGGCATGTTGCTCAATAAGCAAAATGTATTTGATGATTTTATTGCTGCAGGCGAATACCTTATCAAAGAAAAATATACCAGCAGTGCAAGGTTGGCCATGCGTGGCGGAAGCAATGGAGGTTTGTTGGTAGGTACAGTTATGAACCAGCGGCCGGACCTGTTCCGTGTGGCCATACCACAGGTGGGCGTTATGGACATGCTGCGTTTTCATAAATTCACCATTGGCTGGAACTGGATAGCTGATTACGGCAGCAGCGAACAGGATGAAAAGAACTTTAAGAATTTGTACGGTTATTCCCCCTTGCATAATATCAGTACTTCAGCAAATTATCCGTCTACACTGGTAACAACCGCTGATCATGATGACAGGGTGGTACCGGCACATTCATTTAAATACATTGCTGAGTTGCAGGATAAATACAAAGGAAAGAACCCGGTGCTGATACGTATTGATACCAATAGCGGGCACGGCGCCAGCAATACCAAAAAGAATATTGAGACTACGGCGGATATCTATTCTTTTATCTTTTATGAGATGGGGGTAGAGCCGAAGTTTTGATACCGGGTCTGACGGCCTCGTCTGACCAGGTAATGAACAACTTGATTGAACCACATAGACACATAGTTCACAATAGAGAAAACATAGGCTATGTTTTATTTTCTATGTTTCCTATGCTCTATGTGGTTCGATTTTTTAGTTACATTCTTTCCGGCACTTTAATTCCCATTAACTGCATACCGCTTTTTAAAATATTTGCGGTCAATAATGAAATTCTCAGCCGAAGTTGCTTCTTGCTTTCTGTTTCTGCATTGGCTACAGAAAGCTCGGAGTAAAAAGAATTGAATGTTTTGGCAAGATTGAAAACATAATTGGCAATAACTGAAGGATTGTGTTCCTGTGCAGCTTGTTCTATCATCAAAGGAAATTGTTCAGCAGCAACGATCACTTCTTTTTCGGCTTTCAGTAAATCGTTGTCCGTTGTCTGTTGTCCGTTGTCCGTCGTCATAACTTCTGCCTGCTTCCTTAAAATGCTCTTTATTCTTGCATAAGTATATTGCACAAAGGGCCCGGTAAATCCATGAAAGTCGATACTTTCCTCAGGATTGAAAACCATTGTTTTTTTAGGGTCAACACGCAGCAGGTAAAATTTCATAGCGCCCAGGCCGATGGTGTTATAAAGTTCTTTCAGTTCATCGGCACTAAAATCTTTCACCTTGCCCAGTTCTTCGGTATGCTGTTGCGATGTGCTGATCATTTCTTCTACAATATCATCCGCATCCACAACCGTGCCTTCACGGCTTTTCATTTTGCCGCTTGTCAGCTCCACCATACCATAGCTCAGGTGATAAATATTATCAGCATTGGGCATGCCCAGTTTCTGGCAGATGAGCTGCAGCACTTTCATGTGATAATTCTGTTCGTTGCCTATTACGTAAATGCTCTGGTCAATTTTGTATTGCTCATATTTCTGTAAAGCCAGGCCAATATCCTGTGTTATATAAACCGAAGTGCCATCACGCCGCTGCACAATTTTTTCATCCAGCCCATCAGCAGTCAGGTCTATCCAGATACTGCTGTCTTCTTTCTGGTAAAAAACCTTTTTATCCATGCCCTGTTGCACAATATCTTTTCCCAATAGGTAAGTGTCGCTTTCGTAATAGGTCTTATCAAAGTCGGCGCCAATATTATTATAGGTAACATCAAAACCGGCATACACCCAACCGTTCATGGTTCTCCAAAGCTCCATTACTTCAGGTTTGCCATCTTCCCAATCCAGCAACATTTGCTGCGTGGCTTTCATTATGGGAGCTTCTTTTTCTGCTTCGTCTTTTGTTTTGCCAGCGGCAATTAGTTCTGCAACCTGTTCTTTGTAAACATCATTGAACTTTACATAATACTGTCCAACAAGATGATCGCCTTTAATACCGGTACTTTCAGGTGTTGCGCCGTTGGCAAACATCTGCCAGGCTATCATGCTTTTACAGATATGAATTCCCCGGTCGTTAACGATACAGCTTTTCACCACTTCGTAACCGCTGGCTTTTAAAATTTCCGCAACGCTCCATCCTAAAAAAATATTTCTAAGATGTCCCAGGTGCAATGGCTTGTTGGTATTTGGTGAGGCATATTCTACCATCACTTTTTTGCCGTTCAATTCCTTTTTGCCGTAGCAGCCATCATTGTAATTCTTATTGAGTAATTCCTGCCAGTAAGCATCAGCAACTGTAAGGTTTAAAAATCCCTTAATGATATTGTATGCAGAAAAAAACTGTGGGTAATTTTTAGTAAGATGATCGCCCAACTGGTTGCCAATGGCATCCGGTGATAATTTCAATGATTTAACTAATGAGAACATTACGACGGTATAATCTCCCTCGAATTCCGGCTTGGTCTGGTTTATCTGAAAATCCTTGTCTGTAAAGGATTGGTTGTATAGGGCCGATAAACTTTCGATGGTACTGTTCTGTAAATGCTTGATAATTGACATGGGGCAAAGATAGCAACTGTTTTGAGTTTACAGTTTTGAGTTTTGCGTTTATTATGCCGGTACCACAACAGTAAATAAAAACTTTACAGTGCATGGTTTTACTTCCTGATAATTCTTATTTCAACCCGCCTGTTCATTATTCTTTCCTGTTCATTTTTTTCAGGGTATTTGTATATCGGGTTTTGATGGCCAAATCCTTTAAAGGAGAGCCTTTCAGGTTTAATATGATTGTTTGTGAGAAAAGAATATACTGTTCTCGCCCGCTCTTCGGATAAATTATATGTCCTGGTTTCAAAATCATATCCATCTGAAGCATCGGGTAAGCAACAAATATGGCCCTCAATCCGTATCACGAGGTTCTCATTTTTTTGTAAAGCATTCAGCAGGTCATTCAGCGTTGGGAGGCTGCTGTTTAATAAATGATGGCTTCCTCCTATGAAATTCAGGTTTTTTAAAATAATGTTTATACCGGCTTTGGTAGCAGTATCGCCTATTATTTTTGAAATGGTATTTTCTGAAGATATGCTGTTGTCTTCTGTTATGATTAATTCTACCCTGCGGTTCTCGGAACGTTGAATTTTGTTGTGTTCGTGATTGAGGGGCATTGTAGAACCCCATCCCTCGGTTTTTACAAATAAATTATTTGTAAGTCCTTTATGCAACAAATAATTTTTGACAGCCTTCGCCCTTTTTACAGAAAGAGTATCATTATATCCATCTCTTCCCCAGCCATCACAATGCCCGTAAATTTCAATACTGATATTTGAATTTGCCGAAAATGTAGCAACCAGGCTATCCAGCAATTTTGCATCAACCGGTCTGACCCTGGCTTTATCAAAATCAAAATGAATGGTCATTTTTGTCTGTTTTTGTGCAGATAATAACATGGAGATGAATAACAAGGGTAAAAATGAAACAAGCTTCATAGATGGTCCTTAAAATGCAATATCAAGATAATATTAGTTGTTGAGAACTTTTAGCTGGGCCTAAACTATAACAAAGCTTAAACAATAAACACAAAACTCATAACCCAAAACGGGTAATCCCTTATCTTTGCGCTCTTTTTTACAATTATGATAAGTGCAAATAATATAACGCTGGCATATGGCAAGCGGGTTTTGTTCGATGAAGTGAACATCGGTTTTACCAAGGGAAACTGTTATGGTATAATCGGTGCCAATGGGGCCGGTAAATCTACCTTTTTAAAGATCATCAGCGGCGAGATAGAACCCAACAAGGGAACGATCGATATTACGCCCGGCGAAAGGATGGCTGTATTGAACCAGAACCAGTTTGCTTTTGACGATACAACCGTTTTGAATACGGTATTGATGGGCCACAAAAAAATGTGGAAAGTGATGCATGATAAGGATGCATTGTACGCTAAGGAAGATTTTACCGAAGCAGATGGCTTAAAAGCCGGTGAACTGGAAGAGCAATTTGGTGAAATGGGCGGCTACACTGCTGAAAGCGATGCGGCTACCTTATTGAGCGACCTTGGAGTGAAGGATGAACTGCACCAGCTGCTGATGAAAGATATTGCAGCCAACATTAAAGTAAGGGTATTGCTGGCGCAGGCCATTTTTGGTAATCCCGATATCTTATTGCTGGATGAGCCTACCAATAACCTTGATGTGGAAACCATCAGCTGGCTGGAGAATTTTTTAGCCGATTACCAGAATATTGTGTTGGTGGTAAGTCACGATCGTCACTTTTTGGATGCAGTTTGTACGCATGTGGCGGATGTGGACAGGAGCAAGATAAAAGTATACACCGGTAACTATTCGTTCTGGTATGAAAGTTCTCAGCTGGCGGCCAGGCAGCTGGGCGATAAGAACAAGAAAATGGAAGACAAGCGTAAGGACCTGCTTGAATTCATCGCCCGATTCAGCGCCAATGCCTCTAAAAGTAAACAGGCTACTTCACGTAAAAAGGCATTGGAAAAACTGGTTATTGAAGAGATACAACCAAGTAACAGGAAATATCCCGGCATTATTTTTAAACAGGATAGGGAAGTAGGTAATGAGATACTGAAAGTTGATAACCTTAAATTAAAGATCGACGGCAAAACAATTTTCGACAGGATAAAATTTGATATTCAGAAAGGAGATAAGATCGCTTTTTTGAGCCGTGACCCGATCGCATTGACCAGTTTTTTTGAAGTGATCAACGGCCGGATGAAACCCGACAGCGGTACTTACGAATGGGGCACTACTGTTACCACAGCTTATTTACCCAACGATAACAGCGAATATTTTGAAGGTAGCCAGCTGAACCTGATGGATTGGCTTCGCCAGTATGTGCCACCCGGCACCAGGGATGTGGATGAGGATTTTTTACGTGGATTTTTAGGTAAAATGCTTTTCAGTGGTGACGAAATTTTAAAGAAGACGAATGTATTGAGTGGTGGTGAAAAAGTACGTTGTATGATCAGTAAGATGATGCTGCAGAACCCCAATGTGCTGATACTGGATGAACCTACCAACCACCTTGACCTGGAGAGTATCATTTCTTTCAACGATAATATGGTGGCTTATAACAGTGTTATTTTATTAACCACGCATGATCACCAGTTCATGCAAACTGTTGCCAATCGTATCATTGAGCTTACTCCAAAAGGAATGATCGATAAGCTGATGACTTACGATGAATACCTGGAAGACGAGCGGGTGAAGGAGGCGAGGGAGGAACTATATAGTTAATTAAGGAATGAAAGAATGAAAAATTAAAAACGCCTTATATCCTATGGCTTTCCATTTTTCATTCTTTCATTTTTCATTCTTTAATTTTTAATTTTTGCCTAAGCAAAAGATCATAGCATTCATCGATTTTTTTTATCCCCCGTTCCGCAGGTTTATGCCGGAGCAAACCTTTCGTTATGCAGCCTGCGGTGGTGCCAATACAGTACTGGGACTTGCGCTTTTTAAAATTCTGCTGGTGTATGTTTTTAAGCATGAAAATGTAGAACTGGGATTTTATACTTTAAAACCACATAATGCTGCCCTCTTTGTTTCTTTCTGCGTGAATTTTGCTGTTGGATTTTTATTGATGCGCTATGTGGTATTTGTAGATTCCAATTTAAGGGGCAGGATACAACTTTTCAGGTATGGTTTATCATTTGTATTGAATCTTACACTCAACTATTTTATCCTTAAAGTATTTGTAGAAGTATTTGGCTGGTGGCCATTCCTAAGCCAGTGTTTAACTACAGTTATTATTGTTACCATCAGCTACCTCAGCCAGAAACATTTTTCGTTCAGAACACGGAAGAACGATACTGGATGCTAGATCCTGGATACTGGATAGGTCTCTGATACCTTAAAAAGCTTTTAAAATTCGTAGGCGCATCCAGTATCAAGTATCCAGCATCAAGTATCAAGTTTGCGATAATCTTCCCTCACCGGCGTAAACACATCTATCACTTTACAGGCAGTAACAGCCACAGCGCCATGCAATGCATTGGAAGGTATAAAAGCGCCCATGCCGGGCAGCAACATTTGTGTTTCGCCATTCAGTGTAAATTCCATTTCTCCTTCCAGGACATAAGTCCATTGCTCATGCGGATGGCTGTGTATCGGTGCAATTACACCGGCTTCCAGTGTTACACAGCCAAATGTAGCCTGTGCTGAATGTTCCATGGCACTTTGTATACCAGGGAAAATGGCCACTTTGTTTTAGTATTGTAGTTGATGAAAGACATGATCGTTGTTTTAGTATTTCAAATGTAATGAATTTGTAAGCCTGTTGCTTTATATAGTATTTTGCATTATCAATTATTTATAAGAGGATGCTTGAACACTCAGCTGATAAAAAGAAATTTTTTGTACCGTTGGCATTTTGCTTTGTCACCCTCGTTATGCTCGTAACAAGATATGCAGGCTTTTCTGGTTTTAAGGGATCCGACGATCTGCATTATGCATTTTTAAGCAACAATGTTTTAAACGGCAGTTATGATATGTTCTTTGCACAGGACATTTATACCGGCAGAACATTGGTGGTACTTTACCAGGCATTGTGGTTTAAATTATTTGGTATCAACGATCTTTCCATGTGCATGCCATCCTTGTCTGTATTGATCCTACTGGCGTATTTAGTTTGTTTTAAATCTGGTTTGCAAAAAAGTACCGGCACCATAATACTTGCCAGCTCATTAGTATATTTTAATCCTGTTGTAACCAGAACGACCCTGGGCAATTTACCCGATGTGTATATAGCATTGATAGCAGTATTGGTGTTTATGCTGATAAAAAAAAGCACCGAAGCTTTCTCAGCAAAAAGAAATAGACTTTATGGCTTTATGGCTGCACTGCTTTTACTGGCAGGCTTATTTGTAAAAGAGAATATTGTTTTAATTTATGCAGGTGCAGCTATTACCTTGTTCTATTACCGCAAAAAAATATCCCATCCTTTTGTAATTGCCCTGGCAACAACCATTTTTATCGGGGCTGCAGGCTATTTACTTTTCTACTATCTCAATACCGGCGATTGGTTTTATCGCTTTGTACAAATAAAAAATGCAGCCTACTTTAATGAATGCAGTTACCAATGCCTGCCGCAGACCGAGCTGCTAAAAAGGCTCACCGTAACTGTTCCGTTGGCCGCTGTTTTAACTGGTGCTTATCCTTTATTATTATTGCTTACTGTTTTATTCAGTTACAAAAAGCAACCAGGTACTGGTATCAAATTCTGGAGAATTACATTCATCTCTCTTTTGTTACTGGCATTGTATTTTCCATTTTCAGTCTTTCCATATATTCCGCTCTGTCACGATATACGCCAGTTCTTTTTTCTCTTTCCATTTGCTTCAATACTTTTTACAGCCTGCCTCCAGGAAAACATGTTGGACGAAAACTATGTTAGAAAGATCAATATCAGCGGCAGTATTGTTTTTGCACTGGTAACTTTAGCCTGTTGCTTTTTTGCCCCTTACAATAAATGGGCAATTCTTTGTAATAGCCTTCTTTGTTTAATTTTTATCTTGAATATTTTTTCGAATAGAAAACTACAGCAGCTTTTTTTCTATTTACTGATACCTTTTGTATTGTGGTTAAGTACCGCTTATTCTATCTATAAAAAACTACACGAGGGTTATACCGCATTAAAAGCGATCGATCAAAAATTAAAGCAGCAAACAAATTTCAATTCCAATACTTATTACTTTTTAAACAACGATACAAAAACACATGTTGCGCTCATCAATCAATTTGACACAGCAAAACGGTTCTTGAATTTTGATACTGTTCAAAAAGGATTTAAACCCTTTGCTGCATATCAACAGCAACAAATCTTTAACCAAACAAAAAGTATTCAGCATGGCTGGCTTATTGTAAATGATGCGTACCCCGAGAACACCGGCTCCGCCACAATAAGTGCCGTTAAACAGTTGCTTGCAGGAAAGTTTTTTTCTATTACCATAAATGAAACCACGGCCTGGTACTTAACTTCTGCTGAAACTGCAGAAAAGATCATGCAGTTAGTTAACCGTAATACTGTGGCCGGCGATTGTTATTAGCAGCTATTGGTTTGTTTTACTAAATTCGTGTAGATTTTAAAGATCAACTATGCATTTCTTTTTCCTGTACATCGATCCCGGAAGCGGCAGTTATATTTTACAAATGATCATTGCTGCTATTTTAGGTGTCAGCTTTTTCTTTAAGAATTTCTGGTTAAGCATTAAAGCATTCTTTACCGGGAAGAAACCAAAGAAAGAAGATGAAAAAGATACTGTTGAATAATTTGCCAAAATTTCATCCCGCCTTCGACAAGCTCAGGCTGACAGCTTTTTGTCATGCTGAGCTTGTCGAAGCATAGACAAAATGCGATGTATAATAAGTAACTTAAACAAATGAATCCTCATCCTGCTTCATATAGAGATACCAGTGGTTTTGTCTTTACCCATGAAGGCGAAGTTTACCGGCATGTTCATCCGGGCTACGAATCACATTATGAAAAACTAATGACAAACGGTTTGTATGACGAGCTGGTAAAAAAGGAAAGGCTTATTGCCCACTGCGAAATAACAGACCTGGAGAGATTCGGTTTTAATGACGGAAAAGTTTTGCTGCCTCAACAAATTCCCTTTATCAGCTATCCTTACGAATGGAGTTTTGATATGTGGAAAGATGCGGCCCTGCTCACCCTGCAGATTGCGCTGACATCTTTGAAGAAAGACATGATACTGAAAGATGCAACGCCTTTCAACATCCAGTTCTGTAAAGGCAAACCGGTCTTTATAGATACCCTTTCTTTTGAGAATTACGAGGAAGGTAAACCCTGGATCGCTTATCACCAGTTCAGCGAATGTTTTTTAGCGCCCCTGCTGCTTATGCATTACTGCCACCCTGATACCAATAAACTGTTTTCGGTTTATCCCAACGGCATACCCATGGATGTATTGGTGAATTTATTACCTAAGAGATCACGGTGGAATATGGGCACTTTTTTACACGTACACCTGCAGGCAAAATTCTCAGGTAAGCAGAGGCAAAAACCGGCCAGGGAAAATAATTTCTCCAAACAAAAACTGGAACTGTTGCTGAAAGGATTGGAAAGCTTTGTCCAAAAATTATCGCCTAAAAAGGTAAAGACGGCCTGGGATGATTATTATACCGATACCATTTTAGGTGACGATTATCTCGCAGCCAAAACAACATTGGTAAGATCTTTTTCCAACTTTGTTGATTTTAAAACAGTGATAGACCTTGGTGCCAACGACGGGCATTTTAGTTTGCTTTTTGGCGATGATAAAAATGTGATAGCAACCGATGCAGATTGTAACTGTATCAATGATCTTTATCTCAACTTAAAGAAAGAGAAGAGGACCAATATCTTACCATTGGTAAATAACCTTACCACCCCATCGCCAGCCATTGGCTGGAACAATACAGAAAGAGAATCTATTACGACCCGGTTAAAAGCAGACCTCGTTTTGGCCCTGGCCCTTATTCATCACCTGGCAATTGCCAACAATGTACCCTTGCAATTAATTGCAGATTGGCTGCAGCCTATGGGAGAAGATCTTATCATTGAATTTGTGCCCAAAAGCGATGAGAAAGTAAAACTGCTGCTGCAAAACCGTAAGGATATTTTTGATGATTATACTTTGGAAAACTTCAAGGCGATCTTTACAAAAAAATACAAGATAGTAGGGGAAGAAAAAGTGGGCACTACAAACCGGGTTCTATTTTTAATGAAACGCATCTGATGAATCTCCTGAAGAAAATACCTTTCTTTTTATTTTTACTCGTCTTGTTCTTTTGCCTGCACGGCAGCGTGGAAAACTACGGTTATCTTTTTTTGGGCGAAGTGCTTGAAGTTGGCGGTATCACCCTGCTTTGTATGGCTGGTTTCTTCATCCTTACCTGGTTCATCACTAAAAATTATCTTTTTGCTTCCCTGCTCAGTTTCTTTGTGAGCCTTTGGTACCTGTTCTTTGGCGCTGTGCATGATCTTATCAGATCAACTTCCTTTTTAAACTTCCTGGCATCGTATACCGTATTGCTGCCGCTGTTATTGATCGTCAACCTGCTTTTTATATGGTGGCTTAAAAGAAATAAACAGTTGTATGCAAAACTGTTCCTTTACCTGAATGTATTGCTGATCATTTTATGTGTGATCGATGGTTTTTTATTGATGAATGCACACTACAGGTATCAGCATAAAAAAAATGAACTGACCTATGCCGTACAGTTCGACCAGGCTAAAGTAACTGCAAAACCCAATGTGTATTTTTTATTGTTTGATGAGTATGCAGGCAACAAAAGCCTGCAGGATAGTTTTGAATTTAAGAATGACCTGTATGAATCCATACAGGCGTACGGGTTTAAAGAGTTGCCTGTTTCCTCCAATTACGATTTTACTCCTTACAGTATGTCTTCTATCCTCAACATGCAATACGTTACGGGCAGCCACAACAACCAGTTGCTTGCCCAGCCTGATATTCAACAACGCTTTGGAGAGATCAGGGCTGCACAGGTTCCGGCAATCTTTCACTCCATGGGATACGAGGTTAAGAACTATTCTATTTTCGACCTTAATAATAACCCGGCATTATCACAAACCAATGGCCTGTTCCCCATACATGCTACGCTGCTTACAAACAAGATATTTCATAAGCGTTTGCTGAAGGATATAGGCTGGTGGTTTGTTACCGGCAGGTTCCAGGTACCCTTCCTTAAAAAAAATGTGCTGTATAAGGATGACGATTATAACAGGGTGGTTGAAGAAAAAATTTTGCAGGCTGCGGCTGCTAAAAACACGAAGCCTCAATTTTATTATGCTCATTTCTTTCTGCCGCATGGGCAGTATTTCCGGGATAGTGTTGGTGGCTTAAATAAACCCGAACAGATCAGGGACCTGGATAATAAACCGCTCTATCTCTCTTACCTGAAATACACCAACATGATCGCCAGGAAGCTTGTAAAAAATATAGTTACTGCCGACCCCGCTGCCATCATCATCATCATGAGCGATCATGGTTTTTATGATTACAAAAGCCCCGGTGATTACGATGCCTATAACTTTGATAATATTTGTATGGCAAAATTGCCGGCTAAAGCAGATACTCTTAATTTGCCCCGCAGCAATGTGAATGTTTTCCGTTACCTGTTCAATAATTGCTACGGGCAAAATTTTCCGTATTTAAAAGACAGTACCGTGTTTGTTATTGAAGACGGGGCAGTTAAATAAAAAAAGATGAACCTTTTAAAACGCATACCTTTTTTCCTCTTCCTGCTGCCGGTATTCTTTTGCCTGCACGGCTGGCTGCAGGATTTTGAAGTACTTACCGCTTCCGAATTATTGTTGCTTGTTTTGTACATCAGCATTGCTTTGGCTTTGTTGTTTGTGGTAATATGGTTTGTTACAAAAAACAAAACCAATGCTGCTGTGATCACTTTTTATACCGGGCTGCTATACATTTTTTTTGGCGCCCTGCAGGATTGGCTGCAAAGTAATTTCCTTTCATTTTTAAACAGGTACATCATTTTACTGCCGCTGATGCTGATCAGTATTTTTGTCCTTGCTTTTTTTTTAAAACGAAAGCCGGCCTTTCAAAAAAAACTCTTTCTCTATCTTAATTATTTGCTGATCATTTATTGTTTACTGGATGCAGGGCTGCTGGTGAACAAACATATAAATATGCAGAAGGATACAGCACTACAGGTTCCGTTCGATCACAAAAAAGTAAAAACAAAACCCGATGTTTATTACCTGTTGTTTGATGAATACCCCGGTTATAAAAGCCTGGAGGCAGCATTTGGGTTTAAGAACGACAGCCTGTACAGTTTTTTGCAGGGCAACGGGTTCACCATACTGCCGGCAGTTTCCAATTACAACTTTACCGTTTTCAGTATGGCATCAATTTTCAACATGCGGTATATTGACAATGATTATAACCACGAGCATGGACTTACCGATCAGCGTGATTTCAGGAACCGGAGCAACGAAATAAGGAACGGGGCGGTGTTTTCTATTTATAAGTCAATGGGGTACCAGCTTGAGAACTATTCCATTTTTGATGTGGGTAACCAGAACTGTATCAACCCCGATAAATCTTTTTTACCTGTACACATAAGGGTGCTAACAAACAAAATGCTGCACAACCGCATGCGCAAACATATTGGCTGGTGGTTCAGGGGAACCATACTACAGAACTTTTTTATAAAAAAAGAAGCCATCTACGAGAACGATGCAACAAATAACGATATCATAAACCTGCTCAACAAGAGCCTGTTGGTAAAAAACGATAAACCAACATTCTATTATGCCCATCTTGCCATGCCGCATGCACCTTATTTCCGCGACAGCACAGGGGCACTCATAGCAAACAAAGCGCTGCAGGAGGGATATTATTTGTCCCATACCCGGTATTTTTTATCTTATTTAAAATATACCAATACGGTCATCCGGTCGCTGGTAAATAAGATCGTACAGCAAGATCCCGGGGCCCTTATTGTTGTAATGAGCGATCATGGGTTCAGGGATTATAACAACCATAAAGAATTCTATCTTCCGGCTTTCGATAATATCTGTGCGGTACGTTTTCCGGCTAAAAATATACCGCCCTATAAAGATTCTTTAAGCGGCGTGAATTTTTTCAGGTATGTCTTTAACAGCCAGTACGGCCAGCAAATACCTTATCTAAAGGATAGTACCATCTGGATAAATTACTAAAACCGTGGAATTTGAACCACAAAGAAAGATAGGTACATAGGAAGCCACATAGGCCTATATGTATTCTATTGCTTACTATGCTTCTATGTGGTTCAAAACCACAGAATCTGCCAAAATTGCACCCCTTTCCCCGTTGGCATAATCATTGCCCTTTTGTAGGTAACAAAACAAAAATTTATATCATGGGAAAGATCATAGGAATTGATTTAGGAACCACCAACAGTTGCGTATCTGTAATGGAAGGCAACGAGCCGGTGGTAATTGCAAATGAAGAAGGCCGCCGTACAACCCCGTCGGTAGTGGCTTTTCTTAAAAATGGCGAGCGTAAAGTGGGCGATCCTGCCAAGCGCCAGGCCATAACCAACAGCCACAATACCATCAGCAGCGTAAAGCGTTTTATGGGCCGCCGTTTTGATGAAGTGACCGAAGAAATAAGCCACTGGAGCTATAAAGTGGTAAAAGGTGACAATAATACGGTGCGTATTGACATAGATGGCAGGCAATATACGCCACAGGAAATAAGTGCCATGGTGCTTCAGAAAATGAAGAAAACAGCCGAAGATTACCTGGGTGCAGAAGTGACCGATGCGGTGATTACCGTTCCGGCCTACTTTAACGATGCCCAGCGCCAGGCAACCAAAGAAGCCGGCGAAATTGCAGGCCTCAACGTTCGCCGTATAGTGAACGAGCCAACCGCAGCCGCACTGGCTTATGGTTTGGATAAGGGTGGCAAGGACCACAAAATTGCTGTATTTGACCTTGGTGGCGGTACATTCGATATCTCGGTTTTGGAACTGGGTGATGGTGTGTTTGAAGTAAAATCTACCAACGGTGATACTCACCTGGGTGGTGATGATTTTGATAAAGTGATCATGGACTGGCTGGCAGATGAATTCAAGGCCGATGAAGCTATTGACCTGCGTAAAGACCCAATGGCTTTACAGCGTTTGAAAGAAGCATCAGAAAAAGCAAAGGTTGAGCTTTCGTCTTCAACCGAAACAGAAATAAACCTGCCGTATGTTACAGCAGTTGACGGCGTGCCAAAGCATTTGGTTAAAAAATTAACCCGTGCAAAATTTGAAGCACTGGCCGATAAATTATTTGAGCGTTGCTTAAAGCCATGCGAAGCCGCATTGAAAGATGCCGGTATGGCCACATCAGAAATTGATGAGATCATCATGGTGGGTGGCAGCAGCCGTATACCTAAAGTGCTGGAGATAGTAGAAAAATTCTTTGGCAAAAAACCAAACCGTGGTGTAAACCCCGATGAGGTAGTTGCAGTAGGTGCAGCCATACAGGGTGCGGTGCTTAGCGGCGATATCAAAGATGTATTGTTGCTGGACGTTACACCATTAAGCCTTGGTATTGAAACCATGGGCGGTGTAATGACAAGGCTGATCGACAGCAACACCACCATCCCAACCAAAAAATCAGAAGTGTTCTCAACCGCCAGCGATAACCAGCCCGGCGTGCAGATACATGTATTGCAGGGCGAACGCCCCATGGCCACACAGAACAAGAGCCTGGGTATGTTCAACCTCGATGGCATACCGCCTGCACCACGTGGCGTACCGCAGGTAGAAGTGATATTTGATATTGATGCCAACGGTATCTTACACGTTACCGCCAAAGACAAGGGCACAGGTAAAGAACAAAAGATACGCATTGAAAGCGGCAGCGGCTTAAGCAAGGAAGAAATTGAAAAGATGAAGAACGATGCCAAGGCCAATGAAGAAGCGGATAAAATGGAAAGGGAAAAAGTTGACAAAGTTAACCAGGCCGATAGTTTAATATTCCAGACGGAAAAACAACTGAAGGAATATGGCGACAAGATACCTGCCGATAAAAAAGGCGCTATTGAAAGCTCGTTAACCAAATTAAAAGAAGCACACAAAGCACAGGACCTTGCAGCCATTGATACAGCCATGGCTGAAATGAATGCGGCATGGACAGCAGCCAGTGAAGATATGTACAAGGCAACACAGGATGGCAACGGCCAACAGCCAGGAGCCGACGGACAACCCGGTGCTGAACCACAACAGGGTAGTGGAGAGAGTAAAGTGGAGGATGTGCCTTTTGAGGAAGTGAAGTAAGAAAAAACTTGAAGCCCTTGCAGAAATGCAGGGGCTTTTTTTTTAAGATATATATTTTAGTTTTTTTAGAAAATATTGCTTTGCCCATTTATCTAATATACTTTTACTGAAATTGAATAAGGTTTGCGGTATTCTGGTTGAGTTAACAGAAAATGTTACTATATGATAGAGCCTGCTACAACTGCTTCTCTGTTGAGATCGATTCTTGACATTTACTTAAAACTTAAAAATGCTTTTGTCTCTTTATCGGATAAGGGGGTTTTCTTAAAGGAAACTAGTATAAGTAATATTGTGGAAGATTATTTTTCGTTCGAGCAACTTCCCAAAGGAGATATAAAATTAATCGGCAAATTGTCTAATTTTACTCTTACAAGTAATTATCCTGCTTATACTCCTTTTGCAGCCAATCCTAGTTTTAGGATTTTACCCGAAAAAAAGTACAACCCTCAAAAAGGGAGGTTTGAAACAATAACAGAGATGAAGTCTGATCTTGAATTATTACATCTACCCGCAATTTCTCACAATAACATTGTTTTAGATAACTGTAAAAAAGCCGCTAAAATTTTATGGTTATATAATGAAGAATGTAAAGGACTACTTTTGGATAAGGGCGACGAATATATTGTAGGAAGAAATACTCAAAATATAAGTAAGGCATTCGCTTTAAAACAATCAGATAGACCTATACCTGTACTTGTTGATGTAGATTACCCAATGTCCCAATACCTGTATAGACGAGTAAAAATTAAAGGGCGAGTAGTGACAGCTGATTTAAAGTATTTTGAAGATTTAGTCGGAAATCTTGATTCTTTCTTAACTGACTATATGGGAAATTATTTTCGACCGTTTGCAAATCAAGGAGTTCTTGCGATTGATCTAAGAAAACCCAATGGTAGTATAGAATTATTAGAAAAAGAAAAAAATCCATTTTTGATAAAATATACGGTTCAAGGAACTGTTGAAGTTTCCGAAGAATATTCGATAAAAAAAAAATAGGGATGAACTTTACAAAATTTGTGTAGAATGTATTCCCGACAGGCAAGGAATGGATTTGTGGCTTACTGGAATGGGATTTAAAGGAAGTACTGTTTCCTCAATTTTAACTGATGGAGAAATTGATTGGCAAGTAAGCAATGAATCCTTGATTTTTTCAGCATATCTCACTATTGATACTGCAGACGCAAATAATTATCAAAATCAAATTGCAAAGCTTTCACATCATTGGCAAACATGGCAAACAAAAGCTCGTGCTGAAATAAGAAAGCATTTCAATATTGAACCTAAAATTTATCCATTGTTGTGCAGCCATGTTGTTAACGAAAAGCAATTTCATCCGAATGGGTTACAAATTTCTAAAGAATTAGAAAATCTTATTCTGAATAAAGATCCTCAAATAAGAAGCAGTATTGATTGGTTAGGAATTAGTACAGGAAGGAAAAAGTAATAGCTTCAGCCAATTAAAAAAAAATCCCCCTCACTGGCGCAGTGTTCCCAACAAAATCATTAAACCCAAACGTAACTTTCGCCGCTGCTGGTGTTACGTAAACCCACTCTCCGCCGTTGTTGTGCCTCCGTCCAACAACGATAGCGGGATGTTCTTTGCCACCGTTGGTCTTCACCTCAATCTTCGCAATTGCCTGATTTTATTGGCCAACAACGAATAATATCGCAATCTCACAATTAATTTCTTACATTCGGATACAGAATATTAGTCAATGCTTTTTATCCGATCTATTCTACCCGTTTTGTTTTGTATGTTCCTGCATAACCATGTTCATGCACAGGAAAAGCCAAATGCACCCAATAATCCAGTTTCCGACAGTTTGCGATTTAAAGATACTGATGGTGATGGTGTAACTGATGATGCAGATAAATGCATCAATGAAAAAGGTCCGGCAAGTAATTATGGCTGCCCTATGATAGCTGGGATTGCTACTCAATGTGGGATACCCAAAAAACATATTCTTTTTACAAAGGGATCTACCCATTTATCACAAGTATCGATTAAGATGTTAAACGAACTTGCAAAAATAATGGCAGATAACCCCGAGTTCCATGTTAAACTAATTGGGTATTCAGATAGTGTTGGTAATAAAGATTCGAATATGAAGTTATCATTAGCTCGTGCTGAAGTTGCAATGAATTACCTAATAACGACAGGTCTCAATAAAAATCGTATCCGGTGCCTGGTTGTTGCGGTAAGTAAATCACTTGCTTCAGGCGGAATTAACGCCAGACAGGAAAAGAACAGATGGGTTGAATTTGATATTGTTATAAATTTCAATGATTAATACTTCGCCGCTGTTGGCTTTACGTAATCCCACTCTGCGCCGTTGTTGTGCCTCCGGCCAACAACGAATACCAAACACAAAATAATATTATTGGGCTAAAGCCCGCATCCATCATATCAATTGCCCGGCCCTTAAGGGCCGGGCAACGCATTTTAGCGTATGAGGGCTTTAGCCCTCTACTGGCACAATTGTTCCCAACAAAATCTTAAAACCCAAACGTAAACTCCGTGGGATCACTTGATGCCTCTTAATTCCGCCGGACTGTGTGTCGGGCATTTGAAAAACAAAAGTTGAAGTTTTCTCTACTACTTCGAAGTTTGCACAATCAGCAAATAGCTTTTAGTAATCCTTTTGGCTTTTACACTTAACAATCTCAATTCTAAATCAAACAATCTGTGCCTTGCACTAAACAATTTACCCATTGGATTGAACAACCTGTCTCTTGCATTAAACAACGTACACGTTCAATTAAACAATGTTGCTATTTAATTGAACAATGTCTTCATTATATTAAACACTCTTGCTATTTAATCGAACAAGCTGGTATTTACTTCAAACGATCACTCATTTTCGCCGTTGTGGTGTTCGTGCCGTTGGCCTGCAGTAAAGCAATCTTCTCCTTGGTCGGTGTCCTCACCGACCGGAACGAATTTTATTTAGCTATTTACTGAAATCAATTCTTCCGCCAATCCCTTCCGCAATTAGCATTAGAACCTCCCAGCTTTTACTACTCTTATAATACATTACTTTTTGAAAATCATTTGAAGATTGTGTGAGCCCAATAAAATTCAGTCTCTTAAGGCTGTAAAATCCTGTTAGAGTAACTGTATTTTCATTTATAATAGCCACTGCTACACAATGGCCTGCCATATTTGTAAATTCACGTGAATAGGTTGTGAGTGTATCTAAATTGTAATTATCTTTTACAATAAAATCAGCATTCACTAGAGCGATCTTTACTTTTTTGTAAATGTCAATACTATTGGGTAAGGTTATTTTTATTTCTCCGCCGTTGTTGGCATTACGTAGGCCCGCTCTTCGCCGTTGTTGGCCCCGGCCAACAACGATAGCAAGATGGTTGCCATAAAATATAATTAAGGGAAGTATTTATAAATATCTTTTCTGCCCAATACTCTTACCAATTCAATTGTTTGGTTTTCAAAAAAGAAACCAATTCGGTATTGGCTTAGCCTGATACGGTAAGCAGTTTTAGGACCTTTTATTTTCTTACAATCTTTAATTTGGGTTAATTGTTTGGCCTGTTGCAGACTGGTAATGATGAGTGCCAGTTGTCGTTGGATATTTGCAGGCAGTTTATCCGCATCTTTGGTAAATGTTCTGCGGATCTCAATATTCATTTAGCTTTTTTAAGTTTGGTTAAAAAGTTCTCTTTTTCTGTTGAAGTTAGCAAGGTGGATTTACGGCCTTTTTCCATGGCAGTTAATAAAGCAGCATCTTCCTCACCTTCAGTATAGTAACGAATGGAATGTTGCTGAAGAAAATTCTTAAGAGCTTTTTCTTCACGTAAATTCTTTGTATCAATTATTAGAGTCATACTGTAAAAATATTTTATTTTTTTGAAAGATAAAATATTTCCCTCTGGCGCAAGGTACCCAAGGATCACTTGATGCCATTTAATTCCGCCGGACTGTGTCCGGACTTTGAAATGCAAATGCTGAAATTTCCTCCACTGCCGTCTGGTCTTATGATCAACGGCAAAGCCCCAGCATACTTCACCGGAATTACGTAAACCCCTTCCCACCCAGGTGGGAATTTTATATCAAAAATGTCTATTTTTTAATCAAAATCGTGGAATAATTTTAATTAGCCTTGGTATAATTAAAATAAAACGTAGAATAATTATAATTAGGGGGGTATTAATTATAATCAGGCGGTGAATAATTTAAATTAAACGGTGATTAATTTAAATCAGGAGGGTAATAATTTTAATTAGGTGGTGATTTTGATTAATTATTCTACGTCTAACAATAAAAAATTGACAGTTTTTAATTATTTTTTCCAACCTAAGGATAATTTTCCCCACTTCGCCGGCGTAGGTGTTCCCCCACTGGCGTCTTCCGCCAGGATGACTTGATGCCTCTTAATTCCGCCCCATAGTATCGGGGAATTTGGAAAAATAGGTTTAAATTTACAACAGTTAATTTCTACACTATGTCCGCATCAGCTACATCTCAGGAACTGATTACCTATTTCAATCAGTTGAATGCCGCAGAGCAAAAAACTGTTTTGCAAATGCTTAAAACATTTTTAAGTAACCGCAAAAAAGGAGACAATACTCAATCGTTGGAAGATTATACAAAAGAACTGGAGCAGGCAGATGCGGAAATAGAAGCCGGCGATTTTGTTTTGCATGAAGATGTTGTAAAATATTTCAGCAAAAAATAGCGCATGACTTTAATTATCAAGTGGAATAAACATGCTATTAACCAGTTGATCAAGGCTATTGAATATATTGAAAAAGATTCTGTTCAAAATGCCGAAAAAGTAAAAAATGATTTGCTTGCTGAAATCTCAAAACTAACTGCACATCCCGAAAGATATAATCCTGATAAGTATCATGTAAATAATGACGGTAGTTTCAGGGCGTTTGAATTACACAGATATAGGGTCTCATACAGGTACACGAAAAATGAAATCCGAATAATCAGAATAAGGCATACCAAACGTAATCCTAAAAATTATTAAACCCTTCGCCGCTGTTGCCCCCACTGGCGCAGATATGCAGCATGGTCAAAGTGAGCGTTGGCGTATCTGTGCCAATTAAGCAGCCGTGGTAATTACGTAAGCCCACTCTTCGCTGTTGTTGGTGTTACATAATCCACCCGTAAGCCAACTGGTGCACCGCATGCCTGCCGGCTGGTGTTATCACCACGGGCGTAGCAAATTGAAAAAAATGTAACCAAAAATAAAAATCAGGAAATGTAACCGTTACAAAAACAGTTTTTTTTAAAAGTTACAAAAAGTAAAAAAATAAACAGTTACATTTTTGTAACCAAATTTAAAATGCAAAAACCTAACGGTTACAAAACTCTTCGCTGCAAACAATATGAGTGAATACCTCCCACTGGCACAAACCTTCCTCCAGGATAACCAGTTACCTCTTCGCCGCCGTAGTTGTTCCCATTCACCCGCCAGCCAACTGGCGCACCAGCATACGCCGCCGCCTCGTCTCCCGACGAGCAGCGATACTACCAAAAACTACCGTAATTTATTTTGCAAATGTTTATTATATTGAACTAAAAAATGAAAAGACCAACTATTCTTTTACTGCTTTTGTTTGTTTGTGCCTGTGGCAATTCACAGGATAAAGTATTTAAAAAATACCAGGATTATTTAACTAATACAGGTAAAGAAATTGGCAAATTTGTATGGGCATATGAAACTTATAATAAAGTAAAACTGGTTTTTGAAGACCCTGCCGGTGGAAAGCTTCGTTATTCAGCAAACGAAATATGGGGCTTTACCTACGAGGGACAGCTTTACCGGTCTACAGGAACACAATTTGGCAAGTTGCAGGATTCCGGAACAGTTTGCTGTTACGTGAATGGTGTTGGGATGCTTTCACGTATAGGCAAGTATGCGATCAATTGGTCTGATTACCTCGTGTCGGTAGGAGGAATGGGTGGTAAGCTTTACGGTCTCACTGCCGGTAATGGATTAAGAAAAGATCTTCCTGCCCTTATAAAAGACCATCCTGAACTGGAGGAGTTTTATACCTGTGTCAAAAACAAGTACCAGGAGTTGGTGCCACGTTGCGTTAAAATTTATAACAGATCTCATTAGTTTTTTGGTTGCTGTTGGGTGTGCCGTAGCCATAGCAGGCAACTGGCAAAATAAAAAATCAAAAGCATTTCAATTTAAATCGCCGTTGGTCCCGGAGAGTCTATACTAACTGGCTCATCCGCATATTATTTCCCAAACTCCTTCATCATCACTTCAGCAGTTGTTGCAAGTGCAGGTGGATTATCAAAGAAGTCATACAGTATTTCTGTGAACCATTTTTTCCTGTCGTGGTAAACAAAATGCGTGGTACCGGGCAATATGCATAATAAAGCTTTGGGTATATGCTCAAATATTTCGAGTGTATGCCTGTTCCTTATGGCATCCCTGTCGCCTGCCATTATCAATACGCTGCTTTTTATTTTTTCCAGGTCGGTTACAGGGATATTTGGCTGATCAACCAAAAGCCTGAATTGTTTTGAAAGGATACTGTCATTTTTAACCTGCTTCTCTAATATCCCAAGCAAGGGAAAAAGTCCCGGATCTACGGCTGTGCTATCCGGGCGCAGGTTGGCCCCGCTGGCTAACAATTTTTTCACTTTTTCGGGATGATGAATAGACAGTAACAAACCAATGATAGCGCCGTCACTATGTCCCCACATATAAACTGAGTCAATATTGAGATTACTCAACAAACCGTTCACATCCTCAGCCATCTGTTCGTAAGTAAGATATTGCGATGGGCACCCCGACTTACCATGGCAACGGCTGTCGAGCGCAATTACTTTATATTTTTTTGCAAACTCCGGGATAAGGTCCCGCCTGCTTTTTATAGATCCGCCGTTTCCGTGAAGCAATACCAGCGGTGTGCCTTCACCATAGGTCTCATAATATATTTTTACGCCGTTGCTGTTGAAATATTTTCCTGCTATAGGATTATCTCCAATAGCAGGATCGGCCTGTGCGCTGCAGATATTGCCTGAAAACAGTAATAATAGTAAAAATGAAAAGTGCAGGGATCTTTTTAGATAATTCATAAACAGTTTATTTAGGTTACAAAGAAATTATATTTTCCCGTATCACGCTACGTTTATATTTACCAATAGTTACTTTTTCCTGTGTTTTTTAGCTAAGGCATCCGCTAACTTCAAAAATGCATCCGCCAACTTCCACTTCCGCGCCTGACTGTGCCCGGCATTTCTGGTGGCCGCAGATAACACTGCTGCATTGCCGTGCCCGGGGCTTGGTGTTTAAGGTACAATACATGAATATTTGCCGGAATGAAAAATAAAATTAAATTTGAGTCACTGATTGTACAATTATGAAACTACCGAAAGACGGAACAAAAATTTATCAGCATCCTTTAGCAACCCTTTGGGTAGACAGAGAAGGCATACTTCATAAGATATCTAAAAAAACTCCACGTACCGTTGAGAATGTAACAGATCTTTATTCTCTTATCAGGCGTACAACGAACGGGAAAAAAGTATGTGCAATGATAGAAGTCTCAAATGAAACAGCATCGGGGCCTGAAGTACGTGATGTTTTAAAAAGAGAAATTCCTCAAACTTTTAGAGCCGTGGCCCTTATAACAAACACCCAGATCGGGCAAATGGTGGCAACCATGGCTTCCGTTCTTACTCCTGTTTATGTTCCCACAGAGGTTTTTAAAGAAGAGCCTAAGGCCGAAGAATGGCTAAAAGAGCGTATTCATTTATGCTGATAATGAACAGGAACATCGATCCCGGTCTGTGAAGCCTGCCTTTTCCGCAACCGGCGCAGACCTTCCGCCAGGATGACCTGGTGCCTCTTAATTCCGCCCCGATTGTATCGGGAAATTTGTGCACAGCATCCTGCAGAAAATACAAATATTTTGTGAGTAACCAAACCATGCACATTAAGGCTTTCTGTCCTTCAGGTATTTTACGAACGCCTCTGCAAAAGCCTTATCAGGCAGGATAAGTGTTGCGATCTCAGGTTTATCACCATCGTCAGTTGCTTTAAAAGCTTCTATTTCAAATTCCTTTTCATAGGTCTTGCCTTTGATGGCCCATAAACTAACTTCTATACACTTGTCGCCGGTTTTTGTTTTATATAAGCTGCTTTCAAAGAAATACATTTTCCTGTCGAAGTCAATATTGCCCAGGGGAATTACCGTAGTGTAAAGGTTTGAACCGGCAAACCAAAGCGTATCGTTGCGGAGAAAATATTTAAAGGAACTGGTTTGTCCGCCGCCCCTGTAAAATTTAAAATCCTCGTCAGGTTTGTTCTCAAGCACGCTTTGAATTTTCGTTTCTTGCTCATTAGGAGGTGCACCTTGCGCCAGGCATGCTGCATCAAAACATAAACAGATCAACAGGAAGTATAAGGATCTCATAATACTATTTTTCCTGTAAAAATACAGTTCGGGGGTTAAAATGAAATACCCAATGGCACGTATAAAATTTCGTCGCCGTAGGTATTACCCGTTCACCTCCACTGGTGTAAGTGTTCCCATCTCTTCGCCCTGGTTCGTGTATCACCATGGCGAAGGCCAGGCGGCGGCAAAGCACTCAACAATAATACTGATCAATATGCTCAAAAAAATAATAGATACCAGGCATCATTATCTTTAAATTCATAATCTATCTTTAAAACCCTTACTTTATACCAAAACCTAAAACCCCTAAACAATGAAAACTCTACAGCACTTTTTTTATCCTGGTATACTCAGCCTGGTATTTTTAATTTCAATGGCAGCTATTGAAGGTTGTAACAAGTACAATGGCGAAAGTAATAATACAACAACCTCTGTTTTATTAGACAGTATTATAAGTGATGAGGGCGCATGGCCCCACATGAGCATTAAGTACATATATGATAACGAGGAAAGGGTTATAGAAGAGCGGATTAGTCATGATGATACTCTTAAAACCCGCAGAACTTACGAATACCAGGGCAGCAATATAGTTCCCTATAAAATGGACAGCTATAACGGAACCAGCACAAGCCCGGTATTTGTGTCTTCTTTTCTATACAATGCAGCCGGTCAAAAAAATTACGATTCAACCTATGCAACACCTGGCTCTCCGTACACTGGTTATATGATCGCAAAACTTGACTATTCGGTTGCAGGAAGGATATCTGTACGCCAGCATCAACATCCTGCCAATAATTATTTTAATGACACAGTATTTTTGAATAATGGTAATATAGATAGTGTTAAAACCAATCTCTATGGCAATAATACATGGGTGTTTGGATCGTTTACCAACAAGTTAAATGTTTTTAAAAATTTATCGATCAGTTCATGTAGGTTCTATAGCCCTACACCCGGCTATCCGGGCCTTATGTTCACAGGCTATTCCTATCAAACTGTACAGGATATAATACTGGAATATAATAACGTAAATCATTTTGGTGTTTTTACTTTAACGGGTTCATTAGCATCTACTCAATACGAATACCAATACAATAGCAGCAATTTACCTGTTACGTTAAAGAAAACTACAACAGCGCCCGGGTATTTATGGGTAACCCAGATGAGATTTGTTTATAAATAGTATGTTGCTGCACAAGCAAAGCAGCATTTTCATCTTGTTGATTGCCTTAATATAAACTACTGCAATGAAAACCTTATATTTTTCCCTCGCCTGCGTATTGCTTTTTGCCACTGTTAGCTGCAAAAAATCTATAGAAGATTGTGCTGTATGCGATGGCTTACTTCGGAACGGAACAGCTGACTCGGCCAGCTTTGTAAAACCGGGTACCGATTGGATATTTAAATATTATGCTTATACACCCAATGGTATAGATATTACTTATAAAGAAGCTATTCCCCAAGGTCTTTTCAGAACAACAAACAGGGCAGACTCCATTCGCTTCTACTATCACAACGAGGGGCTTTGCAGGCCCACATTTTTTGCCGGCAACAATAAGCTTAAGATGATAGCAGGGATGTCGAGCATGACTTTTGTACTTAAGGAGATAGCGATCGAACAAGCACTCAATAACCCTATCTGCTATGCCATCCAGGGCGATATGCTGTACATACATTACAAGGAATCGGAAGGGAGTAACCTTTTTGTCATGCAAAGAAAATAATTGCTGAGGGTTTAACTAACCCCTGCTCAGTTCCTTTATACTTATTATTTTGTTGCGCCCGTTAAGGATGATCTGCAATTTTAATCTGGGTATCTGTTTCACCCGGTTCTCGGCTATAATGCGGTAAGCATAATTCATTGTAACATGCACTTCTTTTCCTTTTTTAAATGGCCGCCATTGTATGGATAGGATATCATGCTTTTGTTCGTCTGATGTTACCCAGTAACTTTTTATAAGATTGAGGATAGAATCTTTTGTAGGGTTTTCAATTTTATAGAACAGGGTGCATTTATTCAAATAAGTACTGTACCACTCTTCAATTTTCCGTTGCTCAGATAGTATAAAATAATTTTTGATGTACTGGTACTGGCCGTCAGATTCGGGTAGCTCTGTAACAACAGCAGGCACCGTATCGTTTTGTAGATGCCTATTGCAATTTTGTAAGGAAAGTAAAATGCATATCCCAAAGAAAGCAGTAATGATCTTTTTCATTTGTATAAAGTTATTGGAAAATAACCTGTCGTATATTTATCTGTGCATAGTTTTCTAAACGAAAACTGTTATGCATAAAGCTTAATAAAATTACTATGATAAAGATCGCCATCCCGCTCTTACATATTTCAGATCCGGTCCGGGCCGAAAACTTTTATTGCACACAGTTAGGCTTTACAAAAACTTTCGCTTATCAGCCTTTTGGTAATGATGGCCCATGCTATATGGGATTGATACGTGACGGGATCAACCTGCACCTCTCATCTTTTTCGGGAGATGGTACCCCCGCAAATGCAGCTGTTTTAATTGTTGATGATGTAGACAGCCTCTACGATGAATTCATAAGCAGGAGTGTGCAGGCAGACCTGGAACCAACTGACCAGGGCTGGGGCAACAGGGAAATGTATATAAAGGATGCAGATAATAACAGCCTTCGGTTTACCCAGTGGGCGCAGAACGAAACCATTACTACAGCAACTATGCAACAGGTACTTGAGGCATTCAACCGGCACGACCTGGATGCTATCATGAAATTCTTTTCTGACGATTGTTCTTTCGATTTTCCAAGAGGGCCCGAACCCTGGGGACAACGCTTTATTGGGAAGGCGCAGGTACGTGAAGCGCTTGCAGGCCGCTTCAGGGGTATACCCGATGTACATTATGAAGAAGCCGATCACTGGGTATCGGCTGATGGTAATAAAGGAGTGTCGGAATGGACATTAACCGGCACAACAACTGCCGGTTCTAAATTAAAAGTAAGGGGCTGCGATCTGTGGGAGTTCAGCAACGGAAAGATCAGCCGGAAAAATTCCTACTGGAAAATAATAGAATAGTAGTCGTTCTGCGGATCAAGCCTGTTGCACGGGCCAATTACAATGCAAACAGGTTAATATTATATTTTCCTGTATTTTAGCACTTCAAACAATCTGTACCAATGATAAATATTAAGGGTTTTAAAACCGGGCTGATCATGCTTGCCCCTGTGTTTTTATTTCTTTCCTGCAAAAAAGGCGATGATACACCTCCTGATACGATTGACCCTACTGTTCCGCAGGATACCTGTAAAATAAGCCAGGTCATTTTTACGCCTCAGCTGGGCGGAGGGTCGTATGGATTTATACAAGCCGATTTCACTTATAACAACAACAATATCTCACAAATAACTTATCCCGGCAATGGCAAAATCCTATTCTCGTACGATGCCCAGGGGCATTTAACAAGAAAGGCATATTACTTTGCCGGAAATCCCCAGATAATGGAAAGCCATACCTACACTGGCAGTTGGCCCGAACCATTGCCCTGGTCGCAGTGGATTAATTCGGTTGACTCAAATTTTCACAGTGGCTTTTTTCAGCCAACAGGTTCAACTGTTTTTCGTTACAGCAGTGTGCCCGACTCAAATGTTGTAACAGAAATAACTTCCAATAATTCCAATGTGTCTTTTAAGGATATTAAATTTACCTGGTCCAACGGAGATCCTGTGTCAATTACATTTAACGATCCAAGCCTGGCAGGCCCATTAGTTACCAATGTTACTTATGATGTAACAAAGGTCAATAAGTTCAACCAGGTGTTCCGTAAGTTCATGTTCCAGGGCATAGGGAATGGCGGTTTTTTGTTTGATGGATATTCCAAGTATATGTTGTTTCATTTTATGAGTAAACATATGGTAACAAGCGTGGCTTCTATGGGGCATCCATATTATGAACTGGCAGGCAATTTTACCTATACCTATAATTCAAAAGGTTTGGTAAAAGAAACAAAGTTGAATGGGGTTACAATTTTGACATTTAGTTATACCTGCGACTGATCTCACTCAGCCGCTCTTTGTGAATTAGGTTTTGTCTCTGCTGTGCCGGTTCAGGCATAGTATGCCCAACACCATCAAATATTATAATAAAGTACAGGAATTTTGTATATTTATATAAGCAGGTACTTAAAAAATATTTTAAAAATTCAAAACTAATTTACCATGCAGGAGTTTTTTCATTATACACTGGAAAGTAATATTGAAAATATTATGAAAACGGGCATGTCTTCTAATATCTCATATTTTACCACAACTGAATACTATAATCCATACCAGGCAGGGCAGGAGTGTGGGGTAAGGGAGCATTATATTGATTGCGTTTTAAAATTCAGAGATGATGGCCGTTTCAAACAGGACGGATCAGTACAAAATACAGGAAGGTTCTCGGGAGGGGCTAATCAATGGAGCCATCCGGCCAGGCCTAAACCCATTGCAAAGCGAAGAATATATGAACGCCACTGGACATTATTGAATTATTAGTTTGCAGTAATATCTCTAAGACGGTGGCAATTTAAATTCATCATTTGTTATCATCATACCCTGTCTCCACAAACACGCCATTCTTAACAATAAAACTATTCTTACCAACTTTTAAAATTTCTCCTTCTTTTAATCCGGAAAGATTGTACAGGTCACTCTCCATTAAATGAACAGAGCCCCTTGTTCTTCTTGCCAGGTTCAGGTAATCAATATTTACATTGAATTCGGTGGCGCCGCACACGACTACCCTTACCGGCTTAGTAAGTTGCTGCATAAGCACTTTATCTTTTATAGCCGCCCAGTTATCGGCTATCATAACATTGAATTCAGCTGTGGGGAAGGCTTTTTCTGCCCTCAGCAATGCCTCTATATTATTCTCGGGATAATCGCCGCCGCCGCCTTTTAACATGGTACCTCTCATCAACTGCTCAACTTCAGTATAATTGTTGCAGGTTTTATAATAAATGCCCCCGGTACTGCCGATCTTTTTATCCTTATCAGGCATATTGTCGCCATCGTTAAAAAATACGAAGTTCTTTGCTGAACTGCCGATGGGGTTTGCTTTTACCCATAATAAAAGTTGTGCAGTGTATTTGTACATGCTGCCGGTAACATCTCCAACAATGGTGGCATTTTCCCACCTGGTCCTGTCCAGTATCTTTAAAATAGAAGTATCAGGAATTTTATTTATCCTGGTAGTGGTAACTGGTTTTTCTGCAACAGTCACTGTTTTTTTAGGAATGAGTACATCTTCACTAACCCAGTGGGGATAATAGATGCGGATAGCAGTTGAGCCTTTGAATTCTTTATATTCCGATTTGTCTATCAAACCTTCATCCAAAGCATCTTTTGGTTCACGGGTTATAAATGAGTCGAGCGGCGATTTTTTTGGCACATCCCGGTCTAAGGATACAATGCCGCCCCTGCCTACCTGTATATACCATTTACCATTTTGAAACCTGCGGGGCCTGTTTGCATATATTCTTTCCAGGTCGGAAGCTGCGCTGTCTTTTTTCTTTACTACTGCTGCCGGTTTTGCAACAGGCACCGGTGTACCTGTTTTTACAATTTCCTCGAGCTTAACGACTTCCTTTTTTGCGTTTTCTGCCGATTGCTTAGGCCTGAACTTTACGATCAAACCATGAAACATGGTCATGGCTTTTTCCCTTAAGGCGCCATCGGTTTGCTGAAAGAAATTCACCTGCGCCAACTGGCTCTCTTCAATAAATGTAAAGCGTTTTAAAAAAGATGCTACCCTGCTTTTATTCAGCACCTGTAAAGATGCATTGATGGGGTAGTCGGTACAGGCAACGTCAACAAAAATATCACCGGCAGTTCTTAAACCTGCTGTGTCTCCATAAACATTCAGGATATTGGAATAGCCAAAAGGCATTTCTATAATAACCTGTCCCGGTTTCTTTATTTCTATTTCTGCAGGCAGGTTATACCTTTCAATAAAAACAGTTTTCTGGCAAAAACTTTTCGTTGATACAAAGAGAATAAAAAAGAGGAGAATGTATTTCTGCATACGGCAAATGGGTTCATAAGAAAATAGTTGGACGATAGATCAGGCTGCAAGATAATATTTTTATGTAAACTCCACAGGCCGGTTTGTGTACTCACAACCGAAACTATCCAATGAAAAAATGGTTCGTGTTTTTCACGAACCATAACTAAACCTAAAGAAACCCTGTAAAAACTATTCTTCTGTTACCAGTTTTTATTTTTTGATACTTATTTTTTCATATTGCGCCAGGTCTTTATCAATACCCAGGATAAGTAAGCAGGTGGCTGTGCAAAATACAGGACTGGTAATGCAATGATGCCCCTGCCATGAGCCGTTCTTATTTTGAATGTTGGAAAGAATGGTGCTGGTGTTCTCATACCACTTTATCCATTCTTCCTGGCCGCCTATTATTAAAGATTCGCCGGTGAGTAAAAAACTGACAAATTCTTCGCCGCCATTATTGCCAAAACCGGTCAATACATTTTTATCCTGCGCCTGCCCGTTTGCATAGCTGTTCATTTGATAAGCAGTTACCAGTTCCTCCGATTCGTTAACAGAAAGGCCTGCCTGTTGCAGGTTTTGTGCAGTAACTGCTTTATCATCTTTTATTTTACCTTCCGCTTTGGCATTTTTTAAAACTTCTTTCACTTTCCTGCTTTCCTTGGCAGTTGCCCTTGCATTGCCCGATACAGAATACAGCATTACACCTGCAGCACTTGCTGTACTGTAGGTACCACCGGTAAAATTTTTCTTCTGGTAATTCCTTGCCTCTGTAAGCTTTACAGAATCAACCTTTATGTCATTGGCTTCTGCCAGTTCAAGTGCATTGACCGCAAAAGCACTTTGCAGCACCGGCGCCCAACCACCGCCCTTGGTAGCGCCATCGGTGTCCTGCGCTTTTTCAATTTTGGTCACACATTTTTGTATCGCATTTTTTATCCTGCCGTACATGGGGTTGTTATCATTCAACTGGTGCATGATATTGGTAAGGCATTGACTGGTTAAGATCACATCAATGTTTTGTCCCAGTTTTACCTGGGGTTGTGTGCCGGTGAGAGTGGTAATGTTAAGTGCTTTATCAGGTGCCTGCTCTACACTGTTCAATAAATAACTTAAGGCTTTTATTATGGCATTGCTATTAGTTGTACCTTCTGTTCTTTCGCCCAGCCGTAACAAAGCCATCAATGCCATTGCAGTAGAGGCAGGGTCCAGCTGTACTTTTGAGGGGTCGGTTATATCCTGCCTGGAGTTTGATCCTGCACCCCATCCTCCATTAGGCGCCTGGGCGCTGAGCAGCCATTCCTTTCCCGTATTGATCGATGAATCTATTTTTCCTTTTCTAAAATCTTCCATGTAAGCTTTAAGATCAACAGATTTTTGCGGTTCATTAAAAATGGTACGCATTACACAGGCATTGTGTGTTTTTTCTGTTACTGTTTTAATTTCAGGCTGAGCCGGGGGTTGATGAAAAAGATAAATTGCTGAGCCGGTAATAAAGGCTGTTGCTGTTAGCAAAATTGTATGTCTCATAAAGTAGGTTTTAGACAATGATGCAACAGGCCGGAAATTTCATAACGTAAATATGAAAAATAGAGAAAGTAATTACCCTTTGTATAAATTTTAACATTTGATACAAAAAAAATGTGAACATTCTTGGTGAGCGATCATGCTCAAACAATAATGTTCACAATTCACCAAATCAACAAATCGTAAAACCAACCTGCAGGCCACACGTCCTTCTGATCCTCTATGTTCATCTAACTGTTATATCCCTGTATGCCTGTACATATGCGTTCAGTTCGGTCCTGCTTGATTCAACACTGAACAGGTCGTGCAATTGGGTATAATTTCCCCGGTCAACCAGGTTACCGTAAACCGATTTTGATAACTGCAGCCTGTTCGTTTCGTTGGTTACCAGCTGTATCAGGTTCTTGGCCTGGGCTACAGTAAAATAATATGTTTCATTATTAAAAGTGGTGGTTAGGTAATTCATTCTTGCGTATGGTAAGAACTGGGCGGTAACTGATTGGTACAAGGTATTATAATCAGTTTCAGTCATGGGTGTACGTGTATTGGGATAGGTGACAACGCCACCGCTGTTTATGTAAGCCCGTAATTCATCCCGGCTGCTTTGTGTATATAATAAGTTAGAAACCGTACTGAAATTTGCAGGGTCAACAACCTTACTGTAAGATAATTTGGCCAGGTACAGCCTGTTGCTTTCTGAATTTATTATTTGTATCAGTTGGCCTGCCTGGCTGGCTGTAAAACGGTTGCCTGCTGTACTGAATGCAGTGGTAATACCGGTTACCTGTGCATTGATGGAATATTCGTTCTTAATGCTGCGGTATAAATTATTAAAATTGGTTTCGCTCATGGCACCATTAATATCGGGATCCACCACAATCAAATCTTCATCATAATAATTCACATAATCCTCCAGGTCATACCTGTTTGTTTGTGAAAATAAATTATACACTGAGGCAAAGTTATTGGGATCAGTAACTGTACGGAAAGATAATTTAGCCAGCGGCAACCTGTCAGATTCTAAACGCACCTGTTGCAACAACTGCACAACCTGTGTGGTACTAAAATAAGTGTTGGACCTGTTAAAAGTTGTTGTAAGAAAAGCATTCCTGCTTTCAGTGGTGCGTTGTGATCTCAGGTCACGCATTACGATATTAAAATTAGCCGAACTCATGGGTGTGTTGTTCGTTGCAACCGCTCCTTTTCTTTTTTCTACCAGTTCCAGTGCACCGTTTGATGTAACATTGATGTACATATCGTAATTACGCCTCAGGTTGAACTGGGTTGTAACATCGTTGTTCCTGCGGTTGTTGTTGGGTCTTGTAAATGTGAGGCTATGCATACCTGCTGCCAGGCTGACAATGGGTGTATTTAATTTACTTGTGGTGCCATTACTGGTGAGATTATAAACATTGCCGTCAATGCTAACCTGTAGATTTTTATTCCCGGTTGCGGTGATATATACTGTACTCATCCGCTGGTATTGACGCTGCTGTGCCTGTGTACTACAGGCTATTGTTATACTTAATACAGCTAAAAATATCTTTTTCATGATCCTGTTTTTTAGTTAAAAGTTAATGCTATGTATAGCATATCATAATATCATGCCAAAGGGGATTGGTATACTTACATATTTATTGCAATCTTTTATGAGATTATGTGAATCTTAGTTCTGCACCGGTTGGTTGAAACATAAAACCGAAGCAAAAAAAATGGCTCGTGAGGCACGAACCATAGCGGGAAAATAATTTAACGTCTTCTCCAATTTATTCCTTCTTCGTTTTTTCCATCGGCAGTTTTTCATCACGGCTCCATTCCTGCATGCTGCCATCGTACACTTTCATAGTATAGCCCAGTGAACGGCCAACCATATAATCCACGCAGGCTGTCTGGCCAATAAAACAATACAATACTATTTCCTTGTTCTTATCAGGCGCTACGGTGGTAAAATTCTTTTCCAATACGGCTGTTGGTTTAATGCTGTTGGTTGAGTCAACCATATCAGGATAGGGAATATTGAGTGCGCCGGTAATATGGCCGTCCCTCGGGTTGCCGGTAACATCGCCATCGTACCAGCGTTTTAACCTTGCATCTACCACCACCTGCGATCCTGTATTCAATGCATTCAATACATAATCCTTGTTTACCAGCACGGGGTTAATTACGGCAACATAATTTCCTTTTTTATAAACAGAAGGTTTGTTGGTAACAGTGTATCCTGTTTTTTTCCAGGCTTCAATGCCACCATTCAAATAAGAAACTTTACCCTGCAAGCCAAAATATTCCAGCGAGCAAAACATTCTTGATGTAATAGTAACATCGCCACCTTTATGACATAGAATGATCTTTGAGTTTTTGTTGATACCCAGGTCCTGTAAGCGTTTGGTAGCAGTCTTTACATCTACCGGGTTCATAGATGCTTCGGGTGTGTTGGGTGCCAGCCAGTCGGCCCATAAAAAACGGGAACCTTCAATATGTTCCCTGTCAAAGTCGCCTTTAATTACAAAGCCGGTATATAAGATCACCAGGTTGGGATCGTTAAGATTATCATGCAACCACTGTGGCGATACAATTACAGATTGCTGTGCCTGTGCAGGAAAAAAATATAAAAAGGTAACAATGCAGAAGAGTAATCTTTTCATGGCTTTTAGTTTGTACACAATTTATCGTGTTGCTGGTACAATAAGAAGTTGTTTTTGATAAGCGGCGAACCGGTCGTTAAATACCCTTGTGAGGGTATATGTTTTGCACTATGTAAAAATTATTTTTGTTGCATCTGGTAATAAAACTGATCGTATGCGAATGCTTTTCTGTTTATTGCTTTTCAGCAGCGCTGTATCTGCACAGTCTTTTTACTTTCCCGGCGACAGCGCCGTGGTATCAACTGTCGATCTCCCTTCCAAACAACCTTTTGATACAGCCAGGGCTTATTTCAAGGTAAAGAGCCGCTTTGTTTATATCATAAGTGACAAAGACCTGTACGACTATTTTGGATACAATGTTTCCATGAAATTTTACAAATTCAACTTTGCCGATTTTCATATCCTGGGCAGCTTGCAATGCATGCAATGCTTAATCGGTTGTAATCATCATAATGGAGAACGTAATTGCCATCGTAACGCTTGCATGCGGGAATGGGTGTGGGTAAAGCGTGACAATAAAAAGGCATTTACAGCGGTCCCTTCATACGCACTGCCATGGCATAAAAGGAACGACCTGCCAATGTACAATGATACGATCATTGCTGCTCCTGCAGATACATCCAGGTGGTACACCACCGGTCACGGCGATTGTTTTGCTCATTTCGAATACGACCTTGTTGCCGATAAGTATCATCATGCCTTAATTCTTAAAGAACGGAATTACTGGGGCGGGTGCAGGGCCGGGGGAAGTAAAGAGGCTACGATTGTTTTTAAGGAACCTGAAGGCATCCTGTACAAAATTAAAAGGACCATCCTGATGGAGAAGAAAGGATATTGAACTGTCAATATCAACTGCCGGAAACGATTGTTCATAGAGATATGGGACAATCATTTTTTTTTGACGCTGGCATTGTGCAATTACTTCCTCAGGCCTTACCATTTATATAATTCGCTCACGGGTTTAAATAAAAATCTGTTTCTTTATGCACATGCCTGAAATCCTATAACACAGCACCTTAAAGAACTATAATTATGGCCGCAGGTAAAATTATTTTAGTCTTTGCATTTATAACAGCAATATCAGTCAGCAAAATAAGGGGACAGAATAATATCCTGGCAGACGAGCTTTTAAAAGTTGCGGACAATTTTAAAAACAAATCCATGCCGGACAGCGCAATTGTTTATTATGAAAAAGCCGCTGTGGAATTTAAAGCATTAGGGAATACTGAAAAATTCATAAATGCATATAACCAGATAGGTGTTATTCTTACCAGGCAGGATAAATATGAAAAAGCAGGATTTTATTTAGAGCAGGCTTTAGCAAGAGGCCTTGCTTCGCTTGACAGTAATGATCTGATAATTGCGAGAACTTACATTAGTTTAGGAGTGGTTTATGGTGCGGAAGATAAATTTGAACAATCTTTGATATACCACAACAAAGCACTTGCAATCCGGCTTTTGAGATCAGGAAAACTTGATGCTGATGTTGCAACAAGTTATGGCAATATAGGAAACGTTTATTTTCGTAAAAAAGATTACGACAGATCAATCGAGGCTCATTTAAAAGCTAAAAAGATCAGGGAGAAAATTTTCGGAAAGAATAGCACTGAAGTTGTTCAATCATATACCAACCTGGGAAATGCTTATAAAGAAAGCAAAAGTTATAAAAAGTCATTGAACTACTATGAAAAAGCTTTGGAAAATAAAATAACCCAACTTGGGCAGGGGCATAAAGACCTGGTTAGATATTACAAAAGTATCAGTGAGGTCTATTATTTAATGGATGACAAGCTGAAAGGCGATGAATATAAAAGTAAAGGAGAAGCAGTTGAAAGACAATCAAAATAGATCCGGCCTCTCAACTGCACCGATACAGATTTTAACTGACTGGGAATATTTATTCGATCCTTGTCAGCGTCATTTTCCAGTTCCATTCCCATGTGTTGCCATTGTCAGATGAAGATGCCTGTGACCATTTGGGGTGTTGCGGATCAGTGGCATCCCATTGATACAGGGAGATGATTTTCTTTCCATCAACCTCACTGGTAGCATATAACTTTCCTACTTTATTTTCAAAGGAACCGGTAACAGGGCTTGCATCCATGGTGGCAAAGTTGCTATCCATCCAGTAAACAGACCATAACCTTGTTTTTGGATTGAAGAGACGAACAGCCATACCTTCAAAAGGTTTTTCATTCCATGTAGAGTAATAGTTCTCTACATTGCCCAGGCCGTTTAGTGTTTTCCGCATGTGCAGTTCGGCTTCAAATTCTATCCATTCGTTTTTGCCATTCAGCATGCGGTTGTGTACTTTCCATTTACCAACCAGAAAATCAAAATCATTTTGTGAGGAAGTGGCAGTGGGTTTAATGTCCTGGCTGTTTGCGTAGCCGCAAAGAGCCAGCGAAAAAATTGTGAGCAGCATAAATTTTCTAAAGTTTTGCATGGTTTTATTTTTTGTGAATAAAATAAGATCCACACAAAACTACAGGGGGGCACTGTCAACCCTATGGCAGTGTCATTTCATGGCTAAAAATTTTTAACATACTCTTCCAGTTTCCGGTGTTTTTTTATGGAGTGAGGCTTTCCGGAGTCGTGCAGTTGTGATATCATGGGCACTTTAAAGTCACGGTAGGCTTTCTTTTCCCTGCACCAGGCATACAGGTGCCATTGATTGGTATAGAAGACAAGGCCAACAGGCTCTATCTCTCTTTTGCTTTGCATGCCTTCGTTGCTGCGGTATTCTATTTTCAATACGGTTTTAGCAATGATGGCATTCTGGATAGAACTCAGCCAACTGCTTTGTTTCTTTTCATCTTCTGTTACATATACATTTACCTGTGTTGAAAGTTCATCTGCTTTTTCTTTATCTGTGTATCGCAATACTGCTTTTACTTTTGTAAGTGCATTGTGGCTGTGCTTAATGATCGAATTATCGGTGAACTTATCTGCCAGTGTATTCAGCAGTATCAAAGCATTGGCTTCTTCAATGGTGAAAGAAAGGGGAGGAAGAAAATATCCCTGTGCAATAAAATATCCTTTGCCTGGTTCAAAATTAACCGGAATACCGATCTCACTCAACGATCTGATATCACGGTAAACTGTTCTGATACTAATGTCGAAAGTATCCGATAGCTTTTCGCTGCTGCAATATTTTTTAGATTGCAGCAGTGTCATAATACCCATCAACCGGTCAATTCTGTTCAACTTGTAAATTTTGCTGGTATTAAAAGTATTGATTTTTTTAAACCGGTATAGAAATAACCCCGGGCAAAGTTTTTTAAAATTTACAGGAATTAAACTTTACCTTACTTAAAGCAAATCCTGCGCTAACATATCATCAACCTGATTATTCAACAAAAAAACTACACCAGTTATGAAAAATATGCTTTTAGTTTTAATGGTGCTTGGCATGATTGGTTTTACTGCATATCAATTGCCTGTGCATACAGATATAGTAAAGGGCAAGATGTATTTTTCAGATAAACCATTTACGGTAAATAATGCCGGCAGTAAAAAAACATTTAAATCCTCTGAGTTTATTTATGGAAGAATTGAACTGGATGGACAAACCGTTAAAGAAGCTTTTAAAGTGTGGGATCCCAGTGCAGGCTATCCCTATTCCTTCCTGCTTTACCGGGTTTTTATATTTCATAACGGCGAAGAAATAGGACAGAACACGTTAAATGTTTGCCTGCTTGAACAAAAAGATAAGAATAAAACCTTTCTGAATTTTGATGTGTTGCCTGAACCATCAAAAGCAACAACTGTTTTGTCGGGCATAGAAAGATTTGATGCCGGATTATTCAGTGCGCCATTGTATAACCTCATCAACAGCAATAATTTTAAAGAAGAAGGTGATTACAGGATTGTAGTTAAGTTTTATTATGAATCGTATGATGCATGGGGAAACAGGGAACTTGTTGAAAAATGGCCTAAACTGGAGGATGAGTTTACCTTCACGTTCGCATTAAAAGATGTTGCTATGATCAAAAAAAATGAAACTGCATCAAATACGGTGATAGAAACCAATTTTAAAAAGAACAAGCCGAAATAAGTCAGGCCGCATAAGTTTGCTTTTACTCTTGCTTTCCATTTTCATCCGTGATCTTTAACCAGGTGCCATGCATCTGAAAGGTGATAATTTTGATAATCTTAACCGGCAGCGTTAACATAATATTCCACGCATTTCAATATCTTTAACCCTCATTTCAAGCATAGCTTTAAACCTATCCATGATCAAACAGGGCTGTTATATCTTGCTTATTTTTTCTGCCCTTATTTTTTTTCATAAACCAATGCTGGCGCAGGATGATCCTGCAAAAAATGATACCTTTTTTCTTGCTAAAAAAAAGGGGTTGCTTGGCAGGTTGGGCAAAAGTATTTCTGCCACGCCGCCCGATGAAAGGCCGGCAAGGGTTGAAAACCCTTTTATGAGATTCAAAGGAAAAATTATACGCAATATAGAAATTGTGGGGCTTGGTTTTCAATATGATATTGATGATACCACCCGGATAAAGAATAATTTTGGTGTAAGGGTTGGCAAAGTATTTCATAAGAATACTACCGGAAAAGTATTGCAACGAAACTTGTTTTTTAAAATAGGCGACCGTTTATCTCCATACCTGTTGGCTGACAATGAAAGGTATTTAAGGGACCTGGTTTATATTAAAGACGCCAGGATATTTGTGGCTTTTGCCGAAGGCAGTACAGATTCGGTTGATGTGGTTGTTTTAACCAAAGATATCTTCTCTATCGGCGGAAGCCTTAACATAAACAATACAAAAAAGGGCAGGATAGAATTGCGTGATGAAAATCTTTTGGGCAGCGGCAACCATTTTTTGATCAGCAGTTATTACGAAAACCCACGTTCGCCCAACATGGGCATTGGTGGCGAGTTGATAAAAAGAAATATTGGTGGCTCTTTTATTGATCTTACTGCCGGTTACCAGGATTATGGAAAAGCTTTTAGCAGTGATCGTAACCAGGAAACTATTTTTTATACCCGGCTTGAAAAACCATTGGTTACGCCTTATATACCCACTACCGGGGCACTGGAATGGGTATATCGGCGAACAAGGAATGTGTATCATACAGATTCTGTTTACCAGGACAGTATTAAATATATTAATTACACCCTGGATGGCTGGCTGGGCTACAGTTTAGACAGTAAGCGGTCGCTTTATGAAAACAGGGAGATACGTGTTCATCGCTTTATTGCCATCAGGGGTTTCAGGCAATTCTTCCAGGCGATACCCACAGCATATAAATCGCCATACGATGCCCGCTTTGCCGATTTTACCGGTGCACTGGCATCGCTCAATATTTTCCGGCAGGTTTTCTATAAAACAAGTTTTATTTATGGCTTCGGAAGAAATGAAGATATTCCTGAAGGTTTTAACGCAGCTATTACAGCCGGCTATGTAGAGAAGGAAAATATCCAGCGGCCTTATAGTGGAATCGATCTGTCGCTGTCTAATTTTAAAAGAAAAGGATTATACATTAATTATACATTCAGGATCGGCGGCTACTTTTACCGTAAACGTTTTGAAGATGTTGATATGCTGTTTAATATTGAACATTTTACACGCCTGCGGAAATTAAATGCAAATTGGTTCAACAGGGTATTTATCACTACAGGAGTAACTGCCCAGGCAAACCCGGTTTTAAATGCACCCTTGTACCTCAACAATAATTATGGATTACCTTATTTTAATAATGGGCTGCTTAGATCTGATCTGAGGGCAACAATAAAAATAGAATCGGTTTTTTATAATACAACTAAAATACTGGGCTTTAGGTTTGCTCCATTTATTTTTAGCGATGCGATAATGGTAAAGCCCACTAAAATGAATTTAAAGCATAGTGATATTTTTACCGCTGTTGGCGGTGGGTTACGTACCAGAAATGAGAACCTTGTATTTGGCACTGTTGAATTAAGAACTTATTATTTTCCCAGGCTTAACGGCAATATGAATCCGTGGAAAATTGAGATCAACAGCAATATCCGCTTTAGGTTCAGGAGCAGTTTTATAAGCCGTCCCGATTTTATCAGTGCCAATTAAAGCCGATTGAATTTTGTCGTTATTCATCCGGCATTTACCAAAATCTCCGCTCAAATACCTTTTAAAATTTCAGCCCAGGCACAAAACCTTGAAATGAAATTTTGTTTGGTAAATAAAAAGCCATCCGCCGCAGGGCGAATGGCGTATAAAGATCTTAGATAAAAGTTACATCAGGTCAAGCGCCATGGCTAAGAACGTACAGTTAAATGGAAGCATCATTGAAACCCACGAACCGTAAGGAGAAAATAATATTACAAAGAATAAGACAACAGAAATTAAAAATAATACCCAGTAAAGGCCGGTTCTTTTTTTGGTTGTTTCCATTTCAATTAATTTTTGCAAATATAAGGCAGAACTTTTTATCTGGTGCATTTTACAGATTTGCTTGTATTTTTTTTTTGTAAAGTGTTATCTTGCCGCCTCTTAACCCTTCAGGATGACATTACATTTTTATTTGCGTTATTCTACCAAGTTTGGCCAGGGCATTTTTGTATCGGGTAATACTACTGTATTGGGCAATGATGATATAACAAAAGCCTTTGACCTTACTTATTTGAATGAGCAGCTATGGCATGGCAGTATAGAGATAGACAAGAAAGATCTGGATGAACCGGTTTGTTACAGGTATATACTTAAGGATGAGAATGGAGAATTGATGACCGAGTTTGGGAACGACCGCATTATTGAACCGGATAAAACAAAAGCTTCGAAAATTGTAGCCTACGATACATGGAACTATGCAGGGGAATATGAGAACGCTTTTTTTACGGCGCCTTTTACTGATGTTTTGTTTAAACGTAAGACAGTAAAAGAAGCAGCATCAAAGAAAAATGCAAAAGCTACACACGAGTTCAAAGTTAAAGCGCCGCTTCTTAAAGAAAATGAAGTGATCTGCATCAGCGGCTCAGGTGAGGTTTTTAATGACTGGGATAAAGAGAAAGTTTTATTGCTAAACAAAAAAGATAACTGGTGGACAATCCAGCTTGACCTGGGAAATACTGTTTTTCCATTAGGATATAAATATGGTATCTATAATAGTACCGATAAAAAATTCGTAAGGTTTGAAGACGGCAATAACAGGGTCTTATTGAGTGAAGATGGGGCAGATGCATTTACCGTTTTGCATGATGGCTTTGCAAAATTGAATAATGTGAACTGGAAAGCCGCAGGTGTTGCCATCCCGGTTTTTAGTTTGCGTAGCAAAAACAGTTTTGGTACAGGTGAGTTTGCGGACCTTAAACTACTTGTTGACTGGGCAAAAATTACCGGGCTTAAAATGATACAGTTGTTGCCCGGTAATTTTTGCCCGGCAACCTACAGCTGGAAAGATTCTTACCCTTATTCAGCCATTTCTGCATTTGCATTACACCCGTTGTTGTTAAATATTGAGACCGTAGCCGGCAAAGAACATACAGGCGTGGTTAAATCACTTTCTTCAAAGCAACAGCAATTGAATAAACTTGCCAAGCTTGATTATGAAGAAGTGATCAAAATAAAAATGGATGCCATACGTAAATTGTATGCACTTCAAAAAGAGAATTTCAAAGACGACCTGAATTATATTAACTTCTTTGAGTTTAACCGCCATTGGCTGGAACCTTATGCTGCATTCTCTTACCTGAGAGATAAATATAAAGCTGCTGATTTTACCGACTGGAAAACAAATGCGGTGTATGATGAAAGTCAAATACAGCAATTGGTTAGTCCTACACAAAAGCATTACGATGAAATTGCTGTGCATTATTTTACGCAATATCACCTGCACCTGCAGTTAAAAGCAGCAACTGAATATGCACATAAGCATGGCGTTATTATAAAAGGCGATATCCCGATCGGTATTTGCCGCAACAGCGCCGATGCATGGGTTGAACCTGCTTTATATCATATGGATGAACAGGCAGGCGCACCACCGGATGCTTTTACCGCCAAAGGACAAAACTGGGGTTTCCCAACCTATAACTGGGAGGCCATGCAAAAGGATAATTTCACCTGGTGGCGCAAGCGGTTCGACCAGATGAGTAATTATTTCGATGCTTTCCGTATCGATCATATACTCGGTTTCTTCCGCATATGGAGTATTCCGGCACACGCTGTGGAAGGTATCATGGGCAGGTTCATACCAGCCATCCCCGTTTCCATTAATGAACTGTTTTCAAAGAATATCACTTTTGAAAGATCCCGGTATACAGAACCTTATGTAACTGATTCGATACTGATAGAGCTTTTTGGAGACAAAAAAGATGCGGTCAAAAAAACTTTTTTTGACGGATTGAAGCTGAAAGAAAAATTCAATACACAGCGTAAAGTGGAAACTTATTTTAAAACGAATAAAACATTCGATAATAAAATAAAACAAGGCCTGTACGATCTCATCAGTAATGTGATATTTTTTGAAGTAGAAGGGTCGAATGCACTGGAATTTCATTTTCGCTTTTCCATGCAGGATACTTTTTCTTATAAAAACCTGGACCAGCATTCGCAAAAAGAATTATCTGCTATCTATGTAGATTATTATTTTCACCGCCAGGATGATCTTTGGAAAAAAGAAGCGATGAAAAAACTGCCGGGCTTAAAAAGTAATACGGCCATGCTGGTTTGTGGCGAAGACCTGGGTATGGTGCCACATTGTGTGCCTGAAGTGATGGAACAACTCGGTATACTGAGCCTGGAAATTCAACGGATGCCTAAAAAAACCGGTAGCGAATTCTTTCATCCCAATGATGCGCCTTACCTGAGTGTGGTTTCACCATCTACACATGATATGAGTACCATACGTGGCTGGTGGGAAGAAGATAATTTTAAGACAAAACATTTTTATAATCACCTGATGGGCCAAAGCGGTGAACCACCTCTTTACTGCGAAGCATGGATCAATAAAGAAATTATTCTTCAACATCTTTATTCACCTGCTATGTGGAGCATTTTTCAATTGCAGGACCTGATGGGTATGAATGCCGGTATCAGGAGAGAAGACCCGAATGAAGAAAGGATCAATATTCCTGCAGAGGCTGAGCATTACTGGAATTACCGGATGCATATCAACCTGGAAGACCTGTTGAATGAAAATGCCTTTACAGAAGAACTGAAGAATTACATCAAGGCAAGCGGAAGATAATTCAGCTAATGAAAGTACAATACAAAACATACGAGCTTCCCTTTCATCATCCGTTCACCATTTCCAAAGGAACAAAAACACACCAGCCAACATTTATTGTTGAGCTGGATTTTATGGGTATAAAAGGCTATGGCGAATCACCTCCTATAAAGTATTACAATATCACTGTTGAGAAAATGGCAGAGGATCTCGAACGAAAAAAAATATTCGTTGAAAAATTTGCCTTCTCCGATCCTGAAAGATACTGGCATTACCTGCATCATTTGTTTCCGGCAAATCCATTCCTGGTTTGTGCGCTGGATATGGCCGGTTGGGATATTTACGGCAAGCTGAAAAGAAAACAGCTGCATGAATTGTGGGGACTTGATACTGTCACTGCACCATTAACCGATTTTACCATCGGTATTGATACCATTGAAAAAATGGTAGAGAAAATGAAAGAAAAGCCATGGCCTATTTATAAAGTAAAAGTAGGGGTAGAAGGTGATATGGAAATGGTAGCTGCGTTGCGAAAACATACGGATGCTGTTTTAAGAGTTGATGCCAATGCCGGGTGGACATTGGAACAGGCGCTGGAGAAAATTCCTGTTCTAAAAGAATTAGGTGTTGAACTGGTAGAGCAGCCTTTGGCAAAAGATGATTGGGAAGGCATGAAAATTTTGTTTGAAAGATCAACCTTGCCTTTAATTGCAGATGAAGCCTGTGTTGGAGAATCTGATGTAGAAAAATGCCATAACCATTTTCATGGCATCAATATAAAATTAACCAAATGCAGTGGTATAACACCCGCAAGGCGTATGATAACCAAAGCAAAAGAACTGGGGATGACAGTGATGGTTGGCTGCATGAATGAAAGTTCTGTAGGAACAGCTGCAATTGCACAACTTGCGCCCATGCTGGATTACGTGGACATGGATGGCACGCTCTTGCTGGCAGAAGATACAGCTGAGGGGGTAAAATTCGATCTTGGAAAAATCCTGTACAACGACCTGCCCGGGTTAGGGATTAAAATGATCTAAATGTTGATCTTTATTGCCATTATTGCTTTTACTGTTTTGATCTATTTTAATAATAAGGTTAAGAACAGAAGGATCGACCGTAGTAACCGGCTTGCTGAAAAACATGAAGCATTGATACAAATGCTGAAAGAAAGGAATGCCCGGGAAGACATTTCAGAAAAAACTGAACCTGATATTTCTCCCACCTCAACTTCAAAATAACGTGGGCTCCTATTGTTTAAGTTTTCCTTTCATTTTTGGCGTGCAGCATTAAATAGATTTTTTTGTATGAGAAGAAAAATATTAACTTTCATAAAATAACTTCTCATGAAAAAATATAACCTCAGTTCATTCTTACTCTTACTTTTATTTTCAATCTTTATTACAAGCTGTAATAATACAGATACAAAAAAAGATAAAGAACCTGTTACAGAAACAGCTTCCGGCCATCCTGAGTGGAGTACACAAAGTAATATTTATGAGGTAAATCTTCGGCAGTATACAACTGAAGGCACCATCATGGCATTTGAAAAACACCTCCCAAGATTGAAGGATATGGGAGTGGAAGTATTATGGTTCATGCCTATTACGCCTATTGGTGTTGAAGGCAGAAAGATGACTGAGAAAGACCTGGGCAGTTACTATGCTGTAAAGGATTACAAAGGTTTCAATCCTGAGTTTGGTACTATGGATGACTGGAAGGCTTTTGTAAAACATGCACACGAAATGGGTTTTAAAGTAATCACTGATTGGGTTGCCAATCACTCAGCACCGGATAATCATTGGATGAAAGTGCATCCCGATTTTTATGCAAAAGATTCCCTGGGAAAATACATAGCGCCATATGACTGGACAGACGTACGTAAATTAAATTATGCAAACAGGGAACTGAGGGACAGTATGATCGATGCGATGAAATTCTGGATTACAGAAACCGGTATTGATGGTTTTCGTTGCGATGTGGCCGATGATGTACCCATGGATTTCTGGAAGGAATGTATCACTGAGCTTAAAAAAAGCAAACATGTTTTTATGCTGGCAGAAGGGAAAAAACTGGAATTATATGATGCAGGTTTTGATGAGACCTACGCTTGGAACATCATGGTTGCTATGACAGAATTGTATGCCGGTAAAAGATCTGTTGTACAGTTTGATTCACTCATCAATGCAGATAATACCAATTATCCTAAAAATGCTTACTGCATGTTCTTTACCACCAATCACGATGAGAACAGCTGGAATGGAACCGAATTTGAAAAATATGGAGATGCGTATAAAACATTCGCAGTGTTCTCTCAAACCATGTATCAAAGCGTGCCCCTCATTTACAATGGCCAGGAAGACATGAATAAAAAGCGCCTTAAATTCTTTGTGAAAGATACCATACCATGGACCGGAAAAAATACAATGGCTCCTTTTTACAAAACATTACTTGCGCTCCGAAAATCAAATACAGCACTGGCCGCTGATGCTTCTTACACGAAATTAGTAAGCACAGCCGATAACTCAGTCTTTGCTTATAAAAGAGAGAAAGACGGCCATAAAGTGGTGGTAATTCTCAACCTGTCAAAACAACCACAAAAATTCAGTATTAAAGACCCATCCATTTACGGTGAGCCGCTGAATGTTTTCATGGGGGTTAAAGAAAAAGTGTATGCAGAACTTCAGTTCAGTATAGAACAATGGGGTTATCTCGTTTATGATTACAATTAAAAACCGTCACATCTTTTAAGCAATCAACAGAATAATTTTTGCCGGGTAATTATTTATTGTATTTTTAGCGTAGTGTATTTTTTACACAATTGCTTCATTTACTAAACGATTGCTATGTCAAATGCAAAAATTGCTGAGGTTACGCCACATCCGCCTTTGGTATCAAAGCCGATCCTGAATTTCTGGCAAATATTTAATATGAGCTTTGGCTTTTTTGGGATCCAGTTTGGATGGGATCTGCAGCGGGCCAACATGGGGCCAATATATGAATATCTTAAGGCAAGCCCTGATGAAATTCCCTTGTTATTCTTGGCTGCGCCTTTAACGGGTTTAATTGTTCAACCCATTATCGGGTACATGAGTGATCGTACCTGGCATCCATGGTGGGGAAGAAGACGGCCCTACTTTTTTGTGGGGGCTGTACTGAGTTCCATCTGCCTCTTCCTCATGCCCAACAGTGGTGTTTTGTGGATGGCAGCAGGACTGTTATGGATATTAGATACTGCCGGCAATATTGCGATGGAACCTTTCCGGGCATTTGTTGCTGATAAACTTACAGAAAAACAACGCACACGTGGTTTTGCCATGCAAAGCCTTATGATCGGTTTGGGCGGCAGTATTGCTTCTGCCTTACCCTGGCTTTTATCAAACTGGTTTGGTGTTTCAAGAGCCAGTGTTGATGGGCAAATACCCGATTCTGTAAAATTTGCATTTTACATCGGCGGTACAATTTTTTTTCTTGCTGTGATGTATACCATTTTTAGTACAAAAGAATATCCGCCTGCAGATATAAAGTTTAAAGAAAAGATAAAAGAAAGTAATAAGGGTTTCGGTGGAGGTGTAACAGAAATATTTAAGGCAATAGGAGAAATGCCCGTGAAAATGAAACAACTTGCGCTGGTACAGTTTTTCACCTGGCCGGGTTTATTTTTGATGTGGTTTTATTACAGCACCGCAGTTGCCAGGAATGTTTTTGGCGCCACCAGTGAAACGGATACAATTTACACAGAAGGTGTGGAGTTTGCAGGATTAACGCTTTCATTTTATAATGTAGTAGCATTTTTATTTGCTTTGATAATACCATTTATAGCTAAAAAACTCGGTAGAAAATTAACACACAGCTTTTGTTTGTTTTGCGGAGCTGCAGGTTTGATAGCCGTGGGATTCGTTACCAATAAATTTATGTTGTACGGTTGTATGGTTGGCGTGGGTATAGCCTGGTCGAGTATCTTATCTATGCCGTATGCTATGCTTGCAGGCAGTTTACCTGAAAATAAAATTGGCCTGTACATGGGCATTTTTAATTTCTTTATTGTACTGCCAGAGATCATTGCTTCTTTCTTTTTTGGATGGATCATGACGAATCTTTTAGGAAATGATCGGATGCTTGCTGTACAGATAGGCGGAGGGTTAATGGTTATTGCGGGCTTACTCTGTTACTTTATTGTAAAGGAAGGAAAGAATGATGAAGATATTATTGTTGTTCCTGATCCTAAACTTGTATAAAACTTTGCTATGAAAATACTTTCTATATTTTTTGCAATATTGCTGATCCCATGCTTTGCGTTTACACAAAATGAAAATTACAATTGCTATCCCACACATTGGTGGGCTGGTATGAAATGGAATAAAGTACAGATGATGGTACATGGAAAAAATGTTGCGAATAATTTCCCCATGATAAAAATGGGGCCTGATGGTGTTAAGCTGGCAACAGGAGTAAGGCTCACAAAAATTAACAGGGTTGAAAATCCAAATTATATTCTTCTTGACCTCGTTATAGACGCGACTGCAAAACCAGGCAAATTCAATTTCCCTTTTGTAAAAAATATAGAGCTGTCTTATGAATTGAAAGCCCGCCGAACCGGCAACGGCAGTAGTTTTGCGCAAGGCGTAACATCAAAAGATTTTATGTATCTAATTATGCCCGACCGTTTCAGTAATGGAGATGAAAGCAACGATCGTGTACCTGGTATGAAAGATCAAACCCTAAGAAGAGATACCGTTTTTAACCGCCATGGCGGCGATCTGAAAGGCATTGAAAACAAACTGGATTACCTGCAATCGCTTGGTGTTACAGCTTTGTGGCTGAACCCTGTCATTGAAAATGATATGGACAACCGTACCGAACACGGTTATGCTTTTACCAATCATTATAAAGTTGATCCGAGGCTTGGTGGCGATAAAGCCTATCATGAACTGGTTGATGCAACGCATAAAAAAGGAATGAAGGTTATCCAGGATGCAGTTTACAACCATGTAGGTATCTATCATTTTACGGTAACAGATGCTCCCATGAAAGATTGGCTGCATCAATGGCCGTCCTATACTCAAACCAGTTACAAAGACCAAACACTCTTTGATCCTAATGCAAGCAAGTCAGATGCTAAAGTAATGGCCGATGGATGGTTTGTACCGCTGATGCCCGACCTGAACCACAGCAATCCCTATGTTGCAAATTTTTTAATTCAGCATGCATTGTGGACGGTGGAAGAATTTGGGATTGATGGCTGGAGAATTGATACCTATGCTTATAACGACCTGGCTTTCATGAATCGCTGCAATAAAGCACTGGAAGATGAGTATTCAAAACTTACCATGTTTGGCGAAACCTGGGTACATGGTGTGCCTAACCAAAGTTATTTTGTGCAGAACAATTTTAATATTCCTTTTAAAAGCAACCTGCAAGCTCCTACAGATTTTCAAACACTATGGGGGATTACCGATGCGATGACAAAAGATTTTGGATGGACTGACGGGGTAAATAAATTATATACTGCATTGGCGCAGGATTTTGTTTATAAAGACGCCATGCGTAATGTTATCTTTTTAGATAATCATGATATCGCCAGGTTCTATTCAGTAGTTGGAGAAAATATGGATAAATATAAAACAGCAATTAACTGGTTGCTTACCTGCAGGGGAGTGCCACAGTTCTATTATGGCGCAGAGATAGGCATGACGGGTACTACAAGCCCCAATGATGGTTATGTTCGCCAGGATTTTATAGGTGGCTGGAAAGAAGATAAGATCAACAAATTCACCGTTGAAGGCCGCAATGCAAAAGAGAATGAAATATGGGATCATATTTCAACCCTGGCAAGATATCGCAAAAATTCATCTGCCATTACAACCGGTAAAATGATGCAGTTTGTGCCGCAGGATGGTGTGTACGTTTATTTCAGGTACGATGAAAAACAGACTGTGATGGTTGTTATGAACACAGCCAAAGAAAATAAAACAATTGAGCTGAAAAGATTTACAGAAAGGACCAATGGCTTCTCTAAAATGAAGAATATCAATACAGGAGCAACAACAGAATTAAAAGATTTTAAACTCGATTCCTACCGGAGCAATGTATTTGAATTGATCAAATAAACAGGCTTATCAAATCTTTTTTGGAGAATTGGAATAATGTGTTATTTTTACACATTAAATGCCTGCTACATGAAGAAAGCTCTCCTTTCACTAACGATTTTATGTCTTGTTTTTTCAGTAAATGCCCAGCGACTTTTAACCTGGACTCCCGAATTCCCTGTAGATAATTCCACCTTAAGTTTTACAGTTGACTGTAATAAGGGCAACCAGGGCTTGTTGAATTTTGAAGGCGGTAATTCTAACAATGTGTATGTGCATGTTGGTGTAATTACCAATTTAAGTACCGGTCCTACTGATTGGAAATACGTAAAATTCACCTGGGGTTCTACTGACCCTTTGGCAAAAGCTACACCGCTTGGTGGCAATAAATATCAATACACCATCACGAACATCCGTACTTTTTTTGGTGTGCCGGGAGTCGAAACCATAAAAAAAGTTACTGTTATTTTCAGAAATGCAACCGGCAGTTTAAAGCAGGTTAATTCTGATGTGAGTGATATGTATTTGCCTGTATACGGCAGTGCAGAGTATGGAGTACGTTTAAATCTTCCGCCTTTTGAGCCCAGGTACATACCATGGGTTGAACCAATCAATGTTGCTGTTGGCGGAAGTGTCAGCATTACCGGTGTTGCATCTGTAAATTCAAATCTTACTTTAAAACTGGATGGGACAACTATTAATACGGCTAGTAATGCAAACACCATTTCTGCCAATCCAACCATTGCAACTGCCTGTTCACACCAGGTATTCCTGGAAGGTAATAATGGAACTGTAACTGTAAAAGATTCATTCAGTTTTTATATTGCACCTGCAACAACCATTGCGGCACTGCCTGGTGGAGTTGTAGAAGGCATTAATTATAACCCAAACAACACTGCTGTTACATTGGTATTGTATGCACCCGGTAAAACCAATGTAGTAGCTATCGGTGATTTTTCAAACTGGACAAACCAATGTGCTTACCAAATGAATAAAACGCCGGATGGAAATTATTTCTGGATAACATTAACCGGGCTTACACCTGGCCAGGAATATGGGTATCAATATTTAATTGACAACAGCATACGAACAGCAGATCCATACACACAAAAAGTTTTGGATCCTGATGATCAGTTTATAAATGCAACAACTTATCCAAGCCTTAAACCTTATCCATCCGGCTTAACAACCGGGCAAGTCAGCATTTTTCAAACAGCAGAACCACAGTATACCTGGCAGGTAAATAATTTTGTTAAGCCAGATAAGAGGAACCTGATGGTGTATGAATTGCTGATCAGGGATTTTACGGCTGAGCATAGTTACCAATCTTTGATCGACTCTTTACAGTATTTAAAGAACATTGGTATCAACGCTATTGAGTTAATGCCCATCAATGAATTTGACGGAAATGAAAGCTGGGGCTATAATACAGCATTTTATTTTGCACCCGATAAATATTACGGTACAAAAAATAAACTGAAAGAATTTATTGACAAATGTCATCTGAACGGAATCGCTGTGATACTGGATGTTGTATACAATCACTGTACCGGTAATGCACCACAGGCAAAAATGTATTGGGATGCTGCTAATAACAGGCCTGCTCCCAATAACCCCTGGTTAAACCCGGTAGCGCCACATGCATACGCATTCTTTAATGACTTTAATCATACTGCAGTTCCAACGCAATACCTGGTTCAGCGTTCTTTAAATCACTGGTTATCGGAATATAGGATCGATGGATACAGGTTTGATCTTGCCAAAGGGTTTACACAAACATCCAGCAATACAACTACCATTGAAAATTATGATGCCAGCAGGGTAGCTAATTTAAAAAGATACTATGATGGTACCCTTCCAACTTATCCTGGTACATATATGATCCTGGAATTTTTAGGAACACTGCCTTGCCAGGAAGAACAGGAATATGCAGCGCATGGGTTCATGTTATGGGGCAACAGCAATTTTACATACAACCAATGTACAATGGGCTTTGCGTCTAATTCAGATATTTCTGCAATCTCTTACACCAGTTCACAACGTGGATTTAATAATCCTGCTGTGATGGGATATATGGAAAGCCATGATGAGGAACGTAACATGTACAGGAATATAACATTTGGTAATTCTAACGGCAGTTACAATGTTCGTAATTTAAATACTGCGTTGGCAAGGGTAGAAGCTGCTGCTACGGTTTTCTTTACAGTGCCTGGTCCTAAAATGATCTGGCAGTTTGGAGAAAGAGGTTATGATATACCACTTACTTTCGGAGGATCGAATGTAGCTAACAAGCCTCCGCACTGGGAATATATGCTTGTTCCGGAAAGGGTGCATTTGTATAACACTTACAAAAGTATCATACAGTTACGATTGAGCAATCCAGCTGTTTTCAACAATACAAGTTTCACGTATGATTTTAATAGCGGCCTGGTAAAAGTATTTCAAATAGCAGATCCGAATGCAAGCGGAAAAAAAGTTACTGTTGTTGCCAATTTTGATGTGGTTGCGCAAACCAAAACTGTTACTTTTCAATCAGCCGGTGATTGGACTAATTATATCAGCAATGGTACCGGCACAGGTTTGAATGGTATTACCGGCAATAATTTTAATTTAACTGCAACATCGCAAAGTATAACATTACAACCGGGCGAATATCATATTTATGTAAATGTTCCTGCATGTGCAACGGCTGCGCCAACTGCTACAAGCCCGGTTAACTATTGTCAGAATGCAGTGGCATCGCCGTTGCAGGCAACGGGAACAAATTTACTTTGGTACACAACTGCAACAGGTGGTACAGGTAGCCCTACAGCGCCAACACCATCTACAACAACCATCGGCAGTACAACTTATTATGCAACACAAACTATTGGCAGTTGCGAAAGCCCACGCTTACCAATCGTTGTGAATGTTACAGCAAATACACCGGCTCCAACTGTTACAAGCCCTGTTAATTATTGTCAGAATGCAGCTGCTTCACAACTGACTGCAACCGGTACAAATTTATTATGGTACACAGCTGCAACCGGTGGTACTGGTACCGCCACGGCTCCCATACCTTCAACAACAGCAACCGGTAGCACATCATATTATGTAAGCCAAACGCAAAGTTGTGGTGAAAGCCCAAGAGCGGTAATTGTTGTAAATGTTTCTGCAGTTCCTGTTGCGCCAGGGGTTACCAGTCCGCTTACTTATTGCCAAAATGTTACAGCACCTGCTTTAACCGCAACCGGTACAAACCTGTTGTGGTATACAGTTGCCTCAGGTGGTACCGGCAGTGCGACGGCACCAATACCATCAACAGCAACAGCAGGCAGTACTACCTGGTATGTCAGTCAATCTAATAATGGCTGCGAAGGCTCACGTGCTTCAATAACAGTAAATGTAAATGCAGCGCCATCGGCACCAACCGTGACAACGCCGGTTACCTATTGCCAAAATGCAGTTGCTGTTCCTTTAACCGCAACCGGAACTGCATTGTTATGGTTTACTACTGCAACAGGCGGAACGGGCACTTCAACAGCACCAACGCCATTGACTGCCAATGCAGGCAGTACAAATTATTATGTGTCTCAAACTATAAGTGGTTGCGAAAGCCCACGTGCTGTTATTGCCGTAAACGTAACAGGTTTACCTGCTGCACCAACTGTTACAAGTCCTGTAACTTATTGCCAGAATTCAACAGCAATGCCATTAACAGCTACAGGTACAAATCTTAAATGGTACACAACAGCAACCGGTGGTACAGGCAATGCTACTGCGCCAACACCGCTGACAACCACAGCAGGCAGTGTTGCTTACTATGTAAGCCAGTCAAATAATTGTGGCGAAGGGCCGAGGGCGGTAATAAATGTTATTGTTACGCCAACACCATCAGCACCATCAGGTTTAAATGTTACAAAGATCACAACCAATTCTGCAACGCTTAACTGGGTAATTGTCGCCGGTAATTTTTATACGGTAGATTATAAACCTGTAACAGCAGCAGGCTGGATAAATGCTGTAACTGGGACTGGTAGTGGATCTGTTACGATAAATAATCTTTCATCTGCAACAGATTATCAATGGCGCATTAGTGCTAATTGTTCTGCCACTCCTGCAGTTAATTACAGTAATGGCCTTTTTACAACAGTTTCTCATAACGGCCAGATCAATAATCTGAAAGAGGGTTATGGTATTAAGATATCTCCAAACCCGGTAAGCAAGCAGGCCATTATTGATTATATCATTGCCGATAACGGAAATGTAACCATTGAAATTATTAACCCGATGGGCCAGCGTGTTGCCACACTTTTAAAAACGAGCCAGATAAGAGGCCAATACCAATTGGTGATCACCAGCCAGATGGATAAGCTTGCGAAAGGGCTTTACTATCTACGATTAAAACAAAGCCAGAGAGGTAACGTGGTGAAATTTGTAAAATATTAATAACTGTAATTCCTTTTGAAATGCATATGAGTAAATCCAGTCAAACCAGCCAGGCGCAAACTATCAAGTCACTGTCGGCCATTCAATCAGAGGTTGAAAGCATCAACAGGATCGCTTTATCTGTTGACTGTGTGATCTTTGGGTTTGACGAAAACAAACTGAAGGTACTGTTAATAAGAAGTGACCTTAAAAAATTCCAGGGTAAATGGTCATTGTTAGGGGATCTCGTTGATCCTGAAGAAGAACTTGATGCTGCAGCAAGCCGTATTTTAAAGCAACGAACCGGTCTTGACAATGTATATATGGAGCAGGTAAAAACCTTTGGTTGTTTAAACAGGCATCCGGCAGGAAGGGTGGTAACGGTAGTTTATTATTCCCTTATCAATATTCAGAATCATAAATTAAAAATACTGGATAATGAACTTCACTGGCATGATGTTTACGAAATAGAGGATCTTGCATTTGATCATAAACAGATACTGGATTGCAGTTACGAGCAACTTCAAAGACGTGTGCAGGAGCACCCCCTCGCATTCAGCCTATTGCCCAAAAAATTCTCTTTACGTGAATTGCAGAATGTATATGAAGCCATCTTAAATATCAAAATGGACAGGCGGAATTTCAGGAAAAAATTCTTTGCTATGGATTTTTTGGTGGATATAGATGAAATGGAACAGGATGTTCCCCACCGCCCCGGTAAACTGTACAATTTCAATTATACTAAATATGAAAAGAAGAAGAAGAAGTGGGTGGGAATTGACTTTTAGGCCTTTTTTACATTTGGTGCCTGAAAAAAACTGATAAACAAGGGGTTACAAAAAAAGGCTGTTTAAGGATTAAATTTTTTTATTCATATTTTTTTAACAAATAATTGCAGGTTCAAAAAAAGTACTATATTGTGTACTTTATACACATTTAGATATTGTGTATTGACCTTGTTACAAATTCGATTGCTAACTTTTAAAAACGAAAAGCTTGTTTTATGAGAAAAATCTTCAAAAAACTAATGCTGTCCTGTGTTGCGTTCCTTCTTTCGCTGGTGGCATTTTCCCAAAATGCTGTTACCGGAAAGGTAACTGACGCCAAAGACGGAACTCCCGTTTCTGGTGCAACAATAACAGTAAAAGGCACAAAGACTGCTACACAAACAGCGGCAGATGGCTCTTTTAAAATTAATGCAGCACCAACAGCCACTTTGGTAATTTCTTCTGTTGGTTTTGCCCAACGTGAAGTTGCCGCAAGCGCAGCTGCCAATATCAGTTTAACACAGGTCAACCAGCAACTGAATGAACTGGTAGTTGTTGCATACGGAACCAGAAAGAAAGGTGATCTGACAAGTTCAATTACTTCAATAACTGCAAAAGATTTTCAAAAAGGCAATATAGCATCATCAGAGCAGTTGCTGCAGGGTAAAGTTGCCGGATTACAGATCACTTCCGGTGGTGGTTCTGCCGGTGGAGGAAGTACGATACGCATACGTGGTGGAGCATCTCTTAATGCCAACAACGATCCTTTAATTGTAATTGATGGAGTAC